>Ga0184626_10000671_pt1 | contig 11044 bp, 9 predicted proteins | sample PLM3_60_b1_FD_133142 | JGI IMG/M metagenome (GOLD analysis project Ga0184626, IMG submission 133142) | Groundwater sediment microbial communities from an aquifer in East River, Colorado, USA - PLM3_60_b1 | ecosystem: Environmental > Terrestrial > Soil > Riparian zone | place: USA: East River... | reverse complement strand
CTGTACTATCGGACGATGAAAAAAGAAAAAAATATGATAGATATGGCCACCTAGGGTCCGAGGAAGTCTTCAGAGGATCAGAATCTAATTTTGACGAAATCTTTAGAGATATGGGATTTGGTGGAATTAGAGATATATTTGAACAATTATTCGGAGGTGGATTTTCTGCCAGAAATAGAGGTGATCCATTTGGGTTTGGGTTTAATTTTGGAAGGACCAACAGGGGCGAAGACACAGTAATTGATTTATCACTCACCCTTGAGGAAGTAATAAGCGGAAAGAATGAAACTATTGAAGTTCCATCATTAGAAAAATGTTCAGTTTGCAATGGAAGTGGTTGTTATCCTGGTACGAAACCTAAGAAATGCGCGTCGTGCAATGGTGTTGGACAAACAAAGAGAGTAATTAATGAAAATAGATTTTCAACTTTTGTTACTGTGGAAACGTGTAGAACTTGCAGAGGAATGGGGGAGATTATAGAAAAGCCATGCCGAAATTGTAAGGCGTCTGGTAAGGTTTCAGCTAGAAAAAAAATTCAGATTGAAATACCACCGGGTATCGAAGATGGTATGACACTACAATTACATGGCAGAGGAATTTCTTATGAAAATGAAATTCCAGGAGATTTATTTATTCGAATTCATATTAAACCTCATCAAAAGTTTGAGAAACTTGAGAATGGAAATATACTTTATTCTCTGAAACTCAAATATCCAGAGTTAGTATTAGGAACAGAGATAATAATACCGACATTATATGGAAGCGAAAAGTTGAAAATTCCTGCAGGTACGCAAATTGATTCAATTTATAGATTAAGAGGAAAAGGAATACCAATACACGGGCGGCATTCTAAGGGTGATCAAATTGTAAATGTAAAACTTGACATACCAACAAAACTTAGTGAAAGACAAAAATGGTTAATTAAAGAATTGGATGATACGAAAAATGTTTAATTTGCAGAGCCTATAATATTTATATTTAAATAAATCAAGATAATGTGTATGTCAACTCCGTTTGATGAGTGGTTTGGGCGACGAAGAGCAAATTCATGGTTCCCTGACGTAGACGCCATGATGAAAGAAATGGAAAAGTTGATGCAAGAAGCTGTCAAAAATATGGATCAAAACGTTCCGAAGAATCTCATAAGAGAACGTAAGCTTGATGACGGGTCTACTGTACGTGAACTGGGGCCAATCGTTTATGGATATTCATTTAAAATTGGCGAAGATGGCAAACCAATTGTCAGAAAATTTGGAAACCTAAACACTTTTCCAGGCTCCCTAAGCGGCAGGTTTTCAGTCAGTGATCAGAGGGAACCTGTCGTAGATATCATAAAGGATGTTGACAAATTGAAAGTTATTGCAGAGCTACCTGGTGTAACAAAAGGTGATTTAAGGATAAGTGCTAATGAAAATTCTTTAACCATAGAATCTGTTTCAGGAGAAAGAAAATACAACAAGAAAATAGAACTTCCTGATAAAATTGAACCATCCTCAGGTAAATCAACATACAAAAATGGAATTTTAGAGGTAACCTTTAAGCTAATGGACTCAAAGGACCATGGTGTTTCTATTAATGTCGAATAAGTTAGGTTATTTTAATTTTCGTCTTCCACGCACCTTCCTGTTTAAAATTGATTTAATAGCATACATCATATAATTGAATATATTGAAATTATATCTTTATGAGTGCAGTAGAAGCCGTTGAAGTTACTAAAAAATATAAGGGATCATTATCCTACGCCATAAAGAATATTTCATTAGATATTGAACCAGGAAGAATTTTCACTCTCCTTGGAAGAAATGGAGCGGGAAAAACTACATTTGTCAGAATCTGTGCAACACAGTTATTACCAACTTCTGGTACTGTAAAAATATTTGATAATGATCTCATTAAAGATACAGAAAAAATAAGAAATTATATTTCTATTGTGCCACAAGAAGGAAGACCCCTACGTGCTCTTACATCATGGGATCATGTCTATTATTGGCTAAGAATTAGAGGAGTAAATAAATACGAATCGTCAATAAGAGCAAAAAAGATCCTTCAAGAGTTTGAATTGTATGATGTAAGAAATAAACTTGCCATGTATCTTTCAGGAGGAATGAAACAAAAAATACTAGTAGCGATGGCAATGGCTACAGAATCGAAGTTACTATTTCTAGATGAACCCACGATTGGGCTTGATCCTGTGTCCAGACGTCAAATTTGGAAAGCAATCAAAGAAAAAAAGGATAGTGGAACAACTATCCTGCTTACAACACATTATATGGACGAGGCAGAAGTATTGTCAGATGATATAGTCATTATAGACAAGGGAGTCGTTATCTCACAAGGAACACTTTCAGACATCAGGAAGAATATTAAAGAAAATATTAAAATAGAGATTTCAAAATCTGGCGTTGATGGTGAGGTTCTAAAATCATATGGCACTGTGGTTGATACTGGAACCGATATACTAAAACTATTCACTTTTGAATCCAACATTCAGGAATTATCAGCAATTGCAATAAAGAAAAATTTTTTCTTCAAGGTGTCGCCTATTACGTTAGATGACGTGTTTGTGTCGATGGTAGGAACCGAGGCTAATAATTCTGGGGGTTACACATAGGGTTTACTTCTGAGCATTAAGGTCAGGGTAGACTTTAGCTACTGAGTTCTTGAGATATGTGTAATATTCTGTTGGCATTATCGTTCCATTTTGAAGTAATATTAGGTTGAAGCTAGGCGTATTTGCATCATGGTAGTCCCATTTCCAGAAAGCAGAGGCGGTTATATTATTGTCTTTAAATGCTTGCAGCATGGCATCTGTGGTTTGCTGGTCAAGACCGCTCTTTGCAGGATCTAGCTGAAATACTCCGTTAACTTGAGTTCTTACGACATTGTTCCATTCCCCGACATAGAGTGGGTCACCTGTCAGTTCACTAGTTTTTAAGAACATGTCAAATCTTTGTTTTTGATATTGATCTCTGTCTGGAATTCCATAGACGCTTATTTTAAACATTACATTTTCTTTATTTGTAGGAGCCATCTTGGCAAGATTTTCTGGCGTTAATTGTATCGGTCCTTTAACGTCTACGGGAACATTCATACTATAAACAATTGTCTTATTAGTTAATGATCGTAATTCATCAGTTATGAATGAATTGAAATTTCCAATTTTTTCCCATTGATCTGAACTTTCTACATGAGGTTCGCTAAGAATTTCATATCCGAAAGTACTGGGATGCCCGTCTAGCTTTGTAACTACCTTTTTCCAAAAGTCAGCGAACGATGTCCATGCATCCTTTCCTTGAGCATCCTTGATAGATCCATCCCAAAAATCAGACCACCACAGCTTTGCTACCGGTTCTCCCTCTTTACCCCCACTGTCCTTTGGATATTTTTGTGAATTATTCTCAAAAAGGGACGCTGGAAAACCTGTTCCCCTCTTTTCAAGCCACGAGGAGGTATGCCACTGATGATTATCATAAATAACTTTAATGCCATATTTATCTGCGAGATTTGCTACCTGCTCTAACTCATTCATGAATGCTTGTGGATTTTTCTCATATGCTTCCCAATATAATAAGAACCTGACATGATTTAGTCCTGCATCTTTTATTAACTTGAAGCTTTCATCGAAATAATTCGCAGGAGGTAATGATGTATCGTTTCTGACTTGTTTTTGATCTGTAACTCCACCCTTCATTACAACTCCGGCCAAAGGATTGTCGAGGGAGGATGGTTGGGCAAAAGCAGCAATTACTCCAATTGCCATGGACACAATCAATACAAAAGTTAAACCAAACAAGATAGATTTTGAGTGCCTTAAACTACTCATGGCAAGTATATCGAAATTTAGTTTATATATATATTATGAATTGCCCTACCATCAAAACATTAAAAGGTTAACACTAGACCCAATGTTATTATTTGGGAATATAATAATACCTTAAGAATACGTAATTGTAATTCGTTAAATGAGGTTAAGCAATTGGATGGCATTTCTGGTAGGTGATAATTAATGAAGTGGAATGTTTTAGCTATTGGATTGATATCATTATTAATTGGCGTAACAATAATTTCTATTTCTTCGATCCGTGTGCCAGACCCTCTTCACTCCACAAGTACTGTGTTTAACGGGAAAATAAGTAATGAAAGTTATGCCATTCTATCACTGGAAGATGTACAAAAAGGAAGAAACATATCGTTATCCATTACCCCCCACAATTCTTTAGAATTACTTAATATAAGGATTTTAAATCCAAAAGGAACGTTATTGTTTGATCATAATTCTTCACAACCGTTCTTTACTACAATTGTGCCACCAATAAGTGGTAACTATTCAGCGGTTTTAACTAATATCAATAAAAAGGAAATCTACACAAATAGTAACTTTGGAAGTTCGATCCTTTTTGATAGTAATAGAAATCTAAAAATTGAAATTCACACAATTCTAATAGGCGTGATTATTTTGCTTATAGGTATTGCTACTTGCATTTATTGGATAATCTCAGAATCCTTTAAAAGGTTAAAAAGAAAAACAAGATACAAACAGGTATCTTAGAATTGGTACATTCAATACCAGAAAGTATAGACTATAAGCAAGTTAGGTTATTCTGACAGCAAATCTTAGAATTACCTGTAGTATTATTAGCAACAAAATTTTATAAAACTTTCAAATTTTTATGAGAGCACATTTGGTGTTCTGAATAATTAAATTATTAGTGCAATGATTTCAATTCTTTTTGATATTCTTTCCCTTGGATCTTTGGATGTGTTCAGTTAATTTCGTCATGAGTTTTTTATTAACTTTCTCACCGTCAATTTTGCCTCTTAGAATTTCCATGCACCTACCCATCAAAAGCCCAATTGCATCCAATCCTTTCTCAGAAATTACCGTATCATTTTCATCTATTATCCTGCTTATGGTCTTATCCACATACCCTTCAGTTACCCTTTCAGTTCCAAAAGCCCTAATTACTTCATCTACATCATTAACTTCTTTTTTCAACAGTTTTTCAATTATTATTGGAATAGATTCTTTGGATATTCTGGAATTATTTAATTGCATAAACAGATAAAATAATACTTCGTCAGTGAGAATTGAAGTATCATATCCTTCTCTCTCCAAACTAACTAAATCCTCCGTAAGTTTAGATATAACAAATGACGGGTTGATTGAGGTCTTTGAGATTATTTTTTCAAAAAGAGAAAAATATCGGGAATCAAAAATATTTTCAGCCAATGTCTTGTTAATGCCGTACTTCTTGCAAATTTGATCTACGACTAGGTTCCATGGTTTAGGTATGTTTTTAGATAATTCCTTTACCCTGTTATCATCTATTGAAATGTAAGGGATATCTGTTTCGGGATACATCCTTGCTGATCCAGGTCTGGGTCTACTAAATACCGTAACACCATCTAATCTTGCAGAACGTGTTTCAGGAACAACGCCTGAAAATGATCTTTTGATTCTATCTGATAATTCAATTAATACCGTATTTAGTGATTTTGTTGATCCACCTATTAATACAAAAGCGTCATTCTTCTCCATTTTTAATTCAGAAGATATTGATTGGACATCCTCACTACTAATGCCATAGTTCGGTAATTCATCGGAGTGAAATATTCCACCTATTCCATAGGATTTTACAAGGTCCCCCAACTCTCTTCCCAACCTAATTCCTGGATATGGTTCAAAAGATAAAATACCTCTAAAACCTCGCAAAACGAATGCCATAAACCTAGAATCATCACTGAGGATTTTCTTTACCACTTTTGAGGATGATCTTTTTATTAAATCGGTAACATCTGTAGCGTTGTCCATGATTCTTGATTCATCGATGTTACGTCCCTTTAATTCTTTCGCAATCTGATTTAACCCATCCTGTCTTATGCTTCCAAGTCCTCTTGACACTTTTTTTGTAGATCTTAGTAGTCGCCCCACAGTCAGCGCTACATTTGTTACAAAAGCTGGAGAATTGGAAATTGGATCAAGGGCAATTTCGATAAGAGGTATGCCTAGTCTATCCAGAGAATAAATCTTGTTCACTTCTTCATCATATCTGTCCTGTTCATTAATTATTCTAGCGGCATCCTCCTCTAGGCATATACTCTGGACACCTACTCTAACGCCATCAACATCCAAAAAACCGTTTCTGCCTACTAGTATTGTTCTTTGAAATCCAGTCGTATTTGAACCGTCAATTACTATCTTTCTCATTACATGTAATTCATCTTCAATGGTACAGTGGAGTGCCAGAGATACGGTTAATACTATTTCTAGTGCCTCCCTGTTTTCCATCAGGGGAGGTTCCTCATCTGATTCTATCAAGCAGTTTGAATTCTTAGAAGATTGATATTTTACTGCCTTAATTTTCCTAGATTCGAAAAGGGCCGCTTGATCATAAGATCCCATCTCGCTTTGAGTCGGACGCAGGTTCCTGTTAAAAGTAAAATCATATTGAGTAGAATCAGTTATTTTGCAATTGCAAAATAGTTTATTTTTTGAATCTAGCTGTTGATGGATTTCAAGTCCAACCTTTAGTTTATCTTGAACAGAGGCTTCGTTTTTAACCAATATGCAAATAATAGAATAGAAACTTCTTATTATTATTTACAAATCGCCAAGAAATCTTTAATTTCATGACTTAGATCTATATCCATGATTTAAAATGATAGCTCATCTTTCCTCTATATTGTTTGCAATATTACCGAAGGGGACAGTAAGAGATGAGAGTACTTTTTTCATACTGGTTTCGATTCTTGTTGCATTAGTTGTAGCCGTATACATAATGAGATTGAGAAGAAATAGACAAATTCAATAAGCCAAGTTATCATTCTGAGCAGTTTCAGCGTTCATCTATTGATAGTTGCATTTTAAACGTTTATTATATTAAATTCTAAAGTTTGAAACCTTACTTGAATTAACCATATTTGTAACTTCTCTTTTTAATGAATCAATATCTACGTCGTGATATTTACCATATGAGTTATTCAATTTAACCAGTGCTCTCTTCATAATAGAAATACAAATTGCTAGTTCCTCTTTTTGGTAATGTACTAAAGCAGCGGCAACAAGAATGATACCATTCAACAGGTCTCTTTCATCACCCTGGGTATGTTTCCATATACCTTCAAGAACTTCATGCGTTTTCCAATATTTTTCATTGTTGAAAAGTTCACGGGCCAATTTTATAGATTCATTTTTATCAAGTTCCTTTTCAATAATCCTATCAATATCTATAATTGGAGCTATCTGTGAAAGTTTGGATTTTATTTTTCCTATTCCTGATGAGGTAGCTATGCTTATATCAAGTTCAAGAAAGTGACTTGCGACCCTAACATCCCTAATTATAATTTTGTCATCATGTAAAATATTTCGAGATAGAGAAAGGATCGACGTTGCGTCTTTTGGAAGGTATTTCTCATTCTTAAAATATACCATGTATCTTGACAGCTTATTCACCAAATCCATTCATTTTATAGTCTTTACGTGCCACATACCAAAATAGATTGTTATTTAAGGAATCCCATGACATGACATGGCGTTAGGATTCTGGTTGTGCACAACAACAATAGTACTGAGGTATACAAACTCAGATTCCTCCAAGTTGATAATAATGATAAAATCACACGGCAATATCAAGAGTCTTAACTGTAAATAATCAATATTTGAAAAGCGTGAACAGATATGGTGTTTCCTTTTTTTCATCAAGTGTCCAGGAACTTGGTAAACTTATACACTTTACTATTTTCAGTCCAGAGTCATCTATGAATTTTCCCCATCCCCACATAGATTTATCTCGCGAATATCGTCTATGGGTATGACTCCCCATTAGCGTAATACCTACATTGTGCAATTTCGCTTTATATTTTTTCAAGTGATTTAGAATGCTGTAAGATAATATTTCTCCTGAGTCAGGTAACGCAGAAATGAATATAATGGTATTTTCTAGCTTGAATTGTGAGTAGTCTATCGAATTCGAATCGGAGTTTATGACTTTATATTTTACGTTACTAGATAAAGATATTTTATTTTGTAGGTCACACAGATCTTTATCAATCTCTACTCCAATAGAATAAAGACCAAGTATACTCCCACAAAATATCAATCTTCCATCACCCGATCCGATATCTATGATATTTTCAAATCCCAAATCCTTTGCAACTAGAATCATTACAAGAGCTGAGAGTCCCCATGTTGGAAGAAATGGTTGATAACTCGTATCATATTTTTTGGAACTCAGCCAAAATTGATTTACATCTCCTTCATAAGATATGCATGGGATATTAGAGAGTGTTAGACCTTGTTGTTTATAGTATATTTTGTTATAGTTAAAGAAAGTATGTAGTTTTTCCAATATTCTCTTGTCAAATAAGCTTTGGTGATTTGCAACTGGGATAAATTCCCTGATGTGATTGTACGAATGAAATTCATCAAGATATTCGTTCTTAAGTTTAACCAAGTACTGTGCTAAATCGTTGAGTTCCAATTAATACTCACATTGGGATATTTTATTGAAAGTGGGAGTTCCCTATTAGTATTCTTAGCATATTTATAGTCTAAATGTTGCGAATAATTTGAAATTGTCTGAGTAATTCCAATTCATATATACTTGTTTATTCTATTGCAATCGATTAAATTTAATATTATTAGAGTTACTTGTATAAACATCATTTTAATTGAAGTAAGGAAGATATAGTGGACCAGTATGGAATATCTGATTGACAATTATTCATTTCATCAATTTCAACAGAATACTAGGAATTTCGGCAGGTCTTTTTGCCACGGGAATATTCACTCTTGAGAAACTGGAAATTTTTGATTCTGCGGAGCCATAATTTCCATAAACAATTGCCCCTGCATGTCCCATTCTTTTTTCCTTTGGTGCAGATCGTCCTGCAACGTATGCTACAACGGGTTTACTGAAACCTGTTTTTTCGATATACTGAACGAGGGATTCCTCAGCATCTCCCCCTATTTCGCCAACTACCACAATTGAGTCTACCTCATCTCGATCACTTATGAGATCAAAAGCTTCTATCAAATTAGTCCCATTGATTGGATCGCCTCCTATTCCTAGAGCTATTTTTTGTCCTATTCCTGCTCTCGACAAATGAAACGAAACTTCATACATTAGCGTCCCACTCCTAGAGAAAACTGCAGTATTACCCTTCTTAAATGGTTGGGACGGCATAATTCCGATTTTATTTACTGATGGAACAATTACCCCCGGGGTATTTGGCCCTATTATTCTTGCATTATTGCTCTGTGCGTACTCCAAAGATTCCATTGCATCACGTACTGGAACGTGTTCTGGAATTGCTACAAGTAATTTTATTCCACTATTCACTGCATCTTTTATTGCAGAAAGAAAGAATTGGGCAGGAACAAATACTCCGGATATCTGTACATTGAAACTCTTGCTTGCATCCTTTACAGAATCAAAGATAGGTATTCCTTCAAATGACTGACCGCCCTTATTGGGAGTTACACCAGCCACAATATTTGTTCCGTACTCTCTCATCAACCTAGTGTGAACAGAGCCAAAATTTCCTGTTATTCCCTGTATTACCACGGGTTTATTACCATAGTCAGGATCTTCGGGTTTACCTACTAGAATATCAAAAATATCAAATTTTTTATACATCTATTTGCTCAACCCTATATACTGGACTAATGATGAAATAGCTTCTTCTACTGTATCATATAATTTTGCATTACTCCTAGATAGCATTTGTTTAGCTTTGTCTGATTCTGCACCTGAAATTCTAGCGTAAATTGGTACACTAATCATACCATCTTTGTATGCATCAAGGATAGCTTGAGCTACCAAATCAGTTCTAACAATACCACCGAACAAATTTACCAAAATCGCCTTGACTTTTTTTAATTTGCTTATGACCTCTAACGCCTTGTAAATTGTTTCAGTAGTAGCCCTTCCACCAAAATCCAAAAAGGCACCCGGTTTTCCACCAGCATCATTAACGATGTCCAATGTTGACATGACAAGACCTGCTCCATTACCTATTATTGCAATGTTTCCATCTAGTTCCACGAAGGAAAAGCCGCTTTTTTCCGCTTGTTCCTGCAATTCAGAAATTTGAATATATTTTCTTAATTCAGGATGTCTAAATATTGAATTATCATCAATAATTATTTTTGCATCCAGTGCCAGACATGTTCCATCTCTTAGTATGGCGACAGGATTTATTTCTGCCAACTCAGCCTCCTTTTCTCTAACTAGTTTCGCCAGCTTTATGACTATATTTGAAAATGATTCAGCAGTTACACCGCTTATGCCCAGATTTTTTCCGATGCTTTCTGCAATAGCTTGAGTTAATCCGGTAATAGAAATGTCTTGGATTACTTTATTTTCAACACTTTCAATATCCATTCCTCCCTCTGCAGAAGAAATTAATGAATAAGTCCTTTTTCCTCTATTCAGGAACAGTGAAAGATAAAGTTCCTTATCTATATCTACAGCCTCTTCAATTAAGATTACACTTGGATATTCCCCCTTTACTTCTTTATTTAATAATTCTGTAAACTTTGGTTCAAGCTCTTCCTTTTTCATGCATTTTAATATAGCGCCAGCTTTACCTCTACCGCCAACAGTTAACTGTGATTTAAGTACAACAGGGAATTTGAGTTTGTCTGCAACTTGACTTAACTCCGAATGGTTTTTGGCAAGATATGATTTTGGAGTAGCAATATCGTACTCGGTAAATAATTCTTTGCCCTGGTATTCTAATAATTTCATTCAGCAAGAATGTGAAGCCTATGTGGTGACTTATAATCCTATTTAAGCGAATGAATCATTTTGAAAATTTATATATCTACTTCTAAATCCGTATTCTATGGCTGAAACAACGACAGCAGTCTGGCTTATCATTTTGACGATAATTGCATGTGCTACAATACCTGCTGTCATGATATGGTTGACAACAACACCCACTGCACCCAAGCCTCATTTAATACTGGGTATAATTGAATTTCTGCCATCTGGAAATAGTTTGTTTAACTATTAAGTCAGCTTTTCTTCCATTACGTGAT
>Ga0184626_10000670_pt1 | contig 11045 bp, 10 predicted proteins | sample PLM3_60_b1_FD_133142 | JGI IMG/M metagenome (GOLD analysis project Ga0184626, IMG submission 133142) | Groundwater sediment microbial communities from an aquifer in East River, Colorado, USA - PLM3_60_b1 | ecosystem: Environmental > Terrestrial > Soil > Riparian zone | place: USA: East River... | reverse complement strand
GCCCGTCCTGTCCTTGTACAGGACGAGATCCTCGCCCATGAGCCGGACCGGCTTGATCGGGTTGTCGTCCAGCTCGGCCACGGCGGCGATGGGCATCCAGTATCGCCGCAGCAGCTCGCCCATGGGCGTGCCCGCGCCGACCTCGGTCAGCCGCCTGTTCTGCTCCTCGCTCAGCACGGGCCCGATTTTACCTCCACTTTGGGTATAGTGGGCACCACCGTGGCGGCTGACGCCCTCGTGCTGAGCGAGATCGACGCCTTCTACGGCGACAGCCACGTGCTGCACGGTGTGTCGCTGCGCTTGGGCGGGCCGCCTGCTCGGCCTGCTCGGGCGCAACGGCGCCGGCAAGTCCACCTCGATGAACGTGACCGTCGGCTTGCTCCCGCCGCGGCACGGCGCGGTCACGGTGTGCGGCCGCGCGGTCACCGGCCGGGCCCCCGAAGCCATCGCCGCCCTGGGCGTCGCGCTCGTGCCGCAGGGGCGCCGCGTCTTTCGCAGCCTCTCAGTGCACGAGAACCTCGCGGTGGCCGGGCGCAAGCCGCGCGGCGGCGTCCCGATGCTGTGGACGCTCGACACCGTCTCCGCCCTGTTCCCGCGCCTGCGTGAGCGCGGCAAGCAGATCGCGGGCTCCCTGTCCGGCGGCGAGCAGCAGATGCTCGCGATCGGGCGGGCGTTGATGTCGAACCCGCGCGTGCTCTTGATGGACGAGCCCTCGGAGGGCCTGGCGCCGCAGATCGTCGCCGAGGTCATGGCGACCATCCGCCGGCTCAAGGCCGAGGGGCTCTCGATCGTGCTCGTCGAGCAGAACGCCAAGCTGGTGTTCGACGTCGCCGCCGACATCGTGGTGCTCAACAGCGGTCGTGTCGTCGTCGACGAGTCGACGGCCGAGCTCAAGCAGGGCGGTATCGACCTAAGCCAGCACCTGGGAATCTACTGACGATGGCCGCACCCACGGAGGCCCCGATGGACTTCGGCATCTTCACCATGTTCAGCACGCGCGAAGGCTCGACGCAGCAGCAGATCTTTCGGTAGTCTGGGAATCACGGGCGTCTCGCTGGACGTGAATCCCGGTGGCCAGATTCCCTATGACCGCGTCGTGCACTCGATCCGCCTGCTGACCGAGAAGGTCATTCCGAAATTCAAGTGACGCGAGGCGAACCAACGACCGATCAGGAATCATCCGGTTCGTCAGCCTAATCGAGCGAGTCCGTCCGATAAATATCCGCGGTATCAGGGTGTTGCATGGCCACCGGAAATGGCCCGCTCCTTGCGGTTTCCCTCAGCAGGGGGCCAGGGGACCCAGAATGTCCGGTAGTTTCACACGCTACGGTCGCTTCAATCCACGTCCGGGCGCCGGTATGCCCGTCGCGCCGGCGACGACCGAGTCGACCCGGGACGTCACCACCCATCGCGCCCGGTTGGAAGCACTCCTGGAAATCAGCCGCGAGCTGTCTCGGATCCAACCACTGGAGTCCCTGCTGGGGAAGATGGCCGAGGCGTGCGGGCAGCTTCTTGATTCGGACTCGGTCGGCATCCGTGTGCGGGACGGTGACGACCTGGTGCTCGCGGGCGCGTATGGCGCCTCTGCCGACGCTATGTCCACCCCGCGGCTCAAGATGGGTGAGAGCCTGTCGGGAGTCGTTGCCGTGAGTGGCGAGCCCCTGGTGGTCTGGAATCCCGCAGACGATCCTCGGTTGACGCCGGCGCACCGGGAGGCGTATCGACCCTACCGAGCCTTTCTCGGCGTGCCCCTGACGGTGGGAGCGCAGGTGCTGGGCGTCCTGAGTATCAGGACGCGGCGAGAGTACGGGTTCTCCCTGGAGGATCTGCACATCGTCGGGGCGTTTGCGGCCCAGGCGGCGATCGCGCTGGAGAACGCCCGGCTCTACCGGCAGACCGAGGAACGTGCGGAGAAGCTCGAGACCTTCAGCGCGCTGAATGCCCGTCTGCTGGAGGAGTCCAAGCATCACCAGGCCCGGCTCGAGGCACTCCTGAGCGCCAGTCGCGAGCTCTCGGGGATTCAACCGGTCGTGTCGTTGCTCAAGCGCATCGCCGAAGCGTGTGGACGCCTCTTGGGATCGGAGTCGGTGGGGTTTCGGCTCATGGAAGGCGATGAGCTTGTCGTCAGCGGGTCGTGGGGCGACAACGACGAGATCATGCTCGCACCTCGCCTCAAGATCGGCGAGAGCCTCAGCGGGATGGTCGCGGCGCGTGGAGAGCCCCTGGTGGTCACAGACCTTGCGAACGATGCACGGCTTCTTCCAGCCCATCGCGAGGCCAATCGCCGGCTCGGCTACCGAGGCATGCTCGTCGTCCCGGTCAAGGTCAGTGAGCGCGTCGTGGGAGTGCTGAGCATCCGCACCCGACGGGAGGAGGGCTTCTCCGCGGAAGATCTCACGATCGCGACTGCGTTCGCTTCCCAGGCCGCGGTCGCGCTGGAGAACAGCCGCCTCTACCAGGAGACGCAGCGGGCCTACGACGAGCTCTCCGAAACCCAGGACCAGCTCACCCAGGCGAGGAAGATGGAGGCGGTGGGGCGCCTGGCGGGCGGCATCGCCCACGACTTCAACAATCTCCTGACGGTCATGACCGGGCGCAGCCAGCTCCTGCTCCGCCGGCTCACGCCGGAGGATCCGGTGCGCTCGGAGATCGAGCTGATCGAGAAAACCGCGAACCGGGCCGCCGACCTGACTCGCCAGCTTCTCGCGTTCAGCCGTAAGCAGATCCTTCAACCGACGGTCATGAATCTCAACGCCGCGGTTGCCACCATGAGTGAGATGCTGCGGCGAATGATTGGTGAGGATGTTCTTCTGGTCACCGCGCTCGACCCGGCGCTCGGGTGGGTCCAGGCCGACCCGAGCCAAATCGAGCAGATCGTCATCAACCTCGCAGTGAACGCCCGCGATGCCATGCCGAAGGGGGGGCACCTCACCCTCGAGACGGCGAACGTCGAGCTGGACGGTGCCTACGCTCGCGCCCACGTCGGGGCGCATCCCGGTCCCCACGTCATGCTCGCGGTGAGCGACACGGGAGTCGGCATGGACGCGGACACCCGGACGCGGATCTTCGAGCCCTTCTTCACCACCAAGGGGCCCGGCAAGGGGACAGGGCTGGGCTTGGCGACCGTCTACGGGATCGTGAAGCAGAGCGGTGGCCACATCTGCGTCTACAGCGAGCTCGGTCAAGGCACGGCGTTCAAAATCTACCTGCCGCGCGTTGACCCGGCGGCCGACCCCGTGGAGCCGGGCGGACTGCTGGCTCACGTGGCCCAGGGCCGCGAGACCATTTTGCTCGTGGAGGACGAGGGGGCAGTCCGGGAGCTCGCGCGAGATATTCTCGAGGCCAACGGCTACGCGGTGCTCGAGGCGCGTCATGGCGACGAGGCCCTCGCGATCTGTGAGCGCCATTCCGAAGCGATCCACCTGATGCTGACGGACGTCGTAATGCCGGGCATGAACGGGCGCGAGCTGGCCGAGCGGCTTGCGCGGCTCCGGCCCGAGACGAAGGTGCTGTATATGTCCGGTTACACGGACAATGCCATCGTCCTCCATGGAGTCCTGAATGGCCGCGCGGTCTTCCTCCAGAAGCCCTTCACTCCTGACGCTCTCGCGCGCAAGGTCCGCGAAGTCCTCTCTCTCTGAGGCGAGCAACCGCGGAGTATACTAGGCCGCGATGAGCGCACCGGGCTTTCGTCTCTACGACCCCACCGCCGAGCCGCGCATTGTCGCTGAGCGCCTGGCGCCGAGGCTCGCGAGCCTCGCCGGAAAGCGCGCGGGCATTCTCGACAACGGCAAGGCCAACGCGGGCACGCTGATGCTCGCGGTGACGAAGATTCTCCAGGAGCGCTACGGCGTCGCCGAAGTGATCAAGCGCGAGAAGCCGGTGGCCGGCCCTCCGGCCCCCGAGGTCCTCGCCGCGCTCACGCAGTGCGACTTCGTGCTGGTCGGCAGCGCCGACTGAGGGTCCTGCACGTCGTGGAGTATCCACGGCGCAATCTTGTTAGAGCAGCGCGGTGTTCCTACGGCGGTCATGGGCACCTTCGAGTTCGAGGCGCTCGCGAAGCTCGAGGCGAAGAACCGCGGCATCGAGGACCTGCCGCTCGCCCTCGTGCCGCATCCGCTCGGCGGCATCCATGAGGACGAAGCGGTCCGCAAGGCCGACCTCGCCCTCGAGTCCGTTCTGAAGGCGGTGACGCGCGCATGAGCGATCTCGGCCCGGCGGCGACGATCTTCGATTTCCCCGGCACCCATGAGGAGATCGACGCCCTTTATCAAGAACGCGGCTGGACCGACGGTCTGCCGATCGTCCCGCCGACCGAGGCGGCGGTGCGCGAGTTCCTCCGCTGGACCGATCGCGATCCTCGTGAAGTCCTGGGCGTGCTGCCGCCGCGCCAGGGCGAGGCCACCGTCGAGCGCATCGCCGCCAACGCCGCGATGGCCGGCTGCCGGCCGGAGTACCTGCCCGTGATTCTCGCCGGCATCGAGGCGCTGGCCGACCCGCTCTTCAACCTCGACGCCATCCAGGCCACGACCCACCCGGTGGCGCCGCTCCTGGTGGTCAACGGACCGATCGCGCGCGAGATCGGACTCAACGCGGGATACAACGCGTTCGGCCAGGGCTTCCGGGCCAACGTCACGATCGGCCGGGCGGTGCGGCTCGTCCTGATGAACGTGGGCGGCGGCCTACCCGGCACTGGCGATCGGGCCACCCAGGGCAGCCCGGCCAAGATTGCCTACTGTGTCGCGGAGAACGAGGCTGAGAACCCGTGGGAGCCGCTGCACGTCGAGGCCGGGCTGCCGGCCGACACGAGCGTCGTGACCGCGTTCGGCTGCGAGGGGCCGCACAACATCCAGGATCACTTCAGCGCGACCGGCCTCGGCATTCTCCTGACCGTGGCCGGCGCCATGGGGCAGGGGGGCAGCAACAATCTCCTGGGCCGTGGCTGGCCGCTCCTGTCGCTCGGCCCCGAGCACGCGGCGACCATCGCCCGCGACGGTTACACGAAGAAACAGGTGAAGGAGTTTCTCTTTGAGCATGCGCGCTTTCCGCTGGCGCGCCTCGGCGCGGAGTATCGGCGCCAGCAGATCGAGCATCACCACGTGGTGGATTCCCCCGACACGCTGCTGCCGATCGTGCGCGCGCCCGACGACATCAGTGTGATCGTGGTCGGCGGCGCCGGGAAGCACTCGTGCTGGCAGCCGACCTTCGGCGACGGCACGCATTTCACCCGGCGCACGATCGCGCGCCGGTGAAGCTCACCGTCGAGTTCCCGAGCGTCTCGTACCGCGAAGGGGCGAAGGGTGTGGTCCGCCTTGCCCAGGCCATCGAGCAGATCGGGTACGACCACATCGACATGTTCGATCACGTGGTGATGGGCTACCCGATCGCCGGCCGCCCGCCCGGTCCTTATCCGCCGCAGATGCCTATTCTCGAGGCGCTCATGGCCCTCTCGTACATGGCGGCCGTCACCTCGCGCGTGACCCTCGGCACGGAGGTGCTCGTGCTGCCGCAGCGGCACCCGACGCTCGTGGCCAAGCAGGTGAGCACGCTCGACACCCTCTCGGGCGGCCGGGTGCGCCTGGGCGTCGGCGTCGGTTGGCAGGAATCGGAATACGAGGCGCTCGGCGAGGATTTTCACACGCGCGGCGCGCGAATGGACGAGGCGATCCGGCTGCTCCGCACGTACTGGAGCGACGCGCAGGTCGATTTCGCGGGTCGGCACTACCGCGTGACGGCGATGGGCTGCGAGCCCAAGCCGCCCCAGGGGGGCCGACTGCCGATCTGGGTCGGCGGCCGGTCGGAGCGCGCCTTGCGCCGCGCGGGGGAGTTGGGTGATGGATGGCTCGGGAGCCAGATCGCCGACCGAGAGAGCGCCCGGCGCGACATCGACACGATCCGTCGCTACGCCGCTGCGGCCGGGCGCGACCCGGCCGCCATCGGCCTGCAGGCCATGGTCGCGTCGCCCCCGCGGGACGCCGCGGGAAAGCGCTTCTACGCCGAGCACGACCGCATCGTCGCCCGCGCGGTCGAGCTCAAGGCGATGGGCTTCGAGTGGGTCGCGCTCAACGCGACGGCGATCTTCCAGGCCGGCGCGCGTTCCGTCGACGCCATCATCGACGTGCTGGGCGGGTTGCACACGAAGATCCGCGGCGAGGTGGGCTAGCGGCGCGGCAGAGCGCGCGCGGCGGCGAGGATCTCCTCTTCGGACGGGAATTTCCCGACTCCCGCGAGGCCCTCGGTGGCGCACTCGATGTTGGCCCAGCGGATGATGCCGTCGCGGTCGATCAGGAACTGGCCCTTGAGCTGGGGAAACTGTCGCATCATGTCGGCCTGGTCTGTCTCGTTATCCGTGTAGCCGTCGAGCTTCGCTGTGGCCTCGGCCGCCTTGGTGATCGGCAGCGGCTCGGGGAGATCGCCGTTGGGATTGATCCGCGTCGTTTCGACGTCCTTCATGAACTCCGCGGTCAGGGCCGGCTTCGGCAGGCGGAACGCGCGGTGCGTGGTGAGCTCGGGGTCGGCGGCCAGCCGCAAGCGGGTCGGGCGGAACTTGAAGTAGAGGCGGGCGTTCTCCGGCGCAGTGGCCACGATCCCGAGCGACTCCACCCCGAGCTCCTTGAGCTTGCCCTCGGTCGCCCCCATCTGAGCGATCTGCCGGCGGCAAAACGGGCACCACAGGCCAATGAGCAGCCCCAGGAACACGGGGCTCCGGCCCCGGTAATCGGCTAGCGACACCTGGTCCTTCCCGTCCACGGCCGGCAGGGTGAAGTCGGGCGCCGGCTCACCCGGTGAGACGGGCGGACGCGGGTCAGCAATCGTCATGTCAGGCTCCTTCGTGCGGGTCTCAACACAGAAACGGTAACACCATCAAGGCATCCGGCTCGATACCGGCCCGCTCACACACTCCCTGAGCTTTCGCCAGGTAAGTCTCGGCCAGCTGCTGATTCCCGGTGTCGAGATAGAGTGTAGCCAGACCGTCGTAGCAGGGGAAGAGAAGCTGGGGCTCGCCGACCTGCTCGGCCAGACCCAGGGCCTCCTCGTACATCGCGAACGCCTGCGCGTGCTCGCCGTGGCACTGGTGAATCTGGCCGAGAACGATCAGCGGCACCGCCAGGTGGTCGAGCAGCCCCAGCCGGCGGTCGAGGTCGATGGCCGTTTGCGCAGCCTCGACACCTTCCGCCTCGCACCGATTGGTGAGGGCGCAGTAGGCCACGGCGAGATTCGCATAGAGCCGCGACTGAAATCCGAGATCACCGACCTTCTTCGCGGTCTCGAGCCCGCGCAGGCAGGTCTCGATGCTCCGTTGCGGATCGAGAGAGCTGTAGAGCACGCCGAGGTTCGTGTAGCCGCGGCAGGCCGCCTGCAGCAGCTCGCGCTCCTCGGCCAGCCCGATGCTCCGCTCGATCTGCTCCACCGCCTCGGCCAGACGGCCGATGCGCGCCAGCGCCACGCCGAGCGTGTTGTAGGCCTGCGCCCGCATGACGGCGGCCTCGCGGGCCCGCTCGGGCTCGCTGGCGGCCTCCTCCTCGTGCGTCGCCTCTGCCAGGGCGCGCTCGGCCCAGCGGATAGCACCGGCGTTGTCGCCCGCGCGAAACGCCAGCCGTCCCATCTCCTGAAACAGGTGGGCCCGCTCGATCGGATCGCCATTCTCATCGAGCCGCTCGAGGCCGCCTGCGAAGCAGGCCCCGGCTCGCTCGCGGTCGCCGGCTTCCCAGTAGAGCCCACCGATCTTCCGGAGCATGCGCGCGGTGCCCACGCGCTCTCCCGCCGGCTCGATCTCCTCCCGCAACGCCTCGTAGTGCGCGAGGGCCTCGGCCCGCCGTCCGGTGAGCCCGAGGAGATCGGCGAGCCGCTCGCGCGCAGCCCGGGCGTCGGCGTCGCAGCCCGGGCACTCTGCCAGGGTCTGGAGCGCACGTTGGTAGTGGCGGATCGCGTCGTCGTTCGCGTAGACCGCGCGCGCCCAATCGCCGGCGCTCACCAGATACCGCGCGCCTCGCGGCTTGTTCGCGCTGAGGCTCCAGTGGTGGCCGAGGGCTTCGAGGTCGCTCAGCCGCTCCGGGCGCGGGCCGGCGGCGTGCTCGAGCGCCCGTCCCACCCGTTCGTGGAGCTCGGTCCGCCGCGATAGCAGCAGATTCTGGTAGACGACCTCGTGCACGAGCGCGTGCGTGAAGCGATAGCGGCCTCGCTCGTGCCAGTGGCTGACTGCCTGGATGAGCTCGGCTTCGACGAGCCGGTCGAGCGCCTCCTCGAAGATCCCGGACACGGTCGCGACGGCGCGGAGGAGCGGCTCGTCGAACACGGCCCCGAGGACGGCCGCCTCCTGGAGGAGCCGGCGCGCATCGGCGGGCAGCCGATCGACGCGAGAGAGCAGCAGCCCGTGGAGCGTGGGCGGGACATCGACGGCCTCGGACGCGGCGGTACACGTCCAGCCGTCGCCCTGCCGCACGATGACGCCTTTTCCCACCAGGCTCCGCACGATCTCCTCGACGAAGAACGGATTGCCACCCGCCCGCGCGGCGATGAACTCCTGAAAGCGCGCGAGGACGTCGGCCGAGGCGCCGAACAGGGCGGCCACGAGGGCGCGCGTCTCGTCCGGGGAGAGCGGGGCGAGGCGGATAACCGAGTGCGCCGCCCGGGCCACGAGCGGTGGCTTCGTGTCGGGCCGGTGTGAGAGGAGTAGCATCAGCGGCCGATCCGCCAACTGATCGACCACGTGGCGCAGCAGATCTACGGAGGCGGTATCCGCCCAGTGGAGGTCTTCGACGAGGATCAGGAGCGGCTCCTTTTCGAGGCGCCGCTCGATCAGGGCGCGCGCGGCCAGCGCGATCTGGCGCTTGAGCTGCTCGGGCTCGACGTCGGGATGAGTCTCTTCCTCAAGCCCGAGCACGTAACTTAGCACCGGCGCGATGGCAATCGCCTCCTCGTCCTTCGCGCCGAGCGCCCGGAGGCCAGCGGCCAGCTTCCGGCGGGCGACGTCCAGCGAGTCCGCCGGCTCGACCTGATACGCCTCCCGGAAGAGAGTTCCGAAGACACCGTAGGTCGGCTCGCCCAGCGACGAGCACGCGGCCCGGCGGACGGCCGCTCTGGCCAGCCGCCCGTCGGCGTCGAGTCGCCCCAGGAGCTCGGCGATGAGCCGCGACTTCCCCGTGCCGGCCTCGCCCACCAGGCTCACGACCTGGCCCCGCCCGCGCTCCATTCGGTCGAACGCGGCCAGCAGCTGATCGAGCTCGTCCGTCCGTCCCACGAGCGGCGCGGCGAGCCCGAGCCCCGCGAGGCCCCGAGCCGATCCAGGCTGGGCGAGGGCGCCGACGAGACGGCGAACGACGATCGGCTTGGCCTTGCCGCGGAGCATCAGCTCGCCCGCCGACTCGAACGCGAAGCGGTGCTGTGCCATGACGTAAGTGGCCTCTGACACCAGGATGGTCCCCGGAGCCGCTGCCGTCAGGAGGCGCGCCGTCGTGTTCACAGTGTCGCCCGTCACCGCGTACGCGGCGCTGCCGCCGCCGCCGAGGCTGCCGGCCACCACCGGGCCGGTGTGGATTCCCACGTGCAGGGTGACGGGCTGGCCGAGACGGCCGGCCCACTCACGGCTGAGCACCGCGCCGCGCTCGAGCATGTCCAGCGCCGCGTCGCAGGCCCGCGCCGGATCGTCCTCGTGAGCGACCGGCGCGCCGAACACCGCCAGCACGGCATCGCCCACGAACTTCTCCACGAAGCCGTCGTAGCGCGTGATCGCCGCGGCGAGCGTCTCGAACAGGGCGCTCTGGAACGCGCGCACTTCCTCGGGATCGAGCCGCTCGGCGAGCGCGGTGAACCCGGAGAGATCGGCGAAGAGCACGGTCACCAGGCGGCGGTCGGCCTCTCGACCGGTGCCGTCCGGCTTCACCGGCGCCGGAATTTTCTTCGACTCGACCGGAGCCCCGCAGCGGGGACAGAAGGCGAAGTCGGGCTCGCACGCGAAGCCGCACGCGGCGCAGGGGCTCGGCAGCCGGCGCCCGCACCGCGGGCAGAACGCGAAACCGGGAGCGGTCTCAGATCTGCAGCCGGAGCAGGTCACCATCTCCGGTCATTCTACCGTCACTCCCGAAGGCTCGAGCGCCACTCTCTTTCGAGTGCCCCGAAGGACTTCCCGTACACGGCCTCGTAGTTTCCCGTCTCGTACATGCCGCGATTGCCGCGATGAGCCGGCACCAGGGCCCGGCTGATTCGGTACTCGTTGCTGACGTGAATTCGGATGGGCGCGGTCCACGTCGGTCCCCAGAACCCTTCGACCTTCTGCCGCTCACGAACAGCGTAGCGGCAGTAGGCTTCCGCCTCGGCGAGCGTCAGTTCCTGTGAGAGGACCTGGACCCCTTCGCAGGTGAACGTCCCCCGAAGCATCGGAGCGCACTGCGCCGCGAGCACCGCCAGGGCGACCACACCGAAGACTCTCCATCGCGGCCAGATCATTTTTCGCCCGGCTATGCTACCTTGCCTGGAACGTCAGCGGACAGGGAGAAGCCATGGACTTCGAGGTCACGTACACCGAGGAGCAGCAGCGATTCCGGCGCGAAGTTCGCACGTGGCTCGAGGCGAACGTCTCGCCGTCGGTCCAGCGGGCGCCGACGTCGCCCGAGGACAACTACCAGCGCTATCTGGAGCTCCGCGCGCTCGGCCGCAAGCTCGGCGCCAAGGGCTGGCTCTATCCGACGGCGCCCGCGAAGTACGGCGGCGGCGGGCTCGACGTGGACCACGCCATCATTCTCGAGGAGGAGGTCGACCGCTTGGACCTCTCGTTGCCGCCGTACTACGACAGCGGCGGCCGGCTCGGCTCGGCGTCGATCCTCGTCTGGGGCACGGAGGAGCAGCGGCAGGCGTTCCTGCCGCCGATCTATCACGGCGAGGTGCGCACCTGGCAGCTCCTGACCGAGCCGGGCGCCGGGTCCGATCTCGCCGGCGTGCGGATGACGACGGCGGTGCGCGACGGCGACGACTACGTGATCAAGGGCCAGAAGATCTTCGTCGGCAGCGACAACGGCGCCGACCGCATCTGGCTGATCGCCTGCACG
>Ga0184626_10000669_pt1 | contig 11050 bp, 9 predicted proteins | sample PLM3_60_b1_FD_133142 | JGI IMG/M metagenome (GOLD analysis project Ga0184626, IMG submission 133142) | Groundwater sediment microbial communities from an aquifer in East River, Colorado, USA - PLM3_60_b1 | ecosystem: Environmental > Terrestrial > Soil > Riparian zone | place: USA: East River... | reverse complement strand
CGATCCCAACTGGCGCGACAACACCGACGGATAATCCTCGCCTGCGCTCGCGCCCACCCCTTCCGTAAGGCTGTCGCCGAAACAGATGATCGATTCTCCGGCGGAATGGAGGTTGCGGATCTTGGCGAAATTCTCACCGCCGCAAGCAAAAGCGACGGCGGCGATAACGACAAACAGAAAAGCGCGAATGATTCCAATGAGACTCATTCGTCGAACGACCTGGTAAGTGTCATGTAATTGGTTTCGAGCATTCGCAAGACAAGCCTCGCAATCATCTATACCGCGATGGCGATAGACCATCAGTTTTTTCAATTTTACTTTACCCGGCTTGACATTGCATCCCGCGATGAAGAGATAAGATGGGACGAAAGAATAGCCGATCCCCTTTAATTTCCCGAGTGTAAAGTCGTTCTGCTTCCCTTCCCCAACGCCTTAGCGGTGGATCAGCCGTGGCTTTCAGAGAACATTTTGACGTTTTGACAATTCTCAAAACGTGCAAGTTCCCCGAGCATTGGGATTTTGTTACGACTTGAACAGAGTGATGCGATTAAACGGTAGATTCCACTCATGGTGAGCTAGTCGAACGATTTGAACGAGCTTCAACATTTGATGAGCCGTTTAAGGGTTTCGAAATCTTTCCGCCAGAGAGCGCTTCGCGCGAGGCGCTGTTTTTAGCAGAAGGCCTACAACTCAGATCACGAATTGTTAATATCTCCAGGCCAGCACCGATCCCTTTGCTCGAGTGGTTTGGCCTGTAGGTTTCGCGGGATTGTGGTGGATGAGTGCCTGGGCTAGTGCGTGAGGCGGCAACATCGACTATACTGCTCATTGTAGGAAGAGACTATTCTGCTCTGGTTTGATCGCTGAAGCTCTAGACATGACAGTGTCTCGACGGCAAATCTTCGTTAACCTCAAACGGTTTCTTTTGGTTTTGTTTGTTGTGGGCTTAACATTGGCCATTGTCGATGAAGGGCTGAGAGTGTTCCGCGCTCGTCAAAACAAAGAGGGAACCATCGTTTACGGCTTTGCCCTTTATGAAAAGGCTCTAGCTTCTCCCACTAGCGTGAAAAACTGGTCATCCCTGAAAAATGACCCCAATTGGGAGTTTGTGGAGTTCTATCAGCACAAATTCGAGTGTGAACTTTGGCGTTTTCGGAGACAAGGCAATTGGGAAGACGAGCGGAAGCGAAAATTGAGGGCGCGACCGGACGACAAATCGCTCTGGCAACTGCCGGTGGTTCGTTATGAGTGTGGCCCGTCCCGTAAACGGTATGAGGCTGGACAGGGTTGGGGGCTGTTCTAGAGCGCGCCGAGCCCAAAGCAATGGCAAATGACCTATCCCGCTCATGTCCCCGGTGTAACGGATACGTCGGCATTTCTTACGTGAGCTGGGACGCAACTCGCCGCTCTCAAGCTGGATGGTGTCGCCATCGATGACGCGCTTTATCCTAACGAAGTCCTACGCGTGAACGAGCGAATAAAAAGAAAGCCAAAGCTCCTGGCGATTACTTCTTTTCTTTGCTCGTCGGTTCTTTGCTCATGGGTTCCATCTTCTCTTTTTTCATGGCCTTCATCTCCTTATCCATGGGCGTAGCCATTTTGGCGATCCCGAGCTTCTCGGCTGTCTGGTTATCCAATTGTCCGGTCCCCTTCAAGCCGTTGGCCTCTTGAAATGCCTTCAGCGCGGCCCGGGTTTTGGGACCCATTCTGCCGTCGATAGGTCCGGGATCGTTGCCCTTGGCCTTCAAAGCCTCTTGAACCTCTCTGTTGTCTTTCCCGCCGGTCGTCATCTTTCCCATCTCCGGCTTCTTCTCCATCTCCCCCATCTTCTCCGCTTTAGCCGGCGGCGCTTGCTTTACCTCCGCCGCCCAAGCGGACACAGCCAGGGTCAAGAAAAGCGCGCTTGCGAATACCGTTCTCCCAATCGCAGTAAACATAGATTCGTCCTCCTTGTACGATCAACGTAATCTTACTCGGCAGAGTTTGCTGTCTAATAGTGGACAGTGTTGAAAAGAATTTAACCTAAATCCTGCGTGAGTCGTGATGGTTTCATGATGTATGACGTCGTTGCTCCCGAGAGTGATGGAGGGTTTTGGGGCTCTCGTGGCCATTCCGGTGAACCCTACCTATTAGGTAGCTTTCACCGGAGACAGCGAAAACCAATTTTCGCAGCACAAAGTGTCCTTGAGATGCAGTCTTCATTTAACCTTTCACGCCGGATTTAGGTTTAACACTGAGGTGCCGATGCGGCACCTCAGTGTGATGTAGCTCTTTGCTGAGTTCTAATGGGAACTCTTCAGCGCGATACCGAGCGGCAATGGATTTTCGCCGGTGCTCAAAGCCGTGCCTAATTTTTCGATCTCCCAGGATGAGACCTTTTCTCTCGCTGTAGCGCCCTTGAAATAAATGCCCCTGATGGCGGTGGGTGCGGTTAAAGCGCCTGACGTAGCCGGTCAGAAGCAATTGCAGGATACGAGCTGTTGGAGAGCGAAAGCAAATGGAAATGGTTGGACATCAAGACGTAGGCATAAAGGTAAAACGGGTGGCGTTTACGGACAACTCGCAGTGCTTCCAGAAAGCTTTCATAATCAGGTTGACTGACAAAGATCGTTTGCTCATTATTGCCGCGGGCCATGACATGATAGAGCAGTCCTTCAACGTGGACTCTGGGATGGCGCGGCATGGCAAGGAGATACCAGAGTTATTAGACTTCCTTTTTGGTCTATAGTCCCGTGACATTATGGACTTATGGAATTTAATCGTAGTAGTTCTGTGGACCGGGTGGGAACATCTACTCATCCCTATCCTTTACGCGATTGCTCTTTTAATTTTCAGCGTCTCAATTGCTTATGTCCTAATCAAGACTAGAGTAAAGCGAAAATCGGAAATTCAAAGACTAAGAGCCGAAGTCGACGAGCTTGGGCAACGCCTGGATTCTATACAGGCGATGACCGCTACTGTTGCGATCGAACTAAACGGGCCGGGACCCTTCCAGCTGCCATTGCTAACTCAGCTGAACTGGCTAGTTCCCAAGGGAAAAGATCGACTCATCGCGGAATTTCGGTCGGAGGACGGGAGGCGAATTTTTGCAGGGATGTCGTACCGGGCCGTAGCACAACTCGTAAACGACCATCGGTCGATGCCGTTAGATAAGGCGACACTTTCAACATCATCTTCGATCGATCTTGCGAAACCGGCCGATGCGTACGAACTGCCGGTCCTTCCCCGTTTCGAGGGACATTTGCAACGTGGTCGCAATCTACGGATTTTAGTGTTTTCATCTGAAGAGGGACGAAAAATTTTGCTTCCACTTTCATTCGACACATACAACGAACTTCTACGACAGTTTGAAGCCGCGCTGGTATCCCATCAGCAAGAAATACGGCAGCACTGAAATCATTATCTCAGGACGACTCGAGATCCGGCCTCTGGGGCTCTAGACTGACCCCAAACCTGACAAACCCTGCCCCCCGCTTTCGTCCATGTGGTGCTCTAACAGTGGCACTGATCGGCATCCGGCTTTCGGTAAGTCTTTAAACTTTGAGTGCGACGTCCATGTCGATAGAGTCCATTGATCAACGTAACCTGACCTTTGACGCTCAACGCACTTAACACAGAAGTACCAACGCGACTGCCACGACCGCGGCAACGAATGCAGTGCCGGCTAGCGCCAGCGCCACGATTATTGCCGTCCGCCACGGCGCCTCGACCATTCGCCAGCCACTAACGGGATCGGCTGCTGCAAGACCGCCTTCGGCGAAGAGCGACTGCTGCATTATTGCCTTTGCCGAGAGTACGTCTTCGGTGGCGCATTCGAAATGCCGCTGGCATATACGCTTGCTCAAGTCTGGACCTGGCTCCGCCGCAGCGGCCGCCGCCGCCTTGATGACTGCATTCTTGATATCGCCACCGCTCGCCACGTACCGCTCGGCGAGCCGCCGAAAATCGACATCCGGCGCTAGCGGCGTCTTTTTCGGATGAATCTGCAACTGCCAGATCCGCTCACGCTCTTCCACTCCCGGCATCTCAAAGAGCACGTGAGTTCGGATGCGGCGTTTAAATGCCGGGTCAAAGTTAGCCGCTAGATTGGTCGCAAAGATCACTATGCCGTTAAACGCCTCCAATTCGCGAAGGAGAACGTTAATGGTCAAGTTGCTCTCACGGTCATGTGGCAAAATGGCGCCAGTCGAGCGGCGCGTCGCGATGGCATCAGCTTCGTCGAAGAAGAGGACTGCGTTATGCTCGACCGCCGCGCGAAATGTTGCGACGATGTTCTTCGGAGTCTGGCCTATCCACATCGACTCTGCCTCGGCATAGTCGACCACGAGAAGTTTCTTGCCGAGCGCATGCGCAATAGCCTCGGCGCAAATCGTCTTTCCGGTCCCGGGCGGCCCCGCAAAGTTAAACGCTAATCCACGTCCCGACGCATGGCGCTCGCCTAGACCCCAGCGGTCGAAGATCAAGGTGTAATGGTGAACTTGGGCCAGCGCCTGCTCCAGCGTGCGCCGGGTTTGAGGCGGGAGTACGACATCGGCCAATGTCCACTGCGGCGTGACGGTTTCGGCTACTCGTCGCGAAGTGAAACTCGTAAGCAACGAAATCAGGGGACTGGTCATAAATGGTTCAAAAAGGGGACAGGCTACTTTTCTTTTCGTTCCTTGGCCGGCCGCGCGGCCGCAATGTGCTTCCAAGTCCGAACATGGATGCCATCTCTGATTGCCAGTCCGTCTTTCCGAATGGCCGTTGCCGGTTCAGAGACTCGCGAACAGTGACCAATTGCTCTTCTCGCATCGGTTCTTCCAATTGCTCTAACCATTGACCCTCGTGATCCACGGGACAGGGGTCCACAAGCTGCGGCTTTCGCAAGCTGCTCCAGTTCCATTCCCGCGCCGTACCAGACAAGCCGGCACGAATTGGGTTCTGTAGCACGTAGCGCAGCACCGTTATCAGATGTTCATCACGCTGAACGGGAAAACTTTCAAATCGCCCTTGCCAAATATGACCGCTGCCTCCGTAATGTTTGTGATAACGCCGCACGTGACTCGTCAGTAGCCACTGCATGAATTGACTCAATGCGGTTTGGTGCGCTGGTTCGACAACGAGGTGGAAATGGTTCGGCATCAAGCAGAACCCAAAACATTTCACCCGATGACGTCTTTTCGCATCACTCAGCAGAGATAAAAACGCTTCGTAGTCTTGAGCTTTGTGGAACACCGTGGCGCGACCATTGCCGCGGTTAATGACGTGGTAGGCGTAGCCGCCTTGCTGTCCTCGGGGAATTCTCGGCACGGACGCTTCTAACACACCGTCCGTCGAACTTTCAATCAAAAAGTAGCCTGTCCCCTTTTCACCCGCGCATGCGAGCGGTTCTCGGCAGAATGCCGACGTGAGAAGCAGCATTAAGAATGGATTGATGGAGAAATCAGTTGAATCATAGGCTGCTGAGGAACCGAACCACAGCGCCGGCCCACATCGGGCCGCCGCTACTATTTTTCTCATACGCTATGTTGGGTTGCGGATTCTAAGGAGGTATCACGGACAGAAAACGGCCATTGACTACAAAGTCATTTTTTGGAATACATTGAACGTCCTTCGTTGACAAGCCGCTTTGCTTCCTCATCCGACAGCGATTCAAGTTCGTTTAATATATTATCCAACTTTTCGTTGCCTAATTGCTCGCTTTGATGCTCGGCAATCACAATGGCCATCTCTGCCACCGTAGGCGATTGAAATAGGGCTTGGAGTGGGATCTCTAGCTGAAAGTGCTGCATAACGGAAGACACGATTCGGCTAGCACTGAGTGAGTGACCGCCAAGATCGAAGAAATTGTCATGGATGCCGATCGGACGAACATCAAGAACATCTTCCCATATCCCAATAAGTTGCTTTTCGGTCTCGTTTCGGAACGAGACATAAGAGACCTCCAACTGCGGTCTAGTATCGCTGGGCTCCGGTAGGGCCTTTCGGTCAATCTTACCGGTGGGCGTGACGGGCAACGCCTCTAACTCAACATAGATCGATGGAATCATGTAATCGGGGAGCGTCTCTTTTAACAAACGTCTCAATTGATCACTGCTCGGCCGGGGCTGACTCGTCGGAACGATATACGCCGCCAACTTTATGTCTCCATCGAGATTTTGCCGGGACACCACAGCAGCTTGTTTAACACCAGGGTGTTCGAGCAACGCCATCTCAACCTTGGGAGTTTCGACATTGTAGCCTCGGATTTTTACGGTGAGATCTTTCCTCCCCAAGTAATGAAGACATCCGTCCGGTGACATACGGCCTAAATCACCCGTGAGATAGATACGCTTCGTGGCGTTAGAGTCATCGGTGATAAACTTAGTTGCTGTCAGTTCGGGCTGTCTCCAATACCCCGGTGAAAGGTAGTCACTTCTTACCGCAATTTCGCCGGTGGTATCGAATCCGACTTTAACCCCTGCATCGTTTAGCAAAAAAATTTCCTTGTCTTCGTCAGTATAACCAGCGGGAACAATACTTCCGCATATCTCTGTGCTTTTGTCGATGAGAAGAGTGCCGATTGCGCCAGCCTCATTGATTCCCATATTCGTTGCGAGTACCGTGTGATCGGGTAAGCACTTTTTATAAAGATCCACATCGTTTTTCGAGACAGACTCACTCCCCGCAAAGCATAAACGAAGGGATGGGCAGGCCCTGTTAGTATCGACTAATTGAGACAAAAACTGCCGAAACATACTCCCAGTAAAGCCACATAGGGTAACGCGTTCCTGATCCAGCCAATCAATCAAACGCGCAATCCCTTCTCTTTTCGTATTAAAAGGCAATAGCATCCCTCCGTTGAGCAACGCCCCGAATAGTTGCCGAATAGACGCGCTGAAGCTATGGGACAAAAGCAGGGCGATACGGTCCTCAGCACATACGTGCACGAGATTGGTTAGCGACATGGCGGCGTATAGTGCAGTGCGATGAGTATGCAGCACCCCCTTCGGTCGTCCAGTCGTTCCCGATGTGTAAATAATAAAAGACGGCATGTGGGGTGAGGAAAACATCTTTGAATGCTCCTCGCAAAGACCCGGCGGACAATCGTCAACGTTGAGCACACGGACGCCGCTACTAATTGCCTTTGCGACCATTGCGCTATTTTCAGTGTCCGTAACAATGAGCTCGGCCTGGGAGTCCTCCAGCATGGAGCGTATTCTTGAGACAGGAAATGACGGATCTAAAGGCACGTAGCACTTTCCCGCTTTTAACGCTCCAAGCATTGCGGCAACGGCTTCAATTCCTGGTTCGAAAAACAAAGCGATAGGCCGCTGGCTCGTGCCAACTTGAAGAATGATCGCATGGGCGATCCGGTTAGCCGTCTTATTCAACTCTTCATACGTGAGCGCCCGATCTGCCATCTTGACTGCTAGCCGGTCGGGGTAAATCCTAACAACCTTCTCAAACCTTTCGGGAATTGACGTCTCGACGTCCTCTCTAGGAAACTCAACGAAATTTCCAGACGGATGGAAACACTTCGCCCTAATATGATCGTCTGCTCTTGCCACCATACGCTAATTCTACCTGACAATGACGGACTATGCATACGAAAAACTATTATCGGTAATGGGGCTCTTAGGAAGCTTAGGGAAAGTAGGACCGCAAACGCGCCGATATTCCATATACCTGGGAAAAACTAAATCAGTAGGCGGTTCCAGCATTGAACTGTACGACGCTTCAATTCAGTCGTAAGAACAAACGGGAGCGTAGCTTCATCTTTGATCTGCAATTTTTCTACCACTCGCCTAAGCATCCGCAGCCGTTGCATGCAAGCGCAGACCGATCCCGCATACGACCTTGAGCACGGTGGAAAATTCGCGCGGCGGAGCGCAGCGTCGGATCTATCGATTCTTAATTTCTGTAAAGCGGAAGACCGTACCGATCTTGGCACGATCTATCGAGGAAACCTAGGCGTACTGAACAGACGAAGTGACTCTTCTACTCAGCCCACGAGTAATCCGTAAAAGACTTCCGATCAGGATATTTTCTTCGTTTGCGGTCAGAAGAAACTGTCGTGCGGAACCTCAGTACGTCAGTGCTTGATAATGCGGACCCGTCAGTTCCGGGCAATACTCACGGCCGCGTCTTGGCGTATAAAACCCGGCGGCCGGCCGTGCCTGGAGCGAATCTCCAACCAGCCGTAGCCAGAGTCCACAACATTGAGTTTCATTCCCCTCCCGATATCGGCAATAAACACTGAGTTTTCACTTGGCCCGCTGTAAACTTGGGTCGGACGAACCGTTTCAAATGTGCCGCGCAGGCGCGGCGCTGGTTTTTTCTGTGGTTTTGACACAGCTTCGACTTTATATTCCTGGAAACTGGTTTCAGGCACGACTGCTACCTCTTTCGGCGCTGAAAATTTGGTTCCCAGGACTCCCGTGGCGACTGCGCCCGCAATCACAACAATAGTGGCGGCAACCGCTCCGAAGCCCCATTGTCGTTTGACCGAAGTCCAAACAACCCAACTCGCTTGTTCTTCCTTTTCCAGATGGATTCCCGCTGCCAAATCACCTGTACTGAGATGCGATTGATCGCCGCGGGTTTGTGAGTCGTTGTTCAGTGATTTTGCTTCTGAGATTGCAATCGCGGACGGCATTCGTTGGTGGACTTTGGCGGCTGACAACCTACCCCGATCCAACGACAATTCAGCGCCGACATTTGCCGTGGTTTGAATAACCTTAGCGCCATCGGAATCAGATAGCAGTCGCGAAACCGCGATAGGTTCACCACTGGCGGCGAGTTCCTCTTGCGCTTGGCGTTTTCCATTGATGAGTCGTGCATGTTCGGTTTGTAATTCTTCGAGCTGGCGCCGCAGTATACTCACCTGTCGCTGGCTTTCCTCGCTGGCGGCGAGGCGTTCCTGCCAAACAGAAACCTCCTCCCCAAGCCGGCGATTCTCCTCGGCTAACTCCTGACAGACGCGCTCGGTTTCCCGCAAACGTTGGTGAGTATCATCGAGCACTTGGACCTGGATCTTTCCTTTGGAGAGTTGGCGGTCCAAGTCGATGATTAGTGCTTCCAACTGCTGTTGCTGCTGCCGATGGATCATCTCGCGGGATTCCACGTTTGCTAGTTGTTGTTGCGCGCTCTCTACTTCGCGAGCCTTCGATTGGCTGTTTTCAAGCTGTCGGTTGAGATCGGCAACTTCCGCTTCAAGACGCTCGCAACGATCGGAAACCTGCTGATTTCGGCGGGCCGATTCGTGCAATCGGGTTTCGCTCGCGTTGAGTTGGACTCGGTGGTTTTTAAGTTCTTCTTGCAAGCGCTGGTTTTCAAAGCAGAGCTCTTGGCTTTCAGATTGTATCTTAGCCGCGCGTTGTGCCGCGCTCTGAAGCGTTTCTATCGCATTTTCTCTTTCCACCATCTGTTGTTTCAATGCCGCAATTTCGCTTTGCAATGTCGCACTGAAATCGACGGCTTCTTGAATTCGGCCCATCGATTCTCTGAGCTGGGTTTCGCTGGTTTCGAGCTGGTTTCCGAGGTTGTCAATCTTCCCTTGCAGTTGCTGGTTCTCAGTTTGCGCCCTCACCAGACGACGTTGCTCCTTCTCGTACTCGGCTAATGTCCTTTGGCTTTCTGCTAGCCGGCTTGAAAGCGCGGCTATCTCTTTCGCGAGTTCGTCGTTTTGAGTGATCAACTCCGCTGACGAATGCTCTTCAGAGCGCTCACCCTCGGCGGCTGGTTTAGTGGGATTGGCAGGTTGCTTGCGTTTAAATTCGTCCAACGCTTTGATAGGCGCTTTTGGTTTTATAAGTTCGGCTATGAAAAAGCCGACGAAGGCATACACGATTACCAGCTTGTCTTTTATTGCTATGAAAATGCCCGTCATTTCGTTTGTTAGTAAGCCGATAATCATAAAGCACATCGCCAGCGTGGTTTCCGAGACAAGCCTCTTCAGAGTGTCCCATTTAGCGCGTAAGCAGATGACAAATACGACGGCGTAACAGAGGAGGAGTAGGAGGACCAACACGGCCGTTAGTCCCCGACTACCGGAACCGATCAAAAGTATGATAGGCCCGACGCTGCACCCTATGCCCACGGCCCCCAAAAGAAATCGACGAAATGCCAACCTCAGTGAATCAAGAAGTTTTGTTTTCATCGGGCTGCCTCCCGTTTACCGGCAACGGTTAGTCGTTAATGAACGCTCTACGACGCGGGGAAGACACCATAGCTAACACGTTGATCAGTTACAAGTGGCGTTTTTTAACAGGATTTCTTGTCCAAAAAACAGGGCGGAACTCGAATGACGGAGTGAAATGGGTACACATGAATCGTTGCTGTATCGTAGTTGATTCGGCTGGGTCAATGCTCTGATTTGACCGTCGCCGTGAGAAGTAAGGGGTCACCCATTTGTGATTTCCAGTTGCGATTTTCCGCCGGGCGAACTAAGCTCGGCCAAATGAAGACACTCATCGAAATATCGCTCGATCACTACGACCGCTTCATGGAGCGGTGTGACCCGGCGTGTCGTGAGTCCGAGATTCTCAGAATGGGTCCGATAATTCGCCCTCCCAACGGGAGCCACTACGAGCGCATAGTAGAAATTCACTGCGAAATGCCGGAAGCAAAAATACTTTTCGACGCCGCGAGGCGGGATGATCGCTGGTCCGAAGCAATCGCAGTTGGCAGTTTGGCTTTCGTAGAGAAGGTCAAAAACGATCTTGGCGTCAAAGCCATGTATCGTGAAGTGGTGGAAGTAGATGCAACCTATGCACTGCGCGAGCCGACGGAAGCTTACGCGGGCAAATTTACCGGCAAAAATGAGGTTCTAAGTTCGGAAAACACTGTCCTGTGGGATGAAAACGCCGAAAATGCAGGGACATAACCTGGTCCGACCCCGTGGAAGCGTGGAAAAGCCACCTACAACTCGCGGTGAAGAGAGATAGCTTTTCCGATGGCCGAAACGACGCTGGGATAGACCCGCCTCGCGGCGTCGAAAAGTATTTTTGCTTCCGGCATTTCGGAGTGAATTTCTACTATGCGCTCGTAGTGGCTCCCGTTGGGAGGGCGAATTATCGGACCCTTTCTG
>Ga0184626_10000668_pt1 | contig 11056 bp, 8 predicted proteins | sample PLM3_60_b1_FD_133142 | JGI IMG/M metagenome (GOLD analysis project Ga0184626, IMG submission 133142) | Groundwater sediment microbial communities from an aquifer in East River, Colorado, USA - PLM3_60_b1 | ecosystem: Environmental > Terrestrial > Soil > Riparian zone | place: USA: East River... | reverse complement strand
TCGCCTTTTGGCCGTTGGCCACCGAAGATAACTTTAGCGCCGCGCTTCACTGCGTCTTCCACTTGCTCTTCCACTTCTTGGCGCTGTTCTTTAGTGTGCAGCGGGCCCATCAGCGTACCCTTGGCCAAGCCGTTGCCGACGCCGATCTTCTGGGCTTTCTCAACCAGCTTCGCCATGAAATCGTCGGCAATGTTATCGAACAAATACAGGCGTTTAACGGCTAAACAAGCCTGACCACAGTTGAAGAAACGACCGACGGAAGCGGCGCTAACGGCGCGGTCAATATCAGCGTCGTCACAAACGATCATCGGATCGCTGCCGCCCAACTCCAGCGTCACATGCTTGAAATCTTTAGCGGCGGACTGCATGACGCGCCGTCCGGTATCCGTCGCGCCGGTGAAGCCTATCTTGCGCACGGTGGGATTCACGAGCAGTTCTTCGCCGATGACGCTGCCTGGACCCGTGACGACGCTGAGCACGCCTTTAGGTCCACCGGCGTCTTGGATCGCCTTGTCGATGATTTCGCAACAGCGGAGATCGGTCAGCGGCGTTGTGCCGGCTGGCTTGACGACTACGGTATTGCCAGCAAGCAGCGCCGGGCCGAGCTTGTTGCCCATTAGCGATACCGGAAAATTCCATGGCACGATGGAGCCGCAGACGCCGAGGGGCTTACGCAGCACTATGCCATGGCGGCCGGTGTCGAGCATGACTGCGCTGGTGCGCATGGTCTTCGCCATTCCCCCGTAATGGTCCAAAGTATGGACGAAACGGCGGATTTCCAAAATCGATTCGCGCATCGGCTTGCCTTGTTCCTTGGTCAGCAAGGTCGCGAGTTCCTTTTCCTCTTGGAGAATCGTATGACCTGCGGCCAGTAAAACTGCGCCGCGCTTGGATGGGGCCATCGCGGACCATTTCTTGAGAGCGCTTTTCGCGCCGTCGATGGCGCGCCGGATATCGTTGACAGTTCCTTTGGGGACGCTGTCGACAACTTCTCCGGTCGCCGGGTTTTTTATCGCGGTTGTTTCCCGGCTTTCCGAGTCGACTAACTCGCTGGCGATCAGCATTCTTGCCATTGGGATCCTCCATCTTGTGTCAGAACCTCAAGAACAATCATTTTCATAGGGCGATGTCAAGAAATCGGCCGGCCAGGCGCGATCCGGAGTGCCCAGCATTATTGACAGCAAAACGGCTTACGGATAATGCTCTGGGGTCAGTACAGCTTTAATACGGTGGCGTATTTATGGCGCGTAACGGATTTAAGATTTTCGACGCGGATACGCATGTGCGGCCCGACGCCGATCTGTTGGGACCTTTCCTCGCCGCAGAATCGCGGCAGAAGCTGGGACGGTTTGATAAATACAAAGCGAAAAACAAAGAAGGCGCGGTAACTTATCTAATGGGCACACGGCACTACAAACGGCGGCTCGGGGCAGCCGGTGAAGAAGCGCCGGAAAATAAGGAATACATGGCGGCTTCGGGCGGGTTGGACTCCTGGGATAATCTCTGGTTGCAACGTTCGGCGGCCGCCCATCCCTGGTGCAGTGAAATACTATCGGCGGTATTCTGAATGAAACCGACGACGAACCTGCGGCGGCTCCTGCGCCGGAAAAACAAAGTCCTCGCCGTTCTTGGTGCGCCCAATGCCTTTCACGCAAAAATCATGGAAGCCAATGGCGTGGAGGCCTGTTTTGTTGGCACGAGCATCACCGGAGGAAATTATACGGGCCTTCCCGATCTTGGCATCTTGTCGTTGACCGAATGCGTTGGTTTTGCCAAGTGGATCGCGCGGAGCGTAAAGATTCCAGTCATCCTCGACGGCGATACCGGTCACGGCGGCATCATGGCCGTGCGGCGCCTTGTGCGCGAGTGCGTCGAAGCGGGCTTGGCGGGGCTCCGCCTCGACGATCAACCATTGGATCAGAAACGGCGCACGATGTCTGCCGGGATTTCGGTTGTCTCACGCCGGGACGCGATCATGCGATATCGCGTAGCGGTGGATGCCAAGAACGAGATCGATCCGGATTTCGTGATTATGGCGCAATGCTATGCGCGTAACGCTATAAACGGCGGTATGGCGGAGACATTGAAACGGCTCAGCCTTTACGAGAAGGAGGCCGAGGTTGATTGGGTGCAATTCGAAGCGCCCCACTCCGTGGCCGAAATCAAGCGCGCGCGCAAAGTCGTCAAAGGTCCGTTTTCCGCCATGAAGGGCCAGTTGCCGCGGGCGCTGACATTGGCTGAGCATCGAGCACTCGGGCTCAACGCGGCCTGGTATACGTTTCTGCCAGATTTGGTTTTGAAAACTTCCGCGTGGTTTTTCTTCCAGGAGTTCAAAAAGAAAGATATGCGGGCTTGGGACGAGTTCATGCAAGCGCGGCCGGGCACGCCCTTTACTGGCGGCGCGAAGTTACCATGGGACGCCACAGGTATGACCGAGTTGAGCAAATTCGAGGCGAAATACGCGTCTGAGCGCAAGCGGAGATAATGGCAATGTCGAGAGTGCTGATGGTTCTATGGGTTATGGTCGTTCACGCCACGGCCGTCGAAGCCCAAAGCGACTTTTACAAAGGCAAACAGATGAAAATCGTCGTCGGCGCTTCCGCCGGAGCGGCGAGCGATCTATACGCGCGCGTCGTTGCCGGTCATTTGCCCAAGCAGATTCCGGGCAAGCCGGAGATTATCGTCCAAAACATGCCCGGCGGCGGCTCATTGACCGCGGCGAATTATGTTTACGCCGTCGCCAAGCCGGACGGGTTGACTCTAGGGGCGGTCACTGCGCCGATCTATTTTGCCCAGTTGCTTGGGCGAAACGAGGTCCAATTCGATTGGGCCAAATTTACCTGGATCGGCACGCCGGAGGAAAACGACGAGCTGTTTTTTCTGCGCTCGGATCAACCGTATAAAACGCTGCTCGACTTGCGCCGAGCCAGTGAACCGCCACGCTGCGGCGCGTCGGGGGTCGGCAGCACCGGATATTACATACCGAAGCTGTTGGAAGAAATATTCGGCGTAAGGATCAATATGGTTACTGGATACCCTGGCGCGGCTGATGTCGATATCGCCGTCGAGAAAAATGAGATTCACTGCCGGGGGACGACGATCAGCGCGTTTTTTGGGCGCGAGCCGGGAAAAACCTGGGCGAAAAATGGCTTCGTGAGATTTCTGGTACAAACGGGCGATAAACGTAATCACCGCTTGCCTGACACGCCGACGATTTGGGAATTGATGGACCAGGAAAAGGGTATGGACTCTAAAAAGCGTTTGGCGCGCGTCGTGCTCGGCCCGGGCGCTTTTGGTCGCCCGATTTTAGCGACGCCCGGAATTGCTGCGGATCGTGTGAGAATCCTGCGCGAAGCGTATATGAATATGCTGAAAGATCCTGAATTCCTGTCTGAAGCGAGAAAGCGGCAGTGGGAAATAGCTCCGGTAAGCGGCGAACGGCTGGAAGCGCGGGCGAAAGAAGTTATTAACCAGCCGCCGGATATTGTTGAGCGGATGAAAAAAGTCATGGGGGAATAAAGATCTGGTAATAGGTAGCAGGCAACGGGCAATAGAAAATGAAAGGTCGTAGGGGCGCAGCATATTGCGCCTCTAAAAAAAAGAGGATAGCGCATGGACATTTCAAATTACATTGCAAAGGCCAGACCAGGAGTGCTCGGCGGCAAGCACGAAGAGAAGCGCCCGCTGCGCCAACTAAGCGCGTTGCCGGTAAAGCGGCATGTGTTTATCAATCGCGACTCCCATCCAGATGCTGACATCTACGTCGCGATTCATGAGGCGAAAGACTTGCCGTTGCCGGTGCCTGATTATCAGGTTCCTCATTGTCACAACACCGATGAGTTCTATTACTTCATCGGCAACAACCCCGATCTCACGGGCCTCGAAGGGCAGATCATCTTCGAAGGCAAAGTTCACAAAATCATCTCGCCGGCCTGCGTCTACATCCCTACCGGCGCGGTGCATGAGTACAAAGTCACCAAGGGCGCCGGAACGGTGACGGTGTTATTTCGCAGTCGCGGCTACACGCATGAAGACAAGCCTTTCGATGCCGCTAAGGGTGAGCGCGATTTCAACAAGTATGCCGGCTATATTTTCCAGCCCGAAGTGCGTCCGACGACCGAAATCAAATATCACACCGACGCCGCGCCTGGTGTGCGTTACGTGTTCGTCGATGGTAAGCTCAAGCCCGAGGCGGGTTTTTACACCGTGGTGCGCAGCGTCGTTAACGTCAAGCCAACGCAGGCGAATTATGTGGATAAACATACCCACAATTGCGACACCCAGCATATCGCCATCGGCACCGGACCGGAACTGACTGGGCTCAGGATCGAGTTTCAGGTTCGTGACGAAAAAATCGTCGCCGAGAGTCCCGTGGGCGTGAATATCCCGGCAGGAACGCCGCACTCACAGCGCATCGTTGAAGGGTCAGGGCACTTCTTCAACTTCGTGCCGAAGGCGAATTACAACGACGGCTTGCTGTGAACTCGGTCAATTTCTCGCTTAAGGAGCGCGTCCAATGAGCAACGATAAAAATGCCGGCGCGGTTTTCGGCGGCGGGTGTTTCTGGTGTGTTGAAGCAGTTTTCGATGAGCTGCGCGGCGTGCATTCAGTGGTTTCCGGCTACGCCGGCGGCACGACGAAGAATCCGACCTATGAGCAGGTCTGCGGCGGGCGCACCGGACATGCCGAAGTGATAAAGATCGAGTTCGACCCCGGCCAGATATCGTTTCGCGACCTGATGACGGTCTTCTTCGCAACCCATGATCCGACAACCCTCAACCGTCAAGGCAACGACGTGGGTACGCAATACCGCTCGGCGATTTTTTATGCCGACGAAGACCAGAAACAGGAAGCTGCAGCATTCATCAAAGAACTCGATGAGGCCAAGACGTTCAAAAATTCGATAGTTACGACTCTAGAGCCATTGACGGAATTCTATGCCGCCGAGGATTACCATCAGAAATATTTCGCCAATAACCCGTACCAGCCGTACTGTCAATACACGATCCCGCCGAAGTTGAACAAGCTGCACAAGCAATTTTCCCAACTGCTGAAATCACATGGCAAGTAAGAGAGAGCGGCATATCAAAGACTATTTGTTGCTTCTTCTTTCCCTTTCTGAAGAGGGCGACGTGGTTTATTTGTGATGGCACTTTCCGCTCATGACAACCTGGGACCGGGCCTGCGCAAGCGAAGATTGGTGATCGTATCCAACCGCTTGCCTTTCAATGTCAGCGTAGACGATGGCCGCCTAGTGTTCCATTCAAGCGCCGGCGGGCTGGTCACCGGCCTGGCATCCTTTCGGGAGTCGCTCCAACAGGGCGTGGCCCTGCCTCCGGAACACCTTTGGGTCGGTTGGCCGGGTAACAGTGTCGATGCTCTGCTGCGCGAAAGCGTCGTCGAGGAGGCTCGGAGCCGTTTCCAGTCTTATCCCGTGTTTCTCTCCGAAGAGCAGATGGAACAATTCTACCAAGGGTTCTGCAACTCAACGATCTGGCCCCTGTTTCATTATTTCCCTTCATATACAATTTACCAACCGCCGCTTTGGCAGACATACAAACAGATTAATGAGCTTTTTGCCGACGCTCTTGACGCCATTCTTAAGCCCGATGACGTCGTTTGGGTTCACGACTATCACTTGATGTTGCTGCCTCGACTCTTGAAAGCACGCCGACCTCAATTGTCGATAGGCTTCTTCTTGCATATTCCGTTTCCTTCCTTCGAGGTGTTTCGGCTTCTGCCGGGAGAGTGGCGCCGTGAAATATTGGACGGACTGTTAGGATCGGACGTCATCGGTTTCCACACCTATGAATATACCCACCATTTTCTCCAATCCGTGCTGCGCATTTTCGGCTACGAACATCACATGGGCCAAGTGCTGGTCGCGGATCACGCCGTCAGAGCCGACACCTTTCCCATGGGCATCGATTTCGAAAAGTTTACACGAGCTACCGCTGAAAGTGATACCGAGAGCGAGCGGCGTAATCTCAAAGATGCAATGTCCGGAGTGAAACTTATCCTCTCCGTGGATCGGCTGGATTACTCCAAGGGTATTCCGAACCGCCTGGAGGGCTACGAGCTGTTTTTGGAAACCTATCCGGAATTTCAAGGTAAAGTCGCGCTCCTCATGGTGGTGGTCCCGTCGCGTATCGGCGTGATGCAGTATGATTTGATGAAGCGGCAGATTGAAGAACTGGTCGGCAAGATCAACGGTCGTTTCGGGCGCGTGGGTTGGACTCCGGTGATCTATCAGTACCGCCACGTGCCGTTCACCTCGTTGGCGGCGCTTTACGCCGTTAGCGACGTCTGCCTGGTTACGCCGCTCAGGGACGGCATGAACCTCATTGCCAAAGAATATTTAGCCACAAGAGGCGATGAATCGGGGATGCTCATACTGAGCGAGATGGCCGGCGCCGCGAAGGAATTGCCGGAAGCGATCATCATCAATCCCAATAACCGAGCGGAAATCGCCATGGCTTTGAAAGAGGCGCTAGAAACGCCGGTCGAGGAGCAACAGAAGCGCAATCGGATTATGCGACGTCGGTTGCAACGCTATGACGTAACCCGTTGGGCCGGCGACTTTTTGACTGTTCTTTTAGGCATGAGGGAAATTCAGAACCGCATCGAATCCAAGCTCTTGTCATCGTCGGCATCAACGGCTATCCGCGAGCGTTACCAAAACAGCCTCCGCCGGCTGCTGTTCCTCGATTACGACGGCACCCTGACACCGTTGGTTCGAACCCCCGCGCTGGCCGCACCCGATGAGAAAATCATCAAACTCTTGAATACACTGTGCGCCGATTCAAGAAACAGCGTTGTCATCACCAGCGGACGAGACCGGCGGACGCTGGAAGAATGGTTCCGTGATATACCGCTAGGATTGGTCGCGGAACACGGTGCCTGGCTTAAGCCCGCTGGCGAATCGTGGCAACGCGCGAAAACGGCGGCGAGCGAGTGGAAGCACGAGTTACTTCCGACGCTTGAGACTTACGCGGATCGATTGCCCGGGAGCTTTGTCGAAGAGAAGGAAGATTCGGTGGCCTGGCATTACCGCTTGGCCGATCCGGAACAAGCGGAACTACGAGCGGCTGAACTGGTCGATCACCTCCTCAATCTGACCGGGAAAACCGACCTGCAGGTGGTCCAGGGAAATAAGGTGGTGGAGATCCGGCGGGCGGGTGTCGACAAGGGAAATGCCGCCGGGCTCTGGATGAGCAAGAGCAACTACGATTTCATCCTAGCGATCGGCGATGACGCGACGGACGAGGACTTGTTCAGATCCATGCCGGTGTCGGCAGTATCGATCCGAGTCGGAGTTTCGGGAACACATGCACAGTATAACATTCGAAATTGTGCTGAGGTGATCGATCTGCTTTCTTTGCTGGCTGCTCAGAACTGACGCCGACTTCAGTTGAATAAGTTGCACAAGCAGTTCTCAGCGTTGAAGTCCCATGGTAGGACCGGCTAACTTTTTGATCTACCGCGCCAAGTCATAGCTCAGCCGGTACGGTCGCTAGAGCTTGCGTGAATCTGCCTGAAGGTTAAATCTTCAATAAACGGGAGATTTTCCTTCAGTCCAGGAATGGCACCTAGTTTCTCGGTCCATTCCCTAGAAAAACGCATGGGAATTTGTCAATGTTCTAAAAGAGGCGTTGGCACTAGATTTGCTCGAAATAAAATACTGATCCCGGTTTCCCGGGATATTGTCGCGATGATCGAATCCGACCATTCCCAAAAGAAGTAACGTCGGGACCGACGTCCCAACGCCGGTTATTTCCTACCGCGGCCACGCGAGGTTTTTATGTATCGAGAGCATTTCGGATTGTGCGCATTGGCTTTCACCAATGCGCGGGAGCCGCAATCCTTCTACTGGAATCCGGTTTATCAGACAGCTTTCGTCAACTTGCGTCACGGCGTCCTGGCCAGGAAAGGGGTTATTGTCCTGAGTGGCGCTACCGGAACGGGGAAGACGGTGCTGCTGCGAAAATTATTGGACGACCTCGGTCCCTTGGTGAAACCAATTTGGGTTGGAGGTAGCGAAGATTCAGTCGCCGGTGTGTTGAGGACGGCCCTGGCCGAATTGAATATACAGCCTGAGAGTGCCGAGCAATCGGCAATGCTCGACGCCTTCGATGGCTTTTTGACCGAGAGCGCCAACAGAAAAAACATCGTCTGCATGATCATCGAAGGGGCGCAACATTTGGATAGCGAAACGCTCGAGGGTTTGAGACAGCTGTCCAATTTCGAAGCGGAAGGGCAGAAGCTATTGCAACTCATACTTGTGGGCGAGCCGGAATTCATGAAAACGCTCGACAAGCCGGAACTTTGGTCGTTGAAGCAGCGTGTAGCCTTGCACTGCCGATTGTTCCCATTGAGCCAAGGCGAGGTGGGCCGCTATATTGAGTTCCAGCTCGATGCGGCGGGTTATCAAGACGAGAGACTATTCGATCCCAGCGCCGTAGCGCGCATCGCGCATTACTCTGGCGGGATCCCGCGCTTGGTGAATACCATTTGCGACAATGCTCTCCGCACCGCGTGTCGGAGTTTACGAAAAGAAATTTCCCAAGAACTCATCGACGAGGTCGCTATGGACATGCAGCTCGTAGATCACCAACGAGCGAGCCCAGCGGCGGCATTCGATCGGGAAAGCTGGATTCGCCGCGAGGAGCCGCCTCCCGACTCACAAATCGAAACCATATGGTCGAATTTCCAATTCGATAGCGCGCCGGCACAGTCCAACATGATCGCGAGGCCACCGAGGCGGAGAGTTACTAGCATGATCGGCGTCGTGCTGCTTACGCTCATTACGCTTGGAGCTGCCGGCTGGGCCGTGCATGTCCAGGAAGCCGTGCCTTTTCTGGAGTACTTAAGAGCCCAGGTAGAGGTGGTTAAATCCGGGTATGGACACCCAGACGAAAACACCAAACGCGAATCAGCAAATCAATCATCGCTGCACCAACCAGCCGTGGCCGATAGCAGTTCGGCGGCATTGGACGGCGGCCACGCCAACGTCGGAGCGATATCCGAGGCAGAAAATTTGCGCGAAACTGAAGAATCGGTGCCGGCGCGGCAAAAGTTTCAGGAAGAACAGAAAGATAATCAAATTCACAGCCCGGCAACGTCGGCGAGAAAAGACCGGCCGGACCAAGATCCCGCTGTGAGAAGAAGACTTCTCGAAATCGAAATTCACCGAGCGATTCAGAATCGCGCCATCGAAGGTGTATCGGTGAAGCTTATCGGCGGTACAGCTTATCTCGGCGGACATGTGGCCTCGGAACGGCAAAGGACCATGGCGGAACGCGCGGCACTCGGCGTGCAGGAAGTGGCAAGCGTGGAAAATCAGATCAAGGTTCGCCCTTAGTTGCCGGCTTCCATCACACCCGAACGTGTCGTATACGTTTGGCTGAGTTTTCAAACTACGCCTAGCAAGAGCAGTCCCGCCGTCAGGACCATAAGGATCAGGCCAAGGGGGACGCCGAGTCGGGCCCATTCGGTGCTCGTGATGTGGAGCGCGTGGGCGGCGATGATATTGGGAATATTACCGGGGATCAGCATCCCGCCGGCAATGAGCAGACCCAACAGCGCGCTTTTGATCTGCGTTTCATCGAGGGATGGACCGATTTCCGCCGCCGCAAGCGTGGCATTGTCAAGAACCGCAGAGATTATGTTGACCCAAAAGAGGGCTTGTGAAGGAATTTTTGTCAGATAGGCGTCGATCAGCGGTTTGAAACCGGCGCCAAGGAAGATAAGCGCCATCACAAAGACATAGACTTTGAGCGAACGTATGAACACTTCGCCGAGCTTTTCTTCATGCGCCGCGGCCCCGAGTGTAGCGGCGGGATCCGCCGCTCGGTCGCGAACCATGTAGGCAGCCAAGAATCCCATCACGACGACTGCTGGTACAATGTAGAGTCCCAAGAGGTCCGCCAGGAATAGAAACTTGGCGTGGTACGGCTCACCGCTGAGCTTGGAGATCGCGATCGTCGACAACGGTTCTCCCAAAGGCGTTAAAGCGGCACCCAAGCCGATGGCGAAGCAGGCAATAATGGTCAGGGCGACTTCCGCGCGCCGGTGTAACGGTAGTACAGTGACGAGTTCAACCAAGAGCAGCGCCGCGATGATGGCGGAGATCACGCTTGAAAACAGTCCCAGCACGACGGTCCCCAGAAAGATGACAACGGGGAGCGGAACTGCATTGAGGAGTAATTTCATCCACGAGTCGATGCGACGGCGCAGGTAGTGAAAAAGTATGCCTGCGCCGAGCACCGCTAGCGTGATTTCGATGGGTGCGGTCAACGCTTCATGGACGACCTCGGAGCTCCAGGCGCTGGAGAGACTGGCACTGAGCGCGCCCATGAGGAAAAGAAACGCTTCGAGGTTCGACTCGATTTTCTTGTTAAGAAAAGGCCCCAGAAGCACAACCAGAAAAATCAGCGATAGACCCGCGGTAATTGCGCTGCTGCTCATAGTCGAGATTTCATGACATACGCCGCGGAGAGACGCAATGCGCGACAGCGATTGCTAAACAAGGGAGCGCGTCAAGCGCCTTGACAGCACGAATGTTTCAACGATAGGTGTGCGCCATTGACTTAGCGGAGGACGCCATGGAAATCTCATTAGAAGAAATGACCCGTATCGATCACAAAAAACTCATGCGCTTCGTGAACCGGAGCTTCGAGAAGCTCGGTGTGCCGACGAGTGACGCCGAAATCGCCGCAAAGGTGTTGGTTGCCGCCGATCTCCGCGGCGTGGACACGCACGGGGTGATCCGCTTCAATCCCCATAGCTGGTACGTGAAATGGTTGACCGAAGGGTCCTTGACCGCCAGCCCAAACATTCATGTCGTCGCGGAGAGCGCGAGCACGGCGCTCCTCGACGGCGATCGCGGCATGGGCATGGTAATCGGCCACCGGGCCATGGAAATGGCGATTCAAAAGGCCAAGAGCGCGGGTGTTGCGATGGTCGGCGTGCGCAACAGCCGCCATTACGGCATGTCGGCTCACTACTCCATGCTTGCCTTGCCGCACGACATGATCGGCATCGCCATGACCAACGC
>Ga0184626_10000667_pt1 | contig 11058 bp, 10 predicted proteins | sample PLM3_60_b1_FD_133142 | JGI IMG/M metagenome (GOLD analysis project Ga0184626, IMG submission 133142) | Groundwater sediment microbial communities from an aquifer in East River, Colorado, USA - PLM3_60_b1 | ecosystem: Environmental > Terrestrial > Soil > Riparian zone | place: USA: East River... | reverse complement strand
AGGCCATGTCGACGTAGTCCTCAATCCGATCAGGGCCATGTATCCGGCGCAGCCATTTGCAGCAGCCGCCGAAAAGCCGGAGGTGATCAAGTTCCTGAAAGGCATTGCGGTCGAAATTCTCCAAAGCGACGTCCTGGACGAGGGCGACAACCGGCACTGATGCAGTCAAAGCCTCGGCGAGGGCAGGAACCAGGAGCGTGGCCGCCGGCCCATTCTGCGCGGTGACGACTCCGACCTTGTGAGATATGCGCGCGTAGGCGTCCGCCATGATGGCGCCCGCATTTTCGGTCCGGTAGCCGATCTGGCGGATACCGAACTCCGGCGCTGCCAAATGGATCAGCGAGGGAATCGATTGGCCAAAGACGGTGTCCACGCCATGGCGTCTGAGCGAGCCGGCAAAAGCTTGAGCGGCAGATTGATTGCTGCGGGGCGTAGGCCTTTCAGCAAAATTTGACAAGGGAGACTTTAGTCCTTTCTTGGCGTGCGGGCGGCATCGGATTACCCAAAATAGCACCTGAAGAGATTTCTGGAATGGATTTTTACGATCATCAGTGAAGTGCTATTGTTCCATGTTGTCATGCCCGATGGGTAACTCGGCGATGCTCTTGGCAATGACGCGAGATGGAGACGGGCCACATGCCGACACCCACATCAGTTTCCGGCCGACGCGCTCTGATAACCGGAGGTGGTGCTGGGATTGGCGCCGCCACGGCACGTCTGTTAGCGCAGAGAGGCTGGCGCGTCGCTCTTCTCGATCGGGACGGTGCAGCGGCGCAGCGCACGGCGGAGGACATTGGCGAAGGTATTGCTTGCTGGTTTCAAGGCAACGTTACCGATTCCGCGGCGATCGCGGGGGCTCTGGATATCATGACCACAACGTGGGACGGCATCGACGATCTCGTCAACAATGCGGGCGTCTGGGACCACGCGCCCCTGTTGGATCTAACACTCGATCAATGGCGGAGCGTAATGGATGTCAACCTTCTAGCACCCATCGAAATTTCCAACGCCGCGGTTCGGCGCATGGGTCCTGGAAGTGCCATCGTGAACGTTTCGTCCGTCTTGGGGCAGGTTTCGGCGCCGACACGGGGACCTTACTGCGTGTCGAAGAGCGCGCTGATCAGCTTGACAAAAATGCAGGCGATCGAATGGGCTGAACGGGGTATTCGCGTCAATGCGATCGCTCCGGGCTACATTATCAATGAGCCGACTCGAACGCTGGCTGCCAGTGGCAGTTTCGATTTGTCCGCGATCAACCGGCGAACTCCGATGGGTCGGCTCGGGACCGAAGAGGAGGTCGCCGAGGGAATCGCCTTTCTGTTGTCACCCGATCGTGCGAGTTACATCACAGGGCACACGCTGGAAGTGAACGGCGGGTGGACCGCCTATGGCTATCTCTGAGGAGCGCTGAATGATCACGGGATTCAACCACACCAGCTTTACCGTCGCGGATATGGACAAGTCGGTGCGGTTTTGGACAGAGATGCTGGGCTTCAAGGCGGCATCTGTCTCGCCGCGTCAGGGAGACTGGCAGGAGGCGGTCACCGGCATCGCTGATGCTTCTCTTATGGTGGCACATCTCTACGGTCACGGCCATCATGTCGAATTCATCCAGTATTTGCGCGGCGCAATCGATGGTACGCCGCCGCAACCGGCTTTGACCGGTGCCGCACATGTTTGCCTGGAGGTAGACGACATCGCACAGACATGGAACGAACTGATGGCCGCCGGCGCAACGAGCCAAGGCAGGATCGCAAGTGTAAAGTCTGGTCCGGTTGAGGATTGCCTGGCAGGCTATGTCCGGGATCCCAATGGAATCATCATTGAGTTGCTGGAATTAAAGAAAAAATGAGGTTGGCAGCGGATTGCATCGCAGGCTAAATCCCAATCTGTGGACGTGACGGAGATGAGCAGAGACCAAGCGCATGGCCTATGTAACGCTCGCATCGCTCAATAAGAAATTCGGCAATATCGAGGTCATCCGCAACGTCGACCTTAAAATTGAGAAGGAGGAATTCACAGTCTTCGTCGGTCCATCCGGCTGTGGCAAGACCACCATGCTGCGAATGATCGCCGGCCTCGAGACCGTGGATTCTGGCGAAATTCACATCGATGGTAAACGGGTCGACCAATTGCCGCCGGATAAGCGCGGCATCGCCATGGTGTTCCAGAACTACGCCCTCTATCCGCATATGTCCGTTTATGAGAACATGTCATTCGGACTGCGCATCTCGAAGTTCCAGGAGTCGGTGATCCGCGACCGCGTGCAACACGCGGCGCGCATTCTGCAGATCGCCGAGTTGCTGGAGCGCAAGCCGCGGGCGCTGTCCGGCGGCCAGCGTCAGCGCGTGGCAATCGGCCGCGCCATCGTGCGCGAGCCCAAAGTATTTCTGTTCGACGAGCCGCTCTCCAACCTCGACGCCAAGCTGCGAGTGCAGATGCGGGGACAATTGGCCAGCCTTCACCGCGAGCTGAAGGCCACAATGGTCTACGTCACGCACGATCAGGTGGAGGCGATGACCATGGCCGATAAGATCGTGGTGCTCAACAAGGGTAACATCGAACAGATCGGCCGGCCGCTCGAACTCTACCACCATCCGCGCAACCGCTTCGTCGCCAGCTTTATTGGGTCACCGTCAATGAACTTCTTTGCCGGGCGGATTTCCCGCCTGACCGAAAGCGGCATCGAAGTGGAACTCAAGGGCGGGAGCAAGACCCTGGTTCGCTGCCAGCCTCCGGCACCGGCAGCGGATGGCGAAATCGGCGCGCCGGTGACCTTGGGCATCCGACCCGAGGCGCTGAGCCCTGGCAATCAAGGCGATTCCCGCATTTCCGGGAGGGTTCACAACGTAGAACGGCTTGGCGCTGACACCTTTCTTTATCTGGATGGGCCGGACAGCAAGGAAATCACCGTTCATGCGCCCGGCGACATGGTGGTCGCGATCGGTGACAATGTCGCGATGAGCTTCAATGGCGATAAGTGCCACCTGTTCCACGAGAATGGTGAAGCGCTGCAGCGCTTAGAGACCTAATCCGCCCCATTCTATGCGTCCGAAAGGGCGCGTCCGTCAACATTCACGCCAGTTATGGTACCGCGCGGTTGGCAGACATGCAGACGCACGATGGCATCCACTGCGACATCGGGCTGCAGGATAAGCAGGCGCTCATTGCGCCGCTCAGCCTCCGCCAAGCCGGCACCCAGCCCCGTCGTGTTAGGTTCCAGCCCGATGAGCCTTGCCTTTCCGCACCACGGTGGCTCCTGTGTGCCGCCGAGTTCGTACCAGAGCCAGACGTTGGGGAAGACGCGTTCATCCCAGGACAAAGTTGCCGCGATGGCATTGTCCAGACGACGGATGGATATCCAAGGGGACTCGAAATTGCTGAGATAGGCCACCGCGGCAACGGCGCCGCGCGGCTCGCGACGCAGATCGATCATGCCGGCTTTCCCCTGCACCGTCGGCCAATTGCCGCTCGCCCCGGGATGCAGTGGATTCGAGGGTGGGTCATAGCTGCGATCAACCATGACCGTCCGCGCGCCGGCCTGGAGCTCGAAATCGCCGTCCAGCAGATCCGAGCCGAAAGTGGGATGGTGCCCCCACATCACTGTCACCGGCCGAGCCCCTTCCGCTATCGCAGTTTCCCGGATGACGACAACGTCGCGATCAAGCGCGATTTCCCGTTGCATCCGAACTGGAACAGTCAGAAATCGGCGCGTAAGGCGGAGCGTCGAGACACCCGCCTCCGTCTTCCATGGTGCGATCGACGCCTCGCCATGGAATCCGTGAAACTTGCCGGCAAAGTCGCAGGCATCGCCGCCATTGGGGAACAGCAATGGCCAGCCGCCGGTATAGCGCGTCAGCCACGTGCGTTCGTCCGGCGCAGCGGGCGGGTCGAGCGCCGCATCGACCGGCACCCACGGCACCCGTCCCAGAACAGAGAGGCCGGAGCGCTTGTGCTCGATCCTTGTTATGGTGCCGCCGACCTCCGGATTTACACTCACGCGTAGCGCGGCGCTTTCCAGCGTACCGGCGCTCATTTGATTGAGCCAGCCATCAGGCCTTGGATATAGTGCTTCTGGAATGTGATATAGAGAATGACCATCGGCGCGCTGGCGAACGCCATGCCGGCCATGGTCAAGGGAATCTGATCGCCGTACCGGCCTTGGAATACGCTGATGCCTGCCATTAGCGTGCGCTTGGAATCGTCTTGCAGAAAGATAATGGCGATGAGCAAGTCGTTCCAGACATAGAGCGCATTGACCACGACCAGAGTCAGGAGTGCCGGCAGCGATAAGGGAATCACGATTTTTCGCAGAATTAGAAAATCGCCGGCGCCGTCAATGCGGGCGGACTCGAAAAGCTCTCTTGGTAAGGTGCGGAAAAAACTGGTCAGCAGATAGACCGAGAAGGGCGTGATGAGGCCGGCATAGATAAGGATCGCACCTTCGTACGTGCTGATTAGCTGCAGCTGGGTATAAAGCACGAACAGCGGCACGATCATCACGACCGGCGGGATGGCCATGAGCGAGGTGCCGACCGAGAACAATAAGCTGCGGCCGGCGAATTGCATCCGCGCGATAGCATAGGCACCAAGGCAGGAAACAATGGTGCTGAGCGCGACGGCGCCGCTGGCAAGGATGATGCTGTTGCCCATCCAACCGATAAAGTCGCTCTCGAACAGCACGCTGTCGAAATGATCGAGGACAAAAGCCTGCGGCCAGCCAACCTTGTTGAAGGTATATTCCTCCTGACTCTTCAGTGAGGTCAGGATCATGAACGCAGTGGGCGCCAGGGCGACCATCGTCGCCAGAACCAAGATGCTGTGCTTCAGCACCTGGTCCGGCTTCGCGCGAAGGGCTAGCGCACTGCCTGTGTCCGTCATGCCGGTCAGCTCATCTCTTCTTCGTTGGCGCGCCGGCGCACCGCGAAGAGCGGTACAATCAGCAGCAGCGACACCAGAAACAGCATCACGGACACCGCCGAAGCAATGCCGGGCAGGCTGGTGCGGATCAGCGCGTTGAAAATGTAGAGCTCGACGACCATGGTCGAGGTCCCTGGCCCGCCGCGCCCACCGCCGATCATGAACACATAGGAGAAGACGGCGGAGAGGATGGTGATGACGCTGACCACAACGTAGAACTCAATGACCACCCTCATCTGCGGCACGATGACATGCCAGAGGCGCTGCCACCAATTGGCGCCTTCCAGCTTTGCGGATTCGATCAGCGATTCGTCGAGGCTCAGCAGCCGCGCCAAGAACAGAATAATGCCCAGCGCGGACTCCCGCCAGATGATGAGCAGCATCACTGTCCACAGCGCCACGTCCGAAGAACCGATCCAGTCGAGCGCCAGAAAATCGAGGCCAATCCAGCGCAGCACCTCGTTGATTGGGCCGTTGAACTGAAACATCTTCTTCATCACCACCGCGATGATGGGGATCGCCAGGATGTAAGGCAGAAACAGGACGACGCGATAAAACTTCCACCCCTTCAGGCGCTCGTAAAGCACGACCGCGATCAGCAGCGACCAGACCACCATGAAGGGTACTGCCAACAGCAGCAGCAGATTGTGGCTGACGGATTCCCAGAACAGCGGCTGGGAGAGTACGAGGTCGTAGTTGCGCCAGCCGATCCACGGTCCGTCGATGCCACGCACCATCTTGAAGCTGAATTCGAAGATGCGGATCAGTGGGTAACCGAAAACGAAAAGCAATAGGGCGATCAGCGGCGCCACATAGAGGTAGGGTGCAAACCTAAACGTCTGGTTCACTGCCCGGCTCACTTTTCCAACCGATGTTCATAGGCAATGCTTGAATTAGCATGGTGCAAGAGTCCAAGCGCGTTGCCACGCCTGGACTCCGCAAGCCTGCTCGCTCAACCGCCGAGATCAGTAGCCCACTTCTTGTAGTTCTCGACGATGTCCGGGTTGAAGTCGCGCCATTCCTTGGCGACGTTGTAGGCGAGTTCGCCGGCCTGCTCGCCGGTGATCTTGCCTTCGACAACCTGTTGTGCGGTCGGCAGCAGCGCCTGCTCATAGAATTGGCCGGGCACCAGGTTTGAGAGGTACGGGATGTTCTCCGACAGGCCCCAGCGCTGCCACATGTCACGTACCGTTGGATCCTCAATGACAGAGGTGTCGAAAGAAGTATTGGCGGGGATCCAACCAGTCTTCTCATGCAGCGCCTTCAGTTGTTCCGGCGACTGCAGATACTCGAGGAACGCGGCGGCAGCCTTCGGATCCTTGATATTGGCGGGGATGCCAAGGCCCTGGGAATCGAAAATCGGCTTACCCGCCAGCTTGCCCTTGCCATAAACCGGCATGACCATGGTGCCGATCCGACCACTGGTGGCCTTGCTATCCGCCGGCAGGCGCGCGCCGACAGAGAGGCCGGCAGCGACCTTGCCGGCCACGATCAAGTCAATGCCGGGGTAGAGTTCGGTCGAGGACATCTCGGGATTCAGGAAGCCCGCCTTCTTCAACTCCTCGAGCCGCACCCAATGTTCGTGGTACTTCGGCTCGCGGAAGTCACGTTCCCCGGTAAACAGGCCAATCACTTCGCCAGCGCTGTCGACATTCTGCCCGAGAGCATGGCCGAAGTACCATTCGCCCCAATAGCCATCCTGGATACCGCCGCCGAGCGGCGCGGTACCGGCAGATTTCAACTTGTCGCAAGCGGCGAGCAGCTCGTCCCAGGTTTGCGGCGCCTTGTCGGCGTCAAGGCCAGCCTTGTCGTAGAGGTCCTTGTTGTAGATCCAGATCATCGGCAGCGGATACCAGCCGAGTCGGTAGGTCTTACCGCCAAACTTGCTGAGCAGAGTCGGGCTCGATGCCTTGATCACTTCGTCGCTGACCAGGCCTTCCAGCGGCTGCAGATATCCCAGCCACACGCTTTCCATGTGGTAGATGCCATTCCACAGGAACTGGATGTCCGGCGCAGCCCCGGCTGCCGCGGCCGTCTGGAACTGCGAGATCACCACGGCGGTGTCCTGCAGCATCGGCTTCACTGTCGCCGCCGTATAGTTCTTCACCGCTTCATCGACGACGTCCTGAAGGCCGGGCAGTTCTTGCTGGCCCCACCACCACATATTGAGTGTTGGCGTGTCGGCGCGCGCCGCCACCGCCGGCAGCAGGCCGCCCAACGTCACGGCTGCACCCAATCCGGCGCTCGTCTTCAGCAGCTGCCGACGCGAAAGTCCGCCAAATCCGTTCCTGTTCATCACGCTTCCCAAGCCTCCCTGCTAGAGTTGTATCTTGAGGCGGCTGCCTCAGAATGTACTCATCAACCCGCCATCGACGATCAGCAATTGGCCGGTCATGTAGCGGCAGTATTTCGATGCCAGGAAAATCACCGTGCCCGACACATCCTCGGGGTATCCGGTCCGCCGCAGCGGAACCTTACCCTTCTTGACGTACCACTCCAGGAAGTCCGGCGTTTCCGTCTCATTTACACCATTCACGATCGACATCGGCGTCAGCATGAAGCCCGGAGCCACGGCGTTCACCAGGATATCGTAGGGGCCGAGCTCCACCGCCATGGATTTCGTCAGCGCAATGATGGCGCCCTTTGCGGCGTTGTAGGCGCCGCATTCGCCGCTGGAGGCGAAGCCCTGGATCGAGGCGACACTGATGATGCGGCCCGACTTCCTTGCGACCAGATGCGGCGCCACCAGCTTCGAGCCCATGTAGACGGATTCGAGATTGATGGCGATCGTCCGGCGCCAGTCCTCCAGCGTATCGTTCAGGATCGTGCGGGTCGGCGGATTGATCGCGGCGTTGTTAACCAGCACGTCAATCTTGCCGAATTTCTGGATCACGTCAGCGACGGCCTTGGCATAGGCATCGTAGTCGGTGACGTCTAGCTCATAGGCTTGTGCGACGCCACCTGCAACGGCGATCTCGGCCGCAACCGATTTCAGGGTCGTCGAATTGCGCTCCAGCAGGACAACGCTGGCACCTTCGGCGGCCATCTCGAGCACGATGGAGCGGCCCAATCCCTGACCCGCGCCGCTGACAATGCAAACCTGCTCGGCCAGCAAGCCCATCAAGCGCCCCTTTTGTCGTTGCGACCGGCTCTCTTTTCATCCGCCGGAACCGGTGCCGATGCCCGAAATTTCCGATATTTCGGAATAGTTTCTGGCATGTCGGATAACTCTATGCCGTGCCACAAAGACCCGTCAAGGCCGCGCGGTGCAAGTCATTCCCTGCTCCCGAGGTGGCTTTCAGTCGAGCGACGGCGTCCGATAGAGGACCTTGCCGCCGACCGTGATTTCCGCATCGACCAGATATTTCTTCATTGCCGCGCGATCCATTTCCATGCCGAGCCCAGGCTCTTCGGGCACGCGCACCTCGCCATTGGCAGCCGGAGCGATATGGGTTTTGCACATCTCCCAGGCCATTGGCTGCGGCTTCACCGGATATTCGCAAATGCGATGATCGGGCAAGCCGGCGAAGGGTTGGATCGAGGCGCACAAAGCCAGATGCGAGGTGAAGGTATGGTTCACATAGGTGACGCCCTTCCCAACCGCGTAATCCGCCACCTGCTTGGCCGGGCCAATGCCGCCGATGCGGCCGCAGTCGATCTGAATGTATCCAACCTTGCCGATATCGATAGTGTGCCGCGCCATGTGAATGTTGTGCGCCGCCTCGCCGCCGGCGAGCTTTACCGAGCTCGGGCGCTTGGCGAGCGCGCCATAGGCTTCATAGGCGCTGCCATTGAACGGCTCTTCGAGCCAGGTGGCTCTGACCTGCTCCAAGATCGGCAGGCGCGCTTCCGCTGCGGCGACATCCTCACCCCAGATCTGGCCCGCATCGATCAACAGGATGCCCTCGGGACCGATGCCTTCGCGCGCCGAAACAAGATGATCGGCATCGTCCTTGACGCTGCCGCGGCCAAACGGCCCCCAGCCGCATTTGACGGCGCGATATCCTGCATCGCGGGCTGCGCGGCAGAACTCGAGTGTCTGTTGCGCCGTGTCGCCGAACAGCTGCGAGGCATAGGGCATTTTCGGATAGGCGCGTTGATATCCGAGCAGCTTGTAAACCGGCTCGCCGCGCTTCTTGCCGAGGAGATCCCACAGCGCGATCTCCACGCCCGACCAGGTATGCGCCGCCTGCAGCAGGTCCATGCTGTTCCACTGGATGGTGGCGGCGATGCGCGCGATGTCGGCTGGCGTCGAAACATCCTCGCCGAGCACCGAGGCGCCGACCGGGCGGCAGGCGCCGTGCGACATCGGGCACACGAAGGAGGCAATGGAGGTGAGCGGTGATGCTTCGCATTCGCCCCAGGCTTCAATGCCGCCTGCGCGCACGCGGACGACCAAAGCATCCTGGCTGCCATCGCCAGCATCGGTCACCACTGGCATTGAGAGATAGAAGAAGTCGACGGACTCGATTTTCATTTGATCCCGGCCCTATTGCACGCGGTAGCTGACAAGCGCGTCTTCGTTTATGGTAATTCCCAATCCCGGCGCCGTCGGAAGCGGGATGCGACCATCAACCACCGACAGCTCGACGCTGCAGAGATCCTTGCGTAGGCCGGAGTCCGCTAGTTCACGCGGCAAGAACTCAATGTAAGTGCATGTGGGTGATACTGCTGCCAGATGCGCCGAAGCAGCGATGCCGATTGCTGATTTCCAGCAATGCGGCACCACCGCCAGGCCTTTGTCGCGCGCCGCCATTGTGACTCGTAACGCCTCGGTTAGGCCGCCGACACGACCGACATCCGGCTGCACCACGTCCAGCGCACCGCGGTCCATGAGCTCACGGAACTCGAAACGGGAATTGAGCCACTCGCCAGCCGCGACGCGTACCGGGGAGGCTTTCACCAGTTTGGCATAGCCTTCAATGTCATCGGAAGGCAGGGGTGTCTCGATGAAATAGATGTCCTGATCAGCAAACATATCGATGGCGCGCAAAGCTTCCTTCCAGTCGCGCCACGCATATGCCACGTCGACCATCACCGTCACTTCCGGCCCGATCGCCTGGCGGCAGGCGCGCACAATCTTGGCAATCTCGCGGTCGTCCTCGATCTGCAACGAGTTATGCGAGTACGGCCCCTTGGTGCAGATCTCCAGCTTCACTGCGCGGAAACCGAGTTGCTTCGCTTTGACGGCGCGCTCAACCAGGATACGGGTATAGGTATCGAGATCGTCGCCGTCGGGTAGCAGCGAGGCATAGGGCGTGATCGCGCTGTTGACAGCACCGCCCAGCAATTGCCAGCAGGGCTTGCCCTCCGCCTTTCCGCGCAGATCCCATAACGCCATGTCGAGTGCGCCCATGGCACAGATGCCGAGACCACGCCGGCCGGTCATCGCCGAGCCCGTGTACATCTTCTCCCACAGTCCTTCGACGTCGGTCGGATCCTTGCCTAGTAGCATCTCGGTCAGCCCCAAACCCATAATGTGTGTGCCGGGCGCCTCAATCATGGCGCGGGCGACCCAAGGATTGGTGTCGGTCTCGCCGATCCCCACCAGCCCCTCATCCGTGTGGATCTTCACCACAAGATCATCTTGTGCTGAGGAACAAGCGTCGGCGCGGTAGTCCGGCACCAGCAGGACGAAGCATTCGATTTTGGTGATCTTCATGTCTCAGCTCTTTCCTTTTCCTTGCTCGCCGGTGGCCAGTCAGCCCGCGTATTCAGTTGCTCGATAGTAAGATGGCATCGAAACATCACGCCGCCGTTCTCGCGCCAAGGCGGCCGCTCGGCCTCACAGACGGCGCCGATCTGCCATGGACAACGACCGGCATAAACACAGCCCTGCCCGATGCGCTTCGGCCCGCCGGCCGATAGCACACCGGTTTGTGTATCGGGCGGCCGCAGCGGGACGGGCACGGCGTGGAGCAAGCTATGGGTATAGGGATGAAACGGCGGTGCGAAGACCTGATCGCGCGGTCCGATCTCCATGACCTCACCGCCATAAAGAACGCAGACACGATCTGCCAGCAGGCGGACGACCGCAAGATCGTGCGCGATAAACAGCATAGCGATGCCATGTTCTGATTTCAGCAGCTGCAGCAGAGTCAGGATATTCGCCTGCACCGAGACATCCAGGGCGCTCGT
>Ga0184626_10000666_pt1 | contig 11064 bp, 8 predicted proteins | sample PLM3_60_b1_FD_133142 | JGI IMG/M metagenome (GOLD analysis project Ga0184626, IMG submission 133142) | Groundwater sediment microbial communities from an aquifer in East River, Colorado, USA - PLM3_60_b1 | ecosystem: Environmental > Terrestrial > Soil > Riparian zone | place: USA: East River... | reverse complement strand
GCGCCCAGGTATACTTCTTATGTACGTCCATTGCGATGTATTCCATATTGTTCTCCCTCCTTCGCCCGTCAGTCTATCCACTGACGCTGCGAAATACATCGCTTTCATATTAATCAGAATGACCCTCGTGTAAAGCTTATGCTTTGACAGATACTGAGGCGCTATTTTCTTGGTACAACTTATGAATTGTCAAAATTGCGAATACCCGATTCTTCCTTCGGATGAGAAATGTCCGCATTGCGGCGCCCTACCGCTGCGCCGGCGGGTCACGTTCGGTGTCAAACGGGAAGAATTCGCGCTGACTCGTGAAGAGGAGCCCTTTGAGCTTGGCGACGTCGCGCAGGCAGAGGACTGGGAAAGTTCAGTTGAACAAAAGCCGGAACCAGAGCGTCCCGTTACGAAACCGGCGAGCCAATCGATCCCGGAAATTCATTGGGGAGGGTTCTTTCGCCGCGGCTGTGCATTCGTGCTTGATGTCGTCGTAATTTTGGTGCTTTCAATGATAATGTTTATTATGTGCTACGTCGGTTACAAAGTCGGGTTGTCGGCGCATGGACGCGCACTGACCTGGGAGCATTCAACGCCGTTTTTTGTGTTGTTTACCTGGGGATGGATCGGTTTGGCCACAGCGTATTTTGTGATTTTTCATGGTATCGAAGGAAAGACCATCGGGAAGTGGCTGTTGGGACTTCGAGTCGTGGGGGCTGAAAGAAGCGCCGTCACCTATCGGCGGGCTTTTTTGCGTTGGCTCGGAATGGTTGCCTTTGCTCCCGTGTTGTTAGGCTTCCTGTGGATTTTGTGGAGCCGAGAGAAGAGGGGATGGCACGACTTTTTAGCTCGCACCTGGGTAATCAGGGATTAGCGACGAATAAGCGAAAAGACCTATGCCGGTATTAAAAATCGGGGTCGTGATGGACCCCATCGAGAAAATTAACATCGACAAGGACACGACTTTTGTCCTGTTGCTCGAGGCGCAGCAGCGGAATCATGAAGTCTACTACATGGAACTCGACGACCTATTCATTCGTGGTGGGACGCCGTGCGGCCGTTGGCGTCGAGTTCATGTCGCTCGCCGGACACCCCATTATAGATTGGGGGAATTCAAAACCGGTGCTCTCGAGGACTTTGACGTCGTCCTTATGCGCAAGGATCCACCGTTCGATATGAAGTTTTTCTTTTCTACTCACCTTCTCAGTCTGGTGAACGAGCAAAAATGTTTTGTGATGAATAACCCTCGAGGATTGCGGGAGGCCAACGAAAAACTCTACGCGCTGCGTTTCCCTGAACAAATTCCACAGACGCTTGTGACCAGTGATATGCAACGGCTTAAGGAGTTCATGGCGGAACTCGGCGGCGAGATGATCATCAAACCATTGGATGGCTCTGGCGGCAGCGGCGTGTTCCACCTCAACCAACAAGATCGCAATACCAACTCGATTTTGGAAGCAGCGACGAACAATGGGCAAAAACTTGTGATGGGACAGCGCTATTTGCCGGAGATTCGTCAAGGAGACAAACGAATCATCGTGCTCAACGGTGAGCCCCTCGGGGCGGTCCTGCGAGTTCCCTTGGAGGAAGAAACTCGCGGCAATATTCACGTCGGGGGACAGTGCGTGCGAACGGATATAACTCCACGGGATAGAGAGATCTGCGAAGCGCTGTCGCCGCTGCTTCGACAAGATGGCCTATACTTTGTTGGCCTGGATGTGATCGGCCACTATCTTACCGAAGTCAACGTCACCAGTCCCACGGGTATTCAGGAAATTAATTCGCTGAACGGCGTTCACCTGGAAAGTCAGGTGGTGGACTTTATCGAGAACCGGGCCGGTAAAAATCCGCAAACGTAGCCGTCAATCTTGACTCCCTGTACCTTTTAAGCAATATTTCAACGCTGTGGCCAGGTAGCTCAGTCGGTAGAGCAGAGGACTGAAAATCCTCGTGTCGGCAGTTCGATTCTGTCCCTGGCCACACCCCCAACTTTTGGAATTCAACCAGTTACACACTCTGCGCTCTCGACTGAGTTCCATTTTTGCCTTTTACTTTGCCAGTACTTTGCCAGTTGATTCTTGCTCCAGCCCACGCAAAAGTCTTTGATCTTTTTTTAACGCAAGAAAGGCGCTTCGTAAACTTCCGAAGTAATGTGCTGCCTCTAATCTTAGCGTTTGAGGAATATCATCTTTCGAACGCCTCTCCAGAGCGTCGCGGAGCGCTCTCAGTATGGTGAACCGGCTCCTATACACCTTCCTGGGAGCCTGGTTCTTGTTATGCAGGCGGCAAGCAACGCCTTGCTCCAAGATCCGAATTGGCGTCGTGCGCTAGAGAAAAGGTCTCGATAGTTTTTCATCACGTATTGTGCATAGAGAGGGGTAAATTCCTCTCCCGCAAATAACGTATTTTCTTGATGACTTTTTCCTGATCCCATAACCTACGCATCCGCATCTTTTTCGGATCAAATCCCGCCGCAAGCAGAGCTTTATCCCAATCGCAAAAAATCCAGGCCCCTTGCTCATACAAATGTGGGTACTTGTCTTGCAGATGTCCGACCTTGCCGCCCCTTTTGTAGACCTTCTTCATCGTCGCGTGACAAACAGCCAACACCTTTCAAAGCATGACACCGACCGTGAAACCTACATGGAGGAATATCATCTGAGTCCAGACGCACTGATCGCGAAGGCTTTTCGCATGATACAAAGTTCTCGACGCGGCTATTACCCGCACGGCAAGAGTGACTGGATTGCTGCGATAGTCGCCGCAAATGCGGCAGCGAACAAACTCGATGCCGTCATCGCGCGGTTGCTTTCGCTGTCTCGTGTGGCTCATAAATATCCGAAGCTCGCAACAATCTGATACTCCCGTGTATCGGAAACGACACACTCGGTTGCTTTCGTCTGCGCCCTAGAGCTTCGATTTCCTTAAGTGTCTGTTGCTGGCATACGCGTTGCTGAGACTAGATGTGGGTCGCGTGTTTTCCTGAAAGGACAAGCGAGGATTCCCAATGTCCCGTCCACTATGGGTTGAGTACCCTGAGAGCTACAACAGATGTGACAGATGTAGAGGTACCGGTGAGATCGATTGTCATTGGTGCGCAGGGAGGGGGACAGTCGTCGGTCCAGACCATTATGTGTATGCTGGCACCATAGGCCGCCGCTTTGGCCTGAAGCGCTGCAGCACCTGTCTGGGTAGCGGTAAGCAATCCTGCGGCATATGCATTTCCGGGAGTACCCACAAACCATGATCACTCAACAATCCAGGGGCACACAAAGTAAGAGTCTGAGGGTAGGAGAATATGCCTCCTTCATCTTTCGCGCGTTAGATTACGTGGATTTTTATCTTCCCTCAACCCACAAACTTGGAATGTCGGAGATGACCATCCGGCGTCCATTGTGCCTCCGCTTACGATTGGTGCGGCCCACCGGCTCAACAAGCAGTTAGGCTCAGATAGCCGTGCGCCAAGAGCAGTGGAAACAGGAAGCCAAAAGCAGGAGGCGTTTTCGTCACGTGAAACAAGAACACTTTATTTACTAATGTATTGAAGGGACATTTAGGAGGACACATGTCACAAACAACGACTCTTGTCATTGCGGGAAACGTCACGGCGGGCGACTTAAAAGGCCCATTTGGAGGTGTCCTAATCTCGGCGCATATCAAGGGTGCGAATAAACCAGTCTCGGGGATGGCAACCAACCAGCTCGGCCAGTTTCGGATTGTTCTTGAAGTTGGGCGGCATTTTGTGTTGTCTGCAGCCAAAACGATTTCGTTTTCTGTTCGCAAGTCGCGCAAAAGCGAACCGATTTTCCTATCGAAACCCGTTGCCCTTGCTAAATTGCCGAAAGGCTGCGTTAAGCTTCATGTGCCCGAATTAGCGCTGGCGCGTAGCAGTCAAAAACCCGCGATCAGGCTTCTGGTTGACGGCAACTCTACTCGAGACATTGAAATCGGGCAAACGATAAGCCTTTCAGGTTCTGGTCTTCAGCCTTGCGCTCAATTTGAAATCAATTTTGCTATTGATGGCTCTGTGCCTCTTACCCAATCGGTCATGTCCAACTCATTTGGAGAGATTGAACCTGTGACCATCCTGCCTCAATTCGGACTATGGGAATTCGATTCAGATCGATCTTTAACCGTTGAACAGGCGCTGGAACGGTCCGGTGGGCGCACACTCGAATGGAAAATCCTGCAACGTAAGAAGCCTGTTGCAAGCGGTAAACTTGCCGCTTCGCGTGAAATATCGAGACCATTTGCGTTTATTTCTGACAAAGAGGGTCGGCTGCAAAACGCCGTACAGCATGATCACGATGAACTTTTTCTCACCACAGCCCAAGTTCCAAAGTCATCGCGGACTGTGGCTTTCGTTGTACCACGCCAAGACCATTGGGTGGTTGGAGAGCCGTTCCAACCTGCGCTCGACCGGAGCGGGCGAGACTTAACCTTTGATTTTGAGGCATCAGGAAGCATTCAGACGGCCCGACTTGCTGCTGCCGATCGAATTCCGCCGGGTGCCTACGATATCGTCATCCGGCCCATGAGATACGGGTTTGAGATTGACGAGTTTCGGCGGCTCCTAGTAACGGACATTGTGGTCGGACAAGGGTTCACGGGCCTAGTCGTTCGCGAAGACTTTTGGCTTGCCAAGCCGGTTCTGGGCGGGTGCGTCAATGCGTTCCCAATGAGCGGTTCGCCCGTTTCTGGGGCGCCCTATTTCCAATATCGGGACACATTTGCTATCGGCGAAGATATTTGGGCGGCGATGGATCCAGGCATTGTCATTCCAGGCCAAATTGGCAAGAAGATCGCCTTCTATGTCGTGGCTTCAAAGACGGCAGCTCAGTGGAATACGAGCACTGCTCTCAATCATGTTCCGCCTGGTCAGCCGACTGAAGTGATCTTGCAAAACGGGTGTATCAACGCAAATAAGCGCCAGGTTTGGCCAAGCGCAAACCAACTGGGCACCTTTGATATTGTCGCTGATTTTGGCAACAACGATCCAAATCCTGTGAACTTTATCAAGGACGACAGTTTTGACACGCCCAACGACATGATAGACGGCTACTTTGCCCCGGGTTTTCGCGTTGTCGATGATCCGGGAACCATGGCCGAATGGCCCTTCTTTGGCTCAATCAATGTGGACGCGGCATTTCTGGCTGCCATGGGAATCGGTGCGACCATGACGGTTCAGGATGAAAATGCACCGTATTCGACTCCAGGTGGTTTCGTACCCGTAAACGTTAATATCGCACGCCTTGCCGTTATCCGGTTTCCGGCCGATTTTGCCGGAGCAACACAAGCGAGCCAGATCAGTACGGACAAAGCCAACTATCCGCTCTTCGTTGTTGTACACGGTAACGGACACACCTACACGAACTATGCTTTCTTGCTGGAGCACCTTGCACGAAATGGGTTTGTCGCCATGTCCATTCACATGCAAAGTGGGTTGCATGGTCTGGCTCGGGCGAACGCCTTCTTTGACCACTTGAATACGATCAGAACCCTTTTTGGGGCATCGCTTCAGAACAATGTGGGCGTTCTTGGCCATAGCCGAGGCGGAGAGGCGGTTTTCAAAATTGCGCGACTGAACCAGTCTTTGGGGCTTGGGATCGGGCTAAACGCGATCATCTCCCTCGCCCCCACCGACCGATATGGACGTGAGGCGATCAGTGGCACGGCGGCAGTTCCGCTGTTTGTGCTGTATGGCGCCAAAGATGATGATGTCTCTGGGGCACCAGGTGGCACGCCGCTGATTCGTCAATCTGGCTTCTCATTGTATGACCGATTCAGCGATAAAGACAAATCGATGGCCTTTGTTTATGATGCTAGCCACAACGGATTTGTGACCCACAATGAAGTGTTTGGCGCAGCACCGCCGCCACCATTGATGACAGTGGCCGACCAGCAGAAAATCCTTTTGGCGTACTGCAACGCGTTTAGCCGAATGCACTTGTCGGGAGAATCTCAGTGGGTCGGTATGTTTACCGGAGAATGGAAGCCGCCGCAGGTGGGCGCAACCGGAGCTATCATCACTTTTCAATACCGCGATACGACACGCCGCACCGTCGATGAGTTTGAAGGTCCACACGCTCCCAACGATTGGCAGACAAGCACCATTGGTGACGCCGTCGCCGAAACTGGACTCCCGTCCGCGCCAACGGAGACGCAACTGTTTGTGAACGATAGCGCTTCGCCTCACGACACGGGCGGTTTGCGGCTCACCTGGAATTCTTCCGGAGATCAAATTGTCTTTAACGTTCCTGCTGGCCAGCGAGACGTGACAGCGTTTGGATTCCTCAGCGTTCGCATTGGAAAGGTTGTGGGCAGTGCCTCAAACCCGGTTGGGAATCAAAACATGAGGGTCGCACTTAGGGATGGTACGGGCAACGAGCGTCAGATTCGGGTAGCCGCATTTGGCAGGATTCTGGAGCCAGCCGTTGCAAACGAAACATCAAACACCAAATCAGCGATGGCGTCGATTCGCATTCCACTAACCGCGTACACCGTTGTGTGTGCAGGTGCAGTCCAGGTCAATCTGGCTGATGTGACCGAAGTAAAGCTTATCTTCTCAGAAATCGCGACAGGCGATGTCACCGTTGATGAGCTTGAGTTTACAAATTAGGAGCAAGTCAAATGCCTGAATACATTTACTATAAACCAGTGAGTTATCAAGTTGATGCCGCTGAGATTCTGAAAGAGATCGGTGAACAGCCACACATGCTGCTTAAAATCAGCATTCGCGGGGGGCATTTCCCTCACCGAAACGCGCCCGCTTTTGCCCGGATTCAAGTCAAGCGAACTGTGTTTGATGCGCTTTTCTGCGAGATCGATGACGACGAATCGGGATTTCGAGCTTACTTTGCAACCGATGTCCCCCTAAATGGCGTTCTTTCTATTGGGTTTGAAAATGATGTTGTTGCTGAATTTGAGTTTGAACGCCTCAAGCTGGAGCCGCAGAAACTTGAAGTCAGGAGAATTGAGACCGCCTTTCACCGCGTCACCCTGAAGGATCTCGGTGTGTTCAAGGTTCAGCGGTAGGCAGCCATCTTGATCAAACAATCGTGCGTTTCCGCGACCATCCCTCTTAAATATTGCGTTCCCAGGGGGCGACAAGATTGACCAGCCCGCGTTTGTAATTGTCCAATTGATGAAGACCACGCGGGTTCTGTCGCACCTTCTGGTTGCTCTGGATGATGTGGTCGATTGCACCGTTGAATACGACCAGCCACGCGGCATCTGAGGCGATAACTTCCGCCAGAATCCTGGTGGCCGTCGATACCTGCTCGTCTCCGCCTTTATCGGCTATCAATCCGTCCAGAATTTGCTGCCTGACGCTCTCCTCGCGGCGCTTCTGAATGGCGGCAAGCCCGTGCTTGAAGGCGTTCATGTTGCCGGGCGGTCCGCTTTTACCTTTCAATCCTGCCATTTCGTTTCTTCCCACGTGGCAAGATTCATTTTCCCATAGCTGTTTCGTTATGGCAAAGTAGTGGCAAAGTAGAAAAATTGTCTTGTGTTCTCTTGTGCTTAGACGTGCTATGAGGATTAGCAATCCTCGTATCGTCTTCATTCAAACAAGGTGTCACACGGCCTGGACCGAAAAGCCTTCATCAGATCAAAATAGGAATAAAAGCGCTTGGCGGAAGTAAACAGGATTTTGACGATAAGGTCGGCCAGGCGATTTCGCTTGCAGGTCTTTTGACACAAACAGTTGATCATTTGGTCACGGCTCTTTTCGACAAACACAAAAGAGCAATTCTGGAGGAACGGCATGAAAGGATAGAAATACCAGATTTCTTGAATGCCGTTAGGGAGGCGGTCAAAGGAGTCTGAGCGACAATGCCTTCAAAAATTGACGACCCGATCTTAAAAAGGCTGCGACAATCTTTCGATTGTACCCTTGGCCAAAGGGGAACAGGCGGCCATAACGTGCCGCGAGCTGACTCCTATCATCATCACCACCGTCAGCTCGCCCCGAAAGACTATTTGTATAACCTCTAACCGCTTCTCTTCCTTCATCGTCAGGGTTCTCATCCCCATACCCTGACATAATCACGTTGCTATTGACCCCTGACATAATTACTTTGCTACCACAGTCCCTCTTTTCATCCTTGACGGAATTACCAAAGCAAACGACAATATGCGGCTCAATAGGGGGTCAGCCATGCATCTGCAGTCGGACGCGGAATCTGACCAAAGAGGGTCTATGTTTATCCTGGCGCTAATCCCACTCTCACTTTTAATTGCCGCCTGCGTTCCTGCCCGCGTCGCGCAACCTACGCCGATGAAACAATCCGCCGACGTGGATATGACATGCGAGCAGATCGCCATCGAGTACAAGAGCAACACGGGAGTTGCCGCTGGTAAAATTGCTAACAACCGCAGGGCCGACAAACGCGAGTTATGGCTTGGTATCCTAGTCTGGCCGGGACTGATGGATCTTCAAAATGCGGACGGCAATGAAGGCAACGCGCTGCTTGACCGCAACGTCTACCTACGCGAAGTCGCTAAAGACAAGAGTTGCAATGGGGTCGATTCATGGCCGACGCAACCGAAGCGGTATACATGACACGCCGAGTCAAGTGGCAACGGCCAAGGGTTAACTGCCCGAGATCCTGCCGAAGTCGAGCTCGGGTCTGAGCTCGATCGAGGCACCGATCCAAGCCGGCGAGCGTTCGCTGATGGGTGCCGCACCGCGCCTGCGGCGCGTCTGGATCGCCGTAAGTGCAGTCGCGTTTATCTCGGCCTGCACACAGCCCACCCCAAACCCCGTCGATCCCGGGCCGCCACCAGGCGCGCCCGTGCGTTTCCTGATCACGTTCGACGATGGACCGAGCACCTGGGAGCCTTACAACCCAACCCGCGTCATCTTGGATCAGCTGCTGCACAACCCGGTTCAGCCGGAAATCAAGGCGATTTTCTTCGTGCAGACTCGCGACCGACGGGCGGGGGGTGGAACCGCGGGGCAGGCCCTGCTGCGGCGTGCCAATAACGAAGGACATGTGCTTGCCTTGCACACGGCCACTGCAGGCGGACATCTCAGCCATACCGGGCTGTCGGACGCGGAATTGGATCGATCTCTGCGCGCAGGCATGGCGGACATTCAGCTCATCACCGGAGAGACTCCTACGCTGGTGCGCCCGCCCTTCTGGCGGTTCGATGAGCGCACTCTCAAGGCCTATCATGCGTGCGGCCTGCTCATGCTGCTCACCGACATCAGCGCGCGCGATGGCAAGATTTACGGTTGGACGATCAGCCTGCGGCGGCGCAGCCACTTCGCGGCTGCGCTAGCCCAAGTCAGGCGCGCCATCCAGGAGGGTAAGCTGCAAATAGTCGAAGGCGCGATCCCGGTCATCGTCACTTTCCACGATACGAACACCTTCACCGCGAGCCACATGGAGGAGTATCTTCAGATTCTGGTCGACCAAGCGCATGCGGTCGGTTTGCCTCTAGCCCGCCTGCCTTTCTACAATGAGCATGAGCAGATCCAGCGGGTGGCTGGCCTGCGCGCCGAGGCCGGAGTCTACGCCGGCCCGCCGTGACGCACGATAGATGCGCGACCCAGGAGGAGATGTGAACATAAGGCGCACAGCCCGCGCTGCGTACGAGTCCTTCTGGCACTACTTCGGCTTTGTGTACTTCGGTGCCGTCGGGGCCCTCTACGGCATTGTCGCAAGTGTGCTGCACCTGATACTGCCAGCGCGCTTGCGCGCTCCACTCGGCAGGCGGTTGATCGGCTTCCTGTTCCGCGGCTTCCTGAGGATGATGACGGCCAGCGGAGTGGTGAAACTGGATCTGTCGGCGCTCGATGTGTTGCGCGGCCAACCGGGGCTTGTCATCGCGCCCAATCATCCCTGTCTGCTTGATGCGGTATTCGTCATCGCGCACGTCCCCGAGGTCAGCTGCATCATGAAAGCCGAGATCTGGGACAACGTGGTGCTGGGCGGTGGTGCTCGGCTGGCGGGATACATCCGCAACGATTCGACTAACAGCATGGTGCGCGCTTCCGCGCAGGAGCTGCGCGACGGCTGGCCCTTGTTGGTGTTCCCCGAGGGAACCCGTACCCGCCGCGGTCCGGTGAATCAGTTCAAGGGTGGCTTCGCGCTGATCGCAAAGGTGGCGCGCGCGCCGATCCAGACCGTTTTCATCGAAACCGACAGCCCATTTCTCGGAAAGGGCTGGCCGCTGCTGAAGAAACCTCGCTTCCCACTGGTCTATCGGGCACGGCTTGGCAAACGCCTTACTGTCGACGGTGACCTGAAGGCGTTCATACACCAGCTCGAGGTTTACTACCGGGACGAACTCTCCGGACACGCCGCCCAGCGCCCTCCCCGTTCTGCACTCGTCCAGCTCGCCCCGCCCCGGCCCGGCCGCGTGAGCCCGACCAAACTTCTTGACGCAAGCGGTCGACTCGACCATTTGCCCCGAACGCAGGTCGTATCCGGCACGCACCTCGTCCTCATCCCCAGCTATAACACAGGCGAGAAGGTAGTCGAAACCGTACGTGACGCGCGCTCCCACTGGAATCCGGTTTGGGTCGTGGTAGACGGCAGCACCGATGGCACGGCTGAACAGTTGCGCGAAATGGCAACCCGAGACGCGGGGCTACGCGTGTTCACTCTCCCGCGCAATCAAGGCAAGGGGGCGGCGGTCCTGCACGGCCTGCGCGAAGCCGTGGCGCAAGGCTACACGCACGCACTGACCATGGACGCCGACGGACAGCACCCGGCCGCTCGCATCCCCGAATTCATGGCCGCCTCCGAGCATGCCCCGGAAGCATTGATCCTGGGCAAACCGGTATTCGATGCCAGCGCGCCGCGCGTACGCGTCATCGGCCGTCGCGTTTCCAACGGTTGGGCGAACCTGGAGACACTGTGGGCGGGAATCGGGGATTCGCTGTTCGGATTTCGCGTCTATCCGATCCGGCCATTGCTCGCAGTGATGGAAGTCCGGCGCTGGATGCGACGTTTCGATTTCGACGTCGAAGCAGTCGTACGGCTGGTGTGGCGCGGGCTCCCGCCGATCAATCTACCCGCGCCGGTGCGCTATTTCCGCCCCGAGGAAGGCGGCGTGTCGCACTTC
>Ga0184626_10000664_pt1 | contig 11078 bp, 10 predicted proteins | sample PLM3_60_b1_FD_133142 | JGI IMG/M metagenome (GOLD analysis project Ga0184626, IMG submission 133142) | Groundwater sediment microbial communities from an aquifer in East River, Colorado, USA - PLM3_60_b1 | ecosystem: Environmental > Terrestrial > Soil > Riparian zone | place: USA: East River... | reverse complement strand
GCGCTGTTGCTGCTCATCGTCCCGGGGGCGGGGTTCATCTTCTGCTTTCTCGCCGCCGCGATCGCCATGACCTTCCTGCAGAGCATCGGCCTCTACACGCTGGTCGGCGAGTCGCGCCTGACCGGCGAGTACTGGCTGTCCCTATTTGACAAAACCTTCACCGACTCCTTCCTGTTTTCGCTGAAGGTCGGCCTCGGCAGCGCCTTCGGTACGCTGATCTTCGCCTATCCGCTGGCGCTGTTCCTGCGGCGCCGGGGATTCGGCGCGCGCACCATCGGCTCAATCATCAAGATCCCGCTGTTCGTCCCGGCCCTGGTCGCGGCGTTCCTGATCCTCAACGTGCTTGCTTATAACGGCGTCCTCAACAGCGTGCTGATGGAACTCGGGCTGATCGACCGGCCGTTCCGCATGTTGAACGACAAGTTCGGCTGGAACGTCCTGATCATCCAGATCTGGAAGAACCTGCCGTTCCAGCTGCTCATCCTCGCCTCGGTGCTGCAGACCATCCAGACCGACATCGAGGATGCCGCGCGCAACCTGGGCGCCAGCCCGCTGCGGGTCATCCTGCATGTCACCCTGCCGCTGTCGGTGCCGGGCATCCTGATCGCCGTCGTGCTGGTCTTCATCCTGACCTTCGGCGACTTCGCGATCACCCGGGTGGCGGGACCGGTCTATCCCTCGTCCTTGTCGGTGCTCATGTACACCGAGGCCTTCACGCTGCAGAAATGGGGGCCGGCGGCGTGCATCGGCGTCGTCATCGTCGTGGCGTCGCTGCTGTTCGTCGCCGTCTATGCGCGCACCGCCCGGGCGCTGCAGGAGATGGGCCGGTGACCGCCGCCATCGCCGCCCCGATGCCCGCGCCGGCGCGCCGCCGGCCGCTGAGCCTGCGCCGCTTCCTGGCGCAGCTCATCATCGCATTGCTGGTGCTCTGGACCGGCGTGCCGCTGTTCATGGCAGTCATGTGGTCGCTGGTGAATCCGGATGATCCCTGGTCGCCGCCGGCAATCTTGCCGCCGAGTCTGTCGCTGGCCCAGTGGGAGTATGTGTTCACCTTCTCGGAGATCGTAAAGGCGGTCAGCACCAGCTTCCTGCTGGCGCCGATCGTCACCCTCTTGTCCTTCGTACTCGCGCTGCCAACCGCCTACGCCCTCGGCCGCTGCAGCTTCCGCGGCAAGGAAGCCCTTCGCGTCCTCATCCTGCTGCCGATCGTGCTGCCGGCGATGGTGATCGCCATGTTCTTGAGCCGGGTGTTCCAGGGCCTCGGCCTCTCCCAGACCTTCCTCGGCCTGGTGATCGGCCACACGCTGCTCAGCATGCCCTACATGCTGCGCATCCTGGCGACCGCGTTCGAGGCGATCCCGCAGGATGTGATCGATGCCGCGCGCAATCTCGGCGCCGGGCAGCTGGCGCTGGCGCGGCATGTGCTGATCCCCATGGTCATGCCCGGACTGTTCGCCGGCGCCGTCTTCACCTTCATCACCAGCCTGGAAGAGTTCAACCTGACCTTCGTGATCGGCACGCCCACTTTCCAGACCATCCCGACCGTGCTGTTCGACTATCTGGGCTATCACTTCGTGCGCACTAACGCCGCCGTGGTTTCCATCGTCCTGATGGTGCCCAGCGTCGCGCTTCTTTTCATCGCCGAGCGCTTTCTGAAGACGGAGTACCTTTCCTCCGCCTTCGGCAAGCTTTGACAGGCCGCTGCCGATTGGTCGCGGCCAAACACAGGGAGGAGTCGAAGATGACCACGAGACGCATTTTCCTTTCCACGGTTTTCGGCCTGGCGGCTCTCGCCGCCGCACCCGGTATCGCCGCCGCTGCCGACGACCTGCTCGCCCAGCCCTGGGACAAGGTGGTCGAAGCCGCCAAGGCCGAGGGCAGCATGACCTTCTATGCCTGGTGGGGTGAGGAGTTCTGGCGCACCGCCGCTAAGGATTTCGAGGCCAAATACGGCATCGCGGTGAATGTCGTCACCGGCGACCGCCCGGCCAATATCGGCAAGGTGGTGGCCGAGGCCACCAGCGCCGAGGGCACCATCGACGCCCTGCTGGTGGGCGGCGTGGAGCTCAAGGGCCTGCTAGATGCCAAGGCGCTTTACGGGCCCCTGGTCGGCAAGATCCACGATTCCGACAAGCTGGATGCCAAGCTGTCTCAGGTGCAGGAAGGCTACGCCACGGGCGGCTATCTGGTGCCGGTCTATCGGAACCAGACCGGCTTCGTCTACGATCCGGAGAAGGTGCCGAATCCGCCGCAGAGCTGGGCCGATTTCACCGCCTGGCTCGACGCCAATCCCGGCCAGTTCGCCTTCAACGATCCGTCGAAAGGCGGCTCCGGACAGGCCTTCGTGCAGGCGGCGATCGTCAACATCCTCGGCGACGAGAAGCGCTATGACGGCGACACCGAAATGGATCCGGCCAAGGTCGCCGACTGGGGCAAGGTGTGGGACTGGTTCAATGCCAACGAGGACAAGTTCACCATCACCGCATCGAACAACGATTCCCTCGACCGCGTGAATCAAGGCGAGGTGATGATGGCCGCGGCCTGGGACGACGACACTGCGGTGTCCCTGTCCAAAGGCACGCTGTTCAAGCGGGCGAAGCTCTACATTCCGTCGCTGGGCATGCCCGGCGGCGGCGACAGCCTCGGCATTCCCGCCAACGCCCCGCACAAGGCGGCGGCCCTGCTGTTCGTCAGCTATCTGATCGAGGCCGACGTGCAGAAGCAGTTGAATGCCACCATCGGCAGCTATCTCGCCCGCACCGATGTCTCCGGCGAGAACGCGCTGATCCCGGAGGAGCAGCGCCAGCAGAACGGCCGGCCCTGGATCCCCGGTGCCTACAAGGGCTACTTCATCGAGCAGTTCGTGTCCCAGGTCCTGCAGCAGTAGGGACCGCGCGCGCAGCCGGGCGCACCCAGCGCCCGGCTGCGCTGCAGGAGACCGAAGCCATGGTCGCCGCTTACCGACGCGAAGCCATCCTGACCCTAGCCAACGAGGGCAGCGAACTCAGCGTCGACGAGATTGCCCGGCACTTCGACGTCTCCCGCGAGACCGTCCGCCGCGACCTCAAATATCTGCAATCCCACGGCCTGCTGCGCCGGGTCCATGGCGGCGCGCTGCCGGCCCAGACCGGCTGGGAAGCCGCCTTCCGCGAGCGGCTGGTGGACAACGCCCCGGCCAAGCAGGGCATCGCCCGCGCCGCCGCCCGGCTGTTCCGCGAGAACGATACGCTGATGATCGACACCGGCACGACGACATCGATGCTGGCGGCAGAGCTGGCCCATGCCCCGCGGCTGACCGTGATCACCAATTCCTTCGACGTCGCCAGCCGGCTCGGCGTCGGCTCGTCCCAGCACCGCATCCACGTCATCGGCGGCGAGTTCCGCAGCGAAAGCCAACAGACCCTCGGCTCCGCCTGCCTGGAGCAGATCTCCCGCTACCGCGCCGACCACGCCATCATCAGCTGCGGCGGTGCCGATCCCGTGGACGGGTTGATGGATTACGATTTCGAAGACGCGATGGTGGCGCGGGCGATGATCGCCCAGGCGGCGCGCCTGACGCTGATCGCCGACCGCACGAAGTTCGAACGGGTGGCGATGGCCAAGGTCTGCGGCCTCGACTTGGTCGACCGCATTGTTACCGACGCCGAGCCGCCACCCTGGCTGCGCGAAGCCGCCGACCTCCATCAGACCGAGCTGATCATCGCCTAGACCAAGATCGCCTCGGATTGAATCAATCCGGGGCGTGAATCTTGGTCTACTTTATTGAGTGGAGTATGGAACCCGGAGAGCGCTCGCGCTATGCTCCGGGCCGCATCTTCATCGGGAGGCTTTCAATGGCTAAAGGTCAGCAACGCAGTAACCGTGAAAAGAAGAAACCCAAGCAGGCGAAAAAGGCCGTAGCACCCGCGTCGCCCTATGCCCAGGCGCAAGTAAATCCGGGCGCTGCCCCGCCCGGGAAGAAGAAATAGCCGCCAACCGCAATCGCGCCGGCTGCCGGGCGCCGCTGTCCTGAGCGGACGGCGGCGCGTCGACAGGCGCGGCTACGTCGCCGCGCCCGGCGGAGGCTTCGCGGAAACCGCCGGCCGGAACGCATGTTCCTAGGCCGCGCGCGACAGATCGTCATGGATCACCGCCGGCCATTGTTCGCCGGCCGCCGCGCTTTCGCGCCGGACCGGCTTGGCGTTCCCGCGCGTGACCTCTTCGCGCGTCAGGTCGATATCCCGCAGCTGATGGTCGCTGAGCGCAACCAAAGCGCGCCGCTGCTGCGGCCGCTCCATCGCCATCGCGATCCGGTCAGCGATCCACAGCAAAGCGGCCATGATCGGCCACTCGCCACTCCACCCATCCTTCGTTCCCGCCGCGGCGCTCCGTGGCAGTCTTTCTTCATTGGCATTCATCGCTCTTCTCCCGTTAGGATTTGCGGCCGCGCCGGCGCACCATCTGCCTTCACCCCCGGCGCGGCCGCCGGCTTGAGTGATATCAAACCGGCCGTAGAGATAGCCGGCAGCCGTCATCGCCACGTCACAAGGCGATGAAAGGGCCGTCAAAAGGCGGGTTATTTTGTTGCTTTTCGGTGGATTGGCGGCAAAAACGCCGGCAGTGTGATCGGCATCACATTGTCCGTGCGGCGTTGCGCGCGGCCGGTTAGGACCGCGTCGCGAATGAGCATACCGGCCAGGGCTGCTGCGACACACTGTCGCCGAAACGGTTGGTTTGAATATCGTCGGACAATGCTACAGTCATCGGCGGGAGAACCACCACGAGCAGCTCAAACCGGGACCTCGATAAGACCAAGAACCGGCACGAACACCGGTCCCGCGTTTCACCCGCTGCTGCAAAGAACAGGTGGCCACATTGGTGTGGGTCTTTGCCCTGCTCTGTGGGGGGCATCTCAGCACCGCAGAATGCACAACCGACACGGCGATCGACGTCATCCGCTTCCCCGATGCGAGCAACGAGATCGCTTGCCTCCAGGACAGCATGATGACGGTCGCGCCCCTGGCGATTCAGGCCGGTCCCGACGAATACTGGAAGTTGATCTGCATGCGCCCGCAAACGCAGGAAGCCGCCGGCCTCGCGGAGCGGATGGAGGCCTTGCCGCCGTAAGGGAGTACGGCTTGGCAAGTTCGGACCTCCCTGGTTCCAACGCTGGCAGGCTTCCGCTAGCATGCGCGCGACCCAAGGGGGAGCGGTGTAATGAGCTTGTCTGGAATTTTCGCGCGCATCGTCGCGCTGATCGGCGCGGCGGCGATCCTGTGGCGGCGGATGGGAAGCGGCGCGCCTGAGCCGGCCTTCGGCGCCACGCCGATTATCCCGGCAGCAAAGCCGCAGGGCAGCCTCCCGACGCTCAAGATGCCGACGGCCAGGGGCTGGGCCCCGGGGCAGACGCCGGTTGCCGCATCCGGGCTCAAGGTCAATGCGTTCGCGGCCGGTCTCAAGCATCCCCGCTGGATCCAGCTGCTGCCCAATGGCGACGTCACCGTCGCCGAGTCCCTGTTCCTGCCCGGCGGCATCAAGACCATCTTCGACTACGCCATGGTCAGCACGATGAAACGCGCCGCCGCCGTGGGTGTCAGCCCGAATCGCATCACGCTGCTGCGCGACGCCGATGGCGACGGCGTGGCCGAAACCCGGGAAGTGTTCCTGTCGGAGCTGAACCAGCCGTTCGGCATGGCGCTGCTGGGCGACACGTACTATGTCGGCAATGCCGACGGCGTGGTTGCCTTCCCCTACGCGGCGGGCGCGACCCGCATCGCGGCGCCGGGGCGGAAGATCTGCGCGTTCAAGCCCGGCGGCCATTGGACGCGGAGCCTGCTGCCGAGCCCCGATGGGCGGAGGCTCTATGCCGGCGTCGGCTCGCTCAGCAATATCGCCGAGCATGGCCTGGAAGCCGAGGCGGGCCGGGCGGCCATCCACGAGATCGATCTGGCCAGCGGCCAAAGCCGCATCTTCGCCGCCGGCCTGCGCAACCCCGTGGGCCTGGCCTGGGAGCCCAATACCGGCGCGCTCTGGACCGTGGTCAACGAGCGCGACGGCCTCGGCGACGAGACGCCGCCCGACTATCTGACCTCGGTGCGCGACGGCGGCTTCTACGGCTGGCCCTATTGCTACTGGGGGCAGACGGTGGACGACCGCGTGCCGCAGGATCCGGCCATGGTCGTCAAGGCCATCACGCCCGATTACGCGCTGGGCGGGCACACCGCGTCGCTCGGCCTCTGCTGGCTGCCATCAGGCACGCTGCCGGGCTTTCCCGACGGCATGGCCATCGGCCAGCACGGCTCCTGGAACCGCAGCACGCTGAGCGGCTACAAGGTCGTCTTCGTGCCCTTCGAAAACGGCCGCCCGTCCGGCCCGCCGCGCGACATCCTGACGGGGTTCCTCTCACCGGACGAGCGCGCGTCCTATGGCCGCCCGGTCGGGGTGACGATCGGCCCCGACGGCTCCCTGCTGGTCGCCGACGATGTCGGCGATGTGATCTGGCGCGTCACCGGCTGAGCGGGCTTCGGCAGGCTGCCGCCAAAAGATCCCTACTGCGCGCTCGTCATTTGCGTCGGGCCGAGCTTGAATGTCAGCTTGTCGATAGTGCCGGTGAAGGCGAACGGGACCTGGTAGTCCGCGTCTTCCACCGACGTGCGCGTATCGATGCCGACGTCGAAGGTCTCGCCCAGGTTCAAGAGGGCCGGCGTGGTGTGCGGGATCTTCTGGCTGGCGACTTCCTTGCCATCCACCTTGAAGACGCCGGTGCCGCCCTTGGCCATGCCGGGGCCATCATACTTGAAGTCAAACACGATCGTGTGTTTGCCCGGCGCGAGCGCTTCCTCGCCCGCCCAGCGGAATCGTGCCAAAGCCAGGAGGTTGTAGACGAACACCGGCTTGCTCTTCAGCAAGTACAATCCGTAGCCGCCGAAGCGTCCGCCCTGGGTCACGATCATGCCATCGCCGCCGCCTTGCGGGACGTCTACTTCGGCGGTGATGGTATAGGACTTGGTCAGGATGCTGGGCACCACGGCCGCATCCAGGCCGGACATCTCACCCGAATAGGTGAAAGTGTCCCGCCCGGCCGTTGCGCTGGGCTTTGGTACGATGATGCGCTCGAGGATCGAGTTATCCAGGGGAAATACGTTGTATTTCGCCGCTTCCACCAGGAACAGCTCCTGCAACTCGCGCAGCTTGTCGGGCATCTTCGCCGCCAGGTCGTTGGCCTGGGAGAAATCCTCGCTGATATTGTAGAGTTCCCACTTATAGCCATTGACCACGTCGGGCATCTGCTGCGTGCCCATCAGCCAGGGTGGCGCCGGCGGCGTGGTGCAAGCGACCCAGCCGTCGTGATAGATGGCGCGATTGCCGAACATCTCGAAATATTGCGTGGTGCGCGTGGACGGGGCCTTGGCATTCGCCTTGTCCCACGTATAGGCCATGCTGACGCCTTCGATCGGCCGCTGCGCAACGCCGTCGACCGCCACCGGCGCCGTGATCTTCGCGGCCTCGAGGATGGTCGGCACGATGTCGATCATGTGGTGGAACTGCGTGCGGATGCCACCGGCGTCCTTGATGCCGTTGGGCCAGGAAATCGCCATGCCCTGGCGGGTGCCGCCGAAATGCGACGCCACCTGCTTGGTCCATTGGAACGGCGTGTCGAACGCCCACGACCACGCTACCGACATATGCGGCTGCGTCTTGTCGGAGCCCCAGACGTCCAGGAACTTCAACTGCTCTTTAACCGGAACGTTGATGCCTTGAATCGCGGCAAGATCGGCCGGCGTGCCGAGGGTGCTGCCCTCCGCACTCGTGCCGTTGTCGCCCTCGATATAGATGACGATCGTATTGTCGAGTTCGCCGAGATCGTCCACGGCCTGAATGACGCGACCGATCTCGTGATCGGTGTAGGCCACATAAGCCGCATACACCTCGGCCTGCCGCGCAAAGACCTTCTTGCTGTCGGCATCCAGCGTGTCCCATTTCGGCAGGTCATCCGGCCAGGCGGTCAGCTGCGTATTCGCCGGGATCACGCCCAGCTTTTTCTGATTGGCGAAAATCTGGTCGCGCAGGTCGTTCCAGCCCATGTCGAACTTGCCCTTGAACATTTCGATCCATTCGGGCGTCGGCTGGTGCGGTGCATGGGTGCCGCCGGGCACATAGTAGAGGAAGAACGGCTTGTCGGGCGCCGACGCGTTCACGTCCTTCAGGTAGCTGATGGCCTCATCGGCCATATCGGTGGTGAGATTGTAGCCGGGCTTGCCGACCCACGGGAAGATTTGCGTCTGATTGCGGAACAGATACGGCGTCCATTGGTCGGTCTCGCCGCCCATGAATCCGTAGAAATACTCGAACCCCATGCCGACCGGCCATTGATCGAAAGGCCCCGCCATCGTGTACTGAAAACTTGGCGTGTTGTGCTCCTTGCCGAACCAGGACGTGGCATAGCCGTTCTCTTTCAGGATCTCGGCGACCGTGGCGTTTTCCGGTCCGATGATCGAGTTGTAGCCAGGGAAGCCGGTCGATTGCTCGGTGATGACACCGAAGCCGACCGAGTGATGGTTGCGGCCGGTGATCAAGGCCGCCCGCGTCGGCGAGCAGAGTGCCGTCGAGTGGAACTGGGTGTAGCGCAGCCCCGCATTCGCCACCCGGTCGAGCGCCGGCGTGGGAATGACGCCGCCGAAGGTGCCGGAAACGCCAAAGCCGGCGTCGTCGGTCATGATCAGCAGGACGTTCGGTGCGCCCTCGGGCGGCACGACGGTCGGCGGCCAATACGGCTTGGAATCCTTCGCGCTGAGACCGATGTTGCCGCCGAATGCCGGCGGCGGATTTGGCAGATACCTGCCGTCGACGGTCGTGGTGGCGCTGGGCGAACCCGGCTCTCCTGTCGATTGCTGGGCCTGAGCCGGGATCGAGACCGCCGGCATCAGAAAGCAGGTGGACAGCAACGCCGCGCGCAGAGCGACTGATCGAGCTGACATGGCACGTCCTCTCCGGATTCTCAGTAGCACGGGGGATACGGATAGTAGCCGCAGGGCGGTCTCGGCGGATAAGCCGGCAGCGTTGTTGCCTGCGGCGGATAATACGCCGGCGGGTAGTAGGGGTGGGTTGCCGCTCCATACCAAGCGGCGCGACGGACGGTGCGGCGGGCGACGCCCGCAACCGACAGCGGCGTGAACGGCAAGCCGATGATGTCGATGAAGATGGACGCCGCGCCATCGGCGCCCGCAAGGTCGCCCTCCAGCACCTGCACGTCGAATGTCAGCCGGTCGCCGTCGACGACAGGATTCTTCAGGACGACAACCGCATCCCGGATCCCCGAGCCGTCTTTTACGAAGGCCGATACGGTGGCATTCGGCGGATCCTTCGCGAAGCTGCCTTCACTTCCGCTTTCCCACTCCTCCAGCAGGTGAGCCGTCAAGGCGTGTCCCGCCGCCCGCACCGGCCGATCCGCGAAGATGATGGAGTTGGCCGCCACGCCGGTCAGGGTCAGCTTGTCGCCTGTCAGAGCAGCGCCGTCGGCGCTCATGACAATTAGCGACGGTTCGACCTGTGCCTTGTCCGCGACTGCGGCGCCGATCGTCTTCTGCAACGGCACGTGCTGCGAGGACGTCGCTTCCTGGACGAATGCCCGCCCCGGCGCAAAGAACAGTCCGGCGACGGTCATCAGTATGAAGGCATTCCGATAGACGGTCATGAATTCGTTCTCCTCGCTGGTTCGCCCTTCGACAACAGGACGGTCCCCGCCGCCAGAATCGCCGGCAAGGTCTGCAGACTCGTTTTCCTTGAGAATTTCCAGGTCACGACAACCTTCCCGCCGTTTTTTATGAGACCCGCGCGCCGTCCGAACTCCGCTTGGCTTCACGGCCCTAGGAAATGATGGAGAATGCAACGCAGGGCTTGCGGTCCACCAAGCGTCCGGCGCCCGCTGAGGCCGCAGCATCCAACATAGCGCAACGATGACGACGGGAAATTGGACCAAAGGCCAATACGCGACGGGGAATCCGCGGTGCGGGGAGGAGAAGGGGTCTTGAAGACGAAATCCACATCCCCAACGCTGAAAGCGTTGGCGTCACCGCCTTAGTTGTTGGCAAAGCAGCCCCGGTGGCGACGACGTGGCGACGGTTCGGAATTGCCTATGCCCGCACCTGGTGGCAATCTCAGTTCAATAAGCCGCTCATCCGGTGGATGCCGACTTTGGTGAGATGGCTTCTGAGAATCGAGCACACGGGGAATACCAGATGATTCTGGCGGCCATGCACACAACACGGCGGCTCATGAGCTGCGTACTGCTGGCGATGGGGCTGCTCATGCTGCCCGGGCTTGTAGATGCCGAGACGGTGCTCAAACCGATTCCGACGCAGTATATCGCAGCGCTGGGTGATCCAGGTGCGACCTCCGGGGTCGGAGCAGAATCGTGGGGTCTGTGGCGCTTGGATCCGGGTCCTCGGGGAGTAGAGCTAAGCGGCTATGAGACATTGAAGGCTGAAGGGGGTGTCGCGCCGGCACAGTGGAAATTCGACGGTTCAGACTGGTGGCTGGAGGAGCATGGCCTGATCATGGAGCAGCCAGAGTTCCCAATTCCTCCTGGCAGATACGTCGTCACGGGCGGCCGCGAGGCAACAGCCATTCTGACTGTCCATCCCAAAGGCAATGACGGTGTCCAGCATTGGGAACTCGACAAAGGCGCCACGCTCCATGATGTGACGCACTTGCGATGCCGCTCCGCACGGTACACACCGGCGAGCGACAATTCGTGCTCTCCTGCCAAGGCGCAGATGACTGCCTTTCCAGTCGCTCCAGGTGGGCCGATGCCCCCAGTCGAGGGCTGCAACAAGCAAGACTACGATGTTCTCATCGTGATTGGCATGGCGGTGGATAATTGATTGCGACTTACACTGACGTGCCTTCGAAAGTAATATTCGAGTTCAATGGTTTAAACGTTGCATAATTTCTGATGCAGAATTTCCGCCGCATTACCGCCGATCGACGCGGGAGCGACGGCGCCGCCGCCTGTCGAGAAATCGCATGGCGGGGGTCGAGGCAATGCCGTGCAGAAGAATCGATCCTACGACGCAAAGGCTGACTGTCGCCCACAACAG
>Ga0184626_10000663_pt1 | contig 11085 bp, 9 predicted proteins | sample PLM3_60_b1_FD_133142 | JGI IMG/M metagenome (GOLD analysis project Ga0184626, IMG submission 133142) | Groundwater sediment microbial communities from an aquifer in East River, Colorado, USA - PLM3_60_b1 | ecosystem: Environmental > Terrestrial > Soil > Riparian zone | place: USA: East River... | reverse complement strand
TCGGAGCTTCGTCATCTGTCAGATGGCATCCCACGCATCCAATCTCCTGAACCAATCTCTTTCCATTCTCCGCATTTCCTGATTGTGAGATTGCAGCGTACTGAATTGGCTCGGACTTTGAAAAAATAAATTCCACCATGGCACGGATTTCCACACGGTTTCGCGAAATATCTTCGCGCGAGCTGTTGTTGCTGTTATGAAAATAACGGGGCATACGTGTCGTGGGACGGAAGGCCTTCGGGTTTTCAACCCATTTCATGGCCCATTCCTTCGTTATTTTGCTGCTTACGTGACGTAAATCGGGGCCGACCTTCGGAAGATTTTCAAAACCTTTTGTCAGATGACAACCATTACATCCATTTTCGATAAAGAGATATCGTGCTTCATTGATCTTCTCTCCGCCCGGAACCTGGGCCACACCGGTGTGACATTTGATACACGATGCTTCCACATTGGGTGATGCGTACATCTTCTGGTCCCAGTGATGCATCTCGTGCCAGTGCTGTTCTTTTTCCCAGCGTTCTTTCTCCTCTTCGGTTTCCGGCATATGTGCTGCAGTTATGAAGTCAGTGGAGCGTCCACGGCCCAGATGGCATCCGGTACATCCGAATGTTTCCACTGGATGTTTTGAATTGCTTCCAGCGTATAGATCGAGCTTGGGATGCGAAACAAATGGCTGTTTAATTTTTCCGTATTCTGGGATTTCGGCGTCCTTTTCGTATCCATCCTGAGCGATCGATACATGGCAGGTCATACAACGGTCTACACGGGACACCTGCAGAAAGTTAAGATCTTCAGTCTGACCGTTGACCACGACTTGCTGGATCTTAATGGATGGATCCATGAAATCTACAATCGGAAGATTCCGGAAAACGTTTGCGATGCTGGGAGAGATGTTCTCCTCTTTCCGTTTTAGACGATCCAGTTTGGTGCGCTGTTTCGTCATCTCCTTCTCCAGTTCATCGATTCGCTTCGTAAACGCAGCAACACGATTGTCGACTTCGGCCTTTTTAGCGTTGACCTGATCCAGTTTCGCGATGAGGTCCTGCATTTCCGCAAAGACTTTGTTGAGCTTTTCTTTCAGCTTCGGAGCCTTTTCGGGATGGTCGGCAAGAGCTTCTTCGTAATCGTACCGGGCGGCTTCGTATTCCGCTTTCTTGAATCGGAACTGCTGGTCCGCCTTGTACCAGACGCCTTGCATCTCCTTTTGTTCATCGAGTGCTTTTTGGTAATCACCCTTCCTTTGTTTTTCTTCGGCTTCAGCGGCCTGCAATTCCTGAAGGGTACGCTGATATTCAGGATTGGTTTGCAGGGCTGCAACTTCCTGGCTTTCTTGGGCTTTCGTTTTTGCCAGATCCAGTTTGCGAAACGTGGCTTGATAGTACTTCCAGCCGCGATTGTAATCCTGCCACATGGTCCAGATGAAAAACATGAACAGCAAGATACTGGAAATAGCGAACCATTTATTCAGCCGCAGGATGTCGTACGCGTGATCAGGATCTTTTTTTGCCATAGGAATTCAGTCGTCAGATATTAAAGAACGCCTCCGGAATGGCGATGATGTACTTCAAATTCAGAAACCAGCGAAGATACATCTTGATCGGCAACGCGACCATGCACAAGAACAGGAGACATGCAATATAGAATCGGGCGGGCCCCATCTTTACGTAAAAGCGTTTCAGTACTGTTTTCGCAAGAACCACGGGCAATACGAAGAGATATAGACCCACAAGAATGAACCCGATGCTCTCACGGAGCCACCACTGGGTTGGCAGGCCTTTCCCGAGCAAAATGACCCAGAAATATTCAGAGAGATTGATATTGTTGAGAACAAGTACCTTGTGTACATCCCAGAATTCATAGGGGCCGAAGAAGTTCCAATTTGGACCTCTCAAAAAAGTGCCCAGAATAATCAGCAACACCCAGAGGATGAGAAAGCCGAAGAGAAAAATGCCGATTTCCCATTTCCTTTCCTGAAACGTGTAGTAACCGCTGCCTTTGGGATTTACATCAATGAACGGAATTGCCATCAATCCAACGATGATCAAAGTTGGAAACACAACACCGGCGAGCCATGGATCGTAGTACACCAGCATTTCTTGAAGACCCAGGAAGTACCACGGCGCTTTTGATGGATTTGGAGATTCCGCGGGATTTGCAGGTTGTTCGAGTGGAGCTTTCAGACCGATCGCCCAGATCGTGAGTAGCGCTGAAATCAGTACGATGCAGATGAGTTCGGTGTAAACCAGATTTGGCCAAACAAGGACTTTTTCATTATCTTCGACCTCTTTGACCGGAAGTCCCTGCGCAAGCCGCTCATCATTTCGTTTGCCTTTGTAGAGTCCATACCACACAAAAAAGCCGACCAGGAAGAGCATTCCGACAATCGGTACGTTATCAGGCGCCGTAACGATCTTTCGAAAGTTTGGATCCAGCATGCTTACCAGCAAAAAGAGAGTGCCGAAAGCAAAAAGGATCTTGGCCCAGAAAGGAGTCCATATTTTTCGCGCTCGTAACGCAATCAAAAAGAGAACCGCGGAAGCACTAATCAGGATCAGTGGAGAGGTAACAACATTGACAACATGCTTCAGGAACTCCATAGATGCTCCTTTACATCGGTCCGGATATGCCGCCGTCTTTTCGTACGCGCCAGAAATGGACCGCCATCAGGATGGCAGCGACTACGGGAATTGCGACACAATGCAATACATAGAATCTGAGCAACGCGCCGGCTCCAACAAACCTCCCGCCTAGTAGCGCAAACCTGGCATCGTCTCCCGCATGAACAAGAGACACATCACCGATCTTAAGCAAGCTGGCGCCGGGACCTTCATTACCAAGAAACGGTGTTGCGCGTGCCATGTTGGAACCAACCGTGATCGCCCAGATCGCAAGTTGATCCCAGGGCAACAAATAGCCCGTGAAGCTTAAGAGCAGTGTCAGCACCAACAAAATGACACCAACAACCCAGTTGAATTCGCGCGGCGGTTTGTAGCTGCCTGTCAAAAAAACGCGCAGCATATGCAGCCAGACGGAAATCACCATTGCATGCGCGCCCCAGCGGTGCAACTCGCGCATGATTCCAAGGGGCACCTGCTCACCCAACTCCACGATGTCCATATAGGCGTATTCCAGTGTCGGGCGATAATAAAACATCAGCAGCAAACCCGTAAAAACTTCCACAAGGAAAAGGAAAAAAGTCAGACCACCCATGCACCATGTATATCCAAGTGCAATTCCCGATTTGCGGATACGCACCGGATGCAAATGCAAAAAAACATTATTGAGGACCGCTAGCGCGCGTCCGCGCGTGTCCTTTGGAACAGTATGACGAAAGATCGACTTCCAAATCTGAGAGCGCGTGACCTGCGCCCAGAGACCTCGTTTCGGTGCCGCCATGTTTTACCCTCGTTTGCTATTCACCACAAAGGCACAAAGAACACAAAGCTGAAGAAAATATTATTTTCTTTGTGCACTTTGTGTCTTTGTGGTGAATTCATTCCTCATACACGGACAAATGATTCCGGATCGCTCCACTGACCTTTTTCCTGCTGAAACTTTTTGCTCTTATCAACGATCAGTTGTCCGTCATCCGCCAACGTGATCTTGAAACGTTCGAGTGGGCGTGGTGCCGGTCCTTCAAAATTGATTCCGGTCATGTAGAATCCGCTGCCATGACACGGACATTTGAATTTCGATTCTGCTTCCAGCCAGTTTGGTGTACATCCGAGATGAGTGCATGTAGTGCTCAAGCAGTAGATGATGTCGGGAGTTCGTACGATCCAGCATTGAAACTTTTCCTTCCAACGTTCGTCGACTTTTCCCGTTGAATAATCTTCCGGAAAACCTGCCTTAAACAAGGAAGGCGGTTCAAACAGGACGTTGGGAAATAAAAAACGGACGGTTGCCGTGGAAGCAACGCCCATGGCAGCAGCGAAAGAACCCCACGCAAGAGCCAGCCAGGAGATAAAACTTCTTCGACTTACTTTCTCTTCTGCCATCAATCCTCTTTAATTGCTTGCGGTGGGTGAATGCGGAAAAAATGTAACCGAAAAATCAAAGTTCGATTATCAATAAGAACCGAATTGTTGTCAAGGTGAATCCTGCTACCTTCGCTGCACGACAAATCTGCTCGCTCGCTGCAAAATTCCCTTGCTCTCCCTGATCAATCACTCTATTCTCTGTGTGCATTGGAACAAGAAGATGGAAGAGCGTGTCATTCTGGTTGATGAAAACGATAACGAAATCGACACCCAGGAGAAGCTGAGTGCCCACCGGGAAGGGACACTGCATCGCGCGTTTTCGTTGTTTGTCTTCAACTCGCGGGGAAGACTTCTTCTTCACAAACGCGCTGCCGGCAAATATCACTCAGGGAGTCTCTGGACCAATACGTGCTGCAGCCATCCGAGACCGCAGGAAAGGATAGAAGACGCAGTACATCGAAAGCTCCTTTCCGAGATGGGGTTCGATTGTAATATCAAAGAGGTCTTTCACTTTATTTACAAGATTCAGTTTGAAAATCAACTCTTCGAACACGAGCTGGATCATGTATTTCTTGGAATGTATGAGGGAGATCCGAATGCCAATCCCGATGAAGTAGAGGATTGGAAATGGGTAGATCCCGAAGAATTGCGGAAGGACATGGATGCAAATCCTGAAATTTATGCATACTGGCTGCGCGTATGCTTTGATCGCGTCCTGGCCGAAAGGTAATACATTTGGAGCGGCGGGCGTCCCTGCCCGCCGATTGCGTCTATCTCCACTTCCTGCGGGCACGGAGGCCCGCGACTCCAGGATGTGAGATTTGGGACTGCAACTAGATCAACCGTGAACTAATCTGACTGCACAGCGTTGAATAAGAATAGGCGGGCGGCTGTGCTATAATTTTCCACAGGGTAGAGCCTGCCTGGCACGAAGAATTTAGGAGGAAGTCATGTTTCAGCGAATGAGACGAATGTTTGCCGCGATGTTCAACTGGATGATGGGCAAGACCGAATCGCAGATGACCATTCCGATGTTGGAACAAACGGTGCGTGAAATGCTCGACAGCCTGAAGACTCTCCGGGAAGCCACGGCCATGACACTTGGATTTGAAGCACGGTCAGAGCGGGAATTCAAAGTAAAGAGGGAACGCAGCAAGACATTGCAGGCTCAGGCAGAAGAAGCGCTGAGGCAGGGAAATGAGAAACTGGCGCGTCGAGCGTTGCAATTGCAACTGGAAGCGCAAAGCGACATGGAACGCTCGGAACAGATCTGGAAGAGCGCAAAAATTCGCGCTGAAGCAGCCCGGGCCAAACTGAAAGTGGAAGAAGAAAAAGTCCAGGAAAAAATCCGAAAACTGGGCGAGCTAAAGTCGATTGCTGCAATGAACGACGCCCAGAAAAAGATGTTGGAAATCACCGACAAGTACAATATTGATGGCGCGATGTCTACATTTGATTCTGCCGCGCAGCAGGTCCAGGAACAGTCGGACAAACTTGCAGCGTTTGACAAAATCGCTGTGAGTGAAGGGGAAGAACTGGACAAACAGCTGGATCAGCTTACCGGCAAAGTGAAAGTGGATGCTGCGCTGGAAGATCTCAAGCGCAAAATGGGACTCAGCAAGGAGCCTGCCCCGGTTGCGCAGCCCGATGCGCAAAAAATCTCATCGGCATTTGACACCGAAAAGGAGAAGTAAGCTCATCCGTCAGGCAACTCCATGTACAAACTGATTTACAAGGACGGAGAAAAGATCGCATCTTTTCCTGTCCGGACCAATGAAGTCGGGATCGGACGGGCTTCCGATAACGATGTAGTCGTCAATGATTTTGGAGTGTCCAGGCACCACGCCAAGCTTGTGGTGGACAACGGCGAGTGTTTTGTCGTCGATCTGAACTCCCGCAACGGGACCCGCGTGAACAACGTTCTGGTGACGCGCGGAAGTTTGAAAGACGGGGACGAAATCAATCTGGGGAAGTTTTCTCTCCGCTTTACCAAGACAATTGATGAAAAGGTCCAGCTGGAAGAGGAGAACGAAGGAAACGTTCTCAGTCCCGGAACCTTCATCAAACCGATCAGCGACATTCAGAAGATCATGCCGGAAGCGCTGCAGCAGCTCGAGCCCTCGGAAGAAAAAGTCATCACCGAAATCCAGAAAAGTAATCAGATTCTCGGCGTTCTCATTGAAGTGGCGAAAAATCTTCTGAGAGTGCAGCCACTTGAGGATGTACTGGGCCTTGTCATGAATCTGATCTTTGAGCACCTCCCGGCAGAGCGTGGTTTTCTGATGCTCTACGATGAACACTCGGGAGAATTGACTCCTAAAATCGTCAAATACAAAGATCCTTCGGCCGACAAAGACAGGATTACGATCAGCAAGACAATTACAAATAAAGTTTTTACTGATAAAGTTTCCATCCTGACATCCGATGCGCAGATGGATCCGCGTTTTGACGGAGGAGCCAGCATCATTTTTCATAGTATTCGTTCCGCGATGTGCGCCCCTCTGTGGAACAAAGACGATGTAATTGGTGTTGTTTTCATTGATTCTTCCACACGCACTGGAACATTCATGCCTTCCGATCTGGATCTATTGACCGCGCTCGCTAACTACGCCGCCATCGGAATCGAGCAGGCGCGGCTCAATCAGAAGATTCAGGAAGAGATTAAGCGCCGAAGCCAGTTGGAACGATACCATTCTCCGGCAGTGATCAGCCGCATCCTGGGTGTAGGATCCAACGATCAGAGCATGGAAGCACAGGAGCTGGATGTATCCGTAGTGTTTTCTGATATCGTCGGATTTACAAGTATCGCGGAAAAGATCGAGCCGCACAGGGTTTCGTTGTTATTAAATGATTATTTTGCAGAGATGACGGACATCATTTTCCGGCATGATGGAACGCTGGACAAATTTATCGGCGATGCCATCATGGCCGTTTTTGGAGCTCCATTGCAAATGGAAGATCATGCCGTACGCGCGGTGCGCACAGCCATCGAAATGCGCGAACGTCTGAGACAGATGAATGCGGAAAAGTTTACCAAGAATAAGATTGATGTTCGCATCGGGATCAACAGTGGTCGCGTCGTCGCCGGAGATATCGGTTCCCCGAAACGTATTGAATACACTGTCCTCGGAAACACCGTCAATATCGCTTCCAGGTTGGAATCCGGTGTGGCCAAACCGGGCCAGATCGTGATTGGAGAAACAACCTATCAAATGATCAGCGATCAATTTCAAATGGAGCCTCTGGGTGAGTTCAATTTGAAAGGACTCGAAAAATCGATTATGGTCTATGAGGTAATTGGGGAGAAATAGGGGATTGCCGGCTAGCCAACAAAAAAGATCATGGCGATCTTCAAAGAAACAAAGATAAAAATTAGTATCCTGATCACTCTAACGCTTTTGTTCTTCAGTGTCGGGGTGATTCCCCTTCTGATCAGCAATTGGAAACTGATCTCCATCAATAAGGAAGAGCTCGAAAGCAGTCTGCGTGAAAATTTTGTAAACACTGCGGCCACCGTTTCTTCCAGAATCGCTGCGTATGTGGGAGTTTACCGCTTGCTGATCCGTGATTTTGCCACAAAGGCTCTACCGGGTCAGTCACTTCCTCCTGAAGTCCCGGCATTGATGAAGGACCTCAATATTTTGCGTGTCCGGGTTTTAAGCACACACGGAAAGGGACCGTACGGGCAGAAACTAAACTTTCAAGATCCACACATTCCAGAATTGGAGTACAGCGCTTTTCAACAAGCCGTCCAGGGGAAATCGCTTATAGGAACCCCCTATTACAGCAAACTTGACGATACTGCGATTCTGGTTCTCGCCGAGCCCGTACGGAATGAATCGGGCGACACGGTCGGGGTTGTTTCCATGATCGTCAGTCTGGATCCGCTTCTTGACATTCTAGCCGAACAGAATGCGGGCGGAACCCGTGTCTATGTGGTGGACACTGCCGGAAATTTGCTTCTGGATCCACGCAAGAGCGAGATGGAATCGCATCCGAGTCTTGCGTCCAGCAGAATCGTTGCGGATTTCATGAGCACAGGCGGTCGCGTTTCGACCGTGCGTCTGTATGAAGAAAAGAAAGACTCCGGAGTTACGGAAATTCTGGGCTCCTATTCTTCCATTCCTGATTTACGATGGGGCGTCATCATTCAAATTGAAAAGGCCATAGCGCTTGAACCTGTAGATGCGATGATCCGTGAATCCACCAAATGGGGTATTTTGTTTGCCCTTCTGGCAGCGACTGTCGGTGTCTTTTTTGCGCGATGGATTACAAATCCAATTCAGATTCTTGCCCAGCACGCGCTGAATATCGGCCGCCATCAAGATTTTGATCTAAAGATTGAGCTGAAAGCGAGCAATGAAATCCAGCAGCTGGCCGATACTTTCAATTTCATGACGGATGAAATTAAACAAAACATTATCGGGTTGCAAACGGCAGCGCGTGAGAACAAAGAGCTGTTTATGAGCTCCATACGGATGCTTGCTGCCGCAATCGACGCTAAGGATCCGTACACGCGCGGTCATTCCGAACGAGTGAAAGATTATGCGATGGTCATTGCAAAGCAGATGGGATTTAACGCTGCTGAATTGGAACGCTTGGAAATAGCTGCCTTGTTGCACGATGTCGGCAAGATCGGTATTGAAGACCGCATCTTACGCAAACCAACGAACCTGACACCGGAAGAGTTTGAGATTATGAAAACTCACCCGGACAAAGGAGCGAGCATCCTTTCCCAGATCGCGCAGCTTTCCGATATTATTCCCGGAATGCGAGCCCACCATGAGAATTGGGACGGAACAGGCTATCCTCGCGGCCTAAAAGGGGAGGAAATTCCGCTTCTTGCGCGTGTCATCACCGTCGCGGACACATTTGATGCGATGACAACAGATCGCCCCTATCAAAAGGCATTCACACTGGAGTTCGCTCTAAACCGGATCCGCTCGATGACAGGCGCCAAGTACGATCTAAAGGTTGTCGATTTCTTTAGCCGCGCATGCGAGGAAGGAAAAGTCACTCTTCATAAGCCCGCACGGCCGCGTCCAAAACAGCCCGTCGTGTAAAAAGTCCAAGGTCCAAAGTCGAGGGAAGGAGTCATGCTATACTTGGCTGCTACGAATCTAATACGACGACAAAATAAACTATGAAACAACTCATTTTCATCATTCTAATTTCACTTTCGCTGGTCTATTGTGGCCCGAAGAAGAAACCGAATCCCGATCTCCCGACCCCGGACGAGCCACCCACGCCAACAACTCAGCTTGAGCTCAAGGACGCAAATCAGCTGCTTGCGCAAAAGAGATGTGCTGAGGCCGCGGCGATGTATCAAAAATTTCTTGAAAAGGCATCCAAAGATGCCGGTGCCTGGAACCTGCTGGGATTGGCGCTTTTGTGCGATGGAAAAATCGAGCAATCTATGACAGCTTTCAATCGTGCACTTGCGATATCACCTACCTATACAGATGTCCACAATAATCTCGGCGTGGCCTATATGGAATTGAAAAACTACACCGAGGCACGCAAAGAGTTTATGAAGGCCCTGGAAGATACCAGCTATCCGGTAGCCGGTCCTTACTTCAATCTCGCAAAAGCATCCTATATGCAGGGAAATTATGAAGAAAGCCGGGCGCTTTCGAAAAAAGTTCTGGAAACAAACTCCACCGCAGTTGGTCCTCTGATGCTTTACGCCCTGTCGCTGGAGAAAGTGGGACGTTTGAACGAAGCAGAGGAGACCTATCGTTCACTTCTCAAAGTTGCTCCGGGGAATCTGGAAGCTTGCTATTATTTCGCCAATGTCCTTGTGCTTCAAAATAAGGGTTGCGAAGCGCGCACTTATTACAATAAGGTGGTGGACGCGAATCCGCTCGGACCGTTGGGGCAGAAATCGATTGAAGGACTCAAGAACATTCGCTGCCAGCAATAACCCTCTTGAGTGCCGTGTCTTTTGAGCAAATCCTGGAGATGGTATCGGCTCTGGAGGGGATCGAAGCCGTTCTGTTTTTGGATTCCACCGGTGAAATGATCTTTTCAATTGGTGATCAGGACTCCGAAAAACTACAGCTTGTCGGCGCGTATCAGGGAATTTTGCTCAATTCGATTTCCAGGATCGGTATGATCCGCGAACAAACGGTGATTACACTGGGTCAACAGCGATCGATCTTGACTCGTCATATTAAGGATGGTTATTTTATCTGCGTACTTTTCTCGCCGGAGACACACTTTGCTCTCACACATCTTCGGATCCAGGATGCGTGTGACTCTCTGGCACGTGAGCTATAGATATGTTTGAATTCATTACCGAAGAAAAAACGTTCCTCCAGAAACTAAAATCCGGTCTGCAGAAAACAAAAGATTCGCTCTCCACTCAACTGGACAATGTTGCGAAAATGGGGAGGGACGTTGATGAAGACATTCTGGCCTCTCTGGAAGAAGCTCTAATCCAATCAGATCTCGGAGTCGGTTTGGCAACCCATTTGATGGATCTGGTGAACGAAAGAATCAGAAGCAATCAGCTTTCGAGCGGAGCCGTGGTGAAGCAATTGATTCGAGACGAGCTGCTTCAGATCTTTAAGAATACGGATCCCTGGTGGGAGAAGCGATACCCCCAGCCGGCGGTCTTTATGATCATGGGCGTGAATGGCGTTGGAAAGACCACCACGATCGCCAAGCTTGCTCATGAATATAAGAAACAGAATAAGAAGGTGGTCATCTGTGCAGCGGATACTTTTCGAGCCGCTGCGGTGGAACAATTGGAGATCTGGGCGAAACGAATCGGCGTGGAAATGATCCGGCAGAAAACTGGTTCGGATCCTGCAGCTGTCGTATTTGACACTTTGAACGCAGCAAAGGCCCAGCAAAAGGATCTCGTATTGATTGATACAGCGGGTCGTTTGCATACAAAAGCCAATTTGATGCAGGAACTGGCAAAAATCCGCAAAGTTGCCAACCGTGAAGTCGCGGGAGCTCCGCACGAGAGCTGGTTGGTTCTTGATGCAACGGTCGGACAAAATGGAATTGTGCAGGCGCGCGAGTTTATGAACATCACTCCCGTTACCGGAATCATTCTGGCAAAGATCGACGGAACCGCTAAAGGCGGAATCGT
>Ga0184626_10000662_pt1 | contig 11089 bp, 11 predicted proteins | sample PLM3_60_b1_FD_133142 | JGI IMG/M metagenome (GOLD analysis project Ga0184626, IMG submission 133142) | Groundwater sediment microbial communities from an aquifer in East River, Colorado, USA - PLM3_60_b1 | ecosystem: Environmental > Terrestrial > Soil > Riparian zone | place: USA: East River... | reverse complement strand
GCATCGGTCGTGTCCCCCTGCGGCGCTGCTTCATACAGGCCGTCGCGGACTAAGGCTTCGCGGATGAGAGAGCACTGACGAGACGCAGCGTGGCTTCCGGCCCGACTTGACAGGTTGTGCGTAAGTGCCAACGATGTTCCCCGTTATCCCCGTGGGCTTCCAGTCCTGAGGGCAGGGTCAGGTGTGTTTATCACAAGCACCGGTGATCGTAACATGCCCTCTCTCGTTCAGACAAGAGCATGGCGGGGAAGAGAGGGTCAGGTCATTCGTCAATGGCCATTGGTCATTCGAAGAAAAAAGCGAGTTGACGAATGACGAGTGGCGCGATGAGGATCAACGGCGCTTCTTGGGGGAAGGGATGGCCGAGGCTTTCATGTCGGAATGGGCAGCCCGGACGCAGTTCTTGCCGGCAGTCTTGGCGGCATAGAACGCCTGGTCCGCAGCCTCGATCAATTCTGCCGGCGTGCTCGCGTGCATCGGGAAACAGGCCACGCCGATGCTGCAGGAAATAGACACATCCGGAGACACCAGCTTGGCCAGCTCGGGCAACATCGCCAGCGTTGTCACCCGCTGGCGGAGCAGCTCAGCAAGGGTGAGCGCGCCCTCCAGCGGCGTGTCCGGTAGGATGACGGCGAACTCTTCTCCTCCGTATCGGGCCGAAACGTCGCTGCTTCGTCCGATCAAACGCGCGCGGCCTGAGGACTGTTGATTCTCCAGCAGCCATCCCATTTCCTGGAGAACTTGATCGCCAGTGCTATGACCATAAGCATCGTTGATCCTTTTGAAATCGTCTAAATCCAGGAACAGCAGCGAGAGAGGGTTCCCGGAGCGCTTGGCATGGGCGACCATGCGGGTGAGCGATTCCTGAAAGTAGGAATGATTATAGAGTCCGGTCAATCCATCCCGGATCGACCGTTCCTGCAGTTGCTGATTACGGTAGACCAGTTCCTGATTCACTTCTTCAAGTTTCTGGTTCAGCAACTCGGTTTGCTTTTGCTGCCGTTTGGTGTCCGTGATGTTCGTGATCGTCTCAACGATATGGACCCGCCCGTCGGTGGTTTCCGCCTTGGACCACTGGACGAGCAGGTACTCGTCGTTTGGGAGGGGCACCTCGCTTGAGGTGATCCGGCCGGTCTCGACCGCTTCTTTCATTTTACAGAAGGCACAGGGAGCGGCTCCGCCGACAATCTTTTCATAACAGGTTTGCGCCGAGATGTCGCCGAATTTGGCCAGCGCGGTTTGGTTCTCAAATTGAACCTTGTAGGAGGCTGGGTCGATGACGGTGATGATTACCGGTTGGGCGTTCAAGAGAACCTGCGGATCGTATTGAGGGCGCTTAGGAGGAGATTGTTCTGCCATTGAATCAGTATTCTTAATTACTTGCGGACATTCCACTACATGAGATGAAGTATGCCAGGGTTGCCTGAAGCGTCAAGTTATTTTGCAAATGCCGACGACTCGACGGTGAGGAGGAGGTGAGGAAGGAGCTGAGATCTTCCGGTGAGGAGGTGCTGCCGGCAGGAACTGAATCCTATTCAGCAATTCTATGAAGTTTGCTAGGATAGAAAGGTGTTTCATTCTCCGGTGGTCACATGGAGCTGATCCAGATCAGACCAGTACCGCAACTGGTCCCCAGCAGGGTGTGCCTCAGTTGCGAGGTCTGCTGCCGGTTTCCTGAGGCAGACAGCTTCCTCCGGCCCTACTTCACTGCCGAGGAAATCGGCCGAGCGGTCGCTGCCGGCGTCGAGGCCGCGCATTTTTCCGATAGCAATGGCGGTCATGTCAGCCTGGTGCCGAACCCACACGGCGAGGGCTATCTCTGTCCAGCCTTCGATCCAGCCACCTCCCACTGCCGAATCTATGACGTACGGCCACTCGACTGCCAGATCTATCCTTTGGCGGTGACGTGGAATGCTGACCGCAGCCAGGTGGTGTTGGGGTGGGACACTAAATGTCCCTTCATGCGGGACCACGCAGAGACGGGAGATGGGCCTGCTGACATCCAGGCCTATGCGGACAGGATCGCGGCCCTGGTCGAACAAGACGATTCCCTAGAACGCTTCGCCACGAATCACCCGTTGATTGGTCAGTTTCAGGAGGACGTCGTAATCCTCCGACCGCTACCGCGCCTGACCGAACGACTGCTCAGCGGGCTCGAGGCCAGCGGCGAGAGGCGAGGGACTCAGACTTCAGCCCTCAGTCCTCAGTCCCTAGACCTTGCGCTTCGCCCGCTGACATTCGATGACCGTTCGCTCGTTGAGCGCGCGCTCGCGTCGGCGGAGCTCGCTGCTGCAACGCCATTAGCAGCCTATGCCTTTGCGCCACACATGATCTGGAGAGCCTTGTTCTCCTACTGGTGGGCTGAACTCGCGGGCCATCTCTGTCTGTTTGCCGAACATGAGGGCGGCCTCTTCCTGTCACTCCCTCCGCTCGGTCCCGGACCCATCTCAGAACCGTTAGCCCAAGCTTTTTTGCTGATGCGCGAGCGCAATCGCGGGTCACCCGTGAGCCGCGTGGAGAACGTCTCAGAGGACCTCAAGTCATCGTTCGACGCGCGGGGATATCGGGCGAAGCCGAAGGATCCGGACTACCTCTACCGCTCTCGCGATCTGATCAGGCTAGTGGGGGATCGGTACAAGTCGCAACGGGCAGCCTGCAACCGGTTCGTGCGCGAGCGTCGGTCTCGCGTTGAGCCGTATCAGGACGCTGCTCGAGGCGCCTGTCTGGCGCTGTTTCGGGAGTGGGCCGCGCACAAGACAACCATGGGGCTGGATGCAGTGGCACGGCACATGCTCGCGGATGCGGAATCGGCCCATCGGGAGGCCCTCACCCATCACGGGCGTTGGGACTGGTCGGGAAAGTCGTGTGGGTGGACGACGTGATCCGCGCCTATACCTTCGGATATGAACTTTCGCCGTCGGTGTTCTGCGTCCTGCTGGAAGTGACGGACCACAGCATCCCGGGACTGGCGCAGTTTGTCTTTCGCGAGTTCTGTAGGGAAGCTGCAGGTCGAGGATACGAGTTCGTCAGCACCATGGATGATTCAGGACTCCCGAGCCTGGCCCGGGCAAAGCAGGCGTATCACCCCTGTCGGTTGGTTCCGAACTTTGTCGCCACAGAGTGTTGAAGGGGGAGATTGTCGTTCCAGAGACTCAAGGCTCGCCGACCGTACGCGTGGTTGCCGGTCCTCATCATCACCTTAATCGTGGTCGCCAGGGCGATCGGCCTGCTGGCCCAGCGCTTCCTCGAAACTCGTCTGGTAGTCACCTCGGACTATCGGACAAAGCTACCGAATCTATTCAGAAGCCCTTCACCCGAGTGTCCTGATGCAAAGGGTCTCCCTGGGCCTGGGAAAGTCCCGTGCGGCGTAACGTTTCCCTGATGCCAATCCCTATCATCATGTCCCAAGGGGAGTGTGTAGCTTGTGAAGGAGGTACAGCGCGGCTTATAATGCCGCTCACTTGATGGATAAAGGTATAAGGAACTGAATGAATCGTGCAGGAGACCAGGTACAGGCAAAGGGGCGGGAGCTGGAAATTGACCAGTATCGGCTTCAGCAGGAGCCCTATTACGCCGAAGTGAACGGCGAGGTCGGTCTCTTCACGATCGCCGCCCAGAGCCGGATGCCGGTCATGTTGAAGGGGCCGACCGGCTGCGGGAAGACGCGTTTCGTACAACACATGGCCTACCGTCTGAAACGCCCGCTCATCACGATCGCTTGCCATGAAGACCTGACAGCTTCTGATCTCGTGGGGCGGTACCTCCTGAAGGGGCAAGAGACGATCTGGGTGGACGGGCCCTTGACGCTCGGCGTCAAGCACGGGGGGATCGTCTATCTGGATGAGATCGTGGAGGCGCGAAAAGACACCACCGTGATCATTCATCCTTTGAGTGACGACCGGCGACTCCTGCCGATTGAAAAGAAGGGGCAAGTGATTGAGGCAGTGGACGAGTTCATGCTGGTTATCTCGTACAACCCCGGCTACCAAAGCGTCCTCAAGGATTTGAAGCAGAGCACCAAACAGCGATTTATGGCCATCGAGTTCGGATATCCGCCTCGTGAAATTGAGGCCCGTGTGATCGAGCACGAAGCGGGCGTGGACAAGGACTTGGCTCAGCGGCTGGTCAAACTGGGCGAGAAGGTGCGAAACCTGCGGAACCACGGTCTGGAGGAGGGGGTCAGCACCAGACTCCTGATTTATGCCGGCGAACTGATCCGGCAGGGCGTGCCGCCGGCCCGCGCCTGCGAGGCGGCTGTGACGCGGCCGATCACCGACGATCCGGATATGCAACGGAGCATTCAGGAATTGGTCAAGGCGATCGTCTAGTGACGCGGAGGCTGAATCATGAATAATGCAAGATGCAAGGATCAGAATGAAAAATTGTGGAGGCGGGCACGCTTTTTAGTTTTTACTTTTGCATTTTTCATTGCGGCGTTAGCAAGCACCGGCTGCAGCTATCTCTTTTATCCGAGAGCCGATGAGTTTTTGGCCAAGGCGAAGGGGGCTACCGGTGTGGAGACCCTGGTCAATCTGACCAACATGCTCGAGGCCAGCGCCAAGGCGGCTCGTGGCGGGAAGGGCTATGATGCCCCGCTGAACGATCTCCACAATCAGTTCCATGCGCTGCATGATGCCTTCTGCGGGGTAACCAAGGAGCAGACTGAGATGCCGGCCTATGCCCGTGCAGTGACGATCAACAAGGAGCTGTGGACGATTTTCAAGCGGCTCTGGAAGTATAAGGACGACCAGCCACAGCGCGACGATCATCTCGATCTGTTTGCCAAGCACGTGCAGGAGCTGCGGGAGACCTTGCAGACGATCAAAGGGTAACGTCCCTCACCGATACATTTGTCTCGCTCTTTTCCCTGCCGACATGAATCAATCACCGGTGCAGGATGGCCCTGAAGGAGCTGTCCTGACCGTCCACGTGCAATCTAAGGCGGCGCGCACTGAATACGTGGGGATACACGGGGATGCGCTCAAGTTCCGGGTCTCCGCGCCGCCGATTGAAGGGGCTGCCAATGAGGCGCTCTGTTCGTTCCTGGCGGAGCGATTCGGCCTTTCCAAGGGCGCCGTGGTGGTCCGCACGGGCCTGGCGTCCCGGCGCAAGCAGGTGTTGCTGACCGGCGTGCCGGTCAGTCTGGTGGGGGACGTCTTGGCGATTGCCGCAACTAGATCAGAAAGCAGGCGGGAAAATCGGCTAAAAGACACTGTAGTCTGATCGAAATTCGTTCCAGCCGTTTAATCGTATCCGGCGTCGGCGCTACGAGGTCCAGCCCTGCCAACCACTTGTCGTCTTGTTCGAGCCTCCAGAGCGAGAGGGATGAGGTCCCTGGAATTCCAGTGTCCCGTTTGGCGGCCTGCGCGACGAGCGGACGAAGGGCTGCGACCTCGTCGGCAAACTCGATTCGGTTCGCTTGGAACTCATAGGGGGCTGTGTCCTGATCCATTCGTTCGGCCAGGTTCGCAAGCCATCTTACCGTCGCAGCCATCCGCTCGTAATGGAGCGTGTCGGGCAGGTCGGACGTCTGGTGGTAGCGAGGCGTCCGGCCAGACGAAAGAAACAGGAAGGGGACCGAAAGGTCCCGGAATGCATCATAGTCGCTGTAGGAGACCTGTCCGATCAAGGGAATCTCCTCGACCAGGTGCAGTCCGAGTGTCAGAACCGTGAGGGGTGAGGGGGGAGGCGTCAGGGGTGTCGCGGTTGCTTCTCTTACCCGCCGGTAAAGCCCTGAGCTCTTCTCAGCGCCTGCGGCGAAGACCACGTCCCGCAGAGGCTCCCAGTGCACGCCGCCCATGAGGTCCATGATGATAGCAGTCTGCAGGCGCGAGGGAGATCCGATCTCCGGCGGGAGGTGGTCCACAAAATACTGCGATCCCATGTTTGGAGTGCGGACGAAGGGAGGCTCTTCCGCATTAAACGCGATAAACAGCAGGTGGTGATGCGGGAGCCTAAGCAGAATGCGGGCGGTTTCGAGAAGGATCGCTACGGCTGAGGCATTGTCATCTGCGCCCAAATACTGCCCACCGAGATGATCATAATGCGCGCCGATCAACAGCCAGGGCGATGTTGAGTCGGGACTCGCTCCAGGCCGCAGTCCGATCAGGTTATCACCGAGCGCCGGAGAGATCTGCTGTCCATAGCCGCCCACTGAAGGCAGGGCCTCAAGACCCAGCTCCCGAAATCTGGCCGCGATATAGTCTGCTGCCGCGCGGTTCCCGGGAGTACCGGGCTTCCGGCCGTGCAAGTCGGGGCTGGCTAGATACTCGACATGAGTTCTCAGCCGCTTGGCGAGCTCGCGGGTGACCGGCAGGGTCGTGGGGTCAATCGCCGCCATGGAGACCATTAGAGTGGGAGGGGGCCCCGCCAATGGCGCCCCTCCTACACCCACCTGCGCGACGAGGGGAGAGACGACAATCAGTGCGGAGGCGCTGGCGATCAGAACTCGCCAGCGGTGGCGGAGCAGGAATGGGCCACTCAAGGCTTCGGTGCCTGCTTCGATTCAGCCATGGCCCCGGCGTCGTCGGGCTGTGCTGGGAAAGGTCCATGATGCAATGCTTTGTGCCGGAGTGCTCGTCCCTTTTCTGGAGTCGGGTCAGTGATAAGCCCATAGACCTGCCGTCCCTCGTGGTCCTCCGGTAGATACTCGGTAATCGGCATGCCGTCTTCTCGCACGAACAACAGACAGTGGCAGTATTTGTAGATCTGCATCTCGTCGCATGCACAGATCCAGCGGCGGAGCTTGGCTTCAGCCTCTTTGTCCGGATAGAAGTTGCAGGGACAGAGCGGCTTCCCGAGCTCATCGACGTGGGCGGCGAGCCCGTTCACGACCGCTTCGGTCACCGCGCGATTCAGGTGAAAGGTTGTCCCGCTCTTCTCCGCGAAGCCCTTCACGAATTTCCACATCTTGTCGAGGCTGTCATTTGTCGGCTGGTCCATGGCCATACTCGTGCCCCTCGTTTCGAGCCTGCCCTTGCGGCGCTAGTTTACAAGCGCCAGCACCTCCTTTACAATTCGCAAATTCCCAGAAGAAGGTAGAGGCAAGAGGCTAGGGGCAATGGGTCGGAATGGCGTCGCGTATGTCGCAGCAAGATAAATTGATTGCCCGCTTGGCCCGACATTTGGGTCAGTCCGCTGCTGTTGACTTAGTTGAGGCGATGGTTCAGGCGACGGGTCAGCCTGACGCGCCTGCAACGGTCATTGAGCTCCACGACGAGCTTCAGGAAGCTTCTTCGAAGGCAGCACAGGGGGCAATGGAGGCTCTCCCGGAACTGCGACGCCGTGGGGCACTGACCATAGTGGTCCCCTGGCTAGACCTCGGGGTGGCGCTAGCTGGGTCCTCCGGCGCGGCAGCCATGAAGTATTTTAAGGAGAGCCCGCTGATCCTGGGTCTGATCCAGCCGGCAGCGACCCAAGCCAGAGTTATGACGCTGGCGCTGGAGATGGCTGACAGCGATTCCAATGTCGCGCTCGATTTCTTCAGAAAGGTGCCTGAGCTCCTCGCAGTGCTGCCCGCTGATGAGTTGGAAGCCTGGGCTGAGGTCGGCGTCGAGCTGGCTCGTTTCGATTATGTGCTGGGCGTTGAGTTCTTCCGACAGAGTCCTGTCGTCGCGCAGGTGATCCCACTGGAGCAGGTCCGCGACTGGGTGGGATTCGGAATGAAGCTGCTCACCCAGAACAGCTTGGGCAAGCCTGACTATCTTGGCACCTTGGAGTTTTTCCGAACGAGTGCAGCCATCCTGGGGGATGTCGAGGGGCCTCTGGTCAGGAAACAGGTGATCGCCGTTGGTTCGATTCTCGCTGATCGTGATCCGAAGGCAGCCATCTCGTTCTTTGCAGAGACTCCCGCGCTCCTTCGCCGAGTCCCGTCCGAAGACTGGCAGCTCCGCGTACTCCGATATGGTGCGCTCGTGGCGGAGCGGGACGCTGAGGCGGCCCTGGCCTATCTGCGCCGCTGTCCGGAAGTTCTGGCTCTGCTTGGCACAGCGACAGACGTGCAGGCGAAGTTCGAGGATTGGTTCAGAGGCGGGATGGAGGTCGTGGACTACAGCATCGAGGGCGCTCGGGCCTATTTCTCATTGGAAACCAAGAAGGCGTTGGCCTCGGTTGAGCAGGCCATGAGCGGCGTTCCGCTCAGGCAGATCGCCAGATCGCTCAAACTGTTTGCTCAGGGCTTGTGCGGGACCGAGGTGACGATCCAGTCGTTGCCCGAGACAATCGCGCATGGCGAGCCTGGCAAGGAACCGGCTCGGGCCACAGTCAGTCCGGACGGGCGGGTCATTGCGCTGCCGGCTCTTCTCCGACGGTATCCAACGCGCGAGGAGAATTTCAGGCTCTATAGCGTGATGACAGCCCACGAGGCAGGGCACTTGGAATTCGGCACTTATAACATCCAATTCAGCCAACTGGCTGATCTGATTGCAGAGGTGAGGGCCCGGTACAGCCGACCTGATAGTCGACCGGTTCACACGTTAGGCGAGATGTTCGCGCTCTATCCCCAACCTGGACTGATTCGTGACCTCTGGACAGTCCTGGAAGATGCCAGGGTCGAATTTCGGCTGCAACATGAATATCCGGGCCTGAGGAGTGATTTAGCCAGGCTGGCTCAGGAAGCAGTCACAACCAGGTCGCTGCTGCACGGGATGTCGGTGCGGGAGTTGGTCGTGGATGCCCTGTTGCTGCTCTCCACGGCCGAGCCGGGAACGGTCCAGGTTCCAGACTCGATCAAGGCAATCGTGGAACAGGCCTGGGCATTCTGTCAAACGATCCTGACTCTGAATGCGACGGCCGTGGATGCGATCAAGGTCGCCGATCGGAGGTATGTGGCGATGGAAGAGATGATCCGCCATGCAAGCGGCGATACGGAGACACAGGGAGAGCCAATGCCGGAAGCGGACCTCGGAGTCGGCCCGAAGGCGTCAGAGGAAACATCCGGAGTGTATCGGCCTGTGACGAACTGGGCCTATCGCGGCGCGATGAATCCAGAGTTGGTCACAGACAGGAGTGGGTTCGGACAAAAGGGCGAGGGTGATACGGACCACTCGTCACACTTCACTGGCGAGAGACGTGGCGAGCTGTCAGGCGGCGCCCTTGTTCCAGGTTCAAGGCCGAACTCGTTTGTTGAACAGATGCAGGCCTTGGATGATAATCAGCGAGGGAGGCACGAGACAAAGCAGTCCGGGGGCCAAGTCTTTCTGTATGACGAATGGGATGGTGTGATTCAGGACTACCGATCCGGTTGGTGTCGAGTGGTTGAGATGGTTGCCCCTGAGGGCTCCAGCGACTTCGTTGAAACCACGCTGGCCGAGCACGGACCAGCAGTGCGGCTGCTCCGTCGGTATTTTGAGAGTCTCCGGCCGCTGGGCCTGCGCCGCGTTCACGGGCGAACAGATGGCGAGGAACTGGACCTCAATGCTATGGTCAGGCGAGCGGCGGATCTGGCGGCGGGCGTGGAGTCTTCCGATCAAGTCTATGTCAGCCGCGAGAAGCGAGAACGGGATGTGGCGGTGACGTTTCTCGTGGATATGAGCGGGTCCACCAGCCGACAAATCGAATCGGACGGGCGTCGAGTCATTGATGTGGAGAAAGAGGGGCTTGCGCTGTTGTGCGAAGCATTGGATGCGGTCGGCGACCAGTACGCGATCTACGGCTATTCCGGACAGGGACGGCGCCAGGTCGACTTCGTCATCGTGAAGGATTTTGACGAGTTGGCCAGTGGGCGGGCCGCGCAGCGGATTGGGGCGATTGTCCCGCTTCATCAGAACCGGGACGGCGCGGCGATCCGGCATGCCGTTCGCAAGCTCCTGGCCAGGCCTGCCCGCATCAGGTTGCTGGTCCTGCTCAGCGACGGCAAGCCGCTTGACGACGGGTACGCAGACGAGTACTCGCTGGAAGATACCAAGATGGCCCTGCGGGAGGCCTGCGCGCGCGGCATTCATCCGTTCTGCATCACGGTGGACCGAGACGCGGATGATTATTTGAAGCGGATGTACGGAGAGGTTCGGTTTCTGGTGATCGACAACGCGGCAGGGCTGCCGGAGCGGTTACCGAGGGTATATCAGCGGCTGACGACGTGAAACTCGTGACGGGTAAGGGGTGAGGCGTGAGGTGTGGTGACTCAGGTGTTCATAATCGTGGAAGTAGCCCACTTACGCCTAACGCCTAACGGACAAGAGGGATGTCAAATCAACCGATTGAACGGACCGTGCCGCCGTGGCTGTACAAACTGTTTACCGGCCATCAGTATCCGTACGTGCGGCGGCAGGCGAAATTTGCGAACAAGGATATCAAGCCAGGAGAGGAGCGACCAGAGCCGACGCGGGAGGCCATTGATGTCAAGTTCTGGGAGATCTTTCCGCGCTGCTGGGTCAAAATCCTTCAAGAGGTCAAGACCGGGATGATCGTGAGCTTTGTTGAATTGGGGACCTATAAGCCAGGGCAGTACCAGGAGTTGGTGGACAACCCGGAGGGGTTTCTGGCCAAGACCTACGGCAAGAAAAAGATCAAAGTGAATTTTTATGACGGCGAGAACTTTGTCTGCACGATCAACTTTAAGGTCGCAGGGTGGACAGAGCACGAGGGACATTGATGTCGGGGAAAGCCCAACTAGCCTCCTTGCTGGCGCAGCGCGCATGATCAGAATGTGTCGGGCACCCGTTGCTCTTCTAAAACGCAACAGGTGATGACGCGCGCAGTGGGGCTAAGTCGGGCCTCTCTGTTGGTTGAGAGAAGGGGGAAAGAAGAACCAGCGTGGAGGCAGTATGGGTAGACCGAAGGTAACCGTGGTCGGCGCGGGCAACGTCGGAGGCACGATCGCGCAGCGTCTGGTCGAGAAAAACTGCTATGACGTCGTCCTGGTGGATATCATCGAGGGTATTCCACAAGGAAAAGCGCTGGATCTGATGCAGGCCGGCCCGATCTGCGGATTCACCTCTCGGGTGGTGGGCGCCAACGAGTACGATGACTCGGCTGACTCTTCGGTTGTGGTGATCACCTCCGGGGTCCCTCGCAAACCGGGGATGAGTCGGGATGAATTGTTGGCGACGAACACGAAAATCGTGCGCGGGGTTGTGCAGGAGACGGCGAG
>Ga0184626_10000661_pt1 | contig 11091 bp, 9 predicted proteins | sample PLM3_60_b1_FD_133142 | JGI IMG/M metagenome (GOLD analysis project Ga0184626, IMG submission 133142) | Groundwater sediment microbial communities from an aquifer in East River, Colorado, USA - PLM3_60_b1 | ecosystem: Environmental > Terrestrial > Soil > Riparian zone | place: USA: East River... | reverse complement strand
CGGGCCGGGCGGAAACAGCGCGAAGAAGTTGACGCGGAAGCTGTCCCAATCGACCTTGCGCAGGCTGGTCACGCTGGCGGTCACCTTGTTGCCCGCGATATCGAACGTCAGCGCGTCGCCCAGTTTGACGCCGAGCGTTTCGGCGATACCCTCCTCGAGCGACATCCCGGCATCCGCGCGCGCAGCCCCAGCCGTCCAGAACGCGCCGCTCACCACCGTATTGCCCTTCGGCAACGCATCGGTCCACGACAGATTGAATTCGCGTTCCGCGAGACGGCGCGCACGCGTATCGGCGAATTTCTTCGTATCGAGCTCGGCATCGTTGACCGCAACCAGGCGCCCACGCACCATCGGCCGGAACGGCACGTCGACACCAATGGCCCGGTGCAACTGTGCGCGTGCATCGCCGACCTGGTCGGGCAATACGTTGATCAGAAACTGGTTCGGTGCGTCGGGCGGCAGATTGGCGCGCCAGTTGCGCATGAGATCCCCGCGGACGACGGTCAACAGCAGCAGCGCCATGAGACCGAGCGCGAGCGCACCGATCTGCAAGCTGGACGCGAACGCTCGCCGGCGCAGGTTGGCGAGGCCGAAGCGCCATGTCACGCCGCGCTGGGGCAGGCGCTTCAGCAGCGCCAGGAGACCCCATGCCGACGCCGCCGCGACGAGCAGCAATCCAGCCACGCCGCCGACCATGATGAGTCCGGCTTGCGCCTCGCGCGCCTGGAATCCGATCAGCAACGCGATCGTCGCGGCGCCGAGCACGTAGGCCAGCACACCGCCGGCGCGCGGACGCGGCAAATCCCGGCGCAGCACGCGCAGCGGGGGCACGCTGGCCAGCGCGATCAGCGGCGGCAGCGCGAAACCGAACAAGAGCAGCATTCCGGTCGCAAAGGACGTCGCAGCGGGAAGCAGCGTCGGCGGCGGCAGGTCCCCGGCCACGACCGAAGACAAAAGGATCACGAGCAACTGCTGTCCGGCCAATGCGACGACAACACCCGCCGCGCACGCGGCAACGCTGAGCGCCAGGAACTGGACGAAGAAGAGCGCGAGTGTTTGTCCGACCTTCGCGCCGAAGCAGCGGAACATGGCAGCGGCATCGAGATGCCGGCGCAGATACCGCGACGCGGCGAGCGCCACCGCCACCGCCGCGAGCAGCACTGCGACCAGCGCGGCCAAGCCAAGAAACTTTTCCGCACGATCGAGCGCTTGCCGCACTTCAGGGCGCAGGTCGCGCACGGTTTCCAGACGCTGGCCGGGTTTCATTTCCGCCGCGAGCCACGTTCGGTACGCATCGAGCATTCCCTTGCCTGCGCGATCCGCGACCAGCAGCCGCCATGTCGCACGATTGCCGGGTTGCAGGAGATTGGTGGCGGGAACGTCATCGATGTTGAGCAGCAGCTTGGGCCCCAGCGCGAACACCACGCCCGCGACTTCCGGCTCCTGCTGCACGATCGCCGACACGGTGAGCGTGGCTTCGCCCACCGAGATCGGATCGCCGACTTTTACGCCCAGACGATCCGCGAGCCGTTGGTCGGGCCACGCTTCGCCGCGTTTGGGAATCGCGTTCGCCACGACACCTTCGGGCCGCGTCGCATCCACCAACACAACCGCGCCGCGCAACGGGTAGCCCGCACCCACCGCTTTCACGTCGGCCAGGACCGCGGAAGCGTCGGCGGACGCGCGTGGGCCGGGCGGCACCATGCTGTTGAAACGGACGACCGGCGTGGTCGCGAGGCCGCGTTGCTGCGCATTCTCGGCGTAGGCGGCCGGCAACGTGCGATCTCCGGAAATCATGAGATCGGCGCCAAGCAACAGGTTCGCCTGCGTCGTCAGCGCGCCCTTCACCCGATCGGCGAACAGACCGACCGTGCCCACGCTGCCGACGGCGAGCACGAGCGCTGCGACCAGCACGCGCAACTCGCCGGCGCGCCAATCGCGGCGAAGCATGCGCAATGCGAGTCGGAACGTGATCATCGTGCTGGCGCCTTAAGCCGTGACCTGCTCGTCGCCGACCAAGCGTCCCGCGGACAGCGACAACCGGCGGCCGCAGCGCACCGCCAGCGACACGTCGTGGGTCACGAGCACGAGCGTCGTGCCATGTTCACGATTGAGCCTGAACATGAGGTCCGCGACCTCGACACCGGTGGCGCCGTCGAGATTGCCGGTGGGCTCGTCGGCCATCAGCAATTTCGGCTCGCCCGAGAACGCGCGCGCGATGGCGACGCGCTGCTGCTCGCCGCCCGACAGCTGCCTCGGATAGTGCGTGGTTCGCCTGGCCAGACCGACGCGATCGAGCCATGTTCGCGCACGCGATTCCGCATCGTCCGCGCCCGCGAGTTCGAGCGGCAGCATGACGTTTTCATGCGCGGTCAGCGCGGGCAACAGCTGGAACGACTGGAACACGAAGCCAAGGAGGCGTTGGCGCATCGCGGCGAGCGCATCTTCGTCGAGGCCGGAAAGCGCCACACCGTCGACGCAAATGTCACCCGACGTCGGCCGATCGAGTCCGGCCAAAAGGCCGAGCAGCGTCGTCTTGCCGGAGCCCGACGCACCGACGATCGCGATGGACTCGCCGGGCGCGACGGCGAACGAGACGTCGTCCAGGATGGTCAATGGGTCGTCGCCGCTCTTGACGATCTTGGTCAGCGCCTCGGCGCGAATGATGGGTTCGGTCATTGCTTTTCGGCACGCCCGGCGTCAAAGTCACATGCGGCCGCGCGATCGGGTTTGCAAGTGTAGCGTGCCGCCGAGCGAAGCCCGAGAGGCGATTCGACGACGCACGTTACAATTCGTGATTTCGGCGGTTCCTATTCGATGACGTTCCCGCGGCTTCGTTCCCTTCTCTGCGTGTGGTTCACGGTCGTTGGCATGGCCGCGATGGCATTCGCGCAGAACAACGCGCCGGTCATTCTCGTCGTCGGCGACTCCGTCTCGGCGGGCTATGGCCTTCCGGGTGGCAATGGCTGGGTGGACCTTCTGGCGCAGAAGCTGAAGGCGGATCGTTATCGCTACCGCGTCGTGAATGCATCGATCAGCGGCGATACGACGGCGGGCGGCCGCGCGCGGCTTGCCCCGCTGCTGCATCAACACAAGCCGGCGATCGTGATTGTCGAGCTTGGCGGCAACGATGCGCTGCGCGGGGGCAAGCTGGCGACGACACGTGACAATCTCGACGCGATGGTGGCCACGGCGCAAGGCGCAGGCGCCAAGGTCCTGCTGCTCGGCATGCAGCTGCCGCCCAACTACGGGCCCGCCTATGTCAAGGAGTTCGGCGATCTGTTCACGAGTGTCGCCAAGGCGCGCCGTGTTCCTTCGATTCCGTATCTGTTTGCGGGCTTCGGCGACGACCTCGCGTTTTTCCAGTCGGACCGCATTCATCCGACCGTCGACGCGCAGCCGAAATTGCTCGATAACGTATGGCCCGCACTGCAGCCGATGCTGAAGAAATGAATGTGACGTCACGCCCCGCCGCGGAGGCCAGGGTCGGTATCGCCGCGCTGGCGGTGCATCCGGACCGCATCGACGTGCGCAGCCCGTCGGAATTTGCCGAAGATCACATTCCGGGCGCGATCAACCTGCCGGTATTGGACGACGCGCAACGCGCCGAAGTCGGTACGCTGCACGCGCAGACTTCGGCGTTTGTCGCCAAGCAACGCGGCGCCACGCTGGTCGCTCGCAATATCGCGCGCATCGTCGAAGATCATTGCCAGGGCAAGCCGCGCGACTGGGCGCCGTTGATCTATTGCTGGCGCGGCGGCAAACGCAGTGCAGCGCTTGCGCATGTGCTGAAGGAGATCGGATGGCGCGCCATGCAACTCGAGGGCGGCTACCAGACCTACCGCCGCCATGTCGTCGCCACGCTCGCCACAAAGCCGTCGGATTTTCGCTACGTCGTGATCTGCGGCCTCACCGGATCGGGGAAGAGCCGGTTGCTGAACGCATTGAGGCAGATCGATGCACAAGTGCTCGACCTCGAAGAGCTCGCCCGGCATCGCGGTTCGCTTCTGGGCGACCGGCCTGACGCGCCGCAACCGTCGCAAAAGTGGTTCGACAGCCAAATGCTGGCGACGCTCGCGCGCTTCGATCCGGCGCGACCGGTGTTCGTCGAGTCGGAGAGCAGGAAAATCGGAACGGTACAGGTCGCGGAAGCGCTCCTCGCCGCGATGCGCGCCGCCAAATGCGTGCGCGTCGATATGCCGCTGCCGTTGCGCGTCGAGTTGCTGAAGGAAGAGTACGCCCATTTTCTGACCGATCCGGACGCGCTCGCGGCCCGCTTGGCGCACCTCGTTGCATTGCACGGGCGCAAGACCGTCGAACGCTGGAACGCCTTGGCCCGTGCTGGCGATTTCGATCCGCTGGTTCGCGAGTTGCTGGTGCAGCACTACGATCCGACGTATGCGCGTTCGATCGAACGCAATTTTCCGCGTGTCGCGCAAGCACCGACCGTGACGCCCTTGGCCATTTCCGCGGCGGCGTTTCGCGCGCTTGCACTTGACACGCTGCGCGCCGCCAATGAACAAGCACCTGAGGCCGTATCGTGACCGTCTATCCGTTTCGCTTGGTCAATGTGTTCGCGGAGAGTCCGCTTGCCGGCAATCCGCTGTGCGTGTTCGAGGATGCGCGCGGGCTCGATGCGGCCACGATGCAGGCGCTGGCGCTGCAGTTCAACCTTTCCGAAACGACGTTCGTGTTGCCGTCGCAGCGGGCAACGGCGCTCGTGCGCATCTTCACGCCAACATTCGAGATGCCGTTCGCGGGGCATCCGACGCTGGGCAGCGCGCACGTCGTGCGCGATGTCCTGCAGGCGGGCGACGCCGTTACGCTCGAAATGAAAGCCGGCGTGATTCCCGTCAAAGCCAGTGGCGACGTCTGGACGCTGTCGGCCAATGCGCCCAGGCATCGCGCGCCGGCCGCGAGTTCGGCGGATCTTGCGGCAATGCTGGGCCTTTCGACCGCGGACATCGCGACCGCGCCGCTCTGGGTCGATACGGGTTCCGAACAGCTGATCATCCCGCTCGCGACGCTTAAAGCCGTCAAGCGCGCCGCTCCCACCGCGGAGGGATTGCTGAAGCACGGAAGCAACGGCCAACGTGCGATGGCGTACGTATTCGCCCGTGAAGGCGACCGCGTCCTGGCGCGCTTTTTCTTCCCCAAGCACGGATCGGTCGTCGAGGATCCGGGCACGGGCTCGGCGTGCGCCAATCTCGGCGGCTTTCTGCTCGCGACGGGCGCGCCGTTGCCGCAGCGCCTCACCATCGACCAGGGCGAAGCTGTCGGCCGCCCTTGCCGTCTCGGGTTGGAAGTGATGGCCGACCGGCAGATACGGGTATCCGGGCGCGTGATCGAGATCGCGCAAGGCGAGGTCACGTTGTAGCCCACGCTCCGCTCCCTGTGGGCAGGGCTTCAGCGTTGCTGGATATCGCGTCGGGCTGAAACCCGATCCACAAGGAAACAGCCGGTTACAAGTTGCTACAGCAATGACGTCAACAGGCGCGCAAACTCGGGCGTTGATGGCGAGAGGACCCGCCAAGCCAAGGATTGTCATGCCGACCCGTTTCCTTGCCGCAGTCGCCGCAGCGTTAGCGCTGGTCGCGGGGCCCGCCATCGCATCCCAACCAATGGGCTTCGACGAGGCGCGCCACCTGCTGGTCCGCACCGGCTTCGGACCCACCGACGCCGAAGTCCGGCAGTTCGCGGGCATGACGCGCGAACGGGCGGTCGCGCAACTGCTGCGCGATGTCCGGACCGCAGCGGTCACGGCTCCGCCGGTCTGGGTCAGCGATTCCGCGCCGCCGCGTTATCCGCGTTCGGGAACCGCGACCGAGGAAGAACGCAAGGCGTTTACTCGGCAGTGGATTCGCGAAGGCCTCGAACTGCGCGCGTGGTGGGTGCAGGAGATGCTCAGCACGCCGTCGCCACTGACCGAGCGGATGACGCTGTTCTGGCACAACCACTTCGTGTCGGGCCAGCAGAAGGTGCGCTTCGGGCGCCTCATGTACGCGCAGAACGCGACGCTGCGCGCCAACGCGCTTGGAAGCTTCGCCACGCTGTTGCACGCGGCGTCGAAGGAACCTGCGATGCTCATCTACCTCGACGTCGCGCAAAGCCGCAAGGGCCAGCCCAACGAAAATTTCGCGCGCGAAGTGATGGAGTTGTTCACGCTCGGCGAAGGCCAGTACACCGAACAGGACATCAAGGAAGCGGCGCGTGCGTTCACCGGCTGGAGTCTCGACCGCGATACGGGACAGTACCTCTTCCGCCCCGGCATTCACGACACGGGCGTCAAGACGGTGCTCGGCCGCTCGGGACGCTTCGACGGGGACGCGGTGCTCGATGTCATCCTCGCCAAGCCGCAAACCTCCGAATACATCACGGCCAAGTTGTGGCGCGAGTTCGTTTCGGCCGATCCCGATCCGCGCGAGGTCAAGCGCATCGCACAGGTCTTTCGCGACCAGGACTACGACGTGAAGGCGGCGCTCCGCGGTCTGCTGTTGTCCGACGCGTTTTGGGCGCCCGACAATCGCGGGACGCTGGTAAAAAGTCCGGTGGAGCTCGTGGTCGGCACGCTGCGCCAGCTCGAGGTCGCGCCGGGCGCTGCACTGCCGTTTGCCGTCGCCTCGGCGGGCATGGGTCAGAGTCTGTTTGCGCCGCCCAACGTCAAGGGCTGGCCCGGTGGCGAGACATGGATCAACAGCAACACCTTGCTTGCGCGCAAGCAGTTCCTCGATCGGCTCGCCCGCACCGACGATGCCCCGCCGCCGACGGCGATGACCGCGATGACAGATGCGCAGGGATCGCGCACGGCTAGCGAGTTCATGCCGGCCCAACAGCGGGTTCCCAAGGCCGCGGTTGCCCCGCAAGGTGCGCCGGATGAGGACAAGATGCGCGCGCAACGTTTTGTCCAGCAGGTGGACCGCGGGCTGCGTAACGTGCAGTTCGACGCTGCGCAATGGGTCGCGCGCCGGCCCGGTACGACACCGGAGGCGAAACTGCGAGCGGCGCAGGCGCTGCTGTTGCCGCTGGCGCCGGTGACCGCCGATCGTCCGCATGGCGACATCGATGCCGTGGCGTTCGTCCGTGCCACGCTGCTCGATCCCGCGTACCAACTCAAATGACGACTGCCGCGAGGAGCCCTGCGATGGATCGCCGTGCATTTCTCCGTTCCGCGGGCGCGCTCGGATTGGCGCGCGCCGCGGCGGGCCCTCTGGCTGTCTTCGGAGCGGCGCAGGTCGCGGTCGCTGCGGCGCCCGCCGGTGCGCATTACGGAAAGCTCCTGGTGCTTGTCGAACTGAAAGGCGGCAATGACGGACTCAACACGCTCGTGCCTTACACGGACCCGGCGTATTACACGTTACGTCCGAAGATCGCGATCGCCCGCGACCAGGTCATTGCACTTTCCGATCGTGCGGGACTGCATCCCGCTCTCGCTCCGCTCAACGCCATCTGGAAGGACGGGCAACTCGCGGTGCTGCAGGGCATCGGCTATCCGGAGCCCAATCTTTCGCATTTCCGGTCGATCGAAATCTGGGATACCGCGAGCAAGAGCGAGGAGTACCTGCAGGACGGCTGGCTGACGCGCGCGTTCGCCACGCAACCGGTGCCGCGCTCATTCGCCGCCGACGGCGTGATCGTCGGTTCGAGCGATCTCGGCCCGCTCGCCGGCGGCGGCACGCGCGCGATCGCGCTTGCGGACACCGAGCAGTTCCTGCGCCGGGCGAAGCTCGCGCAGCCGGGCGCGGCGGGGCGCAACAAGGCGCTCACCCACATCCTCAAGGTGGAGTCCGACATCGTGCAAGCGGCCTCGCATCTCGAAGCAAAAGCCGCGCTCGAAACCGAGTTTCCCGCCGGCGGCTTCGGCAACGCGATCAAGACTGCATGCCAGATCATCGCCAATCCCTCGGGCGTGGCCGCCGTGCGCGTCACGCTGTCGGGCTTCGACACGCATGCGAATCAACCTGGGACGCAGGCGCGGCTGCTCGCGGAGGTCGCGAACGGTCTATCGGCGCTGCGCTCGGCGCTGAACGAGCTCGGCAAATGGGACGACACGCTGGTGCTGACGTACGCGGAGTTCGGACGGCGGCCGAAGGAGAACCAGAACAGCGGGACCGATCACGGGACCGCTAACGTCCATTTCGCACTTGGCGGCCGGGTCGCCGGCGGCCTGTACGGCGCAGCACCCGATCTCACGCGCCTGTCAGGCGATGGCAATCCCGCTTACGCGCTCGATTTCCGGGGCGTCTACGCGACGGTGCTCGATCGCTGGTGGGGAATGAATTCGCGCGACGTGCTGGGCGGCAGGTTCGCGCCCATGCCATTCATCGCATAACAGAGCGGCTTCAGGCGAGTTGCCACGCGGCAAGGAATGCCGTCCAGTGCGGCGCATCCATCGCCGCGATTTTATCGCGCACGAGCTGGATTTCCTGCGCGTACTCGCCCGCCGATAACTCGCCGCGCATCAAGCGAAAGCGCTGATACACGAGCAATGTGTTGAGCACGTCGGTCTCGCAATAGCTGCGCACGTCCTGCAGCTCGCCGCGCGCCACGGCGGCAGCGACTTCGCTGCCGTCCATGCCAAGCTTGCCGGGGAAGCCGCAGAGCCGCGCGATGGCGTCGAGCCCCGCGTTCGCGCGCGGCTGGTACATCGCGAGCACATCCATCAGGTCGAGGTGGCGCGTGTGATAGCGGCCCAGGTAGCTGTTGAACTTGAACTCCCGATCCTGGTCGCCCCAATCCCAGTATTTCTCGCAGCAAATACCGTGGATCAACGCCCGGTGATTGAGCACGGGCAGGTCGAAACCGCCGCCATTCCACGAAACGAGTTGCGGCGTGAATTTCTCGATGCCGTCGAAGAAACGGCGGATGAGGTCCGGCTCGGGATCGTCGATGTCGCCGATCGACCATACCTTGAGATCGTTGCCGTTGCGCAGCGCGCACGCGATGGCGACAACCCGCTGCAGATAATGCGGCGCGAAATCGCTGCTGGTTGCGGCACGTCGCCTTTGCGCGAACCATTCGAGCACCGCGGCATCGTCGAGTTGCGGCGGCAGATCGGAATGGATACGGCGAATGCCATCTACATCGGGAATGGTCTCGATGTCGAAGACGAGGATCGGCGTCATACCGCGAACACGCCCGTCGACAGATAGCGATCGCCCCGATCGCATACGACGAATACGATCGTCGCATCCCGCACTTCCCGCGCGATGCGCAGCGCCACCGCGCACGCGCCACCCGATGAGACGCCCCCGAAAATACCTTCCTCGCGGGCGAGTCGACGCATGGTCTCTTCGGCCTCCTGCTGGCCGACCGACTCGACGCGGTCGACCCGACGCGCATCGTAGATCTTCGGCAGGTACGCCTCCGGCCATTTGCGGATGCCGGGAATCGACGCGCCTTCCGCCGGCTGTGCGCCGACGATCGTGATGGCGGGATTCTTTTCCTTCAGATACTTCGACACGCCCATGATCGTGCCCGTGGTTCCCATCGCGGAGACGAAGTGCGTGATCCGGCCGTGCGTGTCGTTCCAGAGCTCTGGCCCCGTCGCGCGGTAGTGCGCGAGCGGATTGTCGGGGTTGGCGAACTGGTCGAGGATGACCCCTTTACCTTCGGCGCGCATGCGGTCGGCAAGATCGCGCGCGCCCTCCATGCCCTGCACCTTGGTGACCAGGATCAGCTCGGCGCCGAACGCGGTCATCGACTGCCGCCGTTCCAGCGACAGGTTGTCCGGCATGATCAGGACCATCCGGTACCCCTTGATGGCGGCGACCATCGCAAGGGCGATGCCGGTGTTGCCCGACGTTGCTTCGATCAGCGTATCGCCGGGCCTGATGTCGCCGCGCTTCTCGGCCTCGACGATCATCGAAAGCGCCGGCCGGTCCTTGACCGACCCCGCGGGATTGTTGCCTTCGAGCTTGGCCAGGATGACGTTGGTCGTGTCGCCGGGCATGCGCTGGAGGCGCACGAGCGGCGTCTTTCCGATTGTCGATTCCAACGTCGGATACATCCATCCATTCTATCCTTCGTGCCTGCCGCCGGTTTGGCTTGCTAACATCCCGGACGTTGTCACAGGCGGTGGCGCGACCGATCACCTCGATGCACCGTCGCGGCGATCGATTCAAGTGTTCATCCGCCGGTTACCCGCCGCGACGGTGATCGTGCCGATCGGGCGCGAGACACATTCGTGTGAGGCAGCCCGCAAGACACCCCGCGCTGTGCGCACTACTGCGACGCAATCTCGCGCTCAGTGCCCTGGAGTCGGCATAACTGCAACGTGTCCCGCGCCCGATCGGCACGATCACCGTCGCGGCGCGCTCCGGTCGCATGAATACCGAAGTCAACCGCCGCGACGGTGCATCGAGGTGATCGGTCGCGCCCCCGGCGCCGACAAATTCCGGGATATGTCCCTACTTTGCGGCCTTGACCTCCGAAGCCGCCCGCACCTCACCCTTCACCGCCGGCCCTGCAGATTTGGGGGCGGCGGCGGCTGTAGCAACCTTCGCGGCCGGTGCCGCGCCAACGGAGATGTCAGCGCGCAGCTTTTCGAGGCGCTTGGCGCCGATGCCCTTGACGTTCTTCAAATCGTCGACCGACTTGAACGGGCCGTTGGCCTTCCGGTAATCGAGGATCGCCTGAGCCTTGGCGGGGCCGATTCCCTGCAACGCAATCAATTCGTCCTTGCTCGCGGTATTGATGTTGACCGCGGCGAACGCAGTGACGGCGGCAAATTGCGCAACGAGCGCCAGCGCGAGCGCCCAGAACAGCTTGGTCATGATAGGTCTCCGTACGTGGTTGCGAGTGCGTCGCGACGCGCGAAGTGCCGATGGCACCTGCGGCGCGACGTACGCTCACGTTACGGTGGGTGCGGCGCTTCCCGCCATCAGCCGTTCGACGTAGGCGGCGACCCCGTGCTCGACGGTCGTCATCGGCGCCCGATACCCCGCCGTGCGCAGCGCGGAAAGATCGGCCTGCGTGAAACTCTGGTACTTGCCCACGAGCTGCGCCGGAAACTCGATGTATTCGATCGTCCCCGCACGCACCAGCTCGGCCAGCGTCAACGGCGCTTCTCCGCCCGCTGCGCGGCACGCGTTG
>Ga0184626_10000660_pt1 | contig 11094 bp, 11 predicted proteins | sample PLM3_60_b1_FD_133142 | JGI IMG/M metagenome (GOLD analysis project Ga0184626, IMG submission 133142) | Groundwater sediment microbial communities from an aquifer in East River, Colorado, USA - PLM3_60_b1 | ecosystem: Environmental > Terrestrial > Soil > Riparian zone | place: USA: East River... | reverse complement strand
GGACACGCTCGGCGTGACCGAGATCATCGAGGCGACCCGGTCGTAGACCGCCAGATCCAGGTCCGGCTTGCTGAACTTCTTGATCAGCCGGTCGATCTGGGCCTTGTTGCCGCCGCGGGCCAGTACCGGCTCCAGGACCTCCTTGAGGCTCTCGCTCACGAGGGCGGCGCGCCGGTCGAGCTCCGCGATCAGCCGCTGCCGCTCCTCGTTAACTTGCAGGTAGGCGAAGACCCCGATGACCACCAGGGAGGCGACCCAGAGCGCCGCGACGAGCCGGAGCTGGAACCTCATGCGCGGCTCTCCGCGGTGACCCCGTCGGCGAGCAGGGCCAGGAGCTGGTGGACCTCGGAGACGTCGTGCAGCCGGTACGCCGCCTTGGACGCGGGCACCGCATCGCCGACCCGGATCGTGAGCGCCTGGCCGCTGAGCACCTCGAAGGCGTGCTCGTCGGTCCAGTCGTCGCCCAGGTAGAGCCAGAGCGCCGGCTCGGGCAGGCTCGCCCGCAGTCGCTCCTGGATCCACAGGGCGCACTCGCCCTTGGTCCAGGCCACCTGCGGCAGCACCTCGATCACCTTGCTGCCATGGAAGATCTTGAGCCGGCTCCCCTGCTCGCTGATCGCCCGGGCCAGCTCGATCTCGACCCGGCGGATCTCGTCGGCGGCCACGTGCCGGTAGTGCACGGCCACCGCCAAGCCCTTCGTCTCCACCCGCATCCCGCGCACCGAGGGGGCCCGGCGGACCAGCACTTCCCCTACCGCCCACAACATGGCCTGCTGGGCCAGCGCGTCCGGATGGCGGAAGGCGAGGTTCGGTCCCTCGATCTCGAGCCCGTGGCAGCCCGCGTAGATGACGTCGTCCAGCGCCACGCGGGCCCGCAGATCCGCGAGGCCGCGCCCCGAGATCACGGCCACCCCCGCCCGCGGCGAGCGGGCGAGGCGCGCGAGGTCCTCGCGGGTCCGCGTGGCGAGGACCGCGTCGGCCGGGTCGTCCACGATGGGGGTCAGGGTGCCGTCGTAGTCGGTCATGAGCAGGATGCTGCCGGGTCCGGCCAGCCATTCGTCCGCCCAGGTGAGGAGACGCGCAAGGTCGCTCACGCGCCGCGCTCCGGACCGCGGGGCGCCGCCAATGCCACGGAAACCACTCGCGCGCTCAGTATCCACATGGCACAGGCAACCAGCGAGGACGACCGGACCAAGTAGGCAAGCCTCAGCATATCGGTCGAGCGGGAGCCGGTCAAGAGTGCGCTCGCCCTCAGGTCCGCGGGTACGGGTTCCCGGAGCGCTCGAGCGCCCGCCGCGCGCTGTCCACGATCTGCGCCGTCGTGCCCGCGAGCCCCCAGTTACCCCCGTACGCGTAGTAGTGGGAGAAGCCGCCCTCGTCCAGCCGGGCCAGGAGCCCCTCTCCGCTCTCCTGGATCAGCAGCAGCACGCGCTCGCCCCCGCAGTTCGCGGGCACGCAGCCGGTCACCGCCACGTAGTTGGCGTCTCCGACCCGCACCCCGCGCGGCGGCTCGGTGCGACCGACGTAGGCGGCGGCGCCCTTGGCGATCTTGCCGCGGCCCTCCGCGGCCGGTGTCCAGTCGGCGCCGAAGAGGCTGCGGATCTTGTCGCGAAGCTGCGGGTTGTTGATGACCTCCTCCCCGGTGCGACCGAACCGGGCCTCGCGGGGCCCTGGCTCGAGCACCCCGGCCATCGGGGGCGTCGGCGTCCCCGCCGGCGGATCGATGGTGCATGCCGCGGTGAGCGCGCCCAGAGCCAGCGTGAATCCCAGGAATACACTGCGCATGATGGTCTCCTCTCCGCCGGGTTCGGCGGTAAGGTTTACACGCTCCGTCAGCGGGGAGCCTTCGACATCTCGTCGGCCAGGAGGTAGGCCTTGTCGGCCAGCGTGAACGCGCGCTGCACGTCGCGGGTCGAGAGCGCTTCGCGGGCCTTGACGAGGAAGCTCTGGATGGTCCGGTAGTTCTCCTGCTGCTCGCGGGGCAGGCGCGCGGGATCGATCCGCTGCACGAGCTTCTCGGTGCCTTCGATACGGCGCTCGGCCTGCGCCTTGAGGCGCTGCTCCTCCTCCGCGCTGGCCTGCGGGGCCAGCACCGGCGGCTCGCGGGGAATCGCCGCGCTGCGCGGGGGCGGCTGGGCCGGCGCGGGGGGCGTGGGCGCGGGCGGCGTCGCGAGCGGTGCCGCGGGCGCGGGCCGGGGCGGAGCGGGCCCGGGCACGGGCTCCCTGACGGCCGGCGCCGGCCGGGCCGCGGGATCCTCCTCGCCGGCGGTCGCGGCGCGCGGCGGGGCCATGGACGGCGCGGGCACCAGGAAGTCGCTGGCGCTCGCGCAGCCGCCCAGCGTCGCGGCGGCGAGCAGCAGCCAGATCGGCCCGCGCACGCGCGTCACCGCACCGGCAGGCGGACGATCACGGCCGTCCCCCGCCCCAGCTCGGACTTCGCCTCGACCGTGCCGTCGTGGAGCTGCACGATGCGGTACACCACCGAGAGCCCGATGCCGCTGCCCCCCGGCTTGCTCGTGTAGTAGAGCTTGAAGATCTTGTCCACGTCCTCCGGCGCGATGCCCACGCCCTGGTCGGTCACCGTCACGCGCACCCAGTCGACCTCTTCGGGGCGGGTGCGGATGCGCACCGCCCCGCCGCTCGGCATCGCCTGCACCGCGTTCTGCACGATATTGATGAAGGCCTGGCGCAGCAGCTCCTCGTCGGCGCTCACCGCGGGCAACGCCGCGTCCAGCTCGAGGACGAAGCGCACGCCGTGGCTCAGGCTCTCCGCTTCCAGCAGCGCGCACACGCTCTGGAGCATGGCGTTGAGATCCACCGGCTTCAGCGTCAGCTCCTGCGGGCGCATGAACTTGAGGAAGCCCTGCACCACGCGATCCAGCCGCCGGATCTCGCCGCCGATGACCTCCAGGCTCTTCTTGACGTCCACCCCCGAGTCCTCGAGCCGCTCCTTGAGCAGCTCGACGTGGATCATCATCGCGTTGAGCGGGTTCTTCACCTCGTGGGCCACCCCCGAGGTGAGCCGGCCGAGCGCGGCCAGCTTGGCCGAGTAGCTCACCAGGGACTGCACCGTCTTGATGGACTCGAGGTCCTTCAGCAGCACCGCCACGCCCATCACCCGGTGGGCGTCCTCCATGTGGAAGGCGGAGACCAGGAACTCCTTGTCGCGGCCGTCGTGGGGCAGCACCACGGTGGCGTTGCGGATGCCCGCGGAGCCGACGAGCACCTGGTCCACGAAGGGCAGCAGCGGATGCGCGGGGTCCAGCACCTCGTGGATGGGCAGGCCGACCGTCCGCTCGAGCGGGAGGCCCACCACCGTCTCCGCGGCCCGGTTGAAGAACAGGATATGCCGCTCCGGGTTGAGGAAGATGACCCCGTCTTCCAGCTGGTCGACCACTCCCTGCAGGTGCGCCTTCTCGCTCAGGGTCGACAGCCGGTCCGCCTGCAGCTCGCGCCCCAGGCGCGTGAGCTGGGAGGACAGCTCCTGGAACTCGTCGCCGCCCAGCGCCACCGGCGTGGCCTCCAGCGGCTCGCCCCGGCGGATCCGGTCCACCTGGCCCACGATGGCGCGGATGGGCCGCACGGTGAGCTGCGCCAGCACCATCGCGGCGAGCCAGGCCAGGGGCAGCGCGACCGCGGCCACGGCTAGGCTCTGCTGGAGCGAGCCCGTGACCTCGCGCCGCAGCAGCGTGGTCGACACGCCCAGACGAATGGACCCGAAGAGGCGGTCGTTGAGCGTCATCGGCAGCACCGTCTCGTAGGTGCGGCCCGTGGTGTAGAGCGCGGAGAAGCGGCTCAGGGTGTCCACCTTGAGGAGCCCGTCCAGGTTCGGCCGCTCCGGCTCCGGCTTGCCCTCCTTCTGGCGCTCGGTGTGGAGCAGCACGGTGCCGGTGTGGTCGGTGACGAGGGCGTAGAGCAGGTGCGGCGCGTAGCCGACGCTCGCGTCGAGGAAGCTGCGCAGCTCCGGATCGTCCCGCAGCGCGGCGAGCGGATCGGCGCCGGGCGTGCGCTGCAGCGCGCGGCTGGTCTGGGCGTAGATCTGCTTGGCGATGAGCTCGGCCTGCTTCACCGCCTCCTGCACCACGACGCGGCTCAGCTGGGAGAGGTGGATGGCGGTGGCGGTGGAGACCACGAGCAGGGTGAGCAGGCTGACGACCAGCGCCTCCCGTCCGCGGACCCCGAGTCGTCGCATGCTAGGTGCCGTAGGTCTTGAGCTTGTTGTGCAGCGTCTTGAGGCTGATGCCGAGCACGTCGGCGGCGCGCGTCTTGTTGTTGCCGTTGGCCGCGAGGGTCTTCAAGATCAGGGCCTTCTCCGCGTCCTCCAGGCTCGTCCCCACCCGGAAGCTCACCGAGTCGGGCCCGTCGCCGGGATCGGCCACGCGCAGGGACGGCGACGGGGGAATGTGCTTGGGCAGGATGGTGTCGTTCTCGCAGACGATGATCGCGCGCTCGAGCGTGTTGCGCAGCTCGCGGACGTTGCCCGGCCAGGATTGGGCGACGAGCCCGCTCAGCACGCTCTCGTCCAGCGCGCGGATGTGCTTGTCGTAGCGGGCGTTGAACTCCTCCATGAACGCCTGCACCAGCGCCGGGATATCGTCCCGGCGGTCGCGCAGCGGCGGCATCACGAGGCTCACCACGTTCAACCGATAGTAGAGGTCCTCGCGGAAGCTGCCCTCCTGGATGGCCTTGACCGGATCCTTGTTGGTCGCGGCGAGCACCCGTACGTCCACCTTGATCTCGGTCCGGCCTCCCAGCCGCCGCACCGTGCCGTCCTGCAGAATGCGGAGGAACTTGGCCTGGGTGCCCGGGTTCATCTCGGCGATCTCGTCGAGGAAGATGGTGCCCTCGTGGGCCAGCTCGAAGCAGCCGGGCCGCCGCTCCAGCGCGCCGGTGAAGGCCCCCTTCTCGTGGCCGAAGATCTCACTCTCCAGCAGGGTCTCCGGGATCGCCGCGCAGTTCACCGCCACGAACGGGCCCTTGGCGCGGGGGGAGAGATCGTGCAGCGTGCGCGCCACCAGCTCCTTGCCGGTGCCGCTCTCCCCGCTGATCAGCACCGGCGCCGTCGTGGGCGCCGCCACCTCGATGAGCCGATACACCTCCTGCATGCCCGCGCTGGTGCCCACCAGGCGCCCCATGCCCCAGACCTGGCTCAGCCTGCGGCGCAGCAGCGCGACTTCCCGCAGCGCTTCGCCTCGCTCGGCCGCCTTGGGGATGAGCAGCCGCAGGCGCGCCACGTCCACCGGCTTGGTCAGGTAGTCGTAGGCGCCCTCCCTCATCGCGGTCACCGCGGTGTCGATCGACCCCTGCCCGGTCAGGAGGATCACCGAGGCGAAGGGCACGTCGGTCTTGAGCGCGCGGAGCAGCTCGAGACCGTCCATCTTGGGCATGACGAGGTCGGAGAGCACGACCGAGGGCAGTCCCGCCGCGGCCTTGGCGAGCGCCTCCTGGCCATCGCCGGCCTCGTCCACGTCATAGCCCCAGCGGGCCAGGAGCGCGGTCAGGCCCTGGCGGGCCGGCTCCTCGTCGTCGACGATCAGGATCTTGAGCGCCATACCCTCAGTGCGCGGGGAGCGCGCTCCGGAGGGCGGGGAACCAGCGCGTGAGCGCCGAGTCGCTCACCAGGATGGTCTCGTCGCGGGCCGGGCCGGTGGAGACGAGGGAGAACGGCACCCCGATCAGGTCGGCCAGGCGCTCGACGTACTCGCGCGCCTTGGACGGCAGCGCCGCGTAGTCGCGCAGGCCGTGGGTGGAGCTCTGCCAGCCCGACAGCTCCTCGTAGACCGGCTCCGCGGTGGTCCAGATGCGCTCCTCCTCCGGGAAGTCGGTGAGCACCTCGCCCCGATACCGGTAGCCCACGCAGATGCGCACCGTCTCGCAGCTATCGAGCACGTCGAGCTTGGTCAGCGCGATGGTGTCGAGCCCGTTGATGCGCGCGGCGTAGCGGAGCGCGACCGCGTCCGCCCAGCCGCAGCGGCGGGGCCGGCCCGTGACCGCCCCGTACTCGTTGCCGCGCGCGCGGAGCAACTCGGCCAGCTCCCCCGACACCTCGGTGGGGAAGGGGCCGCCGCCCACGCGGGTGCAGTAGGCCTTGGAGATGCCGAGCACCCCGTTGATCTTGGTGGGCGGCACACCGGTACCGGTGGAGGCGCCGCCCGAGGTGGTGCTGGAGGAGGTGATGAAGGGATAGGTTCCGTGGTCGATGTCCAGCATGGTCCCCTGGGCACCCTCGAACAGGATGGAGTGCCCGGCCTCGATCCACCGGTGCAGGAGCAGCGCGGTGTCGGTCACGTACGGGGCGAGCCAGCCCGCGTAGCGGAGGTAGGTGCCGAGGATGCTGTCCACCGTGAACGTCTGCTCGTCGTAGATCTCCCGGAGCAGCCGGTTCTTCTGCTGGATATTGAACTCGAGCTTCTCCCGGAAGAGCTGCTCGTCGAGCAGGTCGGCCATGCGGATGCCGATCCGCGCCGCCTTGTCGGCGTAGGCGGGGCCCACCCCCTTGCCGGTGGTGCCGATCCGGCGCTTGCCCGCCTGCGACTCGGAGGCCCGGTCGAGCGCCGGGTGATAGGGCATGATCAGGTGCGCGTTCTTGGATATGTAAAGGTTGCCGTCCAGCGAGACCCCCCGCTGCACCAGCGACTCCATCTCCTCGATCAGCGAGGCCGGGTCGATCACCACCCCGCAGCCGATGACGCAGCGGACGCCCGGATGCAGGATGCCGGAGGGGATGGACTGGAGGACGAACTTCTCCCGGCCCACCACCACCGTGTGGCCGGCGTTGTTCCCGCCCTGGTAGCGGACGACCACGCCCACGTGGGGCGCGAGCACGTCCACGATCTTGCCCTTGCCCTCGTCGCCCCACTGCGCACCCACCACCACGATATTAGGCATCTCCGTCTCCAAGACCCGGGAAGTGCGGCCGCGGGTCCGCGAGCAGCTCACCGCACGTCACCATCCGTTCCTCCGCCGCCTCCGCTCCCGCCCGGAGATCCAGGACCCGCACCAGGTCCGGATCGGCCCCGTCGGCGCCGATGATCAGCGCCCAGGCGGCGCGCTGCCCCCGGGCATAGGCGAGCGATTCGGTCAGCGGCCGGCTGATGATGTCGCGCGCCACCGCCGCCCCCGCGTCCCGCAGCCGCCGCGAGAGCGCGAGCGCGCGGGTCTTGTCCGCCGTGAAATCGATCACGAAAAAGTCGGGCCCGGGCAGCCGCGGCTCCGCCCCCTGCGAAGCCATCGCCAGCAGCGCCCGGCCCGTCTCGAAGGCAAAGCCGGTGGCCGGGCAGTCGTAGCCGAACCGGGCCAGCATCTGGTCGTAGCGCCCGCCCCCCACCAGCGGGGCGCCCAGACCCGACACGTAAGCCTCGAAGTGTACGCCCGAGTAGTAGTCGAAGCCACGCACTTCGCCCAGGTCGAGCAGGACCGAGTCGGCGAGGCCGTAGGCGCGCAGCAGCCGGTAGATCTCGGCCAGGTTGGCGAGCGCGGCCTCCGACCGCGGGTTCTTGACGAGGCGCTCGGCGCGGTCGAGCACGTCGCCGCGCCCGTAGAGCGTGGGGAGGGCCAGCAGCAGCTCGGTCACCGCCGCGGGCGCGGCGAGCTCGCCCACCAGGCGCTCGAGGGCCGAGAGGTCCTTGTGGCCCAGCGCCGACCGCAGCTCCCTTCCGGTGGCGGGGTCGGCGGCCACGTCCTCCAGGATGCCGCGAAAGAACTCGGTCTGCCCCACGTCGATCTGGAATCGCTCGAGACCCAAGGTGCGGAGGCCCTCGACGGTCATCGCGATCATCTCGGCGTCGCCCTCGGGATTGGGCAGCCCGATCAGCTCCACGCCGGCCTGGTAGAACTCGCGGTAGCGGCCCACCTGCGGCTCTTCGTAGCGGAACACGTCGGTGACGTAGGCCAGGCGCAGCGGCTTGGGCTCGTCCCGCATCCGGGTGGCGACGATTCGCGCGATCTGGGGTGTGACGTCCGCGCGCAGGGCGAGGAGCCGCCCGCTCTCCCGGTCCACCATCTTGAACATGCGCTCCTGCAGCTCTCCGTCGGTGCCGTGGGAGAGCACGTCGAAGTACTCGTACGCGCTGGTCACCACTTCGCGATAGCCCCAGCGCCGGAAGACCTCGAAGAGGCGCTCCTCCACCGCCCGCTTGCGGGCCGCCTCGTCGGGCAGGTAGATCTTGGCGCCCTTTGGAAGTTGTCTTGGGGGCAGTTGAGTCGGCTGGCTCTTGCGCGGCACGCTCACGGCGGCCTCAGGCGATCGCGACGTCGGTCAGGTGGACGAGCGAGTTCATCCGGTGCAGCGTGGTCCAGTCGTCGCGGAACTCGAGCTCCGAGATGCCGGCGGAGGCGAGCTGGAGCGCCCAGAGCCGGTCGAGGCCGAGGCCGAGGGCTTCCAGGATCAGGACCCGACCCGTGATCCCGTGGGAGACGAGGCAGACGGTCTGCTCCGGGTGGGCCTCCCGCATCGCCTCGAGGCCCGCCAGGGCCCGGGCGCGCACCGCGGCCAGCGTCTCCGCCCCGGGCCACGCGGCCTCGTGCGGCGCTTCGGCCCAGGCGCGGAGCGGGCCGGGGAAGCGCGCCTGCACCTCGTCCCGCGTGAGCCCCTCCCACTCCCCGAAGCCCATCTCCTTGAAGGCCTCCGCCTCGCGCACCGCGAGCTGGTGGGGCGCCGCGATGATCGCGGCGGTCTCCCGCGCCCGCCCGAGCGGGCTCGACCAGACCGCGGCCACCGGCGAGCCGGCCAGGAGCCGCGCCGCGGACTCGGCCTGCCCGCGGCCGGTGGCGGACAGCGGGCTATCGCGCCAGCCCTGGAAGCGGCGCTCCCGGTTCCAGTCGGTTTCCGCGTGACGGACCAGCAGCACGCGCATCGCGCTCAGCGCTCGGCCAGGACCTTCTGGGCCGCGCGGACCGCGGCCCCGAAGTCGACGGGGTGGCCGAGCTCCTGCAGCACCTGCTCGAGCGCGGCGAGCGCGGTGATCACGTCGAAGTCGCCGACGTAGCCCATGTGGCCGAGCCGGAACACCTGCCCCTTCATCTCCCCCTGCCCGCCCGCGATCGTGATGTTGTGCGAGGTCGAGTAGGTGGACAGCACCGCCTCGCTGTCGATCCCGCGCGGCGCGACCACCGCGGTCAGCGCCGGGCTCGGCCCGGTCTTGGCGAACAGCTCGAGCCCCAGCGCCTCCACCCCGGAGCGGGTGGCGCGGGCCAGCCGCTCGTGGCGCCGGAACACGTTCGGCAGGCCCTCGGCCTCGATCATCTTCAGCACCTCGCGCAGCCCCACGAAGATGGAGACGGCCGGGGTGAAGCGGCATTCGTTCTTCGCGACGAATTTCCGCTCGGTCGCGATGTCGAAGTAGTACTTCGGCAGCCGCGAGACCTTCACGTGGCCCCACGCCTTCTCGGAGAGCGCGCAGAAGGACAGGCCGGGTGGGAGCATCAGCCCCTTCTGGGAGCCCGCGACCGCCACGTCCACGCCCCACTCGTCCATGCGCAGGTCGGCGATACCGAGGCTCGACACCGCGTCGACGACCAGGATCGCGCCGGTCGCGCGCGTGACCGCGGCGACGCCCTTGACGTCGTGGAGCACGCCGGTGGACGACTCGCTGTGCTGCATCAGCACCGCCTTCACGTCCGGGTGGCGGCCGAGCGCCTCCGCGAAGGCGGAAGCCGGCACCGTCTGGCCGAAGGGCGCGTCCATCGGGATCACGGTGACGCCGTAGGTGCGGCAGATCTCCTCCCAGCGCTCGCCGAACTTGCCCGCGCGGAGCACCAGCACCGTGTCGCCCGCCGACAGGGTGTTGCACACGGCGGCCTCCAGGGCCCCGGTGCCCGACGACGTGAACGGGATCACGTCCTGGCTGGTCTGGAAGAGCCGCTTGAGCCCCGCCCGGACCTCCAGGAAGAGCGCCTCGTACTCCGGCGTCCGATGGTGGAGCATGGGCTGGGCCATCGCCAGCAGCACGTTCGACGGCACCGGCGTGGGACCGGGCGCCATCAGGTAGTACTTCTTCATTACAAGCTCCTTGGGGGTCAGGTTGACTCGACCACGGTATCAGAAGCGCGCGATACCTTGCAACGAGCGCCCATCTTGTGAAGCCGTGTACCATGTGCCCCGTGCCCCAACTGTCGCCGTCGAAAGGGATCGCCGGGGTCACCGCGCTGCTCCTGCTCGCGGCCCCGGCGCTTGTCGGCCCCGCGCGCGCCGACGAGGGCCTCTGGCGCCGGCTCGCGGCGGGCGGCCAGGTGGTGCTCCTCCGCCATGCCACGACGACCCCCGGAGTCGGGGACCCAACCGGCTTTCGACTGGACGACTGTGTGACCCAGCGCAACCTGACCGAGGCCGGACGCGAGGAGTCGCGACGGATCGGCGCCGCCTTCAAGGCCCGCGCGATCCCGGTGGCGCGGGTGCTGTCGAGCCGGTGGTGCCGCTGTCTCGAGACCGCGCGGCTGGCCTTCGGATCGGCCGAGCCGTGGGAGCCGTTGAGCTCGCTCTTCGCCGACCGCACGCGGCAGGCCGAGCAGACCCGGGCCTTCCGGGTGCTCGCGGGCGAGAAGCGCGCGGGCGGCAACACGATCCTGGTGACCCACGGCGCCAATATCGTGGCCTTCGTCGGCGTGAGCCCGGCCATGGCCGAGCTAGTCATTGTCACGCCGCAGGGCGACGGCACGTTCACCGTCACGGGGCGGCTCCCCGCCCCATGACGAGACAGGAGCGCGCGATGACCCGACTCGTGCTGATCTCGGCAATGCTCCTCGCCCTGGCTGCGCCCGCGGTGGCGCATCATGGCTGGAGCGGCTACGACAGCAGCAAGGAGATGACGCTCACCGGCACCGTCCGCGAGGCCGGCTACGAGCACCCGCACGGATATATCCGGCTCGAGGCCGGCGGCAAGGTCTGGGTCGTGGTGCTGGCCCCGCCCACGCGGATGGAGAACCGCGGCCTGCCCCGCGCCGATCTCCGGCCCGGCGCGACCGCCACCGTGATGGGCTACCCCAACCGCACGGATCCCGACGAGCTGCGCGCCGAGCGGATCACGGTCGGCGGGAAGACCACGGAACTCCGCTAGGCCGTGCATCCGCCCGAGGGGGCCGCCTGGCTCGTCTGGC
>Ga0184626_10000657_pt1 | contig 11111 bp, 12 predicted proteins | sample PLM3_60_b1_FD_133142 | JGI IMG/M metagenome (GOLD analysis project Ga0184626, IMG submission 133142) | Groundwater sediment microbial communities from an aquifer in East River, Colorado, USA - PLM3_60_b1 | ecosystem: Environmental > Terrestrial > Soil > Riparian zone | place: USA: East River... | reverse complement strand
GCTACCTCGTTTGGGACGCCGCGGCTCCGGAGGAACGGCTCTTACGGCGAGCGGAAAGGGCTTTGCCCGTGGGCAGACGATCAAGGATGGGCGACAGGTTCGTGGGGGTTGGAGGAACCTGTGAATGACCGGGACGGTCACCTCGATGTGAAGCGCGCGGGCGATTCGATGTGAAGCGCGCGGGCGATTCATGGACCCCCTTACACGTTCCGCCCTCCTCCGCCCCTGGAAGGGTGAGGGGCGGGATGCGGTGGCGCGCATGGAGACCGATGACGAGCTGGATCGCCTCTACCGGGAGCACGGGGAGCGCCTGTGGCGCGCGGTCTTCGCCTTCTGCGGCGACCGCGAAGTGGCGAGCGACGCCGTGGCCGAGGCGTTCGCCCAGTGCCTTCGTCGCGGCGCGGCGGTCCGCGATCCCGGCCGGTGGATCTGGCGCGCGGCGTTTCGCATCGCGGCGGGGGAGCTGAAGGACCAGCGACGGAGACAGGCGGTGTCGGTGCGAGGCGAGGACCTGTACGAGATTCCCGAGGCGGCGCTCCAGATCCTGGAAGGGCTCTCTCGGCTCTCTCCGCGACAGCGCGCCGCGATGATCCTCCACGATCACGTCGGCTATTCAGCGAAGGAGGCTGCCGCGATCCTCGGCTCGAGCGCGGCTACGGTGCGGGTCCACCTCAGCCATGGACGGCGTCGACTGCGCACGCTCTTGGAGGTGGACGATGCATGAGCATAAAGAGCGGCTCCGGGCGCTCGAGCTGATCCAAGCGCCAGACCTGAGGGAGGGCATCAGGTCATGGGAGCCGAGCGGTCCGCGGGTCGAACCGCGGCGCGGGCGAGTGGGGGTCATCCTTCTTGCGCTTGCCATTGCCGGCGCCAGCATCGTCTTCGCAGTTCGCGCGTTCCGCGGCACGGAGCATCCCCCCCGGCCGGCGACGACGATCCAGAACGGGAAGATCGCGTTCGCGGCCTTGTCGGGAGGCTACTGGCAGATCTTCTCGGTGGAGCCCAGTGGGAGCGAACCATCGCAACTCACGACTCTTGCGACGGACCAGTTGCATCCGGCCTGGTCACCCGACGGGAACAGGATCGCCTTCAGCGCCCAGAACGCGGAGGGCCGCATGGAGGTCGACGTCATGGACGCCGATGGGTCAGATGTTGTGCAGCTCACGGAGGGGGCCTCCGGCTGGAGCTATCTCCCGGCGTGGTCGCCGGACGCATCACGGATCGTCTTCGTGAGCAACCAAGACGGGAACGACGAGATCTACGTCATGGAGGCCGACGGATCGAACCAAGTGCGATTGACCCATCAGCCGGGCGAGGATCTATCGCCAGCGTGGTCGCCTGATGGAACGCGAATCGCGTTCCAGTCGAACAGAGGTGGCAACAACGAGATCATCGTCATGAACCCGGACGGCACCGGAGTAACGAACCTCACCGATGCCTCGGCATCGGGCGAGTTCGACCCTGCATGGTCACCCGACGGGACGAAGATCGCCTTCGCTAGTGATCGGGACGGGAACCCCGAGATCTATGTGATGAATGCGGACGGCTCAGACGTGACTAGGTTGACGGACGACCCCGGTCACGACTGGAACCCGGCCTGGGCTCCGGACGGATCGAGGATCGCGTTCGAGAGCGACCGAGACGGTGCCATCGCCCTATACACCATGGGGATCGATGGCACGAACCCCGTGAGGCTGATCGACACGGAGGCGGATGCATGCTGTCCGGCCTGGCAGCCCATGTTGGTCTCGGAGGCTGCACCGACGCCAACGCTGAGCCCGCGGGTCACGGCCACGATCCCAGTCGGCTCCTTCCCACGGGACATCGCGGTCGGCGCGGGGGCGATCTGGGTCAGCGTAAACGACTTCACCGAGGGCGAGCCAGAGACACATTCGCTTGTGCGCATCGATCCAGTGACGAACGAGATCGTTGCCACCATCCCGGTTGGCACGGCCAGCAATCTCGCCGTCGGATCCGACGCCGTCTGGACGATCGACTCGTTCGATAAACCGCAGGACACCGTGGTTCGGATCGATCCCGCGACGAACGAGGTCGTGGGGACGATCCCGGTGGGCCCGTACGCATTCGACGTTGCGGTCGACGCGAGCAGCGTCTGGGTGACTCGAGACATCGAAGGGAGTGGTCAGTCTGGTGAGGTGATCCGGATCGATCCCGCCACCAACGAGGTCGTCGCCCGCATACCCGTCGAAGGTCGCATCCGCGATGTGGTAGTCGGCGAAGGCGGGGTCTGGGTGGTGGATTCCACCTCGACGCTTACGCGCGGGTCCTCGCTCATCCACATCGACCCGGAGGCCAACGAATTGGTCGCCACGATTCCCGGTCTCGCCGGCCTGAACGTGACAACGGGAGGCGGCCTCGTATGGATGCACGGTTGGCTCTCGACGATCGATCCTTCTGTGGGTACCGGTTCCGGAGATCGCCCGCTGGTGCTTCGAGTCGACCCCGCAACGGACCAGTTCGTCGGTGACCCCATCCCGATGTCGTTCTTCCGTCCGTTCGCCGTGTGGGAGGGCTGCGTCTGGTTCGTGGGGGAAGAATCCGCCGTCTCTCATTTGAACACGACGACCCTCGAAGTCGATCACTCGGTCGACGTCGCTCCCGTTGCCCAGGACTCGACGGTGCATGCGGCACTCGACACCAGCACCGGGACGATCTGGGTTGCGAACTACCAGAACACGGTCACGCGGGTCGATCTGAAATGACCCCCCATCGTCGCCAACGTTTGTCGGCTGGTTCAGCCCACCGGGGCCGTAAGGACTGACGTCTCGCGACCCACAATGCTTGATCCGACCGCTCGGGAACCGGGATAGGTCGGTTGATAGGGGCGCCCAACGGCGGTTCCATCAACAGGCGGATGTCGGGCGAGTTCTTCCGAGACTGACCGAAACGCCCATCCGCACCTCGGGGTTCATGATGCGGTGGTGACCGAGTTCGCCGAAACCGAGGTCGAGGCGGAGTCACGAGGTGAGGACTTCGAGGAGTTCTTCGCGGCCGAGCGGGGCCGCCTCGTGAGGGCATGCCTCTTGCTCACGGGTGACGTGGCAGACTCGGAGGATCTGGCGCAGGAGGCCCTCTCGCGGGTCATGGAACGGTGGCCAGATGTGGCCCGGATGGATTCGCCCACGGGCTACCTCTATCGGACAGCGTTGAACCTCAACCGGAAGCGCCTTCGGCGCCTGGCCGTCGCGGCACGACGGCTCGTGGCGGATCGGGTGGAGCGCGACGATATGGCGAGTGCCGACGATCGCATGGACGTTCTCCACGCCGTCGCGTCCCTCCCGTTCGCTCAGCGCGAGGCGCTGGTCCTGGTGGAGTGGCTCGGGTACTCCGCGGAGGAGGCCGGTTCGCTTCTTGGAATCGAAGCCGTGTCGGTGCGCGCTCGGCTCCATCGAGCGAGGACGTCGCTTCGCCGATCACTGGAGGAGTCACCATGACCGACGGCGTGAAGCGCCTGCTCGATCGGGCGGTCGGCTGGTACGAACCCTCGGACGCGCTCCTTGTCGGCGCACGTCGCCGGATGGAGCGCCGTCGGATTCGCCGGCGCGTCAGCTCCGGGGCGCTTGCCCTGGTCGTGTCTGTGCTCGGTGGCCTCCTCGCCTGGCAGGCGTTCCACCCGCCGGCCGGCGGGTCTGGGTTCGTCGACGACACCGGCTGGTACCGGGTGGGGACTGTCGACGATCTCCGCGCGAGGCGGATCGTCTACGTCGGTGAGATCGAGACGTTCGTGGTGACGCCTCCAGGTGAGGAGCCGTACGCGTTGTCGGCCGCCTCTCCCCATCTGGGGGAGAGGCTCCTATTCTGCCGCCCGGCGGGATGGTTCTTCTCGCCGGCCCACGGCGAGATGTTCGACATTCGCGGGAACTACGAGCTGGGTCCGTCGGACTCGGGGATGATCGGAAGACCCGTCAGGATCATCGGTGATGAGGTCGAGGTCGATGCCGGATCGGAGGTGGCGCCCGCCGCGAGTGCGGTCGGTCCCGCCGATCCCGAGCCGAGCGGGCCGACATGCTTCGCCGGAACGGACAACGTCGTCGAGGACGAGCCCGGTTTCGCCGGCATCAGCGGGCCCCTCGGCAGAGCGGATCAGTTCCCGATCGACATCGTCGAAGGGGCACGGCCCGGTGACACGCTCGGGAACCCCGGTTTCATCGGCGCGGAGGTCGGCTTCCCGGCGACCGAGCTTGTCGTCCGTCTGGTTGGGGTCGACGGAACGGTCCTCGATGAGCGATCGACGTCCTGCGACACCGCCTGTCCCGGCTACGCGTACGCCGATCTGATCTTCACCGTCGAGGCACCGCAGCGGGCCACCATCCTGATCGGAACCCGGGACGGGGATTCGGGTGTCCTCTGGTTCCATCACATCCCGGTCACGCTCGACCCGGGGCCGGGCGTCGAGCCCGGCTCGTTCGTCGGAACCTGGTACGACGAGCAAGGCAACCCGACGTACTTCAAGGACGAGCGCGGGTGGCACCTGGAGCTCCACGTCATCAACGGGGCCGAGCACTGCGGCTGGCAGTCGGCGTCGTTCCTCACGCTGGCCTGGCCCATCGGAAGCGACTTCCGGGGCGGTGAGGACGGTGAGGACGCCGCCCGCTCGTACGTGCGAGACCCCGAAGGCGTGCTCGCGGGGGACTTCGGGGTCCCGCCGCCGGATCTTGCCGCTTCTCTGCCGGGCGATGCGAGCCATTCCGGCTATCACCGGGGCGACTGGCAACTGTGGGTGAGCCCGAGTGACATCGACGAGGCCGTCTACCTCGTTGCGGCCAACGGTTCGGTCGAGCGGTGGCCACGCTCCGGCCAGCTGATCGCGTGCGCCTGAGCCCCCCGAGACGTCGCTCCGACCACACGAGAACCGAGGGTCGGGTTGCCGGGTCATGTCGAGGGGTTCCGGTGAGGACCATGCATGGGAGGAGTCGCGCTGATTCGTGTAGGGCTCGCTGGGAGATCAATGTCACGGACTGGAGCCGTCACAAGACCAAGGCGGTTCACCCTCTCAGCGGCGGTAGATGTGGAGGCCATCCCCTTGCAGGCGCATCCAATAGATCCGTCCATCGGGCCCGATCGCGACGTACCGGATGGCGTCACCGATGAACCCATCGTTCTGGAGCGGCTCGAACGTCGGTTGCCCGCCGTCCGTTGGGAACTCCGCGTACCAGACCCCGACCGGAAGCCCCTGGCCGTCCCCGATGCTGACCAGGGTGGCGAAACCGGTCGGCGTCGAGGTTCGGATGTACGTGTCGCCAACCGTGGTGCGAACGGGTCTGGAGTCTCGAACGAGCTGGAACCGGATCTGCTGTCGTCTGATGAGCCGCCCTGCTTCTGACCAGCGGACCTCGTAGGAGAGCGGACGGGTCTCGAGGAGCGGCACGAGGTCCATGAAGAGATCACCCGACACCTGGATGCCTAGCGCGGGGGTCACCTCCCCGGTCGCCGGATCGATGGCGCCCAACGCCCAGAAGCGTCCGAGGGTCTCTTGGGCATCGGTGAACCACGCGAGGAGCTGGTCCTGGTAGCCGACGAACGCGAGGACGTGCAGCGGCTGGCCCGCGTCGGTCATCATGACCGGTTCACCGAGCGCTCCCGACTCCACGGCGGCGATGGTTCGACCCCCCTCCTCGAAGAGCACGTAGAGGCGTTCGCCGACGAACGCGAGGTCGGCGGGGCCACGCTCGGTGGGGATCGCTTCAATGAAGGATCCGTCCTCGGCGAAGTGGGCGATCCGCCCCTTGTAGCTGTCGGCGATCCAGTAGGTGCCATCCGGCGCGACGGCGAGAGCGGCAGGAACGACGGCCTCGCAATGGAAGCACGGATCCAATCCGATCTCGTCCAGGCCGTCGCCGCCGGGGAGGAAAGCGACCTCGCCCCACTCGACCGGTGCCTGATCCAGGTTCGCGACGAGCGTGATAGGAGGAGGCGTGGCCGGAGGCGCGGCGCTTGGAGAGTCCGGTGGTTCGCGCGCCGGAGCGTCGCCGCAGGCAATCAAGAGGACGGCAAGACTCATGAGCCCGGTCGTCATCACGATCGCCTTGACGATGGCTCTTAGCACGGCCTTGATTCTCACACTGACTCAGATCACCTAGGGGATCAGTCCGTTCCCGGGTCCGCGGGTGAAGCTGACCGTCGGGGTCCCGTCGGGGTCCCGTGAACGAACGGGCAACGACGCGAAACGACCCCATTGCACGCGAACGAAAACGCCCAGCTCACGGACTAGATCGTGGGGTCGCCGCAGGTCAGAGGACCCGGCCCAGCTACCTTGCCAAGGTGGGGGTCGCGGGTTCGAATCCCGTCGTCCGCTCCAGGTCAGAGGGTGTTTCGCCCGGTCCCGCGCACGGTCCGGGTCACACTTTGGGTCACGGCTGGGGGACGGGCGGACGACGACAAGGACGACAAGCAGGATCCAGGGGAACCTGAACACGAGAACGTGACCAAGCTGCGACACGGTCGATCCTTCGAGCGTGAAGACCCCTACAGCAAGAAGAGCGATGAGCCCCCTGTCAGGAGAGGCGCCGGAGACTCTGACAAGGGTTCCGGCGAGTCGAAGAACGGCTCGTCGTCCTCCGAGGGGTCGGAGTAGCAGTGACCAAGAGGAAGGATCCGGGTGAGCCGGAGCACGAGGACGTTACCAAGCTTCGGACGGGCGGAAAGACCCGGAAGGCCGCGAAGAAGAAGACTGCGAAGACGGGCGCCGCGAGGAAGACGGCCGCGAGGAAGACGGCGAAGTAGAGGGAGGACATCGCCCCCGCGTTTCAGTCCTGGGAGCAGCGGGGTAGGCTTGAGCCATGCAGGTGCGCCGTGAGTCGCTGGAACCGCCGGAGGAGACGCCTGGCGGGCCACTTGGAGTGAGCTGATCAAAGAGGCGCTCGCCGAGGAGCGATCCCGGAAGGACAGCCTAGAGAGGCGGGGCGGCGCCATGGTGACCGCTTCCGCCTTCCTGAGCGCATTCGTCTTGTCCTTGCTGACTTTCACCTTCGACAACATCAGCGAGCTGCCGGGGCTCGAGACTTGGGCCGTTTGGATAGCGCTCGGCGGCTTCCTATTAGCCGCGACCTTCGGGCTGGCCGTCAATTGGCCGGTGGGCTACAGCGAGCCGACGGTCGGTTGGCTAAAGAAGATCAATGAGCAGGAGCACTGGGACGACTCTCTGCAGAACGCCGCGCATCGGGTCAATCAGTCCCGACTCATGCCTCTCGGTTCGTATCGTGCCGTGAACAGACGCAAGGCGAGGACTGTAACCGCTGCACTGTTCGCGGAGACGGTTGGCATCGCCTCGTTGGCCACCCTCGTGCTTGCGCTGATTTACTAGCCGCCGAGCAGCTCGTCCATCCGCGCCGCAGCATCGCGTTGAAGCTCGCTCACCACGTCCTGGTAGCGCGCCAGAATCCGGGTGTCGGCGTGCCCCATGGTCCGCATCGCCACCGTGTCCGCCACGCCGGCGGCCAGGAGCAGCGTCGCGGCCCCGTGTCGCAGCGTGTGGAATGTGATCCCTTCGAACCCGTTCGGCGTAGCGAAGTCGCGCCACATGCCCGAGAACGACGCCGGCTGGAACGGCTGTCCAATCGCGTTGCACACGACGAGCTCGGGACGGGGGAGCCCGATCGGCAGGAGCCTCTCGGCCTGCGCGAGCCGGTGGCGCTGAATCGCGGCCGCGACGAACGAGGGCATGGGGAGATCGCGCCTGCCGGCCTTCGATTTCGGCGGGCCGATGTGGAGCTTGCCGTCCGCTGCCGTGAGGTCCTGTCGGACGTGCACGGCGTCGTCGACGTCTGACCAACGCAGGCCGAGCACTTCTTCCCGGCGAAGGCCGAGCCCGAGCGCCAGGTGGACGGCCGCGTCCCATGGATCTTGCCCGGTCGCGGCGTTCAGGATCGCACCGGCCAGCGCGGGGTCGATCACGGTGAAGCTCGTCGGCGTCCCGGTCGGCCGGTGGACGAGCTTGGGATCGGCTGGGTTCCGACCGACCAGACCACGCGCTTCTGCCCGCGACAGGGCCTGGGAGAGCACGCGGAGCACGTCGCTGACGGTCTGGGGGGCGAGTCCGTCCGAGAGCAGCCGATCGCGTACCCGTTCGACGTGAGAGGGACGGAGGTCGGATAAGCGGACCCGTCCGATGCTCTCGGAGACGTGGCGAACCGAGTCCGAGTAACGCTGCCTGGTCGTCGGCGCGAGAGCGCGACCGCGTTTGGAAACGGCCGACACCGTCGGGAGCCATTCACCCGTCAGGTAGTGCTCGAGCACCTGACGACCGTCGGCGAGCGTCCCCTGGTCGCAACCAGGATGTCATCATCGTGGCGCGTTTCTCGGACGACTTGCTGTTCGAGGATCCGGTTCCGACGGTCGCGGTGTACGAGGGGGTGTCTTGTCGGCCAACCTCCAGGTCAGGATCTGTGCTACGGGTACTTCGCCTTCACCTTCGCCAGGTACGCCAAGGCCAACTCGATCATCTCGGGTACTGGCTTGACGACCCCGACGTTCTGAGTGCTGTCGCGGGGGCCTTTCCAGCCGTGCCGCCGTTCGGTCTCCGCGACCCACTCATTCATGCCGGACGGTGGCAGGGCCGGGGACCCCCGCTTCCCTCCCCGGCCCACCGGCTGCTGGACACGGAAGGTGCAGCCGCTGTGGCTGACTTCTCCCTGGCGCTGCCAGTTTCGGCGGCGGCGACTCCCCCCGAGGACCGTATAAGTCGCTCACGGCGTGCAGCCTTTCACAATCCGCGGCGACTGATGGAAACGCGTGGGTAAGAGGGCACCGATTAGGACGCGCACAATCTCAGCTCGGTCTGGCAGCGCCAGCGATCGAAGGGTCGTTACGACTTGTCCAATTTCTGGAGGCGGAAGCTATCGAGGACCGTCCCACTCGCCGATACAGCCGTTCCGGTGAGTTCGGTCGCCGTCGCCGAGACGTAGAGGAACTCGTGAAAATCGTCGTTCCACGTGACCGGATTGGGCGTGTCGGCCGGGCAGTCGCCGACCGGGTAGAGTCCCGCCCCGCCCCCTCCAGAGACGACGTACGTCGTTCCGTTCGTGGCCGGGAAGCGCTGGTAGTCGTGATCGTGGGCGTTCACGACCAGATCGACGCCCTCGCTCGCGACGACCGGCAAAAGCTCGTGCTGCACACGAGGCGTGCTGCCATGCTTTCCGCAGCTGTAGACGGGATGGTGAAAGACGAGGACCTGCCAGGGTGCGCTCGACGACGCCAGGGCAGTTGAGAGCCATTCCAACTGGCCCTCGGACGTCAGGTCATTCGAGTCTAGGACGAAGATATCGACGGGCCCGACCCGTCGGCCGTACCAACGATTTGGCATGTCGAAGAGGTCCATGACGGGACCACCGTTGGCGGTATGGATGTCGTGGTTGCCGAGTGAGGCGACGACCTGAACGCCGGCGTCCTCAACCCACCCGTAGGGCTCGTTCCAAGCCTGCTCGAACTGAGACGGACTTCCGTCGCCGTAAATGTTGTCCCCGAGCGTGACCAGCGCGTCGAAGGGACGGTCACGTACCCAGCTGCGGATCGCGGACGAAACGCCGGCCTCCCCCGCGTCTCCGCTTCCGAAGTCGCCGATGAAGACGAAGCCGGTACGCGGTCCCGAGCCGCCGGCTCGCTCGGACTCGCAGGCGGTAGCCGCTACAAGCAGCACGACCGAGCATGTAACGGCCGTTAGCCAGCGAGCATGCAAGCGAGCGCTCACGCCGTCGAGCCTACTGTCTTCGCTCTGATCGGACGGTCGATGCCGCACGGAAGGCCGAAGCGATGGACTAGACCACCGGCTCGCCATGCCGCGCGGGATTCAGCGCTCGGCTTCCCGCAGCATCCCGACGAGCACGGCCCGGAGCGTCCGGGGAGCCTTGGCCATCACGTCGTGAAGTTCCATCACCGCGTGTACACCTGATCGGCGAGTTCTCGCGATGATGCCGGTGATATCGGTGCGGGGAGGCGTCTCCACATGAGGTCACCCACGGGAGCGAAGACGGCGACCCAGAAGCCGCCGACCGCCGCCCCGGACACGACGTCGACGAAATAGTGCATGTCGGTCGCCATCACCGATAGCGCGACCGCACTGACCACCACGATGGCGACCGCCACCGCCAGAGGGAGGACGTCTCGATGTCCAGAGAGCCAGATGACGACAACGAGCATCGCTAACGTCGCGACGGCGACGGCCACATGCGAGGACAAGAAGGCGCGAGCCGATTCGCCGGTCGGGGCGATGGGCATCACGTGCACGAGCAGCATCTTCAAGACTTCGACCGATGCCTTCGTCACCACGAACGCCGCTATCAGCAAGGCACCGGGCCGAACGTCTCGTCGGCGGAGCCACGCCCACGCAGCGACGCCTAGGATCAGCGCCGCGGCACCTTTGCCGGAGCCAGGGAGAGCGGCCAGGTGCTCGACGATCTTGAGTCCTTGCGACGGATGTGGTTGCCGAATGTGGTCCGAGAGCCAGATGTCGAAGGGCGATGGTCCATCCAGGAGCAGGAGCAAGAGCCGTAGGATGAGGAACGTCACGAGGCACAGCGCGGCTGCGGCGATCGAGGTGCGGAGCACCCGCCGGTCGACGTCGGCGATCAGCCGATTCCGGGCCACCGTCGGAGGCTAGGTCCTTACTCGATCCTCGTGGTCATGCATGGGGCGTATGTCCGTACGTCATCTGCCCGCCTAGCGCCAGGGTTTCTCCCGCCGCAGGCCTTCGCCCATGGGAGGGATCACAGGCGTCGCCTATAGCCGCGCACACCGGCAACGCGATCACAAGGATCACGATCATAATCAGCCAAAAACGAGGGCTTTGCCAAAGCGGGGGCCGGGACTGCGGAAACATGCCGGCCCATAATCACCTCTAGTCTGTCTACTGCACGCGTTCCGGGCGGCGTTGCCTTCCCGCCGCAACCGACCAACGCCGCCAGAGCGTCCGGTCCTCCTCGCAGTCGATCAGGAGCTCGGCGAAGGCGCGACTCTCGGGGTAGCCCCAGAACTCTCCGATCCGGTCGGCTCGCTCGAAGTCGGGCAGCATGAGGACGTGGAGCAGCTCGGCGCGGGGAGCGGGACCGAGGGCGTCGAGGCGCTCCTGCAGCCGGCGCTCTAGTTCCTCGGGACGC
>Ga0184626_10000654_pt1 | contig 11135 bp, 13 predicted proteins | sample PLM3_60_b1_FD_133142 | JGI IMG/M metagenome (GOLD analysis project Ga0184626, IMG submission 133142) | Groundwater sediment microbial communities from an aquifer in East River, Colorado, USA - PLM3_60_b1 | ecosystem: Environmental > Terrestrial > Soil > Riparian zone | place: USA: East River... | reverse complement strand
TACGTCGGACGTGGAGCGCCTGTCCGCGGCCGGCGAAGCGCTCGAGGCCCTTGAGACGCTGGTGAGACGCAGTCACTGACAGCGATCGGCTAGGGCAAAACCCGAGCAAGCATCGCAATCGCGGCGACCGCGCCGACCCAGAAAACGAACGACCACTTGATGAGGTCGCCGACGCGGCGCTCGAACCGGGTCTCGAGCCTCGCGAACCCCACTTGCATCTCTTGACGCAACTCGGCGATGTCCGCACGTAACTGGGCAAGATCGCCGTGCGTTGCGACGTCGCGCTCGCGCGCGTCCATCTCATGCATCCAATTCACGAACTCGGCCTCCTGTCCTCCGAGGGAACGTACGCTCGGCGAACCCGAAGATCAATTTCGTTCCGACGGCACCAAGAAAATGCGCAGCTGAATGAGTGACCAAGATTCCATTCATAGCCGCGCGATCAGGTGCTCGAGGAGATTGCCGGGCCCTACAAGTTCACTCGCGCTGCGGGCAGCATGACCGTGTAGGTTTTCCCTCGCGTCGAGCTAGAACTTAGCAGCCCTCACTACATTCCAGCGCATGCGACCGCTTATCCCGCTGTTTTTTTTCGCGGCTCTGCTTCGTGATGTCTCTGCCCAAACGCCAGCCCAGCGACGGGCTGCCCCGCAGGTGAAGCACGACACGATCTACGTCGCCGTGCAGGGACCGCCGGCCGTTAACGTGGAAGCCCAGAGCCAGTGGCCCCCGGTCGTGCTGGGCATCGCAGGCCTTTTGCTCCTCTGGTTGCAGCTGCGGATCATGGGCCGGCAGACCGAAGCGATGAATCGCCAGACCGCGATTCTCGACAGGCAGACCGCGCTCGGAGAGCAGCAGGCGGCGTGACGGCGTGACGAGGCGCTCGGCACCTTCTACCGAATGGCGTTCGATCTGGCCGAGGAGTTTAGAAAGGCGAATCTCAGCGCCTACGATCTGGTTCCGGTGAACTACGACACCCATCCGCGGCAGGTGTTGCGGCAGGCAAGCGTGGTGTTCGCCCCGCTCGGCAACGCCTTCGTCATGGCAGCAAACCAAGCCGGGATGCGACTCGACGAGTATTTCCTCGCTGTCGAGCGATACAACGCGCCCTTTCGCCAACATGTCAGACGCGACGACTTCTCCGCGGAGAACCAGGAGGCCTACAATACGGTCCAGTCGTTCCGTGCTATCGTCGGCGCGGACTTGGACCTGGCCAACAGTCAGATCCCGGCGGAGCTGCGATGGAAGTACCACGACGGTAAGGACTACAGTTTCCGGGCTATGTGCGCGCTGCCTCCCCCTCTGCGCCAGAGTGGTACCTGGAGCAGCAGCAAATCGTAGCGCCAGCAGGCCGCGCCGGTTCTTCACTAGCTACGGTCCTTCACTACATTTCGGCGCATGGAAACCCAAGCGTTCCATGGCTAAACCGAGTTGCTTCGTCGTGGGACCCATCGGGGAGGAAGGCAGCGACATTCGAAAGCGTTCCGACGACTTGCTCACGTACATCATCAAAGACGTATTGGAATCGGCGCCGTTCAACATGCAGGTTGACCGGGCCGACGAAATGCCAAAACCTGGTCTCATCCCCACACAAGTCATCGAACGAGTAGTAAACGCCGACCTCGTGGTCGCTGACCTCGCGGACCTCAAGAATCCGAATGTGTTCTATGAATTGGCCCTACGTCACGCGGTCCGGAAACCGGTGGTGCACTTGCTGCTCGTAGGTCACAAGCTTCCCTTTGACGTCTCAGCGCAGCGAACCATTTACTACCAAACGACCGACCTCAGCTCAGCGGCCAAAGCCAAAGCGGACCTCAAGAAGCACGTCGAAGCCGTCCTTGCCAATCCAGAGTCAGCAGACAACCCCATTTCAGCGGCTCTCGGCGTGCTCGATCTCCTTGAGAGCAAGGACGCTAGGGAGCAGGGTCTCGGCCGCATCCTTCAGGAGCTCACTGATCTTCGAGGGGAGGTGCGTCAACTACAACCGAGTGGCACAACGTCTGCTACGCCGCTAGGTGCGGCTCTTCGTGCCGCCAATCTAGGGATGCCAGCAACTGAACAACAGCGGAAGTTCATGGAGAGCGGGGGCCGGTGGTTCGAGGCGTTCACCCCCCCACCGCTTTCGTTCACCCCCCCACCGCTTTTTTGTGCCAACTGCCGCGAACCGATCGGCCTATTGGACTCGGTCCAGCGCTCCTCCGATGGTGCGCTAATCCACAGGCGCTGCCCGCCGCCGGCGCCTCCGCCGACGGGGACTCCCTCGACGTCAGCAAGTTGACGGTTTCCCGAAAAGCAGTGTCGCTCTTAGTGACGCTACCCGTTGAAAACCCAAAACCCCATTTTCGTAAGTGCTGTAAATCAACAGCGGCGCTTTGGGCGCCCCCGGTGATCGCTGGAGTTTTTGGCCTGATAAGCGTGAGGTCGGTAGTTCAACTCTACCCAGGCCCATGGTGTGAAACGGAAGCCCCGGTAACCAGTTATGCGGTTGCCGGGGCGAACTGTATCAGCATGAGGCGTGCGGTCAGCAACAGAAACTGTGACAACGGCGGTGCGCTCTTTCTTGTCGTAGAATTGTGATGTGAGTACGTGCAACTGCTTGCCGACCTCCTACCCGAGGTTCTTGCCCATGCGTAGCGACCTCGCGCTCCTCGCCTCTTTGGCCCTTACAGGCGTCGCCTGCGGCGATTCCACAAGCTCCTCGTCCACCAACCTGTGCGCCCCTAGCGGAGCGGCCGCGACGGTGAGCGCCGGGGACAACTTGGCCTTCACACCGTCTTCTGTCACGATTACCGTCGGGCAGTCGGTGTGCTGGCAGAACACCGGCAACATGACCCATACCGTGACCCAAACCGTGGGCGCCGGGCAAATTCCCCTTTTTAATGGCAACTTGCCCGCCGGCCAAACGTTTGTGTTCACAATCAATTTCGCGGGAACGTTTGGCTATCACTGTAACCAACATTCGAACATGACGGGCACAGTAATCGTCAACCCGTAAACCCGGGGACCTCGTTTGCTAGTCGCGGATTCACTCGGGAAGACTCGTGACAGAATCAGTGGTCAGAATTACGTCAGTCTGATAGCACAGACGGCTGAATTTTCACGCTCGGGGCACGTGAGTGGTCAGTTCAGTTCACCATCACACGACGGAGCGCGACGCACCTTATGATTATTATCACCGCGCTCCGACTCGCGAGGATGCCATGCGATACCTGGTCGTCGCAGCTCTCTTGCTTGCTAACTCCACGACAATCCGCGCTCAGACGCCCGATACTGCGGTAACCAATTTCCTGGCGCAGCTCGACAGCTTGCGTCGCACGAATCCACAAGAGTACGCGACTACTAGAACGATGTTCACCACGCTCCTCCAGATGAGCCTAGGCCGACTGGGATTCGGGCCGATTGTTTTCAGTGGCGTTCTCGACTCGTCAACGGCTGCCTCAGTTCGGCGCTTCGAGCGAGCCCGTCACCTGGCGATCACTGGTGATCCGTTCACACGAGCGACCTTTCAGCAGATCGCCGCTGATAGGGACCGAGTGGTGAAGTCGGAAGACCGGCCGTATCTGGGACCCAAGAGCTTTCACTGGGCGGGCGAGTGGGTTATTGCCGAGGGACCCTGGTACATGGAGGGGGAAAACGACACGTACATGGTGACGCACGTCTATTGTGATCGCGCAGGTGCTGAGTGTCGGCTTGCATGGGCAAGAATCGGTCCGAGTGCTCTTGTCGGTCGTCAGCTCCAGATCCTTACCGAGACTTTTAGAGTCGGACGATGGGACGAAACAGAAATCATTTCCGATCCGCTCGACTATCCGTGCACCAGATACCTGCTGCGCATCAATCGGCTTCAGGAAACGGTGGTAATGACACGGAGCACTTTGTCTAAGGGTGATCTCTGTGCGGCGATGACCGTGGGGGATCTGGTGACTCGCCTCATTCGTAAGGAAGATTGGCCTGCATCGGACTCGTCCGACAGTTACCCATGGGACGTGTTCAACCTCGGTCCGGCTGCTCGATCTGCGTTAAAGCCTAAGCCGCATTAGGCGCTTTTCGTGCTGCATTGTGCGTTAGACTGAGAGGGGTTCATGCGATACGCCGAATTTGCGCGATCGAGTAGCTGGTCTCGAACGCTGGAGATAGACTAGGGCCGTGATTCGTGTACCGATTCGGAGAGAGATGCTGCGGTGGGCACGCGAACGAGCGGGCCTTACCGTGGAACAGCTACGCAAGAAATTCCCGAAGCTCGATCGGTGGGAACGCGAGGAGGAACGCCCGACTCTCAAGCAGTTGGAGCGTTTCGCGAAGGCTACCCATGCGCCTATCGGGTATCTCTTTCTTCCCGCGCCTCCTGTTGAACGCATACCGCTCCCTGACTTTCGGACTGTACAAAACGAGCGCATCGAACGGCCCAGCCCCGACATGCTCGAAATGGTCTACGTATGCCAACAGCGGCAGGCTTGGTATCGAGAGTACGCTCGGTCTGAAGGCTTCCAGCCTCTGGGCTTCGCGGGCTCGGTGCAGATAGGCCATGACGTCGTCGACGTGGCGGCACAAATGCGTGCCGCGCTGCATTTCGATCTCGACGCACGGCGTGACTGTCCGACCTGGACTGACGCATTGCGCCACTTCATCAGCCAGGCAGACGCGATCGGCGTGATGGTGATGTGCACTGGCGTGGTAATGAACAACAATACCCGAAAGCTCGACCCCGACGAGTTCCGCGGTTTCGCGATCGCGGACAGTCTAGCTCCCCTCGTGTTCATAAACGGCGCGGACACGAAGGCCGCGCAGATGTTCACTCTTGCTCATGAATTGGCACACATCTGGTTAGGCCAGTCGGCGCTGACGGATGCGGGGCCAATCAGCCAGCCGACCAACGACGTCGAGCGGTGGTGCAACCGCGTCGCCGCCGAGCTGCTCGTGCCGCTCAACGTTCTCCGTCCAGAGTTGCGCAACGAGCCTCTAGAAGCACAGGTAATCCGCTTAGCCCGTCGATTCAAGGTCAGTTCGTTGGTGATTTTACGGCGGCTGCGTGATGCGGGGCGGTTAACGTGGGACGAACTTCGCGAGGCATACGACGCGGAGCTAAAGCGGTTGCGTGCCATGCCCAAGGGCAGCGGTGGTGACTTCTATCTGACCCAGGCAGCTCGTGTCAGCAAGCGATTCGCACGCGCCCTTGTGGAGAGCACCCTCGAGGGCCAGACGTTGTTCCGAGACGCCTTCCAGATGCTGGGGATTTCCAAAGCGGAAACCTTCGAGCAATTGGGTCGCACGCTCCAGCCGAGCGTGTAATGGCGTATCTGCTCGACGCCAACGTTTTCATCCCAAGCCAAGAAACTGCACTACGGGTTGGATTTCTGCCCGGCATTCTGGGACTGGTTGATCGCGGAGAACAAAGCCGGAAGGGTCTTCAGTATAGATCGCGTCGGTGGTGAGATCCAAGCGGTTGCCGATGAGCTAGCCGGTTGGGCCACTGCGCGTGGCGATGGGTTCTTCCTTCCTCCAGATGCTACAATGTTGCCTTCACTGGAAGCCGTGAGCGTATGGGTTAACGGTCAGGGATATCAGGCCGCAGCCGTGAACACATTTCTGCAGGTCGCTGATTACTATTTGACAGCGCATGCGCACGCCCACGGTCACACCGTTGTCACCCACGAGATCGCCGCAGATTCGGTGCGCAAAGTGAAGATTCCCAACGTGTGCATTGGGATGCGCGTACCGTGCATCACGCCGTTCGAGATGCTGCGTCGAGAGCGTGCGCGTTTTATCCTCGGTCCTGCCGGATAACCACCACCCCGAGCCCGTTTCGTATTGTGCCAAAACGCAGACTGAAGGTGATCCCTGAGCCCGCCCCGAACACACGTTCTGTCCTCGTGCAACCACCAGAGCGCGCAAAGTTTCCATTTCTGAGAGGTCAGGGGAAACTCGATCTACTTTGCGGGTCCTGTGACTCGATTCTGGCGAAGAACATCGTCGACGGTCAGGTGCGTGAGATCGTGTTCAAGTGTCCGGACTGTGGGAGCTATAACGACACTCAGTGAGGTTGGTTCGTGACTGATAATTATCACGTGCTCTGATTATTATTCTGGTGAATGCAGATGGCGCGAGAGGCCCGCTCGACGCCTCATGGAAGGACGGCGAATGTGAACAGTGTCCAAAAAAGTTTCGAGAGAATGGTGAAGCAGGCGCGGCAACTCCAGAAACTGACGGAGCCCGTCGAGGCCGCGCTCAAGTTGCAGAGGCACATCGACGATATGGAAAGGCTGCACAAGATGATCGAACCTCCCGCCCTATCCCTGGCCGGGCTACGTGTGTTCACGCCTCCTGCCCCCCCGGACGGGCACTTGGCGAGCGGCTTCTACGAACGCTTGGTTGACTGGATCACAGGCTTTGAGGAATCACTCGACGCCGATCACGAAATTGGCGCTCGTCTCGTAGCCTTTGGCCCCGTCGTGATTCGGCTGACCGATATCACCTGGTGGAACCCTGCGTTGATTCGCTTCGATGGCGTGGATGACGCGGGCAACCCAGTTCAGCTCATCCAGCACATCAGCCAAATCAGTGTGCTGCTGGTTCGGCTGCCGAAGCAGGGACAGGTCGCTAGGCGCATAGGCTTTGTCAGACCACCCGAGCCCGACGCGGAGTAGCTTGTCTTATCTGAATAGGCGGCGCAGAAAACTGTAACAAGAACTGTAACAACTCCGGCTGTTTTTCTTCGGCCCTCGTCACCCGTTTTTCAGTTTTTGTGCTCAGTGAGCACCAGTGAGTAACGATGAGGCCAAGCGTAGTCGGCCTGATAAGCGTGAGGTCAGTAGTTCATTCCATTCGGGCCAAGTCTTCCCGCCGGAAGGATCTCCAACAAACAAGGCGCCGTAGCTAACCACTCTACCGCGCCTCATCGCCGCCCTCCGAAACCAATGCAGACATCACGCCGCCTTCGGCGTCTGACTACCGCCCGCCCCGGACTGCGGCGCGTTCGTGGTGTTGAACGGCCCAGCCACATTGCGGGCACTCTCCCACGCTCCTCATCAGCTCGGCATTATCCCCGAACCGATAGCGGACGACCTTGTCCAGCAAGCGGAGCTGCTTGCTGATGTCCGCCGCAACCACCTTCAGATCGGCGCGCGCACCTACATGCTCGCGCCGGCCTGCGCTGGTCGCCTGGATCGTGTCCTCGTACTGCCCGAGCGCCGTGGTGAGCTCGTCCAACACCTGCTCCGACATCCCGAGCTGCACCAGGAGCTCCTTCTGCGCCGTCGCCCGCTCCAGAATCGCTCGACTCATCGTGAGCAACCCCTGGTGCGTGGTGTTGGCCGGCGGCATGCGGAACTGCTCCGCGAGCTCCGCATTTTGGGTGGCTACCACCGCGCCCACGGCACTCAAATAGCCGAGTATCCGGGGCTGCAGCGCGCGGCGGAGCTCTTGCCGCTGCTTCACGGCCGACCGCTCCACCGCCACCCCCACCCGCTGCTGGGTCGCGAGGTTCTCCGCATGCTCCAGCAGCTGCTCGAGCTTCGTCAGCCCGAGGTCCTGCCCTACTCCGTCCATCTGGTGGGCCCGAAGAAAATCCCGAGCCCGCGCGGCCATCTCCAGCCGCCTACGTAATTGAGCGTTCATAACCGCTCCCTCCTGTTGTGGCCACAGCGTCGGTGCCGTGCACCGTTGTCCGGTTGCGACTCCGACCTTGAACTCCTTGGTCCCTTCTTTTCTAAAGAGAGGCCGCGGTGTCATCCCGAGCGAAGCGCGCGGCACGCGCGCGTAGCGAGGGATCTGATTTTTGCGTATCGTGCCACCACCTTTATGAAAACGTTACTCACCGCGCCGGAGCAGCCTTGGACAAGAAGAAGTTCCTATTCGTCTCACTGGATGGCTTGATCGCCGACATCGCGTGGCAAGTCGTCAAAGAAGGCCACGAGGTGAAGCTGTTCATCGAGTCGAAGGACGAGCGGGAGATCGCCGACGGCTTCGTCCCCAAGACCGAGGACTGGGTGAGTGAAGTCCCATGGGCCGACGTGATCGTCTTCGACGACGTGTTGGGCCAGGGCGCCAAGGCCCACCAGCTGCGGCAGACCGGCAAGCTCGTGGTGGGCGGCACGCCGTACACCGACCAGCTGGAGGACGACCGCGCCTTCGGCCAGCAGGAGCTCAAGAAGGCCGGCGTCTCCATCATTCCACAGGAGAACTTTCACTCCTTCGACGAAGCGATCGCGTTCGTGCGGGCCAATCCCAACCGCTACGTCATCAAGCCGAGCGGCGAGGCGCAGAACCTGAAGCAGCTGTTGTTCGTGGGCGAAGATGAAGACGGCAAGGACGTGATTCAGGTGCTCGAGGATTATCAGCGCGCCTGGGCGGATCGCGTGAAAGCGTTCCAGCTGCAGCGGCGCATTGTTGGTGTCGAAGTGGCAGCGGGCGCGTTCTTCAACGGCAAGGATTTTGTCCTGCCGGTGAACATCAACTTCGAGCACAAGAAGCTGTTTCCGGGTGACATCGGTCCGTCCACCGGCGAGATGGGAACGACGATGTTCTGGAGCGAGCCCACGCGCATCTTCAACGCGACATTGAAGAAGATGGAACCGCGGCTCCGCGACGAGCACTACGTCGGCTACATCGACGTGAACTGCATGGTGAACTCGAACGGCATCTATCCGCTCGAGTTCACCTCACGCTTCGGCTATCCCACGATCAGCATCCAGCAGGAAGGGATGCTGACGCCGATCGGCGAATTCTTCTATCGCCTGGCCGAAGGCTCGATCACGTCGTTCAAGGCGCGCAGCGGCTTTCAGGTCGGCGTGCGCATCATGGTGCCGCCGTTCCCCTACACCGATCCGGAGACGTTCGCGAAGAACTCGAAGGACGCCGTCATCATCTTCAAGAAGCCCACGCGCGACGGCGTCCATATCGAGGACGTCAAGCAAATCAACAACGAATGGGTCGTGACCGGCACGTCCGGCGTCGTCCTGATCGTCGTCGGCACCGGCACCACGATGAAGGCCGCGCAGAAACAGGCCTACAACCGCATCGACAACATCATGATCCCCAACATGTACTACCGCAAAGACATCGGGGATCGCTGGTTCGAAGACTTCGACCGGCTCCACACGTGGGGCTATTTGCGGCCGTAAAACAGCCGGTACGCCGCGGCCGCGTGCATCACCCCCTTGTCTATCAGCTCCGCCATGTAGCCCGGCATCGCGCCGACGCGCGGCTTCACCTTCCCGGCCCCGGCCGGCGTCTGATCCGGCGCGAGACCGCGATAGGCGTCGGTGAGCCCCGCGCGCAGCGCTTCGAGCACCCACGGCTTCATCTCGACAGTCGCCTTGGTGACCTCCACGCCTCGCACCGTCCCGCGCGGATCGAAACCGATCGCGAGCTCGAGTGGCCCGTGCTGGCAATCCACGCGCATGAAGATGAGCGCGCCGGTGGCCTGGTCCTGACGCTTCCCGACGTAAAACGTGACCACGCCGTCCGGCGGCTCCCAGCCGACCGCGTCATGTAACCGTCTTGAATCGGCGCTGCTGAGATGCAGCTCCCGCGCTGCGAAATTGTCCGCGCCGGGCAACAGCCGGTTGACGGCATCCTGCCGCTTTACAAGCACAACAGTGGGCGTGATATGCAGCAGCACCGCCGCGGCCGCGGCCAGTAAAATCGTTTTCATCGATTCCTCCACCACATTTGATAGGTGGCCAGCGCGGCCACGATGGTATAGCCGAGAGCCATCGCCCATCCGCCCGCGAGCGTGACGATCGCGAAGCGGGGCGATACGAGTTTCGTCAGCCACATCCCTGCGAAATCGAGCCAGGGCGCGGCGAAGAGCAGCGTGATGATCGCCAGCCCTCCCCAACGCGGGAGGGTGAGACCGAGGGTGACCAGAGAAAGAGCCGCGGCGATGACCGCGTACATCGGCATGTGCACGTGCGTGTCCTGCACGAGCAGATTCATGTCGACGTGATGCGTTTCCTCCCCCATCTCGGCCATCGAGACGGACCGCTCCGTAACGACCGTGGTATCCGGCGGCATCTGCATGGCCATCCTCATCTCGCCTGACGGACCGTATGTCTCCGCGACTTTGCGGGGGCTGAACCCCGCGTAGAGAGCCACCATCCACGCGCCGAACAGGTAGGACGTGCCGAGCGTGGCGAGCAGCAGGGTAACGAGCCAGCGCACGCGCAGATCACTGTGCCGCAGATCGTAGAGCACTTGGGCTCCTAAAAGACGAAGACGAGCTCGACCAGAGCAGTCAGGTTCGACTGCTTCAGGCTCCCGTCCTTCGTCTCGAACACGGGTTGGCTCGAGTGATCGAGGCGCAGCGCCGGTCGGATCGAGAATGCGGGGAGACGGAACGACGTGAACTCCACGTTGGAGAACACGCCTTCCTGCGCCTCGCGGTAGAAGTACCAGGGTGAGATCGTCAGCGAGCGCATCGTCTGTGCGGTTCCGGTTCTCACACCGTCCGGGTCGTTGAACACCTCGCCTCGAACGGTCAGGCCCGTTGACCTGCCGGCACGCCAGCACGCCTGCCCGACGACCGCCGACCAGTTCACGCCAGGCTGGGACCCGCGGTGCGCCTCGGCCTGGAGAATCAGGCGTTGCATCGGCTGCCAAGTGGCATCACCGGTGAGCAACGTACGCTGTGATGCGTTCGTCGAATCCTCCTCCGGGCCGTACAGCACTCCAACAGCCACCGCGAGCCCGGACGAGGGAAAGGCTTGCAACTTGAAGCCTGCCGTCTTACCACTGTTATTATCCGCCTCTTGATCCCAGCCGTTCGCCACGAGTCCAAGCACGCTGATCTTTGGGTTCACGGTGTAGCGCGCCAACAGGCCGGTGAACTTGACCGGACGCGCGTTCTCCAATGTGAACGAGGACGTCGGTATGAGATTCAGCGGCTCATCGTCACGTTCGAAGCCGATCGGCGCATCGAACCGGCCGAACGACAGCGACAGCGCCGATAGGTGCGCCGGCGTCCAGTTGACGATGAGATTGTCGATTTCGACGTGGGTGTGTACCGGCTCGCTATCGTGCACCGCCACGTGGGTCGTCAGCTGAGCGAACAGGTACAGCTGATCCGACCATGGCCGGAACAGACTCAGCGCGAGTTTGGATGCCATGGCCCGATTCTGCGCGAGGTTCCGATCGTACAT
>Ga0184626_10000653_pt1 | contig 11139 bp, 9 predicted proteins | sample PLM3_60_b1_FD_133142 | JGI IMG/M metagenome (GOLD analysis project Ga0184626, IMG submission 133142) | Groundwater sediment microbial communities from an aquifer in East River, Colorado, USA - PLM3_60_b1 | ecosystem: Environmental > Terrestrial > Soil > Riparian zone | place: USA: East River... | reverse complement strand
TTCGTAGGGCACAATCACTTTTGCCTGATAAGGCGTAGCTGTATCGCCGGTCCGCACTAATCCGTATACCGCCTTCTTCAAGTTGTATTCTTGACGCAGTCCGAACTGAGTGCCATCTTTGGGCGTTTCTGCCGCGCTCTTGATACGGTTGATGAGTTCCAGCAGGGGTGGCTGCAATTCCGCTTTCATTTTCTCAACGGTCATCTCATCCTTTTTTGTTATGGATCCGGGACCCTCTGCAGGCGCAGTTTGCGCAATCCTTTGTTTTTCCAATTCTTGGTGGAGAGCTTGGATTTCCTCTCTTAACTTTGCATTCTCTTGAAGTAAGAGCCGGACATCCTTCTGCATTTCTTCGATGCGCGGGTCTTTTTCATCTTTTCGGCACGCTGTGACAAGCAGGGAAAGGGTCACAAAAAAAATAAAAGAAAAATTCAGAAAAGACTTCATGCAATTCGGATGGCGGGAATGATTGGCCGGAAGACGGCATCTATTACGCCGCTCCCGGCCGTAAAAATGGAACGATCCGGAAATCGTACTACTTCAACTTGGAAACAAGCTTCTTCAACTGCTTGCCGGGCTTGAACTTTGGAATGCGTTTGGCGGCGATTTTGATCGCTTTTCTTGTCTTTGGGTTCATTCCCATTCTCGCTTTGCGCATCGCGGTTCCGAAAGTGCCAAAACCAACGAGAGCCACTTTCTGGCCCTTTTTCATCGTATCGCCAATCGCGTCCAAGGTTGCCTGCAACGCAGTTCCTGCCTGTTTCTTGCTCAGCTTTGCATTCTTTGCAATCGCTGCAACTAAATCGTTCTTATTCAAAATGTTCCTCCTGGGTAATAGTTGATGGGTCTGAGACACTGCATTCTACCAGCGAAAATGCAAAATGCAAAGAGAATTTTGTCCGCGCGGAAGCATTGACTTTCAAAGGGAGGTTACTAGAATTAAGAGCGTAATTTTCGTTTGGCGGTATCGTCTAGGGGACCAGGACGGGTGGTTCTCAGCCATCAAACCGGGGTTCGAATCCCCGTACCGCTATAAGAATTCACCACGAAGGCACGAAGGACACGAAAGCAAAAAAATTAAATACTTTGTGTTCTTTCGGACATGGGGACATAGTCCCGGCGGTCACGGCCAAGATAAATCTGCCGCGGGCGCGCAATTTTTTGTTCCTGATCTCCCACCATTTCAATCCACTGCGCAACCCATCCGGCGGTTCGTGGAATAGCAAACAGCACAGGAAAGATGGTAATCGGGAAACCCATGGCCTGATAGATCAGACCTGAGTAAAAATCCACATTCGGATACAGACGGCGTTTGATAAAATATTCCTCTTCCAATGCAATCCGTTCCAATTCAAGAGCGATTTCAATCAGTGGATTTTTTCCGGTAACTTGAAATACTTCATCCGCCATCCGTTTGATGATACGTGCGCGAGGATCATAATTTTTGTAGACGCGGTGACCAAAGCCCATCAGGCGGCCTTCTCCCCGCTTGACCCCTTCAATAAAGGCAGGAATCTTGTCCTTGGTTCCTATTTCCGTGAGCATCCTGAGTACTGCTTCATTGGCGCCACCATGCAACGGACCATAGAGAGCGGCGGCCGCAGCGGCGGTGGCGGAATACGGATCGACATGAGAACTGCCGACATTACGCATTGCGTTCGTGCTGCAATTCTGCTCGTGGTCAGCATGCAAAATAAACAATACGTCCAACGCACGCTCCAACACCGGATCCGGTTTGTATTTCAGTTCTGTCTTCTTGAACAGCATGTTCAGAAAGTTTCCGGTATAGTCCAGATCGTTGTCAGGATAGGCGTAAGGCATGCCGATACTGTGACGGTATGCAAAAGCGGCAAGAGTCGGCATCTTGGCCAGAAGACGATAGGTTTGCAGCTTTCTGGAATTCGGATCCATGATGTTATGCGCGTCTGGATAGAAGGTGCTCAATGCGGCTACAGCACTGACGAGCATTCCCATCGGATGAGCATCGTAATGAAACCCGTCGATGAATTTTTCAATGTTCCTGTGGATGATCGTGTGATGGGTAATGTTATAGATCCAATCTTCCAGTTGTTTTGGATTGGGGAGTTCCCCATGAATAATCAGATAAGCCGTTTCCACAAACGTGCTTTTTTCCGCGAGTTGCTCGATCGGATAACCGCGGTAGTTGAGAATCCCTTTGTCCCCATCAATATAAGTAATGCGGCTCTGGCATGAGGCGGTATTCAAGAACCCCGGATCGTAGCTGACCAGTCCAAGATCATCCTCTCCGGTTCTGATCTGACGCAAATCGGCACAACGAATGGCGCCGTTCTGGATGGGGATCGAATACGTCTTGCCTGTCCGGTTGTCCGTAATGGTCAGCGTATTCTCTTTCATTTTGTCTCCTGACGGAAAGGAGCGTTCTGAAGTCCGGTTCTCCTACCTGGAAGGCTCATCCGAGTCGGGTATTTCCTCAGGCGGAATTGCCGGATTCATGTCATCTGATGGAGTTTCCTCCAGTGGGGTTGCAGGTTTCTTTTCCACCGGTTGAGGTGGATTCCATGCCTGGAGTTTTGCGATCTGCGAATTGACCTGGCCGGCAACTTCATCAGTCCGCGATTTAAAGAAGCTGGAATTCTCTACGGAACCGTATCCAATCACCGTATTGTAGTAATTCCGGATACCGGTAATTGCATCATTCAGGGCCTTATAACCATCCTCATAACCTTTTGGGGCGAGTGATAGACGTTCCCGGAGATCCTCCAGCGAGGCAAGACTGGAGGCAATCGATTCCTTTAATTCTGCTGCCGATTGCGTCGCAAGAAAACTGTCGACTGCGTGTTTTGGATCGCCTCCTGTGCTGGATGCCATCTCCCAATTTGTGTAGACCCCCGAAGTGAGTGTGCTCAATTCCCCCATCGCTTCGTTCATTCTCGGTACTGAGTCCTTCAATTGACGCGCGTACGCTTCCGGTATGAATACACCCGGTTCAGAGTAATCTTCCACATTTTCAATCGGCTTCCCGATGTCCATATCGCCATATTTCTCTTTTAATCTTTCCAGATCTTCTTTGGTGTAAACCCGGGCCTGCTTTTTTGTTTCCGGCGCAGGCTTGGATTCTTGCTTCATAGCCGGTTCCGGAGCCGGAGCTGACGCCGCTTGCGTAGCGTTTGTCTCTGCCATCTTTTCCAAATCCAGCGAACTCTTCTTCAGAGAATATAGCGTGCCGCTATCATCCTTGAATATTACACTGTCCGGTGATTCCGAGATCAGAGTGCCGGTCATGACCTTTCCGTTTTTCAAAACAACCGTATAACCCTCGGCTGAATAAAGAAATGCGCAAACCAGCAGAACAACAGGCAATAACAAACGTTTGGACATAGCTCCTCCGTCGATCGAAGTGTAAATGATTGTATCACAACTGTTATGGAGAAGCGGGCGTCCTCGCGGACTTGCAAAATCAAATGAAGAGACCGATATTCTCTACGTTATTTACAGGAGGTAATTATGAGTCGCAGTGGTGAAAAATTTGCGATGGCCTTTGCTGGAGCCCTGGCTGGGGCGACGGTCGCGCTTCTTCTTGCACCGCAAACCGGTGACAAGACACGGCGTCAAATTGCAAAATACGGAAAAAAGGCGGGCAGCCGGGCACAGAAATTTGTTGGTGAAATTGCCGACGCAATGGATGATGTGCTGGGTGACGTGCTGAAGTTCAGTGGAAACAAAATCGAAAGAGGAAAGGAGCTGACCAGCCATGCGCATTCGGAAATATTAGAGGTTCTGGATGCCGGCAAGAAGTACATCGAGGAAGAGCGCGCAAAACTCGATAAAATCTTCAAGTAGGGGCTGCTGCATTTGCTTCGGCCAGTTCGTGCGCTCACGCCTTTGTCGTTCATCAAAAGCAATTTGTGAACACAAAGTGTGCGCAAATGCACAGCCCGTCACGGCAGTCGTATGATTCGCTCTTCGCAGAACGGGCTAAGCATTTTCTGCTGCGAAGAGAACGCATTCGCAATGCGAGGTTATTTCCGATTTCAGCGGGAACACCACGACGTATGGAAAATGCTCAGCCCCTACCGGAATTAGGCGCTGGTTCGTGACGAACAGACATGAAGAGTAGCAGGATTGCTACTCCGAGACAGATCGAAGAATCCGCAACGTTGAAAAACGGCCAGTGGTAATCAAACCAGTGCAGATCAATAAAGTCGATCACATGTCCATTCCGCAAACGATCGAATAGATTCCCAAGCGCGCCTCCCAACACCAGAGCCAGGCCCGCATAGAGTTTTGGACTTCTAGCGCTGACCCGTAGGAAATACACAAGGATCACGCCCAGTGAAAGAATCGATAGGATTGACAAAAGCCAGGACAAGTATGGACTGCTGACATCGGAACCAAGCCCGAAGACCGCGCCCCGGTTATGGATATAAGTCAGGTTCAGAAAGTTTGGAATGATCTCAATGGTTTGATGCTCATGCATTCCCTGGGACACGATTTTCTTTGTAATCTGGTCCAGCAAGAAGACCGCAATCGAAACCAGAAGATATTTCGATCGCTCCCTCCAGGTGCTCATCTTGTCTCCGCCATGAGTTGATCGAGCACGGAAGCGCACCGCGCGCAAACGCCGGGATATGCCGGGTTTGATCCGACATCGTTCCGGATTTGCCAGCAGCGTGCACATTTTTCACCGGCTGCTTTTCGTACTTCAAATTGTGTGTTCGGTCCGTCCTGAAGTTCAACTGTCGAGACAATGAACAGTTCCGGCAAGAAAGATTCAAACCGCTTCAACACAGCATCATTGCCGGTAACAAGGATGGATGCTTCCAGCGACGCCCCGATCTCTTTTCGTTGTCGCGCCTCTTCCAGAAGTTTCAACACCGATTCCCGGAATTCCACCAGCCTTGTCCAATCCTGTTTCTCCTGATCACTGAGCCAATCTTTGTGCTCAGTTTCAAATTCGGTCAGATGAACCGATTCAGGTTGTCCGGGAAGATGAGACATCTCGCGCCAGACCTCTTCGCTCGTAAAGGAAAAAATGGGAGCTGTCATTCGCACAAGCTCATGAAGGATGCGAAACATGACTGTTTGAGCAGAGCGGCGTTTGCTGCTTTGCGCGTGTGAAACGTACAACCGGTCTTTGTTTATATCGAGATAAAATGAACTCATCTCCACAACGCAGAACCGGTAGATCGAATGATAAACAACATGGTATTCATACCGCTCGTATGCATCGAAAACTTTTCGGGATAGATCGGATAATTGTTGCAAGGCCCAGCGATCGATCGGTTCGAGTTGATTCTCAGTTACCTGATCCACTTCCGGATTGAAGTCATACAAATTGGATAAGAGATACCGGAAGGTATTGCGGATTTTTCGATACGCCTCCGCGATCCGCGTCAGCGTTTCTTTGCCGATCGCAATTTCTTCCCGGTAGTCTACCATGGCAACCCAGGTCCGGAGGATCTCGGCCCCATGCGTCTTCAGGATGTCCTCCGGATCGATGTAATTCCCGAGACTCTTCGACATCTTCCTTCCTTCGGCATCCACCACCATTCCATGAGTGACCACAGTCCGGTATGGAGCTGTGCCCCGGGTTTTTACAGCAGTCATGAGAGAGCTGTTAAACCATCCACGATATTGATCATTTCCTTCAAGATAGAGATCGGCCGGCCAGCGTAAGTCCTTTCTGCGATCCATCACAGCCGCATGGCTGCAGCCTGAATCGAACCACACATCGAGAATATCAAACCCTTTTTCAAACTCTGTAGAATTGCAGCCCTGACACTTGACTCCCTCCGGCAATAATTTTTCCGCCGGGTACACATACCACGCATCGGCTCCTTCCTTTTCATAAATGTCCGCGACAAAATCAAAAATACGGTCATCACGCAGAAATTCTTTGCATTGTTTGCAGTAGAATGCTGTGATCGGGACGCCCCACACCCGCTGCCGTGAAATGGTCCAGTCCGGGCGAGACTCGATCATATTGTAGATCCGCTCCTCTCCCCATTTTGGCAGCCATTGCACTCGTTTGATTTGATCCAACGCTTGCTGCCGCAGGGAATCGAGAGAAATAAACCATTGTTCTGTTGCCCGGAATAGAATCGGATTGTGACATCTCGGGCAATGCGGATATGTATGATCGTATTTTTCAAAGTGAAGCAGCATGCCGCTTTCTTTCAAATGCTCCACAATTTTCGGATCCGCATCAAATACAAACATTCCCCCAAAGAAGGGAACACCGGAATGGAATCGGCCGCGTCCATCAATCGGAGTCAGGATCTCCAGACCGTACTTTACGCCGCTGTAATAATCGTCGGCGCCGTGACCGGGAGCCGTATGAACTGCGCCTGTACCCTGATCCATGGTCACGTAATCGGCGAGAATCAAAAGCGAATCGCGCTCTAGAAATGGATGTCGGGCCTTCCGGTTTTCAAAACGTTTTCCGGAAAGTACGGTCAAAACCGTTCCTTCAGGAAGACCTGTCGCTTTGCGAACCGGTGGCAACATCTTCTCTGCAAGGATGTATGTTTCGCCGGATGGAACTTCGTACGCGACATAGTTTTCATCCGGGTGAAATGCGATGGCAAGATTCGCCGGAAGAGTCCAGGGCGTGGTTGTCCAGATCAAGACAAAGATTTTCTTGCCGGCAAGGGCGGGATCCAGCGAGCTCCAATCTTCCGCTACCGGAAACTTTACGTAGATAGAAGGAGAGCGATGATCCTGATATTCCACTTCGGTATCCGCCAGCGCTGTTTCGCAAGACCAGCACCAGTGGACCGGTTTGAATCCTCTATATACGTGGCCGCTCCGGAAAAACTCTCCATACATACGCGCAATGGTGGCCTGATAGGAGTAACTCATGGTCATATATGGATGCTCCCAGTCGCCAAGTATTCCGAGCCGCTTAAATTCCTGCCGCTGGATGTCCAGATATTTCTCCGCGTATTGACGGCATTCTTTCCGGAATTGAACAGGATCCATGTCCTTCTTTCTTGCTTTTGTAAATTTTTCAACTTGAAGCTCGATCGGCAGACCATGACAATCCCATCCAGGGACAAACGGGGCATCAAATCCCATCATCGATTTCGATTTAACAACCAGGTCTTTGAGCACCTTGTTGATTACATGGCCAAGATGGATTTTGCCGTTGGCATATGGCGGACCGTCGTGAAGGATGTATGTGGGCTTTCCCTGTTTCGATTCACGCAGCTTGTTGTACAGATCCAGGTCTTCCCAGAACTTCATCAATTCCGGCTCGCGTTGGGTCAGATTTGCCTTCATCGGAAACTTTGTTTGAGGCAAATTCAATGTTTTTTTCAGCTCTTTTTCATCCATACCGCTTCCAACAAACTGTAGATTGTATGCCTACAGGGTGGGATGTCAAACCTGGAAGAGGATTGAGGATGGAGAATGGAGGATAGAAGATGGAAACCGTTGCCATCCTCCATACTCTATCTTCCATCCTCGCGGCAAAAAGGCTCAGAATCCTGGAGGCGACATCGAGTCTTTGATGAGTCTGTGGTTAGTCCTTTCTCAATGAAGCAAGGCGAAGACGGCGCCGACAAATAGAAGCGCCATTCCACCGGAAACAACAAGAAACTTCGTCCAGGCGCCTCGATCCATTGCCCGGGACAGGGACTCCGCTTCCAGAATCAGCTTGTTACGGTTGGCTACTTCACTATTCAGCCTGTCCAGTTGATCGTAGTTTTCCCGGAAAGCGCGCTCTTCCAATCGAAGCGGTTCTACTTTCCAGCCAAGATCGTAAAGATAGGGCTCCATTTCTTTTCGATAGAGTTCCATCTGGCGCGTAGCTTGCTTCTTTTTGTCTTCCAATTGCTGGATTTGTTGATTGTAATCGTTAATCCTCTGTTCAAAATCTCGCCGGATGGTCTCTTTATCCTGGTCCAGGCGCTCAATTAAAGACCGTTCCTTGGCCAATTCCATCTTTAACTTTTCAATCTTCGAAATCAGCAACGGGATCTTGCAGTCTATCTCGCACTTCTGAGCGTGAATGAGGCGGATGGCTTCCTGTTCCAGCTGAATCCCGGCCGGTTTCTCTGCAGCATCAGCCAGATCGAATTCCTGAATCGCTTGCTGATGTTCACGTATCTGTTGAGAAAGATGATCCTGTTTTGTTCTGAGTTCTTCCATCTGGACCTTGTTGTCTTCCTTTTCTGCATTGATGCTCTCAATCCTTTTTCGGTGAGGCACGATCTGCTCTTCGACCTGATCCAGATCCTGATTGAACTTGGTAGTGAGATCCGCTTTGGAAGCGTCGATGTCTTTGATTTGCGTATCGTGTTCACCGTATTGTGTTTTCAAACGGTTCATTTCGATTTGAAGCTCTTTTAAGTGAACAAGAATCCCGGCGAGATCCGGGTGGCTGACATGCGCTTCCCAGGCGCGCACGCCCAGCGCATGGACATACTTTTCCTTTTCCTTTTCAAATCCTTTGATTTCGAAATAGAGACGGGTAACTACGCCTTTGCGTTTGATTTCAGAGAACCCGGTTTTGAAAATGATAGAAACGCGATCCGCCACACTCTGTCTTTGCGAGTCCGGATTTACCTCGATCGTGTTCCCCATCATCTCCAGTTCCCGGTATCATATTACTCGTAGAGTGCTTTGTCAATAGTACTATATCTAGTAAACTGGAGCGCAGGCGTCCCCGCCTGCATTCTGGGTCGGCAGGCATCTTGCCTGCGAAGCCGGCAGAATGCCGGACATTTATGCCGGCTGAAAGCCGGCGCTCATCTCGAGTTGCGATAGATGAGCGCCAGCCTCTGGCTGGCATAACTTACCGCCGGCGGTGTCAAACTCCAATGCAGGCATCTTGCCTGCAAAATGACTACCCCGGCTGTGCAACAACAGAAGTGCATCCCCAGGTGGTACAGTGGCGGTTTTCGTTCCAGCAGCCCTTGTGCAAGCGCGTGAGGCACTGGCTACACATCACAACGTTCTCCGTTTCCGGATTCAGTCTTTCGCGGCAATAAGGGCACGATTGGTTTACACGGACGGGTATCAGTTTTAATGCGAGTTGTCTTTCATATGCATCCACGATCCGGATGATGGCTTCCAGGGCATCTTGAAATGTGCTGCGATAAAGATGGTCCGGCAATTTCTGATACAGCACTTTCAAGGTGCCGCGGTAGATCTCCAGACGTGTGATCGGCCCTAGCTTTGCCGTCTGTTCCACAATCTCCGCAGTTTCCAAAAATTGACGTGCTGCTTCTGGCTGATTGCTGTGCGCAAGAAACGCACTGCCAGAAACTTCCTCTTCCGAAAACAGCTCCTCATCTATTTGGAAATTGGGGGACCGGACCAGGAGGCGCAACCAGAATTTCTGAATTACTGGAACATGAATTTCCAATTCATCCGGCTGCCTTTCGCGCGCAAGCAACCGAAATCGGTGCTCTATAAGAAGATCTCTTCCCGCAAATTTTCCGCGGAAGTGGCAGATGTTGCGTCTGAACCCAAAATGGATTGTAAAACTTCCCGGTATTCCTTCGCAGATTGCCTGAAGAAAACCCTCATTCGTAACAGCGAGCCAATAACCACCACAGGCCAGAATTGCAGCTGCAATTGCAAGTTGTGCGAGTAAATCCACAATGGAGATTTTAAACGATCCGGAGAACGGGAGGGAAAAAAGAAGAAAGGCAGGAACTACTCTGAGTAGCCCCTGCCACAATTTTTGATGTTACGCGTTAACGTTTACTTTGATCTGTTTCGGTTTGGATTCTTCGCGTTTTGGCATCGTGATCTTCAGAACGCCGTTCTTGTAATCGGCACTGATCTTTTCAGCAGATACGGTGTGCGGAAGTACAAAGCTCCGCGCAAAGGAACCATAAGAACGTTCGATACGGTGATAGTTGTTTTCATTTACTTCTTGTTCCATCTTTCGCTCGCCCTTTAAGTAAAGTGTGTTGTCCTCAATTCGGACTTCCACATCCTTTGGGTCCATATCCGGAAGGTCCGCTTTCAACACGATCCCCGAATCATCTTCATAGATGTCAACGGCCGGTGCCCAGCTGCCTGCAAACAACCCCTCATACTGCTGAGTCCGTGTTCGTGGAAGGCCTTCCTCAAGGAAACGATTCATTCGATCCTGTAACGTCATAAGATCTCTAAACATTGGTATCCTCCTGATGTTTGTAATTGAGTTCAATTACATAATAAAATATTAGTGTGATATTGTCAAGTATCTGTAAGCTATTTTATTACACTAATTTACATGCCTATATTTTGACGGACCAGTTCTCTCGGGCAGGGCGCAGCTGACGCTGTTGAAAAATGCCATTGAAGGTGGTAGGGGGGGCGACCCTTGTGGTCGCCCGGCTCGAAGAATGGCGATTTTGGGAGGGCGACCATAAGGGTCGCCTCTACCATTTTTCAACAGCCTCGGCCGAGACGCCGCCACTGCAGACCGTTTTTCGGATGATAAGATGGAAGGATGTATCGATTTCTTTACCTGTTTCTTGTTTTACCGGCTGTTGTTTACGCCGGCAATCCCAATGTTCTACTGATCACAATTGACACATTGCGTGCCGATCATTTGGGTTGCTACGGTAACAAGACCATCCGAACACCCAACCTGGATTTGCTTGCAAAAGATAGTCTCTTTTTTGAAAACGCTGTATGTCCGGCGCCGTTAACTCTCCCGTCTCACACATCCTTGATGACCGGCCGATACCCTTTTCACCATGGAGTGGTCGATAATGCCGGCGCGGTCAGTGCGGGGGAAACCACGCTTGCTGAGATCCTGCGTGCGCGCGGGTATCACACATATGCGTTTGTTGGTGGATTTCCGCTGGATCATCGTTTTGGGCTCGATCAGGGTTTTGAAATCTATGATGACCTTTTTCCGCGAAAGGCGAACCAATCGCTGGATTTTCGTTCCGAGCGCGGCGCCGATCAAGTTTTTAAGGCAGTCCAATCCGCAAAGATTCAAGAACCCTATTTTGTCTGGGTTCATTTTTATGATCCACATGCACCATATTTGAACGGAGGATACGATGGCGAGATTGAATTTGTAGACCAGCAAGTGGGTCAGTTGGTGAAATGGCTTGCTCGGACAAATCCGGTGATTGCAGTTGCAGGAGATCACGGTGAAAGTTTGGGTGAACATGGCGAATGGACACATCGCATTTTTTTGTACGA
>Ga0184626_10000652_pt1 | contig 11152 bp, 8 predicted proteins | sample PLM3_60_b1_FD_133142 | JGI IMG/M metagenome (GOLD analysis project Ga0184626, IMG submission 133142) | Groundwater sediment microbial communities from an aquifer in East River, Colorado, USA - PLM3_60_b1 | ecosystem: Environmental > Terrestrial > Soil > Riparian zone | place: USA: East River... | reverse complement strand
TGCCGTCACGTGCAAAGATATACCCGATTTTGCCTTGTGGAATGGTCACGAGCGGTGCCATCCGCACAACATATTGGATAGGGATGAGATAGTGCAAACCGCCGCGCAAGACCTTCGGTTGAAAGCCTGCTTCACCCTTCAGCGCGATAAAGCCGCTCTCTATTGAGCCACTGAAACTAAATCGTTTTTCGACAATCCCAATGCGCGTGTTTGGAATCCATCGAATTCCAAAAAGGAAGAATAACACTATTAGGACTATCAATACGCGAATTCCCACATAAATAATTAATTCAGTCATTTCGACCTCCTTTGGTCATTTTGATGCACTATATTCATCTACGAGAATTGCGAGGTAAGGGTTGCGAAAAATCAGATGGCTGATCTCGAAAGGAAAGACTTTAAAATAACGTTCCCATTATATGTCATAAGGCCTATTGCCATAACTGAAGCAACCGATTAGGATTTCATTTTACGAGGAGGAATAATGAAAAATTGGATTTGGATTGCTATTGCCATATTCGCGCTGGGAATCTCGTCCTGCAATTTGCCAGCGGATCAGGCGACAGAAACGCCTCCGCCTCCTGCCCCGCCGACGCTTGAAATACCGATCACAAGCGCATCTACGCCCACGCTTGTTTCCATTGAAACGCTGCTGGCAATTGACACTGCCACGATCGTTCCTACCGCGACGCCCAGTAATTCGCTTGCGTCAGCCAAAGACCAGCCTGTAAATTGTCGCTTTGGGCCCGGCACGCAATATGGTATCGCGGGTGCGTTGATCCAGGGTAGGCAGGCAGAGATGATCGGCAAGAACCTGGATTCATCCTGGTGGTACGTGAGAAATCCCAGCGATCCTTCCACACTCTGCTGGCTTGCCGCGAGCGTCACTGACACAGTGGGAAATGTGGAGGCGCTCCCAGTGGTGGAACCGCCTGAGATAATGGTCACCAGCGTAAATGTCAGTGTTGACCCGCCGGGTATGAACGTCGCATGTGATGCTTTTCCACAGAGCGTCATTATGAGCGCGTTTATCACCACCAACGGTCCAGCCATTGTAATTTGGCGCTGGGAGTCCAGCACTGGCAAAACTTCGGCCGAAAAAAACCTGCTGTTCGAGGAGGGCGGCACGAAGATGGTGCAGGATTATTATCAGGTGGATAGTGCCAATGATTATTCGATACGAGTTCGTACCATTGTGCCGAATGTTGTTATTGGTGAGGCTAATTTCAAGGTGATTTGTACACCATGATCATTGTGGCCTGTCATCCGCTTGCCAGTTTCAGAGCGGATGACATGCTTAATAAGGATATGATGCTTTCAAACTTTGTCAGGTTTTATCGAATGGACATGATATATAATCGCTCCATCAGGAGTGCTTACTGAATCAGCAAGTTAGGCAGTTATTGCGCTTGAATGCGCGCCTGATGGGTGAGGCTCAGATGGCTATTACTTGGGTTCAAGAAGTCTATAAGAAGAAAAATCGCCGTGAAAACCAATCTGGCTGGCGGTTCATATGTTTGATTGTTGCCGCCGCAATTTTAGTTTCATGTGGTGGCGTCTCACCGGCACAAGCGAATCGGACTCCCTTGAAAGTGGAATTTGCCTTCTGGTGGGGTGACTTTACTCTCCTTGTCGCAAAAGAAAAGGGATTGTTTGAAAAATACGGGGTAAATGTTGAGCCTGTATATTATGAGAGTTTCCCACAGGCCCCTGCCGATCTGGCGGCAGGAAAAATTGATGCTGGCCTTTTCTCGATCGGGGATTCGCTCACTGCGTCGGAACATACGGAAGTAAAAGTGGTAGCGGCGTATGACGATGGCGGATTGAACACCATTGTAGCTATTCCTGAAATTGAATCCATTGCTGACCTGAAGGGAAAGCAGATCGGAGTGAAGGTTGGTTCCCCGTATGAACTTTTCGTGATTGAAATGCTTCACACAGCGGGCTTGCAGGTTTCGGACATAGTGCTTGTGAATCTCAGCGCAGAAGAGATCCCTGATGCCATGCCCAAGAAGGTTCAGGCTGGGTTCGTTTGGGAGCCATATACAACGCAATTATTGGACAAGGGCTATAAGGTCCTGTTTTCGAGCGCACAGATATCCAGTCTCTATCCTGATCTGATTACATTCCGGGCATCTGTTGTTGAGCAGAGACCAGAGGATGTTCGCGCTTTCCTGAAAGCGTGGTTTGAAGCAGCAGATTACCGCATGAAAAATCCCGAAGAAACGCGGCAAATTGCGGCCAGGTACCTTGGGGTGCCTTTGGATCAAATTCAAGCGGATGATCAGCTTCACATTATGACGCTTGCGGACAATCAATTACTCTATCAAGAAAAACCACAGGATGGCTCCCGGTCCATTTATGATACGGCTCAAATCAGCGCGGATTTCCTGATAAGAATTGGAACACTTACAAAACAGCCCGATCTAAAAACAATATTCGATCCGTCGTTCTTCGAGGAATAAATCAATGCCTTATGAATAGTAATTTGACGCCATCGCAATTGACAACTGATGATACGGATAAACAACGACGAAGAAATACAATCGCGATCAGTCTCAGGTCAAAGCTGATTATTGCCTTTATTGTTGTCACCCTGGTTCCGATTGCTATTATCGGATATTACAGTGATGTAGTTGCGCGCAACTTGATCTATCAGGCCGCACAACGTGATCTTTCTGAAACATCAAGCCAGACGGCCCTCCAAATCGACTCTTACATCTCAAGTCAACTGAACAGCATACGCACAGAGGCTCAGCAGCCCTTTCTGAGGGACTATCTGGAATTACCCACAGGTCTGAGGTCTGGAAGCGCGCAGGAACTTAACACCAAACAAATCCTTGTTATTTTTTCCAGAAAAGATCCTGTTTTTATTAGATCCTATGCGCTTCTCGATAGTCAGGGCTTGAATCTTCTGGATACTTCAGAAGAGCAGATTGAAAGTTACGAAGGCAATTTCGATTACTTCAAACAGCTCATGTCGAACGGCCTGCCCTTTGCATCTTCAATTCTGTTTCAGAAGAAGAACAGTATTTATATCAGCGCAGCAGTGCGGAACGAAATGGGAGACATCATTGGCGTACTAAGGGCAAAATACGATGCTGTGGTTTTTCAATCCATGTTGTTATCCATTTTGTCCGAGGCAGGAACTGGCGACTTCCTGATCATCATTGACAAAAATACGTATGTGCGAGTCGCAGATACAGGAAGCGCGGAAAACTTATACAAATCCTTTATGGATCTATCCTCGGATGAGATTTCAAATCTACAATCGGAAAGTCGTCTGCCTCCTGGAAAACCTGAGGATGTAATATCACCATCCCATCAAATTGTTTCAGGTATTGATGATCTATCGGAAGCCCCTTTCTTTACCGCATATTCTGACTCTATTATGGCAGATGCGCTTATCACCGGCACTCCATTAAAAACCGTACCATGGATTGTCATTGAGGGGCGTTCGAAAAATGTCCTGTCCCAGCCACTTGAAAATCAAAGGCGAACTACGATCTTAATTGCCATGCTGCTTCTAACTGCGGCGGCTATCGCGGCCCTGCTTGCGGCGCAAGTCATCACACAACCGGTCACCAACCTTACCGCAGTCGCAAAAAAAATCGCAGGAGGTGAATTTCAAGTGCAGGCCGTACAAACCACGCAGGATGAAATAGGTACACTCGCTATTGCTTTCAACGCCATGACGGAAAAACTCCGCCAAACCCTCGCGGGGCTGGAAGAAGAACTGCGCGAGCGCAAACATGCGGAAGAGATAATTCGGCAATCGGAGGACAAATACCGGGCTCTTGCCGAGCATATCCCAGCTGTGGTTTATACTGACCTTGCCTATGGTTTGGGCGAAACTATATACATTAGCCCGCATGTGCAGAACATGCTCGGATATTCAGCGGGGGACTGGGTTGCCTATCCGGACTTGTGCAACGATTTGATCCACCCTGAGGATCGTGAGCGCGTGTTCAGAGAGCGCGACAAAGCCGAACGTAGTGGACGGTTCACCCTCGATTATCGTTATGTTGCCAAAGATGGCCATGTCGTCTGGGTGCGCGACGAGGCGTTACTCCTGAATGATCGGGCGGGGAAACCGGAATTCTGGCAGGGCGTAATGCTGGATATCACTGCTCAGAAACAGGCAGAAGAGGGTCTGCTCCAATTCAGAAAAGTGATGGATGAATCGAGTGATGCCATTTTCATGATTGACCCGGAGACCGGCCACTATATTGATTTTAACAGGAGCGCGTATGAGCGCCTGGGCTACAGCAGGGGCGAGTTGGGTCAACTGGGCGTAATAAATATTGCTCAGCATATTCCCAGCATGGAAGTATGGCAAGAGCGGGTCGAACTCGTGCGCAAAAAAGGTGGATTGATCTTCGATTCTATCTATCAGCGAAAAGATGGAACGATATTCCCGGTGGAGGTCAGCGCACGTATGTTGGATTACAGTGATAAAACGATAATGGTGGCGCTCGTGCGTGATACCACCGAGCGCAAACAGGCAGAAACAGCTTTGCGCGAAAGCGAGGAACGCTTCCGTAAAATATTCCACTCCAGCCCGGTTGCCATTTGCATCACGACGCTTGAAGAGGGGCGGCTTCTGGACGCCAACTCTGCCTACTGGAATATTACTGGTTATAAGCTGGAAGAGTCGATTGGGCGTAATGCGGAAGAATTAAAAATGTGGGATTCTCTCCAGGAACGCGCGGAGTTTGTGAAAGACTTAAAGCGCAAAAGTTCCCTCTTCAACGCTGATGATCATTTTTATCATACCGATGGAAGCCTGAAACAGGTAATTTCCTTCTATGAATTGATTCAGATCGGCGAAGAGCAATGCATTCTTTCCATGTTTTATGATATGAGCGTGCAAAAGCATACATTGCAGGCTTTGCAAAAAAGCGAGGCGCGGATACGTGCCCTGCTCGAAGCCATGCCCGATATGATCTTTGAACTTTCAGCTGACGGCGTATTTGTAGATTTCATTCCCGCGCCGGACTCTAAAACGCTGCTGCCCCCGCAGAATTTTCTCGGCAGAAATATCAGGGAAGTCCTGCCATCGGAAGTCTCTTCATCCGCCTTATTTGCCATTCGGCGCGCACTTGAAACAGGACAGTTGCATGCTTTTGAATATCAATTGCAAATAGGAGGTGAGGTCCGCAGTTATGAAGCGCGCGTCATGGCGCTTTCGGGCAATAAAGCCATTTGTGTTGTGCGCGATATCACCCTTCAAAAACAACTTCTGCAGGACCGCGAAGACCTTATCAACGAACTCGAAATCAAAAACGCCGAGTCTGAGACTTTGCGTGAAAGCCTTGCCAGTATTGTTGGCACATTTGAATTTACAGAAATTATTAATAGAATACTCCGCCAAATTAAGCGTGTTGTTCCATACGATACGGCCTCAGTATGGAGGGTGGATGGCAAACGACAGATAATCATAGCAGGTGTAGATCTCCCGCCCGAGATACATATTCCCGGAACAGTGCTTACGGTTAATGAAAACAACTCGGCATATCCCTTGATCATGGGGAGGTTTCCATATGTATTGAACAACAACGTGCAGGAGGAACTGACAGATTTTCAGAACCCGCCGGATAACTACGTTAACTCCTGGCTGGCAGTACCGCTAAAGACCAGAGGAAAGATCATCGGGTTGATTGCCCTCGATGGCAGGAAAAAGAATCAATTCAACGAACATCATGCTGAACTAGCTGTGACATTTGCAAATCAGGTTGCGATTGCACTGGATAATGCAAGCCTCTTTTATGAATCGCAGATCGAACTGGAAGCGAGGAAAGACCTCATCGCTGAATTGGAGGCCAAAAATGCTGAAGCAGAAACCCTGCGCGAAAGCACGGCCATCGTCGCGGCGACGCTTGAAATTCCGGATGCGGTGCAACGTATACTGGAACAACTCAAGCGGGTGATTCCCTACGATAGCGCTTCAGTCTGGCTATACCAGGGAAACATCGCTGTGATGTTGGGAGGAAATGGCCTGCCTCACGAGGTGACTCTGCCGCGTAAATATGAACTCGGTGAAATTGAACCCGATCACCTGCTTTTGACACAAGACCTTCCCTTTATTTTGCTCCACGATATACAGGAAAATTACCCGCAATTTCGTGAGCCACCCATCAATTACATCCATGGCTGGATGGCGGTCCCGCTCAAAGCGCGCGGCAAGCTGATTGGTTTCATTGCCTTTGACAGTCACAACCCTGGTCAGTTCACCAAGCATGATGCTCAACTTGCGCTGACCTATGCCAATCAAGTTGCCATTGCCCTCGAACATGCACGCCTTTTTTCAGACCTTCAAGTTGAGCTGGCCGCCCGAAAAGAGCTCATCGCCGAGCTGGAGTCCAAGAATGCCGAGCTTGAGCGTTTTACCTACACAGTCTCACACGATTTGAAGTCGCCTCTGTTTACGATACGCGGCTTTCTTGGTTATTTGGAACAGGATGCCCTCGCTGGGAATCAGGAGCGACTGAAGGCTGATATTCAACGCATTTCCGACGCGACCGATAAAATGCAACGCCTGCTGAACGAACTGCTCGAACTTTCGCGAATTGGCCGCATCAAGAACGAATCCCAGCCGATTCGATTCGGTGAACTGGCGCGTGAAGTGCTGGATCTCGTACAGGGACGCATCATGGAACGCGGCATCGCAGTGCATATTAACGAGGACCTGCCGACCGTGTTTGGTGACAGGCAAAGATTGATAGAGGTCTTGCAGAATCTGGTGGATAACGCTGCAAAATTCATGGGAGATCAAAAGGATCCGCGCATTGAGATCGGTCAATGGGGCGAAGAAGGTGGCATGCCAGTCCTCTATGTCAAGGACAACGGGATGGGCATTCAGCCTGAACACTTCGAGCGCGTCTTCGGCTTATTCAACAAACTTGACCCACTGGCAGATGGCACGGGGATCGGTCTTGCCATCGTGAAGAGAATCGTCGAAGTACACGGAGGCCGGATCTGGGTCCAGAGTGAAGTAGGGATGGGATCCACTTTCTATTTCACGCTTCCGATTCAGCCGAGTCCTGATTCCGTTATATAATACGTTATCTTATCTGAGGAGGAGTCCGTTATGAAGCGAGCCGTCAGCATTAGCATTGGTTCATCGAAACGAAACAAAGCAGTGGAAGTGACCTTGCTTGGCGAAAAGGTCAGTATCGAACGCATCGGCACGGACGGCGACATGGAAGCCGCCGCGTTGAAATATAAGGAACTCGATGGCAAAGTGGATGCCTTCGGCGTGGGCGGCGCGGATCTCGGTGCGCTGGTGGATGGGAAGTGGTTCCCGCTTTATTCCGTGCAACCCATGGTGCGTTTCGTGAAGAAAACGCCATTGGTGGATGGCGGCGGGTTGAAGAATACACTCGAAAACAAAGCCCCCGCATTTTTGGATCAGAAGATTGGCGATTACATCAATTCGCGCGGACGCAAAGTCCTTGTCGCCCTTGGCATGGATCGGTGGGGACTCTCGAAAAGTTTTGTAGAGGCTGGTTACGAAACCATATTTGGTGATTTTATGTTTGGTTTGGATCTCCCGATTGCCATTCGTAAGATCAGCCAACTTAAAATACTTGGCAACCTGCTGATGCCAATCGTGGGTCGTGTGCCTTTTGCATGGATTTATCCCACAGGCGAAAAGCAGGAAAAGCGTACACCGAAATGGGGAAAATATTATGCCTGGGCGACCGTCATCGCGGGCGATTGTCATTACATCAAACGATTCATGCCTGATGACTTGCAGGGCAAAGTCATTGTCACCAACACCACCACACCCGAAGATGTGGAGTTGTTCAGGAAATGTGGCGTGAAATATTTGGTCACTACCACGCCGGTTTTGGAAGGTCGTTCATTTGGCACAAATATGATGGAAGCCGCGCTGGTCGCCGTCTCTGGCCAGGAACGCCCTCTGACCTGGCCCGAATTAAATGAAATGCTGGATAAACTTGGTTTTGAGCCGCAACTTCAAGAGTTGAATTAATTTCAACCCTCACCCCAACCCCTCTCCCTGCCCCCTGCGGGGGTGCTTCGCAAGGAGAGGGGCAAGGGTGAGGGAAGGAGAATGTATGGATGCAATCGTAACTGCCGGTGGAATTCCACAGCCTCAGGACCCGCTTTACACCTATTCACATGGCGACTCCAAAGCGCTGATAGATGTCGCCGGCAAGCCCATGATCCAATGGGTGCTGGATGCGCTGGGCGACGCGAAGCATGTGGATAATGTGATTGTGATGGGGCTCTCCGCCAAAAGCGGAGTGACCTGCAAGAAGCCGCTTCATTTTCTATCCAATCAGGGACGCATGCTCGCAAACATTGTCACCGGCGTGAACAAGTCACTGGAACTAAATCATAAGAATGAATATGTGCTCATCGTTTCCTCCGATATTCCAGCCATCAAGCCCGAAATGGTGGATTGGCTGGTGGATATCTGTATGCAAACAGACGACGATCTGTACTATGGTGTTTGTAAGCGCGAAGTAATGGAAAAAAGATTCCCTGACTCAAAGCGTACCTACACCCGTCTGAAGGATGTGGAAGTGTGCGGCTCGGATATCAGTGTTTCGCATGTTAGCATGGCAACAGAACATCTGGATATGTGGGAATCTTTGATCGGCACGCGTAAGAGTCCGCTCAGGCAGGCTGGCATGATCGGACTGGATACATTCTTCCAGGTGTTCACGCGCAGTATCACCCTCGAAGATCTCGCAACAAAAATTTCCAAGCGCATTGGCATTCGGGGACGCGCCATCATATGGCCGCATGCCGAGCCCTGCATGGATGTGGATAAACCCCATCAACTGGAACTATTGCGCGCCGACCTTGCCAGCGCACAACGCAAGTTAGTTGCGCGGGCAAAGGCCGCCTCAAAGAAGGCCAGCGCGGCAAAAAACACATTAACTGCAAAAAAGAAACCGACGTTGGTAAAGAAAACTGCCGCGCGGAAAGATACAGCCCCCAAACTTAAACCCAAAGCGAAGCCCAAACTTCAAAGATGAAAACGCACTCCATTCTTGAATTGGATGCCCGTCTATCAGATCATATGCGCGTGGCTGAAAAGCCAGGCGCATTGCGCGCTATTTCCGTTTTCTTCGCGCACTCGGGTGATTCATGGTTTTGGGCGCTCGGACTGTTTGCAATTTGGATGCGTGGAAATTCATTTTGGAAAGAGTGGGCTGTTGTGCAGTTCGTTGGCATCAGCCTGCTGGCGGCCTTGGTGATGAGTATCAAGTTTCTCGTCAGAAGGCAGCGGCCTGAAGGAGAATGGGGGAACATCTATCGGAATACCGATCCGCATTCATTTCCATCTGGTCATGCCGCCAGAGCTTTCTTGATTGCCGTGGTTGCAAGCGGACTTGGCCCCACCTGGCTGGGGATCGTATTGTGGATCTGGGCGCCGCTGGTTTGTCTTGCGCGCGTTGCCATGGGTGTTCATTACGTTTCGGATGTTGTCGCTGGTGCACTATTGGGAATCGTATTTGCCATCATTGGCCTGCGGATTTATGAACCCCTGGTGATGTGGGTTTCGAATTTGATCGGCTTCCCGCTTTGGTAGCTTTTGTAAAAGTAGGGGCGACCCGCCATGTATTGCCAGGATATCTGGCTTAATGTGAATCCGAAAAGCCTGATAACTTTCCCTGACCATCAAGGGTCGCCCCTACTGGTTAATTCCCTTTCTTCACTGTCTCCACATGTTCTTCAATATGGGCGAGACTGCGCTCGACCCAGGTTTGCAATGTGAAACCGCTCCCCAAAGTGGCATGACGCGATTCGCGCGCCCACGCTTCATCTGGCAGGGCGCGCAACATTTTTGTCAAAGACTCCACGTTTTCAACAAATCCGTTTAACAACCCGTCCAGTGATTCGTCTACATAGTAATGCTCAGCCATATATTTATTGCCGTCGAAGTTTTGGAATACAGGATTTTCTTCTTCAGCCGTTCGGCGCGCCCGCAGGCCATACACAAGCTTATCTATGTCGCGTGTGTGCACAGCCACCTGATGGACGTTCCATTCCCCGGCTCCCAAAGGCGCATATGGATCCGTCGTAGCCAGACATGCAGCGCGAAAATCCCTGGCCGCATTCACCAGTTTTTCGATCAAATTCCTGCGATACTCAGTCAACTCTTTCATCATTCCTCCGTTCACGCGTTATTTATCTGCAGCAACGCGAAAACATCCTCAACGATTTTATCCCCGGCGTTCTCAACTGCATAGACACGGATCCCATATGGATTTAATTCACGCGCGGCCGCGTGCGTCAGCCCCTCCAGGCCATTCATGCTGGCGACGAAGGCCGCTTCGCTTCCACGAGGCTCAGCAAGGGCATGCTGGACCTCGGAATCTGGTGCCGTTATAAGATTTATGATCACCCCCGAGCCTTGTTCCCGCATCACGCGCCCAACAGATTGGATCATCAGGAACGCGCCTGTAAGATTGACATCCATGACGCGACGCCAGTCCCATTCGTCCATATCCAATAATGGGATATGCGGTTCGACCGCCGCGTGATTGATCAGTACATCAACGTGGCCGAAATCATCCTCCACCTGTTTGATAAGATGTTGTGCCCCTAATTTTTTGGCAACATCTTCAATATAGGCTTTGCTGTGTCCGCCCTGTAGGTTAATCCGATCAACAACTTCTTCAAGATTAATAGGTGATATATCATTCGCCGCCACGATTGCCCCGCGTTCTGCAAAGGCTTTCGCAAGGATGCGTCCGCATCCTTTGCCCGCGCCTGTGATCAAGATAACTTTATCTTTGAGATCATTCATACTGTTGCTCAAGCTACTGTCCTTAGCGACACTTGCACTCGATTTGCTTAAGTGAAGATTGGAGTACTAATTACTCGGGACGAAAATCGCCTGGATTTAACCAATCTCGAGAACATATAAAACTGATTGAAGAACAAGGTTATACACTTAAAACTTTTCCAATGAAATATTCAGACGCCAATAAAGATGAGAATGGCATTGGACCAGCACATATTGGAGATTTCACTCCGAGATTAGATGTAAAGCGTCTAGAGAGAGTAGGTAAAAATTGGTATGCGTCTGACGGAAAAATTAGCATACAGATAGCCGAAGAAGTTGATAAAGGTGAAGCAGAAAAAATCGTCGTAGGTGCTTCAAAAACTA
>Ga0184626_10000651_pt1 | contig 11166 bp, 9 predicted proteins | sample PLM3_60_b1_FD_133142 | JGI IMG/M metagenome (GOLD analysis project Ga0184626, IMG submission 133142) | Groundwater sediment microbial communities from an aquifer in East River, Colorado, USA - PLM3_60_b1 | ecosystem: Environmental > Terrestrial > Soil > Riparian zone | place: USA: East River... | reverse complement strand
GCGATGATGCCGATGTTGGTGATGACCCTCGTGGCGCTGCTCTTCGGCGTGCACATGGTGATGGCGATTGGCGGCGCCGACATGCCGGTGGTGGTGTCGATGCTCAACAGCTATTCGGGGTGGGCGGCGGCGGCGACGGGCTTCATGCTCAACAACGACCTCCTGATCGTTGTCGGCGCGCTCGTCGGAAGCAGCGGCGCGATCCTTTCCTACATCATGTGCACCGCCATGAACCGCAGTTTCCTGGGCGTCATCGCGGGCGGCTTCGGCACCGACAGCAGCAAGCCGGCGGCCAAGGGCGAGGGCGTGCAGCCCGCGGGCGAGGTGACTCCGATCACCGCTGCGGAGACGGCGGAGATGCTCAAGGATGCGAAGAACGTGATCATCGTCCCCGGGTACGGCATGGCGGTGGCGCAGGCGCAGCACACGGTCTTCGAGATCACCAAGGCGCTGCGCGAGCGCGGCGTCAACGTTCGCTTCGGCATCCACCCCGTCGCCGGCCGCATGCCAGGTCACATGAACGTGCTGCTCGCCGAAGCGAAAGTTCCGTACGACATCGTGTTCGAGATGGATGAGCTCAACGAAGACTTTCCCAAGGCAGACGTCGCGATAATCATCGGCGCCAACGACATCGTGAATCCTGCGGCGCAGGAAGATCCGACGAGCCCTATCGCGGGCATGCCCGTGCTCGAAGTGTGGAAGGCGAAGCACTCCGTGGTCATGAAGCGCAGCATGGCGTCGGGTTACGCGGGGGTCGACAATCCGCTCTTCTACAAGGACAACAACCGCATGCTGTTCGGCGACGCGAAAAAGATGCTAGACGAAGTGCTGGTGGCGCTCAAGTCTTAGGCATTTGGCGCTGGGTCGACAGCAGAGGTGTCAGGCGTCTGTTATTCCGGCTTCGGCAAAAGGCAAGTGATCTCGCCGATCGGCAAATCCCGAACAACGCATGGGCGAAGCCGTCACGCGTCCTGGCCGCCATGGCGATGTAACCGTCGCGGCATCGAAAGACGCCGAACGGCAGGCGCTCGAAGCGATCGGCGAATCGACGCGAACCGGGAACTTCAACGTGAGATCGAGCGCTCGAAGTCGCCGCGCTCGTTATCACGACTTGCCGCCCACGATTTCCGCGCGCATCGCGTGGAGCAGATCCGAGCCGTCGCGTGCACCCCAGGTTGACCGGGAGTCGCGGGCGCCCTGCTTCGCGACAGACGTAAAGCGACTCTCGAGGGCGACCACCCGTCGCGCAACGCGCCAATCGCCGTTGCGGCGCTCGAACCGGTCGAGGTAGCGCCCCCACGCCTGCCGACAGATCATGTCGCCAGGCTGCAAGGCGTTCATTTCGTCGGAAGAGGGCGAACGCAGACGGCGGCTTGCGAAATAAGTTTCGACCAAGGCGACATCGATGCCGCCGAACTCGATGAGGCAATTGCCCAGAAAATGGGTGGAGTTGTCGGTACTCGCGAAACGCTCGTCCAGGAACTTCACGAGCCCTTCAAGATCCCCCTTGTAGTCGAAGTGGTCGTCGTAGGCGTCGGGATGGTAGGTCGTCCGCAACAGATCCCAATCGCCGCGATCAACGGCACGTGCATAGCGACAGAGCGCGTCCTGAATTTCCGCACGGTCGGCGAGGCGTTGCAGGGTGTGGCGCGCAATCTCGGGCATGGATCGTCCTCCCTGGCGGCTTCAGTTCTGTTCCTTGAAGCCGGACGCCTGCACGATCTTGCCCCAGCGCACAGTGTCGTTCTTCACTTGCCGCGCGAAGTCATCGCGCGACGTCCCCGTCACGCGCAGGCCGGCATCTTCGAGCTTCGCACGCAGGTCCGGTGACTGCACCGCCTTCACGGCTTCCGCGTTGATCCTGTCGAGAATTTCCGTTGGCGTCTTGGCGGGCGCAAAAATCGCGTACCACGACGTGAACTCGAGGTCTGGGTACCCCGCTTCCTTGAACGTCGGCGCGTCGGGGAAAAGCGCCGAGCGTGAGGGGCCGGTGGTCACCAGTGCGCGCAGCTTCCCCGCCTTGACTTGCGCCAGCGCTACCGCATGCGGGACGAACTGCGCGTTGATATCGCCGCTCAGCATGCCCGTCATCGAGTCGCCCGTCGATTTGTAATGCACCGATTCGATTTTCAGCTTCAACGCGTTGGCGAACACGAAGCTGCCGAAGTGACCCACCGTGCCGGGCCCAGGATCTCCCATAAAGACGACGGGTTGTGCCTTGGCCCACGTTACGAACTCGGCGACGCTGTTTGCGGGCACCTTCTGTGGATTAGTGATGAGCACGAGATCTGTGCCGACCAGCTCCGTGATGGGTGCAAAGTCCTTTTGCGGCTGGTAAGGCAGGCTCTGATTGCTCGCAGGCGCGATCGCGATCTGCGGCAGCGCCGCGAGGAGTAGCGTATAGCCGTCGGCCGCTGCGCGCGCGACTTCCTGCGCGCCAATGGCGCCACCTGCGCCTGGCTTGTTGTCGACGATCACGCCCTGCCTAAACGTCTCCTGCAGCTTGTTGGCGACGAGGCGCCCGACCTGGTCGGCGCCGCTGCCGGGTGCGTAACCGACAATGAGCCGAATCGGCTTGGCCGGTGACCACGCATCTGCTGCCGCGAGCGGACCGGCGACGAGCAATGCGGCGAGAAGAAGCGGAAGACGGCGAAGCGCGATCATGCGCGTTCCTTGCAGATACAACGACGTTTCTGTGGCGGGATGAGCGACGCCACGTGGGAGACTGGAGTTTCGACGGGCATGCGGTTGCGGAGGTCGAAGAGACGATCGGCCTGCGACTTGCCGATCACCTCGGTCTTCGGTCGGTGCACACAGGCGGCGAGGCGTGCTCGATGACAATGAATATATCATGCATAATGCGTAATGCCAAGCCAACCAGTGGGGGTGAGCCGTGGACTACTTGAACGATTTGTTCGGCGTGTCGGGCAAGCGGGTGTTGATTACCGGGGGTAGCCGTGGCATCGGCTATGCGATGGCGGAAGGGTTCTTGCGCGCGGGCGCCAAGGTCTACATTTCGTCGCGCGACGCAGCTGCGTGCAACGAGGCGGTCGCAGCGCTGCAGCCCTTGGGCCACTGTGTCGCGCTTCCGAGTAACGTCGCAACCGCCGAGGGCAGAATGCAATTGGTCGAGCAGTTGAGGGCGCATGAGGCGGCCCTCGACGTGTTGATCAACAACGCCGGCGCGCTGTGGGCGGCGCCGCTCGCGGAATATCCGGAGTCCGGATGGGACAAGGTGTACGACCTCAACGTGAAGGGCGTCTTTTTCCTGATCCAGGCGCTGCTGCCGATGCTTGAAGCGGCGGCGACGCCCGCCGATCCAGCGCGCATCATCAATGTCGGTTCGATCAATGCGCTGCGCATACCCGCGCATGAAACCTATGCGTACTCGAGCTCGAAGGCCGCGGTGCACCACTTGACCCGTCATCTGGCCGCGCAGGTTGCTTCGCGCTCCATCACCGCCAACGTGATCGCGCCTGGACTTTTCCCGAGCAAGCTCCTGGCCGCGGACATCAAACGAAAAGGGGAAGAGGTGCTGGTCGCGCCGATCCCACTGAAGCGTCTGACAGGCGACCTCGACATGGTGGCGGCGGCCGTCTACCTCGCATCCAAGGCAGGCTCGTATCTCACCGGCGTCGTGCTGCCGGTCGATGGCGGACTTGCAACCACGGTATGATAATGAGGAAAGAAGACGGGGAGGCTGCTGACGCGCCGACGTACAGCGGTCGAGAACAACACGAGGTAAGCCCTTTGGTCTACGACAGGACGGGGAGCGTGCCGCTGATGCCATCGCAGCCGGAATCATTGCCTGGTGCGCGTGTGGGGCAATTGCAGCTGTCCGAGTCGGTAGCGTCGCACCTGCGCGAGCAGATCATCTCGGGCAAGCTCGTGAAGGGCGAGTTCCTGCGCATCGACGCGCTGGCGAAGTCGCTCGGCGTGAGCACGACGCCGGTGCGCGAGGGCCTCTTGCTGCTGCAAAGCGAGTCGTTCGTGCGGCTGATTCCGCGGCGCGGCTTCGTGGTGAACAGCTTCAGCAAGTCGGATCTGCTGGATCTGTTCTGGGCGCAGGCGACACTGGGTGCGGAGCTTGCGGCGCGGGCGGCCATGAAGATGTCGAAAGAGGACTTCGTACGGCTGCAGGCGATCCAGGCCGAGCACGACGCCGACTTCAAGAGCGGCGATCAGGTGAGGGTGGCACGCACCGGACACCAATTCCATCGCGCGATCAACCTGGCGGCGCAGGCGCCACGCCTTGCGCTGCTGCTTGGCAGCCTGACCAAGCAGTTGCCGAACCGCTTCTACGCGAGCATCGAGGGGCAGTTGAAGGATGCGGTGCAATACCACCCGATCATCATCGATGCGCTGCGCGTGCGGGATGCCGAGTCGGTGCGTTCGCTGATGTACCGCCACATCATGGGCGGTGGTGAGCATCTGGTTGCCGCACTCGAGCGGCAGGGCATGTGGGGCGGTGCGGCCGATGACAGAGTACCGGCCGCGAAGGCAACCAAGGCCGCTAAGGCGACATCGCCGCCGGCGAAGGGCAAGGCGCGCAAGGCGAAGAAGCGCGCCTCGCGCTAAGTGCTACACGGCGCGCCGGATCCATCACCGGCGAGATGCTGCACGTGACGGGTGGACGTTACGGCTTACGGGTTGTGCGCGACGCCGCGACGATCGCCTCGGCGCGGATGAGGACGGGGCGGTCCACCATCTTGCCGTCCACTGCAACAGCAGCACCACCGGATTGTGCCGAAGCCGCAATGACGCGGCGCGCCCAGGCGAGTTGCTCGGCGCTCGGCTCAAAACCACTGTTTACCGCTGCCACCTGGGATGGATGGATGCACAGCACACCGCCGAAGCCCAATCGCCGCGCGCGCTGGACATGCGTTGCGAGGATGCTCGGATCGTTGATTGCCGTGCACACGCCGTCCACCGGCGGCGGAAGATTTGCGAGGCGCGACGCAAGCACGAGTTCCGAGCGCACATAAAGCAAGGCGTCGTCGTCGCCTTCGACGCCCAGGTCGAGGGACAAATCGATGGAACCGAACACCAAGCGGCGGACCTGAGGTGCGCGCGCAATGGCTCTTGCCGCGGCAATACCGGCCGCACTCTCCACGAGCGCCAGTACCGGCTTGTCCGCCAAGACGGGCCACGGTGAGTCGGCGTCCGCCTTCGGCAGCATGACAACGGCGACGTTGGGTGAGCTCGTGACAAGGTCGCGATCGGCATCGAACCACGGCGTGCCGAAACCATTGATGCGAACGACTATCGACGCGTCGCCAACGTGCTCGAGCCAGTTCGCCAGCGCTTGCCGCGCCGTGTCCTTGCTCGCGGGCGCGATCGCATCCTCGAGATCGACGATGACCCCGTCGGCGCCGCTCGCCAGTGCTTTCGCATAGCGCTCGGGGCGATCGGCCGGGACGAACAGATAAGACCGGTTGATCTCACTCATGCGATGGTCGCGGATGCTTTCTCTCCGTTGCGCGGCGGGCGTGTGGCTGCGATGCTCTGCCCGCCAACATGAGCCGCGATTGCGGGTCGGGGGCAGGAACCTGCGACGCTTCAGATGACCGTCGACATCGATTCTCGATTGCCCGAGGAGTGGCATGCCGTGCTGCCAAGTCCGGCAGGAGTTTCTCACGTTCGGCGATTGCTTTTGGATCACGACCCCGATATCATATCATGGATGATGCATAATATATTACTTCCGCGCAGTCGCCATGACCCGCTGCGGAATTACTCAAAGGAGGAGCTTCAGATGAATCGCCGCGACGAAATTCCACCCACCCTTGCCAGTCCCCATCGCCGGGACGTGCTGCGTTCGCTTGGGGCGCTCGCCATCGGTGGCGCGACGGCCACGTCAACGTGGGGCCAGGGCGCCGGATACCCTTCCCGCAACATAATCATGACGCTGCCGACAGGAGCGGGATCGCCTTCGGATGCAATCGGGCGGAAGCTCGGCGCCGCGATGGCGGAGATCGCGAAGGTCAGCGTCGTGCCCGACAACAGGGCCGGCGCCAACGGCATCATCGGTGTGCAGACGGTGATGAATGCGCCCGCTGATGGGTACAACATGATGTTCACGACGCTATCCACGATGGCGGTGAACAAGGCGCTTATCAAGGATCTTCCCTACGACCCGCTGAAGGACTTCATCGTCGTTGCCTATGGCATCCGGATCTGGCTGATGGTCGCGGTGAGCGCGAAGACGCCGTTCAAGTCCACGCAGGAGCTGATCGCGTATGCGAAGGCCAATCCGGGCAAGCTCAATTTCGGCTATGGAACGTCCACGCCTCAGATCGGCGGCAAGCTCTTCGAGCAGCGCACAGGTGCCCGTTTCACGTTCATTCCTTACAAGACGCACGCCGCCATGCTGCAGGCACTGATTACGGGCGAGGTGGATCTATCGGTGACCGACGAAATGAGCCTCGGGGCTTACATCAAGGCCGGGCAGATCCGGCCGCTAGCCCTTGCAGGGCCGAAGCGCCTCGCGACAATCCCCGACATGCCTACGCTCCCCGAGGTCGGCATCATCGGCAACGAGTTTCCTTCGTCGCATCTCGCGCTGGTCAAAGCAGGTACGCCGGCACCAGCGGTGGCGCGCCTCGCGCAAATCGTGAAGCAGGCGACCGAAACAAAGGAGTTCAGGGATTACCTTGCGACGACCGGCTTCGACGACTACCTGGTCACCGGACCGGACGCAACGCGAGAGCTGCAGACGCAGATGGACCGGATCGCGAAGATCGCGCGCGACGCTGGCCTCGAGCCGTCGTAAACGGCGGTTGAACGTTGCGCCATCGACGCCGCATACGCTGACACACGAAGGAGCAATTTGGAGTTGCGGAGCGGCGGTATCCGAAGGGAACTCCGTCGCCCGATCCCGAGAGTTACATGACAACCGACGAGCTGGTCGGCCGCGGTGCGTGCGCAGGCCGATTCGCCAAGCCAACGTCTAACTGCGGTGCTCGTCGAGCCATGCGACTAGCCGGGAGATGCCGTCCTCAATAGACACTTGGGGCTCCCATCCGATCATCTCTTTCGCACGCGCGCGGCTATATCCCTGCTTCAGCTGCTGGGGCATCAACAGCTTGTTCGGATCCGTGAAGTACTCCGGTTTGACGTCCGAATTGCAGGCCTTGGTGACGAGCTCGACCACGCGGTTCTGGGTCGTATCCACACCCGAGACGATGTTCATGCCGGCGCCGCTGGCTTGGCTGCTCATCGCCAACAGATTGGCGCGCGCGACGTCGCCGACATAGATGTAGTCCTGCACCTGCTTGCCGTCGCGCTCGATGATGGGCCGCTTGCCCGATCGAACCCGTTCATAAGCTTCGACCATCTGCGATCCGGAGATAGCACGCTTGTGCTGTCGTTCGCCATAGATCGCCGAATAGCGCAGCGCAAGAAAATCCAGTCCGTATTTTTGCTGATAGAGCAGGCCGAGACCCTCTCCCATGATCTTGGAGGCGCAATAAATGATGAGCGCGGGCGGCATGCCGGTCCAGCGCAACGGCGAGTCGTCGGTGTTGGGCTCATCGCCTATCGCGCCATAAATGCCGTTCGAGGAGCTGCCGACCACCTTCTTCACGCGCTGGTAGCGGGCGGCCTCCAGAATGTTCTGAGTGCCGCGCACGTTCACGTCGATGCCCATCCATGGATTCGCGAGCATGGGCATACCGAGGAAGCCTGCAACGGCGAAGACGCCATCGGCGCCGGCCATCGGGTCGTACAGCTCATTGAGGCGCAGCGCATCGCCGCGAACGAAAGTGCAGCGCGCGTCAGAAAGCAGGAAGTCGATGTTGTCCGTCGAACCGAGCGCGAGATTGTCGAGGAGGACGACCTCTCGAGCGCCGCCCGCCAGCAGTTGTGCGCCTATGTGCGAGCCTACGAGACTCGCACCTCCAACGACGACGAATTTGCCTCCGGAAATGGCGGGCATTGGTGGCTCCTGTGCAGATCGATGGACGGGTCGAGCGCGCGCGAAAACTGCAGATCACGCGATGTTCATGTACACGGCCTTGCGATAAAGGTAGCTCTCGACGTGCTCGCTGCTTCCCTTCCAGCCATAACCGCTCATCTTGTAGCCACCGAAGCCCACGTTCGGGTCCAGCGGCAGGTAGCAATTCACCCAGACCGTGCCTGCCTTGATGCCTTGCGACACGCGGTGTGCAGTGGACGCGCTTCGCGTCCATACGCCGCCGGCGAGCCCATATTTCGTATCGTTGGCGAGCCGCAGCGCGTCGTCGATGGTGTCGAACGGGATGACCGAAATGACCGGACCAAAGATTTCCTCTCGCGCAATCGTCATCTCGTTGTGCACGCCGGAGAAGACGGTAGGCTCGACAAAATATCCTGGCGCCAATTCGCCGCCGAGGCGGTTGCCGCCCTGACTGAGCCTCGCGCCTTCTTCGCGGCCAACGCCGACGTACTTGAGCACCCGTTCGAGCTGCTTCTCGGAAATCAGTGGGCCAAGTTGCACTGCGGGGTCCAACCCGTCGCCCACGCGCAACGTTTGGCTGAACTGCGTCAGCCTCTCGACGAATTCCTCGTGGATGCCGCGTTGCACGAACAGGCGCGATCCAGCGACGCAAATCTGTCCCGAGTTGCCGAAGACGCCCATTGCCGCGCCCGGAACGGCGATGTCGAGGTCGGCATCCGCGAATACGATGTCAGGCGACTTGCCGCCGAGCTCGAGCTGGAGCCGCTTGATGTTGCTGGCGGAGGCGGCGATGATCTTCCGCGCCGTCTCGACAGATCCCGTGAACGCGACCTTGTCGACGTCTTCGTGCGCCGCCAGCGCTCCGCCTGCTCCGTTGCCGAAGCCCGTCACGACATTGAAAACGCCGTCCGGCAATCCCGCCTCGACCAGCAACTCGGCGAGACGCAACGTCGATAGCGAGGCATCCTCCGCCGGCTTGAGCACGGCAGTGCATCCGGTCGCAAGCGTCGGGCCGAGGGTCCACCACTGGCTGATCAGCGGTGCGTTCCACGGAATGATGCCGCCGACCACGCCGAGGGGCGCCCTGTGCGTCATCGTCATCATCTGCCCAGGAAGCGAATTTCGCGGCGTCTCCGTGCCACCGGCGGCTGTCTGGGAGGCAAAAAACAGGATGACCTGCGAGATCCAGTCTTTCAGCGCCCTTGTGCGAGTGATGGGAGCGCCCATGTCGAGGGTCTCGATGAGCGCGAGCTCATCAAAGTGCTTTTGCACGAGGTCGTGGATGCGAAGCAGCAGCTTCTGCCGATCGTACGGAGTCCAGCGACTCCATTCGCCTTCGAATGCGCGACGCGCGGCCTTCACGGCAAGATCGATATCCGCGGCGTCGCCGTGCGCGATGCGCGCAAGCAACTTGCCGTTGGCTGGATTGATCGCGTCGAATTCCTTTCCCGAGACGGCGGGTTGCCACTTGCCCCCAATGAACAACTGCTTCGAGCCGTTGACGAAGGCGGGAATGATGGTTTCGGCAATTTGCATGTGAAAATCTCCTCGGTTGAATATCAGTTCATGCACTGCGTGCGAAGGAGCTGATCAGTGGGCCATCGCAGTCGTGGCCTTGGACGCGCCCACCTCGTGAAGGAAGGCTGCAATCGCGCCTTTTTCGATCGAAAGTCGGTACCACTAGCGGCCCGAGTTTTGCCGGCATGTGGTGATGCATGAGTACGGGCGAGGGGCACGGAAGCGAAGGGTTGTCGTGAACGTTACGGGGAGCAAGACGAATGCCCCGAACACTCTTGTCAGTTTTCTTTGCCGGTTGTGTGCAGAAAGCAGAAACGGCTTGCCGTGCGTGTATATATAATGCATTATCGGCGAGGGCGCGAACATCGCGCGGCCAACCGAGCTTCAATTTCCAGCGATTGCCAACACGAGCTTTCTCATGACTGCACCGTTAAGCCCAGATACCGATGCGCTGCGCGCATCGGTCCCCAACCGCGGTCCCCTCCAGGGCTTGGTCGTGTTGGACTTCACGACCAACCTTTCAGGCCCACTGGCGACCTATTTCCTCGCCGGGCTTGGCGCAACGGTGATCAAGATCGAAGAGCTCAAGGGCGATCCCGCGCGGAATTACGTGCCCTTCATTGGCTCCGCCGGGTTGTCGACGAAGGGCGACAGCGCAGATGCGATGTCGCTGCCGGTTCTTACGCGTGCCCGCGGCAAGCACAGCATAACGCTGAATTTGAAGTCGCCAGAGGCGCTGCGCATTTACCGCGAGCTGGCCACGCGTGCAGATATCGTGGTGGAGAACTACGCGAGCGGCACGGCCGACCGCCTCGGCATCGGATACGACGCAACACACGCGATCAATCCGCGCATCATCTACTGTTCTCTCAACGGCTTCGGCACCGGAGCGCTGCTCGGCAGGAAGGCGTTCGACGCCGTGATCCAGGCCATGAGCGGGGTGATGATGACAGGCGGCAAGGCGGGAGATCCGCCAATGAGAATCGGGATGCCGATTGCCGATACCGTCGCGCCTCTTTTTGCCGTTATGGGCATCAATGCCGCGCTCTATAACCGGGAACGCACAGGCGAGGGCGAGCATGTCGACATCTCGATGCTGGGTTCACTTGCAGCGCTCTTGGCCGTCGAGGACTGGCGCGCCATGGACGAGCTTGGATTGCCGACGCGCACGGGAAACACGCTTCCGCGCGCGTCGCCGATGGGTTGCTATCGGTGCGGCGATGGCTACATCGCGGTGGCGGCCGGAGGCCGCGACGCGCTTGCCCGGGAATTGTTCAAGGTCATCGGACAGCCTGACCTCGCCGACGATCCTCGTTTTGCGACGCTGACCGCCCGCATGCAAAACGATGGCGAGCTCACACGCGTGATCGAGGCATGGTGCGGCGAGCGCACAGCAGACGACGTCGAGCGCGATTTGATGGCTGCCGGGATCCCGGCGGCGAAGGTGCGCTCGCCCGCGGATGCACTCGATGAACCCATCCTGCACGAGCGACAGGAGGTCGTCAACACGAGGCATCCCGACCTCGGCGAAATAGCAGGACTCAACACGATCGGCTTGCCCATCCGGCTGCGCCGCAACGTGCCCGGCCACGGGGCGGCTGCGCCAAGGCTCGGACAGCACAACGAATCGATCCTTCGTGACTGGCTCGGGTTCAGCACCGAGCAGCTTGCTGCCTGGAAAGCGGCGGGCGTGTTTTGACCGGCGTTATCTG
>Ga0184626_10000650_pt1 | contig 11171 bp, 10 predicted proteins | sample PLM3_60_b1_FD_133142 | JGI IMG/M metagenome (GOLD analysis project Ga0184626, IMG submission 133142) | Groundwater sediment microbial communities from an aquifer in East River, Colorado, USA - PLM3_60_b1 | ecosystem: Environmental > Terrestrial > Soil > Riparian zone | place: USA: East River... | reverse complement strand
GTCATCGGCAATCCCGTCGCCCATTCCAAATCGCCGCAGATCCATGCGGCGTTTGCGCAAGCGACGGGACAGGACATGAGCTACGAACGGCTGCTCGCGCCGGTGGGCGGTTTTGCAGCGGCGGCCGATGCGTTCGTGCGCGACGGCGGGCGCGGCCTCAACGTAACCGTCCCGTTCAAGCTCGATGCGTTCGCGGTGGCACGTACCGCGAGTGACCGTGCGCACGCGGCGGGCGCCTGCAACACGCTGAAGTGGGAGGGCGATGATTGGTACGCGGACAACACCGATGGTGCGGGCATCGTTCGTGATCTCACCCGCAACCACGGCGTGCCGCTCGCGGGCTGCGATCTGCTGGTGCTCGGTGCAGGGGGCGCGGCGCGCGGCATCCTGGCTCCGCTGTTGGCGGAGCGCCCTCGTTCGGTCACGATCTGCAATCGCACCATGGCGAAGGCCGAAGCGCTGGCGGCGCGCTTCGCCGCAGGCGGTTCGGTCGTAGCCGCGTCACCTGCTGCATTGCTCGAGCGCGACTTCGATGTCGTCGTCAACGCGACGAGTGCGGGATTGTCCGGTGACGTGACGCTGCCGTGGCCGGCGGGGTTGTTTCGTCCGCACGCATTTGCATACGACATGATCTATTCCGATACGCCGACGACGTTTCTGCGCTGGGCGGAGGCACAAGGCGTGCGGCGCGCCGCCGACGGCCTCGGCATGCTGATCGAGCAGGCCGCGGAGAGCTTCTACCTCTGGCGTGGCGCGCGGCCCGACACGGCGCCGGTGTTCTCGTTGCTCCGGCCGTCGCGCTGATGGCGCACTACATTCGCCGTCCCGCGTGGATACGCTGGCTCGGATGGATTCTGGCGCTCGCGGCGGCGGCGATCGTTGCCATCCAGCTGTGGTACGCGGGGCACATCCTGTGGTGGCGCGACCATCCGGTCGGCGAGACGTCGTTCATGAGCTATCGACTGGACGACCTGCGCAGCAAGAATCCGAAGGCGCAGCTGCGCTACCACTGGGTGCCGTACGACCGCATTTCGAACAGCCTGAAGCGGGCAATGGTGGCGGCCGAGGATGCGAAGTTCGTCGACCATGAAGGATTCGACTGGGACGGCATCCAGTTGGCGCTCGAAAAAAACCAGAAGAAGGGGCGCGTGGTCGCGGGCGGATCGACGATCACGCAGCAATTGGCGAAGAACCTGTTCCTGACCCCCGCACGGAGCTATTGGCGCAAGGCCGAAGAGGCGGTGATCACGGTCATGCTCGAAGCGATGCTTCCGAAGCGGCGCATTCTCGAGATCTATCTCAACGTCATCGAATGGGGCAACGGCATGTTCGGCGCCGAGGCCGCGGCACGTCACTACTTCGGTGTTTCTGCTTCTCAGCTGTCTGCCGAGCAGGCGGCACGGCTCGCGGCGATGGCGCCGAACCCGCGCTTCTATGAGCGCAATCAAGGTGCGCCGGGGTTGAACCGCAAGATCGGGATAATCCTCGCGCGGATGCCGTCGGCGGAACTGCCGTAGGCCCTCTTCATCGCCATTGCAGCGATCAGCGCGGTCCACTCGAGCCGGATGCCACCGGCGACACGCCGATCCGCGTTGCATAATGTGATCGTCTACATTCTCTGATACGGACCTTCGTTACCAGCAATGATTCGCTCCGGCGTTCTATCGGTTCAAGCGCTTGGCCGCGATCGGGCTGGAATGTCATTGAGGCTTAGGCGAACTGCCGCCGGAAGCCGGTCCATTCAGCAATACCACCGATTGAGCGCTGCCCCGCCGACGCGCGTAGCGCCCAGCGGCAATCTGCGCCAGAGGCGGCGCGTCCAGTGCGCGGAATCGTAGAAGCCTTCGATGTTCGGAACACGACCGCGCACCGGCAGGTCATAGAGCACGGCCGGACGAGATTGCGCTCCCCAACGCTCCTTGAATTCGATCAATCCCGCTTGGTCGCGGGACGAGGTTCCCCAACTCAGCCGGCGATAACCCAGCTTGAGGCCAAGCTGGATTGCGTGCCAATAAAGCGCTGCGTAGGTTCGTAAGGGCACGCCCTCGGGCAAGCACGCCGCAATTTTGCTGACCATGTTCTGCCCCCAGCAGAAGAGCAGCAGCCCGCCCATGCAACGTCGGCCGACGTAGGCCAGCAGCAGCCGCACTGCGCCCGTTGGATGGAGCAGTCGCCACAGCGCTGGAAAATAATCGCCTCCATAAGGCGGCGTGCCGAAGTCGCGAAAGACGCGAACGTAGATTTGATAAAACTCGCGGAAATCAGCAAGGCTTGTCGCTTCGTGGATCGTCACACCGCGGTTTTGCGCCTTCCGGATTGCTTTGCGGTGATCCTCCCGCACTCTTGCCCAGACCGCCGCCTCACCATCGAGCTCCATCTCGGAGATCAGAACCGGCTCGCTGCGCTGCATCCCCAGCCGTAGAAGCCGCGGGTGGTCCGAGCCGTAGCGCAGTTCGAGATACCCGACGCGCCGCTCGCGCGCCAGCGAAATCGCTGATTCGACCATGGCGCGCTCTGCCGCGTCATCCACCGCGTGAACGCCGCCCGCCCCAATGTCATAGGGGAGCGAAATGAGCTTTGAGCCGAGCTTTCGCGTAGCCAAGCGGCTTCGATGGATCAGATACATGGGCAAGACGCCGCAGACATCGGCACCGCGCTTGGCCAACAGATAAATTGGCTGGTGCCCGAAGACTTCCGTAATCACGTCACGCCAAAGAAGCGTGTGATAGAGGTTGGCCTCCGGCCGCCTCGCGATGAAATCAGTCCAGGCTGCCGCATCCGCCTCCCGCATCGCGCGGACTCGAGTCGGGTCGGCGGGCGGCTTTACGGAATAGGAGCAGTTCAGCATCACGCTCTGATCCGTCGCCGGACGTCGCGCGGTAACGGGAACTGCTCGTTGCGATTCAAGTTCTCGCCTCCTGTTGCCGCTCGGCGTCACTGCCGGAGGAGTCGAAAGATGCCGCTCGATGATGCGGCGCTCGCGTCGACGACGCCTGGCGCGCCCGGCAATGCGCATGCATGCGCTTGCCGACGCACCATTGTTGTAGTAAACGAAACGTAGGCTGCAGTATGCGTCATTTTCCCTGACACCGCAACTTTCTTGCCGGTCGCGAATGCGATGCGAGCGTTGAGCGCGCCAACAACGCTGGCGGGCGCTCGGACGTCCCAATGCAGGAATAGGCAGGCTGCAAGCGGCGACGGCGCGCCCCACGTCGGGGTCGAGGCGCGGAACCGATGTGGCCGAATCGTCGGCGCGCTCAGGATTCCAAGGCGGCTAACAACATCGCGTGCATTGGACAGGCGTCCGGCTTTGCCCAATGGGGACCGACGAGATCAGACGGGCTTCCGCGAGACCATGATCCACATCGCAGGAAACGGTCGGAGGAGCGAGAGCTGATCTCGATACCGCTCGTCCGAAACCGTAGCCACGTACGTCAGGCCGCTCTTCTCGATCATCTTTCGAAAGGTCTCGAAAGGCGGCTCGGGACGCACGTTGTAAGGCTTCGGCTCGACGAACGTCCCGCGGCACCGGCGCGGGGAGAACCAGAGCTCCGATTCGAAGGGTGCCTGGACATAGGGGCACACGAGAGCCCCAGGATTCAGATGATCGGCGACACCGGCATAGAAGGCTTCGTGGATCTTCCATCCGTCATCGATCGCACACAGCCGACCGCGATGAAGCATGCGCGCCAGCCAATTGGACCCGAATACCCGGTGCGTCGGATTGTCGTGGTAGTACCAGGGCGGGTTACCTACCACCAGATCGAAGGACTCGGTCGCCGGAATCGACTTGAAGTTGTCGCTGAGATGAACGCTGACCACGTCTTCCAGCCCGTTGTCGTGCACCGTCCTGTGAAGGGCCTCCACTGCCAGCGGGTTGATGTCCGCCACGCAGAGTCTTTTGCACAGGCCCTCGGCGAGCAGCGAGAACCCGATGAAGCTCGGGCCGCTGCACCACTCGAAGGCTTTGTCGAAGCGCGGCCGGTCGAAGATGTTCGTGCGGAAGAACCGGACATACGGGGCGACGAGCGATCTACCCGTGCCGTCGAGTTCTCGGACGTAGTGGATCCGAAGGCCCTTGTGGTTCCAGGTCCTCCAGCGTCGTTCGTCTTTCCCCATTTTTACTCCAAGTGTACGCCGGGTCGTGGGGTAGCCAACAACAGTGGTCGTTGGAACAAGTCTCGTCCGCAGGCGAAGAATCTGCGCTGAGGCTCATCAACGAACAACACGATTGTCCGCATGCACGGCATCGCTCTTGGCCGTTGTCTCCAATCCGGATATATAGAAGCCGATCCCAAGCAAACAGAGCGGGACCATCCCCACCCGCCAGATAATCAATAGGGCGGCGCCGCCCGCCAATCCCGTTTGCGCGAACAGGATGTCGAAGGCGGCTTCGCCGATACCCAGTCCACCCGGGGTGACCGTTACCGTATTCGCGAACATGCCAAACATCGATAGGAGGACGGGAACAGGGAACGGCGATTGCGGAAACAATCCAGAACCGAGAACGGCAAATACCGCCGCACCTGCCACGGCTCCTGCAAACGAAACCAAAAGGGACCGACCAAGCGCCATTCGGTGATTGCTGAAACGGAAGAAAGCAGCCGCCACTCTTTCCACGTAATTCCGAAACGGCACAAAACGCAGCATTCTTTTGGTCAAGGACCGAAGTGAAGGCGCAGATGACAGGCACAGTGCGGCGAAAACAAGAATCCCGACCATCATGGCCGTCGCAATCCAGAACAAGGTAAGAAGAACCGGGATGCGGTGCACCAGGGGCCAACTCATCGCCCCAAGAATGAGAATCAGCAACAAAAGAGACAGCAGGCCGACCAGTCGATCCACGAATACGACCGTTGCGAGTTCCCATGCCTTGCCACTGTGAGCGGAGCGGAGGTAGAAGATCTTCGAAAGGTCTCCGGTGGCCCCTCCCGGCACGCAGAAATTGAAGGCGAACGCAGCAGTGACCACCTTGAACGCCTTGCCAAAGCTGATTGGAAGATCCTGCGCCTTCAAAAGAATGGTGAATCGCATTGTCTCGAGAATCGCGCCAATCACCGAAAACAGCAGGACCGGCAGAAGCATTGCCGGCGACAGCAGCGCGGGAAGCGCGAGAGCGAAACCGCCGGTTTTGCTTGCGACAAGCCAGAACAGCACAATCCCGAGAAGGATACGGCCAACGTTCAACAACACCCTGACGGGATTCTTCATTGACGATCCGGACCTGTGCTTTCTCACAAGCAGAGCTGGCTCGGTTGAGACAGATTTTCCGCAATTCGTAACCGAATTTCCTTGCGGTGGCGGGTATCCGCGGACCGGTCGCTGGCGGATAACCCGAATCTCGTTCACACGGTTCAAGGTTTGTTGGTTGAAGTATGCCTCGTCCGGAGTCCGGAAGCCCGTCGCGGCTGCGAATGCCTTGCCGCGGATGGCCGTGGTTGTCTTGTCAAGTTAGAATGCGGCCCTCCGCATCACGCGCGCCGACCTTGTCCACCGACCAGCCATGTCCGAGTCTGTCGAAGAAAAGGCGGTTGAGCGCCCCGAAGCGCGGGAGCGCGTGCAGGACGCACTGGCCGAGATCACCGCGCTTCTGCGCAAGCACCGGCTGGTCGAAGGGCTCGTCCACGAGCAGCTCGAACACGCGCCGGTAGTCGACCCCGAGAATCGCGGCGAGGTCGTCGAGAGTCTCGTCACCAGGCAGAACAAGGCGCAGCTCCAGCGCAAGCTCGACCGTCTTCATCCGGCCGACATCGCGTACATCCTCGAAGCGCTGCCGCTCGAGGAGCGGCTGTACATCTGGGATCTCGTGCGCGCGGGGCGCGACGGCGACATCCTGCTTGAAGTCTCCGAGCCGGTTCGCGAGTCGCTCATCTCGTCGATGGACACCGAGGAGCTGGTCGCCGCGACGGAAACCCTCGATGCGGAAGAGATCGCGGAATTGGCGCCCGACCTCCCGCAGGAGGTCATGGACGACGTGTTCTCGAGCCTCCCGGTGGAGGAGCGCGAGCACCTGCGCGCAGCGATGTCCTTCGAGGACGACATGGTCGGCGCGCTGATGGACTTCGAGGATCTGCAAGTGCGGCCCGATGTCACGCTCGAGGTCGTGCTGCGGTACTTGCGGCGCTTCGACGAACTGCCGTCGCAGACGGATCAATTGTTCGTCGTCGATCGCGACGAGAGACTGCTGGGTGTGCTGTCGGTGAACAAGCTCATCGTCTCCGAGCCTGAGACGCTGGTATCCGATGTCATGCAGGCGCCGGTGGTCAAGCTGCAACAACACGAGAAGGCGTCGGAGGCCGCGTCCGCGTTCGAGCGCTACGACCTCGTGTCGGCGCCGGTGGTCGACACCAACGACAAGCTCGTCGGCCGTGTGACGGTCGACGAAGTGCTCGATTTCGTGCGCGCGCGCGGCGAGGACGAAATGCTGGCGCAGGCCGGCCTGCGCGAAGAGGAAGATGTCTTCGCGTCGGTATGGAAATCCTTTCAGAACCGCTGGACGTGGCTCGCGATCAATCTCGTCACCGCGTTCATTGCGTCGCGCGTCATCGGCGTCTTCGAAGGATCGATCGAGAAACTGGTCGCGCTCGCCGCGCTGATGCCGATCGTCGCGGGCATCGGCGGCAATTCCGGCAACCAGACGATCACGATGATCGTGCGAGCGGTGGCGCTCGGACAAGTGTCGCGCGAGCATGCGCAAAAGCTCATCCGCAAGGAGATCCTGGTTGCGCTGATCAACGGTCTCGTGTGGGGCGGCGTGATGGGACTCGTTGCGATGCTGCTCTACAAGGACTTTTCGCTCGGGCTCGTCATGATCCTCGCGATGACGCTCAACCTCGTACTCGCGGCGTCGATGGGCGTGCTGATTCCGATGACGCTGCTCAAATTCGGGCGCGATCCCGCCGTGGGGTCGTCGGTGTTGATCACCGCCGTCACCGACTCCGGCGGGTTCTTCATCTTCCTGGGCCTTGCCACGTTATTTCTGGTTCGGTAGGTTCGAATCCCCCGCTCGACAGGGGCCACGGGTCGGAATATTCTGGACGACGGGCTGTTGACGCATCGTCGACGAATAACTCACAAAGGAGATCGCCATGCTTCGCAAAATGCTTCCGCTGTGCTCGGCCGCACTGTTGGTCACCGCCCTCGCCGCGGGTGCGCAAACGATGCCGGCCAAAAAAGCGGCCGACGGCACCTGGACCGACGCCAAGGGCATGACGCTCTACACGTTCGACCGCGATGCCGGCGGCAAGAGCGCGTGCAATGGCCCGTGCGCCACCAATTGGCCGCCGCTGATGGCTACCGGCGACGCCAAGGCCTCCGGTGACTGGACGATCGTGACGCGAGACGACGGCAGCAAGCAGTACGCGTACAAGGGGAAGCCGCTGTACACGTGGTCGAAGGATGCCAAGCCGGGTGACAAGACCGGGGATGGAGTGAACAACGTGTGGCATACCGCCAAGGACTGAGTGTCAGCGGATGGGTGCAGGCAGCTGATGCCGGTCGGAGCAAAGCCTGCTCGAACGGGATGACGTAGCCCTTGGCGGCCACCGATCCTCCGCTGCCCCAGCCCGAGCTGCTCGCGGCCATTCCGCGCCTGCGCCGCTACGCGCGCGTGCTGACCGGGGACACCAATCGGGCCGATGACCTCGTGCAGGAGGCGTTGGCGCGGGCGTGGGAAAAACGCCGGTTGTGGGCGGCGGGAAGTGATTTGCGTGCGTGGCTGTTTACTGTCATGCATAACGTGTTCGTCAACCAGCGGGCGCTGGCGCGGCACGAGAAGCATCACGTTTCGCTCGACGCCGAAGGGGAAGGCTACGAGGCCTGGCAGATTCCGGTGCGCGCAATGCAGTACACACGCGTCGAGCTGATCGAGTTGACGGAACATGTGGGTCGCTTGCCCGTTGATCAGCGCGAAGTGTTGCTGCTCGCGGTGGTCGAGGAGTTGCGCTACGAGGAAATCGCGGCGGTGCTTGGCATCCCGGTGGGCACCGTGATGTCGCGGTTGTCGCGTGCCCGCGAGAAGTTGCGCAAGGCGTTCGCCGAGCCCACCGGAGGAAATTCGCTGAAGGTGGTGAAGTAACGACGATGAATGCACCATGAACTCGCTTCCGATCACCGACGCCGACGTCAACGCCTACGTTGACGGCCAGCTCGCGCCATCGCGCAGGCCGGCGATCGAGGAAGCGTTGGCGCACGATCCCGCGCTTGCGGCGCGCGTCGCGGATTTGCGACGGCAGAACGCCGCATTGCACGATGCGTTCGACCCGTGGCTCGCGGAGCCATTGCCGGACCGGCTCATCGTTGCAGCGGCGGGCCCGACGCAGGCCAGCCGGCGAGGCACACCGTGGCTCGGTATCACCGCCGCTGCGGCGGCTTCGCTGATCGTCGGTATCGGCCTCGGCTGGTTTGGCCGTGATTTGAGCCTGCAGCGCGACGGCACGCCAACCACATTTGCGCGGCAGGTCGCGCTCACGCATGTTCTCTATGCATCGGACGTGAACCGCCCCGTGGAAATCTGGGCGGCCGAAGAGAAACGGCTGGTCAACTGGTTGTCGAAGCGGCTTGGCTTCGCCGTGCGTGCGCCCGATCTCAACTCGCTCGGCTTCGCGCTGGTGGGCGGTCGGTTGGTGGCCGGCAACGAGATGCCGACCGCGATGTTCGTCTACGAGAATGCGGACAAGCAGCGGATGACGCTGCAGGTGCGCAAGAACGCGCACGCCAGCGAGACGGCATTCCGTTACGCAATGGAGGATGGCGTCGGCGTGTATTACTGGATCGAGGACAACTGCGGCTATGCATTGTCGGGCAATCTCGATCGCGCGCAATTGCTTGCCATCGGCCGGGTGGTGTACGGCCAGCTCGCAGCGCTGGAGGCCGCGGCGCCAAAGTAATGCCCGTGCGGGCGCCGACCTGCACTTAGACAGGCGTACAAACGCGCCCGGAAAACCCTTCCGTCGGGCGACTATCGGTACGTCCTTCGCAACGATGCGCGTGCTTCGCGCCCTGCAAGCGGCGGCGACTGCAGCCACATGGCTATAATCCACGAGCCCATGTCGAATTCTCACAAACCTCGGGGAGGGGTCGTGAACATCAAACATCTGCTGCTCTGCAGGATCCACAAGAACTACAACGGCTGGATCGAGAACCTCAATCGGGATATCCGAGCTAACCTGATGGCGATGTGATGCCGGGAGCCCATGTGGCGCCGCACTCAATCGCTGCGCCATACCCAAGAAGCCGCGATGACTGATCTGGAAAAGGAAATTGCCGTCCTCATCGTCAAGGCCGTCGATCTGGAGCAGCCTGCCGAATCGATCGACCCTGATGCGCCTCTCTACGGCGACGCGCTGGGTCTCGATTCCATCGACATCCTGGAAATCGCGGTCGTGATCTCGAAAGAGTACGGGATCGAGCTGCATTCCGAAAACGTGACCAACGAAAAGATCTTCGCTTCGTTGCGCGCGTTGTCGCGCCATGTTGCCGAGCATCGCACGCTATAGCGTCCCGCCGGGTCTTGCCGCACGCGTGCTCGCCACCTTGGGCGTATTGCTTCTGGTCTGCTATCCGTTCGCCACTTACCTGGCGCTTGCGACGAACAGGCCCGGGCTTGCGATCGTGCTCTGCATGCTTTCGCTTGCCCTGCTCGCCATGGCCGCACCTCGCCGTTGGCGGCTGGTCGCGATTGCGCTGCTTGCCCTGGTTGCATTGATCGGGTTCGTGACGGGGCTTCGAACCGAACTGTCTTACGCGCCTCCCATCATCATCAACGTGGGGCTCGCCGCATGGTTCGGCATGACGCTGCGCGAGCGCCGCGAGCCGATGATCAGCCGCTTTGCGCGCATCGAACGCGGTACGCTCGAGCCGGAACTCGCTGGCTACTCGCGCCGGTTGACCTTGGTGTGGACGCTGTTCTTCCTGGCGATGGCCGCCATTTCCGCCGCGTTGGCGGTATTGCAGTCGGCTGCGCCATGGGCGTGGTTCACGGCGTTCGGAAACTGGGCGTGCGTCGCAGCGTTGTTTTTCGGCGAGCATCTCTATCGGCGGAAACGCTTTGCGCACTATGCGCACGCGTCGCCGATGCAGCTCGTTGCGTTAGTGCGCGCGCAGTGGCGTGCCCCGGAATAGCCATGTCCGGCGCGCGCTCGCTGCTGCAGGGGTTCGCGCGCGATGCCGTCGTCACGTGGTGTGCCGGGCAGCCATTGTCGGCGCAGGGCTTTTGCGAAGCCACCGCGACGCTGGGCGCTCGCCTGCCGGACGCCTCGCACGCGTTGAATCTGTGCGAACAAGGGCCCACGTTCCTGCTCGCGAGCGCTGCCGCGTGGGGCCGGGGGCAAACGCTGGTGCTGCCTCCCGACCGGCTGGCGCGAACGCTCGAGCGCACGCACGCGCAGTTCGCGGAAGCCTATTGCCTGTGCGATACGCGTGAAGTAGCGCAGTTCGCGCAAAGCCAGGGCATGCGCCCGTTCGAAATCCAGTGCGACTACGGTGCGCGCGGAGATCGCTGGCCTCCGCCGGAATTTCCATCGTCGTTGGTTGCTGCCGTACTGTTTACCTCGGGGTCGACCGGCGAACCCCAGCCGCATGCCAAGACGTGGGGCGAGCTCGTCGATGGCGCGGTCACCTTTGTCCGTGCCTTCGGCCAACCGGGGGCAGCGTCGGCGGTCCTCGGCACGGTGGCCCCACAGCATATGTTCGGATTCGAGACCACGATCCTTTTGCCGCTGCAGTCGGGGACTCCGTTGCTGCCGCAGCGGCCCGCGTTGCCCGGAGATTTGCGCGGCGCATTGGGCGCGGCGCAAGGGTGGGGACGCGACGCAATCTGGTTGATGACCACACCGCTGCAGTTACAGGCATTTCACGCGGCCGGCGGTGCGGTCGATGCCAGTGGACTCGCGCGGGTCGTAACTGCCACCATGCCGCTCGACGCGAAACTCGCGCGCACCGTCGAAGCCGACTGGAACGTCATCGTGGAGGAAATCTACGGCTGCACCGAAGGCGGGATGCTCGCGCATCGCCGTCCGGCGGCGACGCAATGGTTCACCGCTGCCAACGACATCCGTGTCGCAGCGGATGCGCAGGACGTGTGGACCGCGAAGGGCGGTCACCTGCCGGCGCCGATTCCGCTGGCGGACCGTCTGGATCTCGCGCCGGCCGGCGACGATTTTGCGGCACAG
>Ga0184626_10000649_pt1 | contig 11176 bp, 6 predicted proteins | sample PLM3_60_b1_FD_133142 | JGI IMG/M metagenome (GOLD analysis project Ga0184626, IMG submission 133142) | Groundwater sediment microbial communities from an aquifer in East River, Colorado, USA - PLM3_60_b1 | ecosystem: Environmental > Terrestrial > Soil > Riparian zone | place: USA: East River... | reverse complement strand
GGTGAGTTGTGACTTAGCGAAATGCGTTGTGTATATTCGCTATTGAAAATCTTACGTTTGATTTCAATCGTTTGGCGCAATTCACCATGTTCAACCATCTTGATGAATGAAGCAGGTTCAGCCAGCCACATCTTGTCATCGTAGAAAATGTCTACATCCCACGCATCCCAAGATTTCGGGCGGTCTTCAAAAGCCTGGAATTGATTCGCTATAGAGTTGGGCGCGAGCACTTCACGGTCAGCCCGCTTATCAAAGATGCGAGTGATATCGCCGTCACTATTGAATTCAACGCGGAGATAATCATTTTCGAGGGTTGATTCCCCCCTCCCATTGGGAGAGGGGTTAGGGGTGAGGGGAACCACAGACTCACCCTCCCTCTCCTGTAGGGAGAGGGAGGTAACACTGTACAGCGCGAGTTCACCCGCATCCACCCACAGACCAGACTCCGCCTCTTGAACAGGAACAGGCTTCCCGTCACGTGTGAAGCGGTGGAATGGGTCGCCTGGGATAAAGACCAGGCACTGTTGCGTGAACGAAGTCGCGTTGATGAGAAGAAAATCCCCATCCAATTTATGAGATAGGGCATTGAGCGCGTCGTCGCGGAGCTGAGTCACATTCTCTGTTAATTCCTCATATTGTGCTTGTGATTCTTCGTAGACCGGACCGATGCTCGAGCCTGGAATAATGTCATGGAATTGGTTAAGGCAAACGATACGCCATGCGTCGTTGAGTTGTTGAGATGGATACTTGTAATCGGCGTGAAGTGTTGCAAGCGTTGCAATGAACTCGGTGTCATGCAGTAGAAATTCACTTTTGCGGTTCGCACGTTTGTTGTGGGCCTGCGTGGTGTATGTGCCGCGATGATATTCAAGATAAAGTTCGCCGTTCCAGATGGGCATCATTTTTGATCCAGTGAGCGGCTCAATGGTCTCGAAAAACTTTTTCACATTCGATTGCTTGATCTGCGGAAGCGATGGGAAGTTTTTCATCACTTCGATATTTTCGAGCATCTCACGCGTAGGACCACCGCCACCATCGCCGTAGCCGTATGCCATGAGAAAATCTTTGTGCAATTCTTTTTGTTGGAAGTTGCTCCACGTGCCAAGCGCTTCGCTTGCGTTTGCCATCGAGTTGTATGTGCTGGCGTATGGACTGCCAAATTCCATGACGGTGCTGAAATGCGTGAGAATGCGCGTGCCATCTATGCCCTGCCACATGAAGGTATCGAATGGCAGGCGGTTATATTGACTCCAGCCGATCTTAATAGTCATGAAATATTTCAAGCCTGCTTGCTGGATGAGTTGTGGCAGTGCCCACGCGTATCCGAAGACATCGGGAAGCCACAACACTGGACTCTCTGCATCCTTGCCGAAATGCTCGCGGAAGAAAGCGCGTCCCAACAGAAATTGTCGTGCAAGTGATTCCGCTCCGCTGAGATTGCAATCCGCTTCGACCCACATGCCGCCAATAGGTTCCCACCTTTTTTCCTGTATACGGTGTTTGATGGATTCGAACAGAGCGGGTCGGTCTTCCTTGATAAACTCATATAACTGCGGCTGGCTTTGTGTGAAGTGATAATCCGGGAATTGCTCCATCAGGCGGATGACATTGTAGAATGTGTGCTCCGCTTTGCGGCGCGTTTGACCAAGAGTCCACAACCAGGCAACATCAATGTGCGCGTGACCCGTTGCGTGGATGACCGCATCCATGGGCATACCTGCTTTTTCGACTCCTGCTTTCAAAATAGAAGTGGCAGGTGAGACACTGGCATAAAATGTTTCGCTTTCGAGAGGATCGCGTGTGTCGAGTGTCGAGAAGGCATCGTTGAGTGCGTTGAAGAGATGATGCTTTGCGGGATTGTTGTCATCGAGATTGTTTGCGGTTTCGAGTGCGATACGCGCCAGCCCGATAAAATCCCGCGTGGGTTGGTGGATTTGCACCACCGCGCATTGCCGCATAAACAGTTTGGTGGGCGATGATTTGCTGATCGAGCCGCCCAAACCTGTCCAGCCGTGGAGGGCGAGTGCATGTGACTTTCCATCTGCCCATTCAGGCTTCAATAAAATTTCCTGATGATGTCTATCGCATGTGGCGTAGGGACCTTCGTCAATATACGCCAAGGCTTCGGGGTGACTGAAATCGCCTGCTTCACCGAAAGGTAAATATAAGGCAATAGGTTTGGTCTTATCCCAATCATTAGGAACGGTAAATGTTGTACGAAAAATAAAATCCTGCTTCCATTTGCCCCAGTATTCATTGGCGGAGATTTTCTGCCATGAAGAATCATCCGCGTTGGTTTCGATAGGCGCGTATGTTGTTGGACCGTCCAGTTCGCGATATCGAAATGATGGCAGTGACGCACTTTTGATATAAACCAAAGGCGCGATCAATTCAAGCCGTTGTTTGATTTTTTCAGGAGTCCAGCGTTGACGATGATACATTATCCAATTTATCCTTTAATTCCCGAAAATACCACGCCCTGCGTGAAGATTTTCTGGCTGAAGAAGAACAGCAAAATGGGCGGGATGATCATCAACACAGAGACAGCCATGATGAGATGCGTGTTGACGGTATAAAGTGCGTCGAAGGTTTGCAAGCCAACGGCGAGAGTCCAGTTTTCGCGTGAGTGTAGGAAGATGAGCGGTTCGTAAAAGTCGTTCCAAGCGTAGAGGAAATGGAAGATGCTTACAGAGACCAACGCGGGCCGTGCCTGTGGGAGAATGATATAAAGTAAAACCTGCAGTGGATTTGCCCCATCAATTTTTGCAGCGTCGTCGAGTTCCAGTGGAATGGTCATGAAGAACTGACGCAGCAAAAATACATCATATGCATTGGCAAAGAATTGTGGAACGATCAGTGGCAGCAGCGTATCCACCCAGCCGAGTTTTTGGAAGAGGATGTAAATGGGAAGGAGCCGCACTTGGGTGGGCAGCATAATGGTCGAAAGCAAAAGCAGAAATAACAGATCCAGCCAACGGGCGCGGAAACGCGAGAAGCCATAAGCCACCAGCGAGCATGAAAATAGCATCCCTGCCATGCCTACAAATGTCACAGTGAGCGTATTGCCAAGATAGCGCCAGAAAGGCAGGGCGTTGATCGCCTCAGGATAATTCTCCCAGTGAACATCCCAGCGATAGAGTTGTTTCTGCTCATTGATCTTCAATTCATGGATGACATCTGGCCGCTCAGGATCTATGAATTGACCCAGTCCATTTGGGATCTTCTTAATGAGCGCGTATTCGACGGTCGTTCCATCCACGCTGACCTCATATAAAGGTTCAGCAGTACCATTCACTTCAACTGTCTTCGGTTTGCGCGGGATGAGGGAGGCCGAGTCCGAGCGGATCTGGGCGGGGTCTTTTAATGAGGTGCTGATCATGTAAAGAAACGGGATCAAAATAAGGACAGAGCCCGAAGCGAGAATTAAGGTGGTAATCCCTCTGAAGAAGAGTTCATGTCCGCGTGCAGACGCAAAGCGCCCGAGGAGGAAATCCCATGCTTTTTTCATGTTAACCGCGCCCTCTCAATTGTCCTTCGTAATAGACCCAGGTATCAGACGAACGGAAGATGAGGGCGGTGAGACTCAAAACGATAATGAATAGAATCCAGGCCAGGGTGGAGGCATAGCCCATATCAAAATAGCGGAAGGCGTTTTGATACAAATATACATTGTAGAAAAGTGTGGAGTGCTGTGGGCTGCCGAGGCCGCCAATGGAATTGCTGGTGGCAACATAGACCTGGGTGAAATACTGGAAGGTGCTGATCATACCAAGCACGAGGTTGTAGAAGATAACGGGCGTCATCATCGGAAAAGTGACGTTCCAGAAGCGTTGCCAGGCGTTGGCGCCATCCACTTTGGCGGCGTCGTATAGATCTGTGGGCACGCCCTGCAAGCCCGCCAGATAAACGATCATCGAGCCGCCCACGCTCCACAGACTCATGATGACAAGCGCAGGGACAGCCCATTCAGGATCGCTCAACCAGCCGGGCGGATTCTGAATGCCAAGTACATCTTTGAGGAACGGATTCAGCACTCCCACGCGTGGATTGAGAATACGTACCCATAAAATAGTGACTGCCACACCGGCAATGATGGATGGCAGAAAGTAAATTGTGCGCCAGACGTTGATGGCGCGCACTTTTTGATTGAGCAAAACTGCCAGGAAGAACGAAAACGCAAGATTGAGCGGAAGTGCAATGGAGGCATAATAAATGGTCACTTGCAGAGACTTCCAGAACAGCGGGTCGCCAAACTGACGCGAGTCGCCTGTGCGAATGGCATCCCAGATTCCAGAGAAGACTCTCTCATAGTTTGCCAAACCGATCCATTGTGGCGGGTCGATGATATTGAATTTCGTGAAGGAGAAATACAGCGATGCCAGCATTGGACCAATGGTGAAGATGAGGAATCCGATGATCCACGGCACAATGAACGCGTAGCCAGCCAATGCTTCACGGCGGGCAAGGCTCATCTTTCGGAAGGCGGGAAAGGTCATGGCATCTCCGGAATAATTTCATTCCCCTCACCCATTGCCCCTCTCCCGCTGGGAGAGGGGTTGGGGTGAGGGTGAAATCATAAACTAATGACTAGCCCAATACTCGTCGAGGATCTTCTGTAGATCTTCGTTGCCCTGGTCCATCACAGCTTGCACATCGGCTTCGGGTTCACCGTATAGAATCGATAGAACATTGTTCAAGCTGTCGTTCACCTTGCCCCATTCGGGAACCCAGCCTTCGTGATGAGGGCTATCGAGATAGTCAATGGCTTTGAAGATTACAGCGTGGTCAATGTTTGGGTAGCGTTCTTTCAGGTAATTCAAATACGCTTCCTCCGTAGATTTGCGTGCAGGCAGACAACCATAGATTTTGCACACATCCACGATCTGCTCGGGGGCCACAAGCCACTTCATCACTTCCCAGGCTGCATCCTTGTTCTTGGCGTCCTTGGGCATAGTGAACAGATCTGCATGGATGCGAGCGATGCGCTCACCGTCCTGGTTGAAGAACAACGGCGCAAGGTCATAGGCGAAGGGTAGCTCGTTCAATCCCTCCGACATAAACCAGGTATGGCTGTACCAAACAGCCACTTGCCCTGAACCGAATGGGTCTGCGCCGGTGGCATCGATCGCGGCCTGTCCATTGGCATCGGGAATGAAATGGTCTTTCCAGATGCCGTCATGCAGCCACTGGAAACCGAATACTCTTTCAGGTGCATTGAAGGTGGCTGTCTTGTAATCATCGCTGGTGGGGCGTCCCTGGTCAGGCGCGCCGAACATCGCGAGCTGGCCACGCATATCGGTCCACGTATCGCCGTAACCCCATTGCTTGATGCTGGTCGCGTCAAAGTCTGCATCATTTGGCGTATTGTCATTGGCATCCAATGTCAACTGCATCGCCATATCCTTCAGCGCATTGATATTCCATGAGGCATCTTCATAATCATGGGTGGGGTAATCCAGCCCAGCGGCGTCGAATGCATCTTTGTTGTAGAACAGGAACGAAGGATAGAGACCAAGCGGCAAACCGGCATCCAGGTCCGGATATTTGTTGATGGTTGTGGCAGGCCCATAGAAATCGCTCATGTCGTAATTATCTTTTTGAATATAGGGTGTGATATCTTCCCAATATTCCTTGAAATTCGCGATCGTTGAAGTTCCATGCGGACCTACCAGTTGCGGCGCGTTGTCGCCCGAAACCATTGCCAGGAATCGTTCACGCGCCTCTTCGTTCGGCACGATCAGGAATTCCATCTCGATGTTCTCGTGCGAGTCGTTGAACTTCTTGGCGAGCGCCTCCTGCGCGGTCACCTGGTCCGGGTCGGTGCCTGTGCCGAAGCCGACGAAGATAACGACTTTTTGTTTTTCAGCAGGTGCCTGTGTTGCAGCTATGCCCCCGCCGCACGCCGAAAGAATCACTGAAGCCAGCACGAATAGCGCGAATATTTTGAATAGTTTGTTTTTCATTTTCTCCTCCAGAGAGATTGAATGGATTGAATAAGATTTAATGTAGGCCATTTCTTTTCTGTTCACCTCCTTGTGGATGAAAGCAACTCGTCCTGGATCGAAAAGTGTTTGGATTCGCATCCGCATGATTCACGGATGACAAGCTCGGTACGCATCAGAGTCAAAGCCTCAGCCTGCTCACCGTTCATCAAGCGTGCCAACTGGCGGACAGCTTCGCGCCCTACCTCTTCGATCGGAGCGTGGACCGTTGTCAGTGCGGGGGAGAGGTAACGGGCGAAGGATACGTCATCGAAACCTACAACCGCCACGTCTTGTGGAATGATGCGTCCCGCCATTTTTAACGCGCGATAGGCACCTGCGGCCGCGTCATCATCACCTGCAAAGACCGCGTCGAAGTCGATCCCATCCGACAGCATTTGTTGAATGGCGGCAAAAGCCTCATCGTCATCGAATCCGCCCGAGGCGATGAGCGCGGAGTCAAATGGAATGTTATGCGCTTCAAGGGATTCGCGATAACCGCGTTCGCGCCATTGCGAATCTTCATGGCCTTCGGGGCCGCGCAAAAAAACGATACAATGACGGCCATGGGCTTCAATCAAGTGGTTGATGAGCATGGCGGCGCCGTCTTTATTTTCGATTGTGATGACGGGAATGTTGAGCGAATTGGGCGGGGTTTGGTGGAGCAGAACAACGGGAAAGTTGAGATGATGCAAGCGAGTGAGCTGGCGTTCGTGTAGACTGTTTGTGAAAACCAGAAGCCCATCTGTGTTGTGCTCGCCCAGCGGACTGTTGTGGTTTGGGTTTGAGAGCGTAACATGCATCGAATGGACGAGCAGGTCGTAATCGATCTCGTGCGCCTCTGCTTCAATGCCGCGCAGCATGGGCGAGAAGAACGCGCCGCTGATCTCGGGCAGAATGAGGCCGATGGTGTTGGTGCGTTTGCTGGCGAGCACACGCGCCGCGGTGCGTGGCACAAATTGCATCTCATCCATGGCGAGGCGCACGCGTTCTGATTTTTCAGGTTGGAAGGGGGTTGTCCCATTGAGCACGCGACTCACTGTGGCGATGGAAACGCCAGCGCGTTCAGCGACATCTGCAATTGTGGGTGGGCGATTTTTGAGTTGCATTTTTAGGCGAAAACTCTGAAAGCGCTTTCAGCAGTATACAGAGAATCGTGTCGAGAGTCAACAAATTAATGAGGCTCCCAGATCTTCTCAATATTGAGAATCCTATCCGCCCATTTTTTTTATCACTTACAAGGAAATAGTCACAGTTGTTTCATGAGGACAGACTATTTATCACCTGATCATCATGGCTGATGATGTATCCATGGCATCCATGGACAAGGTTCGACTTCTTTTACGGCGGTCGGAGATGGATTGGGCGTAGATAAGTTTGATGGCGAGGGATCCGTTGCCGGCGTGGCGCGTTCCGTCCCCGTCACCGAAACATAGATTAGTCGGATACGTGCCTGGGCGGAGGTGGTGTCATCTCCAAGAAAGAGGAAATTGGGCGATTGGTAGGGATCGGGAAAGCCCTCAAATTTGCTGTAATCGCGCAGCGGGCCATTGAGTATGGGCGCGTCCTTAGCAGTCAGTGTATAAGTATCGTTGACAACGACCAATTGGTAATTTATCGGGCCAGTCGTCGTGGGGAATGTAGTGCCTTCGCCGTGCGTGAATAATCCGCCTGTTGTATCGTCATTCTGCGCCCAGATCTCATTTTCCCAAAAAGCTAACTCGATGCCTCTGGCATCCTCACTTAAAATAATAACGCTGAAACCGGAGCGATTGTTGTTCGTGTGAGATTCGTTTTCCACTTGTAGGGTGAAATCCAATTGAAATCCCGCCGCACGGTTGAGGCTGGGGAAGCCCAGCGTATTCGTCGCATTGGATATCCATCCGGCGTAAGTGCTGTTACCAGACGTGGTCGTATCGAGCGTTGTGCTCCCGTTCTCATATGTTTGTATTATGTCGCCGGGTGGGAAATCGAAAAAGCTCATCAGTTGTGCATCAGGGGTTTCACCTGATGCAGCATCATAAAGGATGAGCGTTTTTTCTCCACTTGCCTGGGTCGCACTGGCACGTTTCAGGTTCAAGGAAAACAGGGCAGTTCCAAAGATCAGGAGAAAACAAATTGCAGAAAAGCTAATTTTTTTGTTCATAGATTAAGTCTACCATTGCTTAATGGGCGTTTTGCGCAATACTATCACGTCCTGTTAAATCACGTATTCGGGATATGCCTACCTACTTAAAAACCCATTTAATTGGGTATGATTGTCATCTAATTTATCATCTCGTTTCACTGTATAATCGTTAAGCTCTTATTTGGAATCATACAATTCCATAAAAGTCCGTAAAAGGTTTAGGAAATCTCATGCGCCAATCCATGCTCACCGAAGAACAAGCCAAATTCCTGCGCGAAGAAAAAGAAGCGCTCGCAGAGATTCGGCTTGCATTGTCTGAGATCGATGTGCCGCGCGAATCACTTGCCACCCTGCAGGAGGCCATCCTGCAATTGGACGAATTATTCCTGGTGGTCATCGTGGGAGAATTCAACGCTGGCAAGAGTGCGCTGGTCAATGCGCTATTAGGTGAGAAAGTGTTGCCCGAAGGCGCCACGCCCACCACCTCACGCGTGACTCTTGTAAAGTGGGGCGAGCAGGCTGCCGAGCAGGTGGTGGACGAAGGCTTTGCCATCTATACCTATCCCTTGCCGCTCCTCAAAGAGCTCAACATTGTGGATACGCCCGGCACCAACGCTGTCATCCGCCAGCACGAACGCCTCACCAATGAATACGTTCCGCGCAGTGATCTCGTCTTATTCGCCACTTCTGCCGATCATCCCATGACCGAAAGCGAGCGCCAGTTCCTTGAACGCATCCTTGCCTGGGGAAAAAAAGTTGTCTTTGTGCTCAATAAAGCAGACATCATCGAGGATGAAGCTGCCCTGCGTGAAGTTCAAACCTTCGTCATCAAACACGCCACAACTGTTTTGGGAGACCCGCCGGAGTTCTTCCCAGTCTCAGCCAGATTAGCCCAACGGGCCCGCTCTGAATTGGACCCTGAGCAGCGGACGCGTTTACGTGCCGCCAGCCGCCTCGACGATCTGGACCGTTACATCACCGCCACATTGGACGACACTACGCGTCTACAACTAAAGTTCACCAACCCGCTGGGTGTGGCAGAAAATCTGGTCGCGCAAACTTCCAAAACCACACAGGCACAATCGGAGGATCTGAAGGAAGACCAGAAAACCGCCGTTGCCTTGGAAACAACCATCAGTGACTATGAGCGTGACCTCCAAAGCGAACTTAACCCGCGCCTGGCAGAAATGGAGAACATCCTATACAAGCTCGAACAGCGCGGCCTCGATTTCTTCGATACTACCTTGCGTCTAACCAATATCCAGGGATTGATGCGCGGGAATCAGGTGAGAGCCGAGTTTGAGAAACGTGTGCTGGCAGACGTCCCAAAACAGATCGAAGAGCAGGTCCAACGTCTCATTGACTGGCTGGTGCAAAAGGACTTGCAGGAATGGCAGCGCGTGATGACCTACGTCCAACGGCGACAGGCACTTAATATCGAACATATCGTTGGCGCAGGAATTGAACCACGCGAAATACGCCGCCGCGAACTGATCGATACCATGGGCAAAACTGTAAAGCGCATCGTTGAGACCTATGACCGAGATCGGGAGGCAAGTGAACTTGCAGCGCACGTGGAGACCGCGGTGGCACAGACGGCTCTGCTGGAGGTAGGTGCGGTGGGGCTGGGGACATTGGTTACTGCCGCTGTGCTCTCCTCCAGTCTGGACGTGACCGGCATACTGGCTGCAGGGACACTAGCCATCCTTGGTTTTTTTGTGATTCCCTACAAACGTAAGCAAGCCAAGGACAACTTCAAAGAAAAGATGACCAGCCTGCGCACAAATCTGCTTAATACGCTCACAACTCAGTTTAAGAATGAGTCCCAAGGAGCAGTGACGCGTCTGAAAGATGGCGTGATGCCATATGTCCTTTATGTCCGTGCAGAGCGCGAGCGCATCGAAAAAGGTGAAGCCGTGTTGACGCGTTTGCGACAGCGACTCTCTTCACTGCGCGCCCGTAGTCAGTCAGTTGTAGGGAAGTAGCGCACCAACTTTCGGCATCTATATCTCTTTGTATTGTCAGCGGGAAAATTATATGATTCAAAATTTCATACCTACTTGGTAAATATATCGAAATATGTATCCGCTATATATATCGCGGCATATGGACGCGGAAATTATCCTGTTCTACCATGTTAGTGTGTGTAATTCCCACAAACTAGACCTCTTGTGAAAGCGCTTTTGCCACAGAGATCACAGAGAAAAAGAGTTTTAAGAGCCTTTTCTCAAAGGTCTCTGTGTACTCTGTGGCTGTATTGAACTTACTTACACAAGTGGTCAACTACATAAAGGAGAAATGAAATGTTATTCAAAAAAGGAGTTGACGTATTCTCCAGCGATAATGAGAAGATCGGTACGCTGGACCGTGTGGTAATGGATCCGAAGACGAAGGAAGTGACGCATATTATTGTAAGAGAGGGATTTCTCTTTACAGAGGATAAAGTTGTTCCAATGGACCTGATCGGTTCTGTCACAGATGCGCGCATCGCTCTACAAGGATCAAAGGAACATCTGAATGAACTTCCAGAATACGAGGAGACGCATTACATCCCGCGCGACGCGACTATTGATGACGATATGAATACCCTATACTGGAACCCTCCAGTAGATGCATGGGGTGGATACGGGCGATACCCTATCATCTATCCCCAATCTCTATACCTGCGCAAGACAGAAAAAAATATCCCGGCAGGTATGGTGGCATTGGCTGAAAGTGCAAAGGTGTTTGCTGAAGACGGTGAACAGGTTGGCAATATTGAAACACTGATCACCGACCCGAAAGATGAACGTGTGACACATCTGGTGATCTCCAGCGGATTGTTGATGAAAGAGAGAAAGATCATCCCATCCCACTGGCTGAGCGCCGCAACTGATGATGAGGTACATCTTTCCGTTGATTCTCGCTTATTGGAAAGTTTACCTGAATACCGCCTTGAAGCCTAACTGAGTGATGCGCGTGCTTCACAGGTATCTCACTTAAATAAAACCTGCGCTTTAAACAAGCGCAGGTTTTACTTTTTAAAGCAAACATCCATTTTCTTCAGCAGGATGTCTGCTTACTCATT
>Ga0184626_10000648_pt1 | contig 11176 bp, 5 predicted proteins | sample PLM3_60_b1_FD_133142 | JGI IMG/M metagenome (GOLD analysis project Ga0184626, IMG submission 133142) | Groundwater sediment microbial communities from an aquifer in East River, Colorado, USA - PLM3_60_b1 | ecosystem: Environmental > Terrestrial > Soil > Riparian zone | place: USA: East River... | reverse complement strand
CGGGAAGAACGCACCGAGCGTGGTGATGAACACGATGCTCGACCGCTCGGTGGGCCAGAGCATGATGCTGAGCGGCACCCACGCCACCGCGGGGATCGGGCGAAACAGCTCGATCGGCGGGAATAGCGTGTCTTCGGCGAACCGGAACCACCCGATGAGCAGCCCCATCCCGACGCCCAGCGTCGTGGCGATGGCGAAGCCCAGCCAGATGCGCTCGAGGCTGGCGAGGATGTGCACGTAGAAGGCGGCACTGCCGAACAGCGCCACCGCCTCCTCCAGAACCTGCGCCGGCGTGGGGATGTTCTGGAAGCGCACATAGAGATCCACGTCCCACGTCGTCGCGACATGCCACGCCGCGAAGAAGAGTCCGATGGACAGGACGCGGAGGGCGGGCCGTCGCCAGCCCGCCAGCCGCAGGAGCGCCGGCGCTTCCGCCTGCGCCGCCGGAGCGCCGACGAGCGGCACCATGCCCACGTTCGGCGCGGTGGTCATCTACTTGGCGGCCCCCAGCTTTTTCGCTTCCTCGAGCGAGAGGACCTTCCCGCCGTTCCTGGTCGCGAACGTCTCCGCTTCTTCTTTCCAGGCGAAGGCGACCAGCGAGGCGATCGCGGCTTTGCCGCTGCCGCCCGCGACGTAGAACGCCCGGTGGGCAAAAAGCTTGAGCCCGGTCGACTGATCGAAGACGTAGGCGGCATTGACGGCCCGGCTCGTCTGCTCCGCGTCCCGCAGCGCGGTCATGAGCGTCGCCAGCGAGGCGTAAGGCTTGATCGGCTCACCCTTCACCCACAGCTCGCCCGCGGTCCGCGGATCCTTGATCGGCACACCGGTGATCGCGTCCTTGCCCTCCATGGGAGAGGTGCCGGCCACCATCACCCTCTGGTCCTTCGTGTAGTCGCGGCCGAGTTCGCGGTACGCCTGCCTGATGAAGCGGTCGTCGATGAAGCCCTCGACGTCCACCTGCTTGATGATCCCCATCTTCTGGAGCACGGTCGCGTCGTACTTGAGCACCTCCACCCACTTCGGCTTGATGGTGGCGTCCAGCGTGAGGAAACCGCCGCGCCCGAAGTAGAGGTAGAGCACCTCCTTGGGGATGGACGTCCACTGCTCCTGCTTCGTGGTCGCCTCCTCGGGGTTCTTCGTGATCCACTCGTTGGCCTCGACGATGGCCTTGAGGTAGGCGACGACGATCTCGGGGTGCTTGCCGAGGAAGTCCTTGCGGATCACGGGACCGTGCAGGTAGGCGATCGACGTCTGGCTGCCGTCGAAGATCTTCCGCCCGAAGCCCTTGAACTCCATCAGCTCGCCCCACGGACAGAAGTCAGCGTGGGCGTCGATCTTCTTCTCCTGGATGCTGGTGGCGCCGATGGGCGGGCTCTGGTTGATCATGGTGAAGAAGTCCAGAGTGAGCCCGCGGTCCACCAGCGCCTTGAGGAGCATGCCGTGGGCCGCGGAGCCGAACGGCACCGAGACCTTCTTGCCCCTGAGCTCCTCGAACTTGTAGATCGGCGCGTCGGCCGGCACCACGATGGAGTTGCCGGAACCGTGCATGTTGTACCCGGTCATGGAAACGATGACCGAGCGAAGGCTGTTGGTCTCCTGGAAGCGGGCGATGTTCACGAGAAGCGGGTAGTCACCCATCACCCCGATGTCGAGCTTGCCGGCCAGCATCTGGCTCGTGATGGGCGGCCCCGAAGTGTAGTCCTCCCAGACGATGTCGTACTTCGCGCCGGCGTACCTTCCCACGCGCGGCAGGTGCTTCTCGAGGAGCCCGAGCTGTTTGACGGTGATGCCGCCCGAGTAGGTGTCCGTGCACAGGCTCTGGTGGCCAATGCCGATGCGGATCGTCTCCTGCGCCGTCCCGGGCTCGGACACGAGCACGAGCGCGGCGGCGAGGAGGGCGAGCAACACGGGCAGTCCCGGCTTGATCATGGCGACGTACCTCTCCACGTTCTCCTCCGTTCTGAATCCGCTCACGGCCTTCGAGTGAGGGACGCGTCCCGTCAGGTCACCCGCGGGCCCACAGTCGGAGACTAAGACACCCCAGTCAATGTCCAGGGCTGCTGAATTTCTGCATGTGACTGCGGTATTCCGTGGCAGGCTCGGGGCGTGCAACGACAGCCCGAGCGATCTTCAGTGGCCTCTGGGCCCTTGTCTCCTCACGAGCGCCCGCGGGATCGTACCGTTGTGCTCATCGTCGACGATGACGACGGACTTCGCGACGCCCTTCACCTCACGCTCGACGAGGAATATGCGGTGGTGGACGCGGCGCACGGACGGACGGCGCTCAGCATGGTGCGCTCAGAGCGCATTGATCTCGTCCTCCTCGACATCCTCATGCCCGACGTCGATGGGCTCGAGATCTTGCAAGAGCTCAAAGCGCTGGAGCCGGACCTTCCGGTCATCATGTTGACCGGCGTGAAGACCGTCCGGACCACGGTCGCGGCCATGAAGCTCGGCGCGTCGGACTACCTCACGAAACCATTCCAGGAGGAGGAGCTGCGGGCCGCGATTCGCCGGGCGCTCGAGCAGCGCACCAGTCGGCTCAGCGCGTCCGTGGATCGGGACCGGCCCGGCCGCGAGGCGCAGCGACTCCGGACGCACCGCCTCCTCCTCGTGGGCGGCGACCCGGGCTGGCGCGCCGCGCTCGCCGTGACGCTCGCGCGCGCGACCAGCGTGGAGACGACCGGCGCCCTCGTCGACGGGCTGAATCGCATGCTCAGATTCCGGCCGACCTGCGTGGTTCTGAACGTCGGGCGCTCCGCGGGTGAGGCGGGACTCTTTCTCGGAGCCCTGAACGCCCAGTTGCCCGCTTGCCCCGTGCTCGTCCTGAGCGACGATCCCTATCTGGGCACCGCGCCCGTCTGGGAAACACTGAACATCCGCTGCGTCCTGCGGGCGCCGGTCAGCTCCGGAGATCTGGTGAGCCGGATCGGCGAGGTGCTCCCGCCGGGCGGCAGCCTGAGTGGGCCCTGGCCGCAGCTCGGGGAATCTGTGAGTCGCACGATTGATTACCTCGGCAGTCATTTCGAAGCGGACCTGACGGTCGACGGTATAGCGGAAATCATCGACATCTCCAGCAGTCACCTGGCCCATCTCTTTCGCTCGGAGATCGGCATGAGCGTGCGCGACTATCTCACCCGCGTCCGGGTGACGATCGCTCAGGATCTCCTGGCGCACACGGACGAGAAGCTCGAGTCCATCGCCGCGCGGCTGGGGTTCGCCGACACCTCGCACCTCGCCCACGTCTTCCAACGGATCACGGGAAACCCCCCGAGCGCCTACCGACGATCGGCCAGCTGAGCAGCCCGCGACACAAGTTCAGCAGTCCTGGACATTGATTCCGGTTCTCGGGTAGGCGAAGGTCGCGAGCACCCACTCGCGGGGCGAGAGAAGTTCGTCGATCCTCCGGGTTCGTTGCTTGTCGCCGCGCACACCGACCGAGGAGAAGAGCATGGACCAGTGGTTGTTCGTCTACGTGGCCATCGGTGCCTTCATCGGCTTTTTCGCCGGCATGCTCGGCATGGGCGGAGGGGGCATTCAAGTGCCCCTGACGACGATGGTCTTCGCGGCTCAAGGCTTTCCGCGTGAGCACATGCTGCACGTCGCCCTCGGGACGGCCATGGCGACCGTCATCTTCACGTCGCTCTCGAGCCTGCGCGCCCACAACCGGCACGGGGCGGTCAACTGGAGCGTGCTGTGGCGGCTGATCCCGGGGATCGTCGTGGGGACGGGCCTCGGCACCCTGCTGGCCCGACACATTCCGACGTTTCCGCTGGCGGTGATCTTCGTGGTGTTCGTCCTCTACATGGCCTCGAGCATGCTCTTCAACTGGAAGCCAAAGCCGACACGCCGACTGCCGGGGCCAGTGGGTATCTTCATCGCCGGGACCGTGATTGGCGTCTGCTCGGCGCTCGCGGCGATGGGCGGCGCCACCCTGACCATTCCGTTTCTGGTCTTCTGTAACGTGCCCTTTCACATGGCCATCGGTACGGCGTCGGCCGTCGGCTTCCCGATCGCCGTGGTCGGGTCGATCGGCTACCTCGTGAATGGCTGGGGGACCGCGGGCCTCCCGGCGCAGAGCGTGGGCTACATCTACGTGCCGGCCCTGATCGGATTTACCGTGGGCAGCATCGTGCTCGCCCCCTTCGGCGCGCGGTTGGCGCACCGCACTTCGGAGCGCTCGCTCAAGAGGATCTTCGCCATCGTCATTGGCGCGCTGGGTCTCAAGATGCTGGTCGCGCTGGCGTAGCCATCATGCAGCACCGGATCAGCCGCCTGCTCGTCGCCAACCGCGGCGAGATCGCCATCCGCGTCATGCGCGCCGCGCAGGAGCTCGACACCCGCACGGTCGCCATTTTCTCCGAAGCGGATCGCGGTGCACGCCATCGCTTCACCGCCGATGAGAGCTATCTCGTGGGCGCCGGCCGCACGCCGATCGAGGCCTATCTCGATGTGGACGATATCGTCCGGGTGGCGCGCCGGGCGCGCGTGGATGCCATTCATCCCGGCTACGGGTTTCTCGCCGAGAGCCCCGAGCTCGCGGCCGCGTGCGCGCGGGCCGGCATCGTCTTCATCGGCCCGGAACCGGAGGTGTTGCGCACGCTGGGCCACAAGGTCGCGGCGCGGGCCCTGGCGCTGGCCGCGGGCGTGCCCGTCTTGCCGGCGACCGGGCCGCTGCCGCGCGACCGCGAGCAGGTCAAAGACCTCGCAAAGGGTCTCGGCTACCCGCTCATGCTCAAGGCCAGTTGGGGCGGCGGCGGCCGCGGCATGCGCGTGGTCGAGTCGGCACGGGAGCTTTCGGCGCTCGTCGAAGCTTCGCGACGCGAAGCCGGGGCCGCTTTCGGCAACGACGAGGTGTACGTCGAGAAGCTGGTGCGGCGGGCGCGCCACGTTGAGGTCCAGATCCTGGGGGATCTCTACGGCAATCTGGTGCATTTGTTCGAGCGGGATTGCTCCGTGCAGCGGCGCCATCAGAAGATGATCGAGCGGGCGCCGGCGCCGTTTCTGACCGAGGTACAGCGCCGGAAGCTCTGCCAGACGGCGCTGACGCTAACGCGCGCCGCCCACTTCACGCACGCGGGGAGCGTGGAATTCCTCCTGGACGCCGATACGCAGGAGTTCTACTTCATCGAAGTCAATCCGCGCCTGCAAGTCGAGCACACCGTCACCGAGGAAGTCACCGGGATCGATATCGTCAAGGCGCAGCTCCGCATTGCCGCCGGCGCACGGATCGGCGACCCCGCCTCGGGGGTGCCGCCCCAGGACGCGATCGCGCTCTCCGGGCATGCGCTCCAATGCCGGGTGACGACCGAGGACCCGGCGCGCGGCTTTGCGCCGTCCCATGGGCGGCTCACCGTCTGCCAGAGCCCGGCGGGCTTCGGCATCCGCGTCGACGCCGGGAGCGCGCATACGGGGGCGGTCGTCTCCCCGTTCTACGACTCCCTGCTCATGAAGATCATCGCCTGGGGCGACTCGCCGGGAGAAGCGATTGGACGGATGGCTCGCGCCCTCGGCGAGTCGCGGGTCCAGGGGGTCGCTTCCAATCTCGAGTTTCTCGGGCACGTGATCGCGCATCCGGCGTTCGCGTCGGGCGAGTGCACCACGCGATTCATCGACGAGACGCCGGAGCTCGCCGAGACCACACCGTCGGGGAACGGTGCCACCCCGTTGCTACAGTTCCTCGGAGAAGTGATCGTGAACGGGAATCCGGAGATGCAGGGGCGCCTGCGACCCACGGCGCCCTTGCCCAGGGCGCCGGTGCCCAGCTGCGACCTGGAGGGCCCGATCCCCCCCGGCAGCCGTGATCGGTTGCGCGAGCTCGGCGGGGAGCGTTTCCTCGGTTGGATGCGCCAGGAAAAGCGCGTGCTCTTCACCGATACGACGATACGTGACGCGCAACAATCGCTGCTGGCGACGCGGGTCCGGACCCACGACATCCTGGCCGTCGCACCGGCCTACGCCCGTCTGGCGCCGCAGCTCTTTTCCCTCGAATGCTGGGGCGGGGCGACGTTCGATGTCATGCTGCGGTTTCTGCGTGAGGACCCCTGGGAGCGGCTGGCGCGCCTGCGCGCGGCCGTGCCCAATCTGCTCTTGCAAATGATGGTGCGGGCGTCGAACGCGGTCGGCTACACGAGCTATCCCGACAACGTGGTGCAGCACTTCATCGCGCAGGCCGCGCGTGAGGGCATCGATCTGTTCCGCGTTTTCGACTCCTTGAACGGGGTCGACAACATGCACGTCGCCATCGACGCCGTGCGCGGGTCCGGGGCGTTGTGTGAGGCGGCGATGTGCTACACGGGCGATCTGTTCGATGCGGCGCGCCCGAAATGGAACCTGCGCTACTACGTCGATCTCGCCCGGCAGCTCGAGAAGGCCGGGGCGCAGATCCTCGGCATCAAGGACATGGCGGGGGTGTGCCGGCCGCGTGCGGCGCGCGCGCTGGTGGAGGCGCTGCGAGGCGAGGTGGGACTCCCCATCCATTTCGACACCCACGACACCAGCGGCATCGCCGCCGCCAGCGTGCTGGCGGCCATCGACGCGGGCGCCGATGCGGTCTACGGCGCCCTCGATGCCATGAGCGGGCTGACGTCGCAACCGAATCTCAGCGCCATGGCATCGGCGCTGGCGGGGACACCGCTCGATCCCGGCCTCGACCCCGAGGTCTTGCAGGCGCTGTCGCGCTACTGGGAAGTCGTGCGCCGCTACTACGCGCCGTTCGAGGCCGACATGCGCTCCGGAACGGCTGACGTCTACCGTCACGAAATGCCCGGACCGCAGTACACGAACCTCCGCGCGCAGGCGCGGGGCATGGGGCTCGAGCACCGCTGGCACGAGATCTGCCAGCGGTACGCGGAGGTCAACTTGCTGTTCGGCGATCTCGTGAAAATCACCCCGACGTCGACGGCGGTGGCCGACATGGCGCTCTGCATGGTCGCGAACGGGCAGAGCCGCGACGACGTGCTCGATCCGGGCCACGATCTCGCCTTCCCGAAGTCGGTGGTGGCTCTCTTTCGCGGCGAGGTCGGCTATCCCCCCGAGGGCTTCCCGGCGGACCTGCAGCGCAAGGTGCTCAAAGGCCAGCGGGCTATTTACGGGCGCGCCGCCGCGTATCTGCCGGCCGTCGATCTGCCCGCGCAGCGTTGCGACCTCGAAACCACGCTGCAGCGCCCCGTGAGCGAGCGGGAGCTGTCGTCGTGGCTGCTCTTCCCGGCGCTGTTCCTCGACTACGCGCGGCATCGGGGCCGCTTCGGGGACGTCTCGGTGCTGCCGACCGCGGCGTTCCTGTATGGGCTCCAGGACGGGGAGGAGATCGAGATCGAGGTCGCGCCCGGCAAGCGGCACGTGATCGGTCTGCAGGCCCGAACGGCCGCCGATCAGGACGGCTTCGTGACGCTCTTCTTCACGCTGGACGGCCAGCTGCAGCTGATCCGGCTTGCCACCGCGGCGGTAAGCGCGCAATCGACACGCGCGCAAGCCCAGGACGGCAATCCCACCCATGTCAGCGCCGGCCTGGCTGGCATCGTCGTCGCGGTGGCCGTGCGACCCGGTCAGCTCGTCGCCAGGGGCGATACGCTCCTGGCGATCGAGGCGATGAAGATGGAGACGCACGTCATTGCCGAGCGCGATGCCATGATCGCCGAGGTCTACGTCACCCCGGGCGAGGCCGTGGGACCACGCGATCTGCTGGTCTTATTGTCGTAGCGGCCTCAGCCTCGCTTCGACGCCACCAAGGATTGCAGGAGCCGATCCACTTCGCGCTCGAGCGCCGCTCCGAGCTTGTCGGCGCCGTTCGTGTCCCCCGCCCGCCCCAGCGCTTCCAGGCCTTCGGCCAGCCCCGCTGCCGTCATGGCTCCGATCACTTTCAGCGCGCCCTTCAGCGTGTGGGCCTCCCGCATCAACTCCGGCGTGTCACCGCTGGCGATGGCGCGCCGAATCGCCTCCATCCGGACCGGCGCGTCCTCGGCGAATATGCCCAGCAACTCGTCCAGGAGCTCGCGGTCTCCGCCGACGTAGTGGAGGGCTGCCGTGAGATCGAATCCCGCCTCCGGAGCCGGCACGCTCCGGGCTGATGCGACCGGGATCGTGGTGGCGCGGCTATCGCCGAAGAGCCGGTCCAGCGCGGCGGACAGATCCTCGGGCTTGATCGGCTTGGTCAGGTAATCGTCCATCCCGGCCGCGAGGCATCGCTCGCGATCCCCGCGCATCGCGTAAGCGGTCAGGGCCATGATCGGCAGCCGGCGACGGCCGGGATGTCGGGCTTCGCTCTCGCGGATGGCCATCGTGGCCGCCAACCCGTCCATCACGGGCATCTGCACATCCATCAGCGCCGCATCGAACGGGCGGCTCTCGTACGCCTCAACGGCTTCCTGGCCGTTGTGGGCAACGATGGGAATGTGACCCATCTTTTCCAGCAGGCGCACGATCACCCGCTGGTTGACTGGGTTGTCTTCCGCCACCAGCACGTGCAGGCGCTGAGACGCGGTCTCGGCGCCGGGGTCGGCATGCGCCGCCGGCGCGGCCGTTGTCTCGAGCGATTGACCCAGGGCCAGGAGAACGGCGTCGAGCAGCTCGGACGGCGTGAAGGGCTTGACCAGGTGACGCGCGATGCCCAGCGTGCGGCATCGCGCGAGATCGCCGTTCATCACGTCCGACGTCAGCAGCATGACCGTCAGGCCGGCCAGCGCCGGCTCTTGCCGGATGCGCTCGGCCACGGCGAAGCCGTCGACGTCCGGCATGCGGGCGTCGAGGAGTACCAGGTCGAACGTGCGCCCGGCGGCCCGCGCCTTCTCGAGGGCAGCCAGGGCAGACCGCCCGTCGGCCACGATCGTCGGCGCGACCCCCCACGCGGTGAGCATCGCCTCGAGCAGCCGGCGGTTGGTGGCGTTGTCGTCGGCGGCCAGGACGGGAAGCCCGTACAGGGCGTGGGGCGGCGCCGCCACCTGCTTGGGGACCGGCTCCCGGGCCCGCTCCAGCAACACCGTGAAGTGGAAGGTGCTGCCGCGGCCCAGCTCGCTGTCGAGCCAGATCCGTCCCCCCATCCGCTCGACCAGCCGGCGGCTGATGGCCAGTCCCAGACCGGTCCCACCGAACCGACGCGTGGTCGAGGCGTCCGCTTGTGCAAAGGCGTCGAAGATGAGCCCCCTCTTGTCGGCGGCGATCCCGATGCCCGTGTCCTGCACGGCCACCCGGAGCGTCGCGGTGTCGGGCGTCACGGCTTCGGCGTCAACGCGGACGGCGACTTCGCCCTGCTCGGTGAACTTGATCGCGTTGCCGACCAGGTTGAGGAGGATCTGGCCGAGTCGGCCCGTGTCGCCGACCAGATCGTCCGGGACGTCGGGCCGGATCTCGTACGCCAGCTCGAGCTCCTTGGCGTGGGCAAGCGGCCCGAGCGTCTTGATCGTCTTGGCCAGCGTCTCGCGCAGGGCGAACGGCACCGGCTCCAGCTCGAGCCGACCGGCCTCGATCTTGGAGAAATCGAGGATGTCATTGATGATGGTCAGCAGCGCCTCGCCCGAACGGTGGACGGTCTCGGCGTAGTCTCGCTGTTCCCGGGTCAGCTCGGTGTCGAGCAGGAGCGAGGTCATGCCGATCACGCCGTTCATCGGCGTCCGGATCTCGTGACTCATGGTGGCCAGGAACTCGGACTTGGCGCGGTTGGCGGCCTCGGCGGCGGCTTCCTTTTGCTTCAGCACGCTGATGTCGCGGACGATCGTGAGCTCCCCCAGCCGGCGACCTCCGTCATCGAGGAACGGCGTGGCCACCACCGAGACTTCGACGAGCTGTCCCGATCTCGTCTTGGCGCAAGCTTCGAACGACGCCGGCAGGGCGCTCTCGTCGCGAGACACGGTGTTTTCGTCCCGGGCACTCCGGCGATCCCACAGCTCGAGCTCGCGCAGCGGCCGGCCGACGGCCTCCGCGACGCTGTAACCGTAGAGTCGGGCGGCGCCCCGGTTCCAGGACGTGACGATGCCGCTCTGGTCGTGGGAGAAGATCGCGTCGCTCGATTGCTCGACCTGCATGGCGAGCAGTCGGTTCTTTTCCTCGCTGCGGCGCAGGGACGCCAGCAGAGACCCGATGTTCTCGGCCATGCTGTTGAACGCCTGGATGCATTGCGCGGTTTCGGGCGGCCCTTCGAGGGAAATGCGGACGGCGTAGTCGCCCTGGCCGAAACGGTGGGCGCTGGCCGCCAGGGCGCGGAGCGGCCTCACGCCGCTGCGCAGCACGACGAGCGTCACCCCGAGCGACAGGCCGGTCCCCAGCAGAAGGATGCCGAGCCGCAGCCAGAAGCCTCGCCACAGCCTGTCGATGGACACGGCGGGGTTGAGCTGCAGAAACACCGTGCCGTATTTTTCCCCGCCCACGACGACGGCCTGCGACTGCTCCAGGAGGGGAAGATGGAGCCGGCTGATAAACCAGCGCGGGGCGTCGGTCCTGATCTCCGGGCCCAGGGCGGCGACGGGGTGCCCGGAGTTATCGGTCCACGCGAATTTGGCGATGACGGGTTGCCGGGCGCGGGCCTTCACCATCTGCTCGATCACCGAGTAGTCACCCACCACCGCCGGCCCGCTCATCGCCGGAAGGGCGAACTGCATCTCTTCACTGAGCTGTTCGCGCAGGGTCGCGCGTTGAACCGCGATCTCTTCCCGGAGAATGAAGTAGAGCAACGCAATCCCGCACGCCGCCAGGGCCAGGCCGGAGCCGAGCACGAGGCGGACGGTGAGGGAAAGATTGCCCCCCCTGAGTCCGCCGAGCGACAGGGTCACTACCGCAGCTCGACCTTCACCAGAGTGGTCCGATAGAACCGCCGCATATTGTCGAAGTCACTGTCCTTCGACGCGATGAAGTGAAGCGGCGCCTCCTGCTTGAGGACGGCGGCGCTCGATGCCAGCACCTTCGCCCCTTCCGGGTCATCGGCCATCTTGAGAAACGCCTCCCGCACGGCCTTGACCGTCTCCGGCGGGACCGACGGGAGGGATGAGAGGGCGAGGTTCAGATACTTGTCGGAGCTCCACACCACGCGGTAGGGGACGTTCTCGCGCTGGGCGAAGGCCCGCATCACCTCGGCGTTCACGCCGGCGGCGACGGCGCGCCCAGCCTTCAACTGTCCCATCGCGCCTTCCTGGTTGCCGGCGAAGTGCGGCTTGACCTGGATCCCCTTGCGGAGCAGGGCATCCAT
>Ga0184626_10000647_pt1 | contig 11181 bp, 10 predicted proteins | sample PLM3_60_b1_FD_133142 | JGI IMG/M metagenome (GOLD analysis project Ga0184626, IMG submission 133142) | Groundwater sediment microbial communities from an aquifer in East River, Colorado, USA - PLM3_60_b1 | ecosystem: Environmental > Terrestrial > Soil > Riparian zone | place: USA: East River... | reverse complement strand
TCTACAGTTGAACGTGGATGCATTCCCGAAATCAGCCAACGCTTACGACAGTCTATCGGAAGTGTTCGATTCGGCAGGAAGAAAGATTGAGGCGATCCGCTGGGCGGAAAAAGGATTGCAGGTCCTGCCGCAAGATTCGTCGTTGAATGAGCAACGCCGTGAGCTGATTCGACAGTCCCTGGAAGGCCGCATCAAAAAATTGAAAGAAGGATGAAGCCTCCAGTTGCTCCTTGACTTATCAGGAACTAAGTTTAGCTTCCTAATTATGAGCGACAACGAAATCAACAAGGCTGAAGTCCTGAAAAAACTAAACCGGATCCTGGAGCTCGAACTGGCAGGCGTAGTGCGATACACGCATTACTCCCTGATGATTTTCGGATACAACAGAATTCCGATTGTATCCTGGTTGAGAGACCAGGCTACTCAATCTCTGGGCCATGCAAACCAGGCCGGCGAGATGATCACCGCGCTGGGGGAGCATCCTTCTCTTTCGATCGGCCCTCTGCTGGAAACACACAATCATGACATAGGCGCTATTTTGCTCGAATCGATGCAGCTGGAGCGTGAAGGGATAAGCCTCTACAAGGACCTATTATCATTGGTCGAGGCACGCTCGCCGTTGCTGGAAGAGTATTCCAGAAAGATGATCTACGAAGAGGAGATGCACGCCGCCGAAGTCGATAAGATGCTCCGGAGGCCGGGTGATGTGGCCAGCGTCAAATAAAGTCCTGTGATAAAATCCTCCATTTATGAAACTGGAGGCGCCGACCCTCTGGGCTCTTGTACACGGACTCGTCTTGGGCGGGCTCCTTTTTGTTTCCTTCGTCGCGGGTGTCATCGCTCTGATTGATTATCGCTTTGACCATCTCAGTCCGGAGGGGTTGCGCTATAAGTATCAACGATTGCTTCGAGTAGTCTGGTGTGCCGCGTTTCTTTGCTGGTTTACCGTGATTTCGGGGACTTACATCATTTACCCCTTTTATCGGATGGTTCCGATGCAGGGGACAGAAGAGCGGAATTCTCCACGCAGTTATCTTTTGGGAAACAAAGATACATCTGGATGGCACGAATTCGGCATGGAGTGGAAAGAGCACATTGGCTGGCTTTCGCCGATGGTTGCAACCGCGGTAGCAGTGGTGGTGACGTCGTACAAATCCCGGCTGTCACGGGATGAGAAACTGCGGAATGCACTGCTTGTTCTCTATCTGCTCGCATTTCTATCGGCTTTAGTTGCCGGAATTCTGGGCACGATCATATCGAGGTTGGCGCCGGTTTAACTTTTGAACGACATAGAGTCACTGCAAGAATTGCCAACAGGGCCCGCTGCTGCCGCCTTTGTAGCTGCCGGCATCGGTTCTTTTGCGCTTGGTCTGCTGACAACTATATCTGCCGCTGTTCCGGTAGTAAACCATTGGCTGAACTGGTGGAATTCGGTGGGACCACTTACAGGCGAGTCAGCCATTCCGATGATCGTCTGGGCGTTTTCGTGGATTATCCTCCACCGCGGCTGGCGATCCAAGAACATCTCATTTCAGAAAGCGTGGAGAATTAGTTTGGTTCTTATCCTCCTGGGAATTCTTGGAACCTTCCCGATCTTTCACGAATGAGTGAGCGTTTACTCGCCTGACTCTCTTCCCATTTTCCTTGTCTGCCACAATCATGCGGGCAAAAAAGCCGGGATGCGTGGAGCCGTTCTATGCGGATTCGGACAAAAAAGATTATGTCCATACTCATTCGGGCGAAGTACTTTGCTGCTTTTGGATGCGGTTCATCAGAACCTGCAGAGTTATCAATGTAACAACTGCGAAGCTAAGCGCTGCTGCGACGGCCACTGCAGCTTGCTCAATGTCCGGTGTGGTACGCGCAAGGCGGAGAACAATCGCAATCGAAACGCAATGGATAATGAATTCGAATATTGGCGTGCCTCGATTCGTAAGATACTTGTTCTTTGCTACGAGGCACACCAGCGGTTCAGCAAGCAAGAGCCCGAGACATCCTATCGAGGCAATGATCGATGCCAGCCTTCCATGGCCTCCGACGCAGATTATCCAGACGAAAAGCCCGGCTATCATTTCCGTCTGTTCCAGAGCAGCCAGACGAAGTGGCAATGCAAGGAGAGTAGCTGCCAACAAAATACCAACAAAGAGTGCTACTTTCTCTGTATCCGGAACGATTGTGAGGATGCCAACCATTGTCACTAGCAAGAGTAGTTGCGTCTGATTTGTTGCAATGTGACGCTTGTCAAATCCCGCGAATGCAAATGTAACGCAAACAGTGCACACAACCAGCAATCCCTGCAACCTCATGGGTTCGTCGATGATCGAAGCGAGAAGTACCCCGGCGGACGCGATGAGGAGTAGTCGCGGAGCACTAACAATCTTCTTCTCGTCATCAGGAATCAGCGCTGTTCCGGCTAGAAGAAGCATAGCAACCAGAGCGCGAATGGGTACCCGGCGAATTGCCGTTTCCCAGATCAGAAACGAGAGCGCGATCAGCGATCCAATTGCCGATCCGGGCCAGCCGTAACGTTGCAAAAGTCGTGACCAGCAAAATCCCGCGCTGATGACAACAAGACCTGAGAACAGACCAAGCAGGATGAGCGAAGCAAGCTTTTCATATGTTTCGGGCATATGTGCTCTGTTACCATTTCTGATCTTAATATGAGTGTATCACTCAGTAAGTTGAATCACGGATTGCTTCGGTGTGATCTTTATGTTCGGACAGAAAATGATTTTACTGATATGTAACTGGACGGTTACATAAGTTCGCCATTGTCTTTTGGCAAAGGCTGTTAGAGAATCATACTCTCAGGTTGCTAACATTTTTTAGGAAGGAGCCGGAACATGCAAATAAATGTCGCAAAAGAGAGAGCGTTTACGCGGGTTTCGGTCGAAGGAAGGCTGGACGCCGTCACTTCGAAAGACTTTGAAGACCGGGTTGTGCAGGTGATCGATCAGGGGGAGAAGAATCTTCTTTTTGATTTTGCATCGCTGGACTACATCAGCAGTGCGGGATTACGCGCTCTGTTGACGGCAAAAAAGAAACTGGGCGGAAGCGGAGGAAAAATCGTACTCGCAGGTCTGAAAAAACCGGTGCACGAGGTGATAGAGATCGCCGGATTTACTCCTTTATTTGTGATTGTTGCATCCGCAGAAGAAGCCCGGAATCAGTTTTAAGCTACCCGCAAGAATATCGCTCTCCAGGAGTCGCACATGGAAACTTTCTTTAGCAGGGATCAGCAAGTGGTCCGTATTTCCGTTCTTGCGGAACTGAGGTTTTTGCCGGACGTTCTTCAGTTTGTCCACGCCGTCGCTGTGAAGCTAGGACTTCCTGAAGAGGATGCGGCAAGACTGGAATTGGTCGCCGAAGAAGCGTGCGTAAACGTCATCCAGCATGCGTTTGAACCGGGAGAATCTGCCACGTTTGATGTGATTGTGCTTCGCCGTCCCGGCCAGGTGGTCACTGTAATCGAAGATCGCGGGAAGCCGTTTGCGTTTCGAAAATTGGAAGCTGAAAAAAAATCGGCGCTGGGTACTTTGCTGATGAAAGCATTTGCGGATCAGATTCAATTCTTGAATCTTGGCGATGGCCGCAAACGGGTAGAGTTGGTCAAGAACCTTCCTGTGCAGAAGGTGGAAGCTCCCGCGGCGAAAACCGCAGCGGCCGGTGAGGGATTTGAGGTAAGACCCTTTCAACCCGCATATGCTGCAGGGGTAGCGGCGCTGGCAACATTTTCATCCGGTCCGTTTCAATCTGTGGAGATGATTCTTTGCGCGGACAGAATGAGAGAAGCTGTCCAGTCAGGCAGATTTTTATCCTGTGTTGCTGTTTCCGAAGGTGGAAGCATCACAGGTCATCTTGGACTCAGGCTGGATGGGCCTTCCGGCCGCGTTGGCGTTATCGCAGAATCTGCAGTGGAACCGGAACCTGCCGGACTGTTTCGAAAAATGCTGGAGTTCCTGTTGAAGCAGGCCCGCATGCGTGGGATGTATGGGATCTACTGCGAAACGCGGAATCGTGAAGTCTTCAAAGAATTCACCTCACTGGGCGGAATACCTACAGGGTTCTGGTTGAGTCCCTATGGCACCGAACGCGCAGGTTATCTAAAACTCAATTACGGCGACTCGCAAACCGCATTTGTCCCCTTTCATCACAAAGGGATGATCACCAGAATTTACGAAGAAGCAAAGTTGAACCGCGATCTCCGCATGGCCTCAAGCCTTGCCGAAATTTCGGGTGTTGCGGTGCCTACTGATACCATCCTGAATGTGACCGCCAATCCCAGAAGCCGCACGGTGTTTCTGCGAATCAGTGAATATGGTGTCAATTTTGAAGATGTCGTTTTCTCTCTCATGCAGGAATTTACAGTGCAGGGCGTAGAGACGATTTATCTGGATTTACCTCTCACCTATGCTCATACACAGATCTACTGTGTATCGATTGAAGCGCTGGGTTTCTCATTTGCAGGAATCATACCTGAATTGTTTGAAGGGGATGTCCTGCGGCTGCAGTATGTGAGAAATGCTGGAACCTCTCAGCCTGCGGATGAATCCGGCCTTAGCAAAGACTTGCTGAACTATGTGATCGCTGCCCGCGGGTAGTAGGGGCTGCTGCATTTGCCATTGTAAACGTGTCCACCCCAAGAATTGTACCAACCATCAAAAGCAATCTTAGAACTCAAAGTGCGCGCAAATGCACAGCCCGTCTAGATGTGGGTATGATTCACGCTTCCCCTGACGGGCTGAGCATTTTCGGCGGCAAACGACAAATCGCACGTTGTGAAATTGTCGAAAATTCCAACCGGAACAACAGTTCAATAGGAAAATGCTCAGCCCCTACAAGCTAACAAGGGATTGCCACATAACGGGAAATGATTCTATACTTGTGTGAAACGAAAATGGAAATCAAAGTTGTCCATCATCCTGAAAGCAAGATGCCTTGCACAATCTTGCAAATCATCGGGAGTCTGGATACGAATACGAGTCAGCAATTAGAAACGGCGGCCCGTGATGTGTATGACCAGGGATTCAGGTATGTGATCCTGGATCTTCACGAGACATCGTATATCAGCAGTGCGGGACTGAGGGCGATTCACTCGGTCTATAATTTATTTCGCACCGGAGACGCTGCTGAAACCGATCCGACAGTTCAGAAAGGACTGCGCGCCGGCACGTATAAGTCTGCACACTTAAAGCTTGTCGGTCCTTCTGCGTCCACGCGAAACGTTTTGACCATTGCCGGATACGACATGTTCCTTGCGATTTATCCCGATCTCAAAAGCGCGCTCAATTCGTTTTGATTATTGTCCCGCTTGCTTCAATACGTCTTCCGAAAACTTAATTCCGAGTTTTTTTGCGACATCGTGATTGAGAACAAGCTTCTTTACAACATAGCTTTCAAATGGAATTCCAGCCGGACTCTCTCCGTTTAACACTCGCGCGAGTTTGGAAGCAGAGGCTCGGCCTGTTTCATACCAGCCGATTCCGACAGCCATCAGCGCGCCTTTATCTACAAACTCGGGATCGTTGATAAAGAGCGGTAACTTTGAGTCACCAGCAACCTTTCCGATACCGGAAAAGGCCTGCAGGGCGGTATTGTCTCCGGTAATCCAGAAAGCCTGTATATCTCTGGATGCCAGAACTTGCATCGCCTGCACCACTTCACTGGTGCTTGCGATTGTTACTTCTTCTAGTTTGATAGCGTGTTTTGTAAACTCTTCCCGCGCGACGCTGATGACCTTTCGTGAGTTTGCTTCCGAGCTGTTGTAGAGTGTGCCCACTGTTTTCACACCCGGAATCACTTTCCGGATCATCCCTACTGTATCTTCCACAGGTGGAAACGAGCTGGTGCCGGTTACAAACGGCAGGTGATCGTCAAAGCTTTTTCCGGCGCCCGCTGCAACCGGATCGTAAACATAGGTGAAGACAACGGGAGTCTTTTTCACCGTGGCGCATGCTGCGGCAACACATGGTGTGGTCATCGGAACAATCGCGTTCAACCCCTGACCGTCCAAATTTTGAAATAGCATCGGGATGTTGCTGATTTCCCCCGCCGCGTGAGTTTTCTCGATCTGCAGGTTCTTGCCCTCCTCAAATCCGAATTCGCGCATGCGATCAAAGAGACCTTTCATGCAGGTATCAGCCGCTTCCTCCGGCGCAAAGTAGACCAGGCCGATTCTGTACATTTTTCCAGGTTGTGCCTGTGTGGATGCCGGACCTGCTTTTTTCTCCGCAGGTGCGGCTTGTTTTGGCGCTTCCTCCGCCGGTCTGTTTACTTCACACGCGATCGTTAGAAAAAGACACACACAAAAGAGAGAAACAACTTGCCACAATGGGCTGATTTTCTTCACGCCTCGCCTCCAATTCTTGTTTCTTTCGCTCATTGTAACATTCGAACGCAGAGACCGCGGAGAGCGCGGAAGTTTAAGAAAGGGGATAGGGAGAGTAAGGCGATGGGGGGATAGCAGCCGCCGTGGCGCCGGAGGCGCTTCTCTCTGAAAAAATATTGCAAAAACAAAAAAGTATTCGGGTCAGTCCGGCATTCTGGATTGTTTTGGTTTTTTGTTTTTGCAATATTTTTTCAGAGAGCCCCCCAGGGGCGGCGGCTGCCCTTGGCGATCTTGGCGTCCTTGGCGGTTTCCGTGTATTCCGTGCTTCACCCTTCCTTCTCTTTGCGGCTTGGCGCCTTTGCGAGAAATCTATCCGTACTTCGTGTCTTTGTGCCTTTGTGGTGAAATTCGAGTTCAGATGTAGTTGCGGCGAAGCATTTCGACAGCTGATTCGTCTAATTGATCCTTTCTGCGGACTTCGCGGAATCGGGACAGCAGGTCATCCACCCGCATACGGCGTTTTTCTGCGCCGCGGAAATCGTGAATGATTCTGCCGCGATGCATCATGATCAACCGGTCTCCAAGATTGACCGCTTGATGCATCGAATGGGTCACCATCAGAGTAGTGATTTTCTCTTTTGAAATGATTTCCTCGCTGATCTGGATCACCTGATCGGCGCTTCTGGGATCGAGTGCCGCAGTGTGTTCATCAAGAAGAAGAAGGCGCGGTTTGACCAGCGTGGCCATTAACAATGTAAGTGCTTGCCTCTGACCACCGGAGAGCGTCCCGATTGAATTATCCAAACGATCCTCTAATCCCATGTTCAGTCTTCGCACTCGATCTTGAAGAGATTTGAGAGATGCGGTACGCAGCGCCCAGCCCAGACCTCGTTTCTTGCCGCGGCGAGAAGCAAGCGCCAGGTTTTCCGCAATCGTCATGTTGGGCGCTGTTCCACTAAAAGGATTCTGAAATACACGACCAATCATTTTCGCGCGCCGGTGCTCCGGCCAACCGGTAACATCCTGTCCTGCCAGCCGGATCGTCCCTGTATCCACTGGAAACGTTCCCGCTACCGCATTTAGCAGCGTTGATTTTCCCGAGCCGTTAGTTCCGATCACAATCACAAACGAGCCTTCTTCCAGTTGAAAGTCTACATTCTGAAGAGCGCGGACTTCGCCGGGTGTTCCAGCGTGAAAGAGCTTGCAGACTGCGTTCATTTCAAGCATGAATTTTCCTGCGCATTTTCTTGAGCGCTTGCGGCAAAATCAATGCAGCAAACACAAAGATGGCTGTGATCAACTTCAAATCGTTCGGGTCTAATCCCCAGCGAAGCGCGATCGCTACCAGAAGCCGGAACAGTATGGATCCGATCACGGTGCCCGTAATCGTGAGTCCCAGACGGTCTGTTCCTACCAACGCTTCACCCAGGATAACCGCGGCAAGACCAAGCACCACCATTCCGATTCCCATCTGGACATCCGCAAATCCCTGATATTGCGCCAGCAGCGCGCCCGTCAGTCCAATCAGTCCGTTGGAAAGCGCCAATCCCAAAACGATCATGTGATTCACATGGACGCCGAGCGCGCGCATCATTTGCTGATTATCGCCGGTCGCGCGCATTGCCGTGCCCAGATTCGTACGAAAAAAAAGAAAGAGCATCCAGCCGCACAGGACAACCAGCAAAATCGCACCGATGAGAGTAGCCGCATCACGCAGACTTACTTCCCATCCAAGAACAGTCAGGCTGACCGCTCCGGGAACTAGGCTATCGGCTACCTGTTCCGCACGACTCACCAGTGTCGTTTCGTTCAAGAGAGGTACATTGCTTTTTCCCATCACATGAAGATTGATGGAATACAGCGCCGTCATGACAAGGATTCCCGCGAGCAGCCCGTTAATCTTGAAGCGGGTATGCAAAATTCCCGTGATTGCGCCGGCAACCATTCCTCCCGCAAAACCGGCTCCGCTAGCCAGAAGAGGACCGTATCCTTTTACCAGAAGAATGGCGGCGATCGAAGCTCCAAAAGTGATGGATCCTTCGGGGGTGATATCCGGAAATGAGAAGATGCGAAAGCTGATCAAGACACCGAGCGCTAGAAGAGACAGGATCAGACCGATTGTCAGCGCTCCGATTAACAGCGTCATCGGTCCACACCTGAAATCGGGCTGATCCAGCAAGCGCCGCGGAGAAACTCGCTCTCTCCAGCGCCTCCGATGGCACGATCGTCCTGCAACAAATGAAGCACACCCAGAATCGTTTCTGCTTCGAATAGTGTAGAGACAGTCCGGGGAAGATCCAGAACCCCCTTCTGGAGCGGCCGGTACGGAAAGGCTGCTGCGTGAAAATGACCGCGCAACCCTGCGCTCCCTGTAGGGCGTACGAAGTTCGATAGAAGATCGTGATCTCCACGATCCAGAATACCTGCGACAAGACTCAGACATTTTGCATGCGCACGCTCGGTGGTAAACGAGATCCAGTCTCGCGCCTCCGGATAGGCAAATGGGGCATCCGGCAGCGATCCGGATGCAGGAGAACGCATCAGCGCCGCCCCCATCAACCCTGCAGTCTCCGCAACGATCACGACACCGGCTGAATCTGATCCGGCAATCTGCAAACAGGCCTCCGCCAGTTCGCCAAAAGAAACGGCACGCGCATCATTTTTTGTTTCAAAACGCGCCAGTGATGCAAAGGTACCTGTACAATTTATGGAATAAAGAACTGTAATTTCCGGGACATAGAGGCCGGAAGAAACTAGAAAATCGGGCACATTGGTTCCGTCTGCCGGTAGATAGGCCGCAGCGCCGGCCACTGAGAGAAACTCTCCAAACCGGCTGCGGCATTCCGAAAAATCAGTAGCGAAGGCTCCGGCGCCCACAGCGAAGAGGTTCTTTGATAAAGAAAGTTTGCTGATATCGTTCTCGCAAAAACGGAACCCCTGAAGCAATTCAGGATTTCCTACCAGATGGCATTTTAGCGAGCCCTCCCGGATCAGCGGAAATACCTCCATAGTTGCCGATTGTGTTTCCACGATGCGGCTGGAAGGTGTTGTTTTTTCCGGCACTTGCCCGGGCGGTTTTTCAAACAAAAGATCTTTGAGTCCCGCGAGATCCAAGACTGATTGCGCCTGACTGGAGATTTGTGAGATCGTCAACGATCCTTGAATCGCCTGGAGCTGTTGATAGAGCTGAAGAAAAACGCGAATCCCCGCGGAGCTGATGTAGCCGAGCTCTGACAGATCAAGCCGGATGTGGTGCGCTCCTTCCCGGATTACAGCGTTCATTTCATTTGCAAAATCAGCCGCCCAGTACGCATCGAGACGCCCCTTGATCTTTAGTTCAACTGTTTCACCGGAACTCTTTCTTGTAATTTCCATGTTACCGGATCACCCGAGTCGCTTTCCGCGGATGATCGAAGCAGGAATGATCAGACCACAGGAGCTTGCAGCTTTCAAGTTGATAAGCAGGCGTGTCGTCTTTAGCGCTGTAAGCGGCATCGAAGAAGGATTTTCTCCGCGGATCATCCGCGCCTCCATGTTTGCTGCTTCGCTTGCTGTTCCGTTTTCTCTGCTCCAATTCACCCTTCTGGACGGAAGGAGATTAACCCTCAGCCGATCCGCCGCACGGTTCCATCGCTTGAAGTGTCTTGGTTTTCTGCTCGCAACGCCCTACTGGTCTCTGTCTTTCCCGCCAGACGCTACTTTCTCGCAATTTTCACTGCGCAGATTGAAAATTGTGAGAAAATGGCTGCTGAAAATGATCAAAAGAGCGCTTGAAACGGCACCTGAGAAAAAGCAATTTCCTATAAAGAAAACGAAACTACTTTCCGGAATTTGCTTGGATCATGCCGCCAAATACCTAACGGACTACAAGGTGCCCAAGAAATCCGCGTGGTCTCTGAGCTACCGAAAGGACGCTCCCGTAAAGTTCTCGTGAAAGAGCTGTCTCTACGATTGCAGGAAGGAAACCTTATCATGAAGACGCACCATTCTGGAGGGCGCATGCCATGCTCCCCTACAGTTGAAAGTAAGAGACGATGAAGGATCCTTCTCCACTATTTGTCTGGAAATTAATTCTGCTTGTGATTCTGGTTGCAGGAGCGTTCATGTTTTTCTTCGATCCGTTAAGAATGGTTCATGAACGCAAGAACGATTCTCTTTCCTCACAACTGTCAAGGCTTCACTTTTCTGAAAATGAAACGGGAATCATTTTCATTGGGAATTCGCTGATGGATAACGCACTGCCTTTAAAAGAACAGGACATCAATAAAGCGTTATCCCGGGAACTGCAAAAACAGGAAAAGCGCAATATTTCCGTTTCCACGTTCAACGCAGCGATGGGTGATTTCTCAGCCTGGGATTTGAAATCCTTGAAAGATGAAATAATGAACAGCAGCCCCTCTGTGATTGTGGTCCAGAGTGAAGTGATTGTTGCTCGATACATTAAAGAGCCGGAACTGCAAGAAAGGAATCTGGATCGAATCGGGATGTGGTCCGGATTGTTGGAAAGGCGCCTACTCGTGGGTTTGCCACAGTCGATGCAAGACCAGGCGAAAAGGGGCAAATTGATCGGAGACAAATTGATAAAACAGCAGATCGGAAAAAACTTGAAAGTCGAATTAGAGAAGCAGCAAAGGGAACTATATCTTGCTATCACGAAGTCGCTCTGGAGCGGCCAAAATGTCTCGGATACAAGTGCTGATTTTCTGACTTCCCGTGAATTTATCCAACGAGCCCTTTCACAGGGGATTCGAGTAATCGTCCTGGAATTACCCGTCAGCCGGGCAATCATAAGTCTGGCACCTGAGCACTATTTCACACAAAGGACGGCAGCGATTCGTTCCCTTTCTTCCCGT
>Ga0184626_10000646_pt1 | contig 11196 bp, 12 predicted proteins | sample PLM3_60_b1_FD_133142 | JGI IMG/M metagenome (GOLD analysis project Ga0184626, IMG submission 133142) | Groundwater sediment microbial communities from an aquifer in East River, Colorado, USA - PLM3_60_b1 | ecosystem: Environmental > Terrestrial > Soil > Riparian zone | place: USA: East River... | reverse complement strand
TGTAAAAAGCATAATGTGTCCGTTAGCTTGTTAAAGAAGTCCGAAGGCTCTTGGAGAGATGAGTCGAACTCCACGGGAATCGAGGTATTTTGTGGACGCCGGCTTCGCACAAGTGTAGGTGTTCATTCCGAAGATCCTTACGGAGAACCCATTGGAAATCATTCTAAAGGAATTAACTTTTGTTTCGCGCTTCGGAGTTCAAGTTCCTCGACCGATTTTGGCCAATCTTCTTTTAAAAGGCGCGATAAGGCGCGATCAGCGAGAAGCCGGCCCTTGGTCTGGCAAGAGGGACAATAATTTGTCTCGTTGGAGGCGTAGCGAATGCGCTGGATTGGCGTGTTGCATCGTGGGCAACGTTGTTTGTAGCGGCCATGAACCGCCATTTCGGGACGAAAGGCCGTCACTTTTTCCGGAAATTTGTCGCCGTATTGCTCGCGAAGCCGATCAATCCACTGCGTGAGCGTCATCTGCACGGCCTGGAACAATCGATGGATTTCCTCAGCCGTGAGCTTTTGCGTCATTGCGATGGGGGAGAGCCTGGCCTCGAATAAGATCTCATCCGAGTAGGCATTGCCGATGCCGCTGAACAATCGAGGATCGGTAAGAGCACGCTTGAGCGTGTGATTTGCAGAAAGAAGAACTTTTGAAAACTCCTTGAAACTGCACTCCAGAACCTCCAGCCCACCTGCATCCAGTGCGCGAAGACCAGCTTCACCGATGACCACATGAAGCGATGCGCGCTTCTTAGAGCCCGCTTCACTCCAAAGAAGAGTCCCTGTAGGAAAATCAAAAGCGGCGAAATTTTGGCGTGGCGAAATCTCCGCTCCGCGTTGGCGCCAGTGCAAGCGTCCGGCGATCATCAAATGCAACACCAGCCAAAGATTGTTTTCAAGGCCGATACAAATGCGTTTTCCAATTCTGCGGAGGTACAGGACCTTCTTTTCCGCAGCACTGCTCACGGGCGGCGTTACTGTACGGAGCAAAAAAGGACTAACGATGCGGACTGCTTCGAGCATTTCGCCGAGAATCCGCTTCTCCAACACTTCAATGTAAACGACAATGTCTGGCAATTCCGGCATAGGCTAAGAGGCTCTAGGATTCACCACAAAGGCACAAAGGCACGAAGGATCGAAGGACTTGTTTTGCGGTTTGTAACGCGGCCTCTGGCCGGCCTGGCAGGCTCTTCCAATTCTCACTCCAAGCTTTGTCTGCCATTGTTTTCTCCTTTCCCTTAAATATATGATGGTAGAGTCTTGTGGCCAGCAGCTACCCGATCTTGTGAAACGAGCGTTGAGCGCAACAACCCGGTAGCGTTACAAATTCCTTTGACATTCCAGTCCGCCGTTCCTATCTTACAATTCATCCCAATTTCTGGAGAATCAGATCGAATGCGTAAAATCCTTGTCTTTGTCATGACACTTCTATGCCCGGCAGCTCCCTCCTTATATGCAGCGCCGAAAGCGGATCTTTCCGAGGCGCTTCTTAGCCAGGCGCCTGCGCTCAAGCCCGAGGTCCTGAATTATGCGTTGAAGGCCAATGCTTCTGCGGAAAAACAGGGTGTCGTAAAACGTGGAAATGTCCTTACCATTGTTGATTTCAGCCTTCCCTCTTCGCAAAAGAGGCTTTGGACTTTCGATTTGACAACCCGCCATCTACTGTTTCACGAATACGTGGCACACGGGAAAAATAGTGGCGAAAATCGCACGGTAAGTTTTTCCAACGGTCAAGAAAGCTTGATGTCGAGTTTAGGAGTCTATCTGACGGACGTTCCTTATATCGGAAAAAACGGCTATTCCATGCGACTGGTTGGGCTGGAAAAAGGGTACAACGATAATGTTTACACCCGCGCCGTTGTTATGCATGGCGCCTGGTATGTCAGTGAGGACATGATCCGAACCTACGGGCGGTTGGGCAGAAGCTACGGATGTCCCGCCGTGCGGCAGGAAATCGCCACTCCACTCATCGATACCATTAAGAACGGCTCGGTGCTTTTCGCTTACTATCCGCAGCAGGATTGGCTAGAACATTCGCAATATTTGAGAAGTTAAGCAGAGTGGCGGCATGCCGCGTTCCTCTTATGTCGGACGCTTTGGCGGAGACAGCGTCGTGGTTATCTCAATACGATTTGCCCCCGGTGCAGAACGGCACTTGAAAGGGGAACTTACCGCCTTATTATTACGTGAAGGTATAAGAGGGGTTCTCAGTGTAGGCGATTGATGGAGACAAACCGAAAGCATCCCTTTTTCTGGATCGCCCTCCTGCTGGCAGGAGTCATCGCTTCCCTCTACATCTCTGCAGCAACTGTAATCCATCAATACGGCCGACTCGATAAGGATCTCGGATGGGAGTATACGGTTGTAGGGAAGAAATGTTTCGTGCTGACCGTGGATCCGAACGGATTTGCCGTCGGAAAACTTCAGAAAGGCGATCAGATTGTCACAATCAACGGGCGGGCGCCGGTGTCAGAATCGAAGATCATGGGGCTTTCCAATCTCAGTTTTTCCGGTGAATTTTATGACCTCCGGATAGCACGCGACGGTGTCGAATCCGATTTACAAATTCGCGCAAAGATCGAAAAAACTTCAAAAAACCTATTTGCCGTTTTAGTTCCCGTTGCAGCAAGTCTGGTCATTTTCGTGATTGCACTCGCAATTGCGCTTGCGAAACCTCAGGAGCGATTCACACAACTCTTCACGATTACCTGGTTCAGTGTAGCCCTCGTCTACCTGGCAATTGGTCTCGATCCGATTCGTGACCTGTTTGGTAAATCAGAGATGAGTCTTTATATGCTCATCTGGACACTGTCGTTTGCTCCTATGGAAGCCGCAACGGCTTACCACTTTTGTTACCGTTTTCCTCCTGGCGTTCCTGAAAATAGGTTCTGGTCCGCCATCAGAAACGTTTTGTATATTTGTGTCGGCCTGGTCGCTATCGTATCTACGGTGATCAGGGTCGCCATCCTGCAGAGGTTCGAGAAAGCTCTGCAGTTCTTGTCTACGCATTCAGGAATTCTGCGGGCTGTGGAACGCTCGTCCGATATTCTGATGGTCCTATCGCTTCTGTGTATATCCGCTTTGATCGTCAGAAACAATGTTCGCATTCAAGATGTAAATCAGCGAAGGCGATTGCGCTGGGTGGTTTGCGGGACTTTAATCGGGATCTTTCCGAGCATCCTCTTCTTTGCAGCAAGTTTCGCATTCAGTATCTTTCAATTGAAATCGGGGCTGACCATTCAGTGCTTAGACTTTTTGATGCTGACCTCCGACCTCTTCCTGATGCTGGTTCCACTTTCTATCGGATTTGCTATTATCAAGCACCGGATGTTTGACATCCATGTAGTTGTTCGGCAGGGCCTTCGTTATCTTCTGGCAAAAAACGTGCTGCGGATCCTGCTCTATCTTCCTGCCGTTATCATTATTTATACGATTGTCAAAAATCGAGATCAGAACATCACACAGCTCCTCTTCAGCAACACGACCTACATAATACTGACAGTAGCTGCTCTGATCGGTCTGAAGTTTCGAAATCAATTTGCGGATTGGCTGGATCGTAAGTTCTTCCGCGAAGCTTATGATAGCGAGAAAATTCTGGTGAGTCTGATTGATGAAATCAAGAACCTCAATTCGATATCGGAAATCTCGAAATGGGTTACGCTCCAGCTCGATTCGGCGCTTCACCCGAAACAAATTCTCGTTTTTTACCGAAGAAAGGAAAAAGGTGATCTGGCACTCGGTTATTCGTCCGGAGAACATTCTCAGAATCTTCACATACCATCGGATTCCGGTCTGGTGCGTATTTTTACAGACTCCGGGAGCTCGCAAAAATTTCCGTCGAAGGAGACTTCCGGATTGCCGGAGCAAGAAAAGGAATGGCTTCAGCAGTTGGGAACCCATTTGATTGTGCCGATGAACGACTCGGATCAAAGATTGGCGGGAATGCTCTTGCTGGGCGAAAAGAAATCCGAGGAACCCTATACTGCAACCGATCTCAAGATGCTCGAAGCGCTTGCCGGGCAGATCTCTATTGTCTGTGAGAATTTGCTCTTGAAGGAACATGTCGATCAAGAGATGAAAATCAAACGGAATGTGCTTTCCCATCTGGACGGGCAAAAGAGGAATTTGTTAAGAGAGTGCCCTGAATGCGGAAGATGTTATGACCCAACGGTCTTGAACTGTGAAGCTGACCAAAGCGAGCTGATTCTAACTTTACCCGTAGACCGCACCGTGGATGGGAAATATCAGCTCGATAAGCTTCTTGGCCGGGGCGGCATGGGCGCGGTTTATCAGGCAACCGATTTGCGATTGAGACGCGAAGTTGCCGTCAAAATTTCGATCGGCAGCATGTTTGGAGACCGTCTTGCATTGCGCAGGTTCGAACGTGAAGCGCGCGCATCCGCAAAGTTGAGCCATCCGAACGTGGTGAGCGTTTATGATTTTGGCGATATCGATGGAGAAGGCGCCTATCTTGTGATGGAACTCATCCACGGATTCACACTGCGTTTCTTTTTGAAGCAAAACGGCAACGCTCCTCCTCGTGTTGCCGCCGATTGGATGAATCAAATCCTCGAAGGCATGAAAGCCGCGCATCAAAACGGCATCGTGCATCGCGATTTGAAACCTGAAAATATTTTGATTACCAGGAATTCGGATAATGAAAGCCTGGTAAAAATTTTGGATTTCGGCCTGGCCAAAATAAAGTTTCTGGATGCCGCAGAATCGAAGAACCTGACAGCGCCAGGTACAATCGTTGGAACCCTGAGTTATATGTCTCCCGAACAGATTATGGGAGGCGAGCTGGATGAGCGAACCGACGTCTACTCAATCGGCGTCATGGCAATTGAAGCATTAACCGGTCAGCCCCCCTTTACCGGTAAAACATCTTCCGATATCGCTCTAGCGATTATCTCAAAACCTTTTGAGTTGTCAGGAGATGCATCCGAAATCCGGGCTTTGAATGACGTTCTTCAAAAGTCTATTGCTAAAAATCCAAAAGAACGCTTTGGCTCTCTTGCGGAATTGCAAAAAGACTTGATCGAAGCCATGAGAAATGTCTCCGCATTCCCTTCTCCCTTATCGAAATCGCTCGATACGGGTAGTCGCGCTCAGACTCGTATTGAGATTTGATCGCAGGGATAGATATGACTTTCGAATACATAATCCTGGTTACCGCCGGAACATTGACGGCTCTTCTCGCAGGATTATTTTTTGGCTACGTAGTATCAGTAAATTGAGGGCTTCATCGTCTCAAAGATCCGGAATACGTTGCGGCCATGCAATCAATCAATGCAGCCATTCTGAATCCCCTCTTTTTTCTAAGCTTTTTCGGCCCAGTCATATTACTGCCACTGACAACATTTCTACGAAGAGACGCAAATTCGACGCAGTTTACCCTTCTTTTAGCGGCTTCGGTGCTGTATATCGTAGGTTCATTCGGCCTTACCGTAGTGGGGAACATTCCTCTAAACCAAAAGCTTGCTAACTTTGATTTGGGTGAGGCGTCAGGCAAAGAAATTGCCGGGGCCAGAGCAAAGTTTGAAAAACCATGGAACCGCTTACATGCTATTTGTACGGTTGCATCCATTGCCGCAACTGTGCTTATTTTTGCTGCGTGTTTGTCATCCTGAAATTGACCACGGTTACGAGTAGTCGTCTAGCACTCTGTATGAAACTGTGTATCCTGCGTCCATTGCTCTTGCTCCTCTGTCTTTTGACCAGGCATTTTTAAGTGGCTATATTCGGTAAACAGAGACTTCCAAAAGGAGAAAACATATGTACGTCATTACCGGAGCCACGGGAAATATCGGCAGCAAGGTGGCGGAAACGCTACTCACCTCAGGGCAGAACGTGCGTGTGATCGCAAGGAACATTGACCGGTTGAAACATTTTTCGGAAAGTGGGGCCGAAGCGGTGCCAGGATCTATTGAGGATGCCGCCTTTTTGACGCGGGTTTTTGAGGATGCGAAGGCCGTATTCGCAATGATTCCAACAGATGTTCGTGCGCAAAGTATGGCAGCGCATCTGGATGGAATCGGTGAAGCGATCAGCTCCGCTCTTGCTGTGACGAAAGTGCCCTTTGTTGTCAATCTGAGCAGTCTAGGCGCAGAACACAAATCAGGCACGGGCCCCATCGCGGGATTGCACCGGCAAGAAGAACGCTTGAATCAGCTGGAGAAAACTCGTGTCCTGCATCTCAGGCCAACATATTTCATGGAAAACTTTTTGACGGGCATCCCGATGATTAAAAACATGGGAATCTACGGATCCTCCATTCGACCCGATCTGCCGCTTCCGTTCATTGCGAGTCGCGATATTGCAGAGGTTGCAGCCGATTCGCTAGTGAAACTCAATTTTCCGGAAAGAAAAGTGAGACTGCTGCTCGGACCGCGAAACTATACGTTTGCGGAAGCAACCCGGATTCTTGGTGAAGCCATCGGGAAACCAGACTTGCCATACGTTCAGTTCAGTGAAGCGGAGATGGAACAGGGACTGATTGCGGCCGGCATCTCGCCGGATGTTGCCAGATCATACATCGAGATGGAACGGGCGATCGATCGCGGGCTGACAGCTCCTTATCAGCGCAACTCGGAAAACACGACTCCTACTACTCTCGATCAATTCGCTTCTGTTTTCGCTATGGCATACAAGAATTCTTAAAGCCCACCACCTGGTGTGAGCAGAATAGTTTATGTTTATCCGTGGATACGCCTCGGAGCGCCCGACTTGTCTATCATTAAAGTCGGCGCCTATTGTGAAACATGGCTTGATATTCACATGGATCCCGAATCGGCTGTTCAGGCCCATGTCGACCTAAAGGCAAAACCATGCTTCCGGTTCATTGGGCGACGTTCAATCTGGCATATCATGACTGGGAGGAGCCAATCGTGCGAACTCTCGCAGCGGCGGCAGAAAAGGTTGTAAATGTCGTACACCGAAGCCAGGCGAGAAATATTCTTTCGGAACTCCGTTTGAAAACCAGAAATGGTATTTAAAGAAATCTGAGTGACTTTATCGCTTGCGTTTCTTAGTAGCTGCTCTCTGTCTTGCCCGAAAAACTCTAAGGATGCTTTTCGCGCTCTGAATGGTCATCGATAAATACATCGAGTTGCTGGCCAACGAAAAGGGGGAGATCGTCTCGCTCAATACGATAAATGACTTGCAACACGCGTGTATCCACGCGTTCCGTGCTGTCGCCCGTCAGAGACTTTTTGGGAACGACGAATGGTTCAAAGCGAACGAATCGAAGCGCAGTCTTTAGATTTGAATTGCCTCTGACGTGACCTTCGGCTTTCGCTTCAGATCTTACGCGCCATGCTTCATGCTCATCAACGTCCACACGCACATGAAGCGGTTTGGATTTTCCGAGAAGCACGAGCGGGGTAAGCGCCGCGGATGCTGAAGCAAATTCACCCGGACGCACCTTTACTTGCAGGACTTCGGCATCGAAAGGCGCGCGGATCGTACTGCGTTCGATTTCGGTCCGAACCAGCTCAAGCTGGGACTCAGCCGACGCGATCTGAGCGCGTGCTTCTTCCTTTTCGGCTTCAGCCACCTCAACTGCGAAACTCCGGCGGCTAAACTCCTGCTCGCTGATTGCTCGCGAGTCGCTTACCTGTTGCACAAACTCAAATTGTCTTTCCAGGTCTTCCAGATGAGCTGACGCTATAGCAAGTCGCGCCCGAGCCACCTGCAACGCATCCGATCGGACTCTCAGCTCGGCGCGGAGATTGCGCAGGTCCAGTTCGAAAAGAGGATCTCCGGATTTCACGCTCTGGCCTGCGGTGACAAATACTCTTACGACCAGACCGGACAATGGTGTACCCACAGAAATGTTCTCCGTGCTTGCTTCGATGAGACCGACAGCAGCAACCGTACTCTGAAAGGTTGATACCGGAGGCGGATTGGGAGGATTCGTGATTTCGCGTTGTGGCGACGTCCGTGCGATGGAATAAGCCGCCCAGAGCGCCGCAATCAGTCCTATAACGGGAAGAATCAATCGTTTCATAATGCACGCTCCTTGAACAATGAGTAATCTTCACTGCTCATGACTTGTGTCTCCTTGCTTCTGTTGTTGCGCTGAACTTCTACGATTTTTCCATCATCCATTCGTGCGATGCTGTCTGCATAATGAAATACGCGGCTATCGTGAGTCACAACAATGACCGCCCTATCTGCCTGAACAGCCCGGTTCGCCAGAAGATCCATCACGCCTTCTCCGGTAGAATGATCCAGGGCGGCTGTCGGTTCATCACAGACCACCAGTCGAGGTTCATGAATGAGTGCGCGCCCGATAGCAACACGCTGCTGTTGTCCGCCGGAAAGCGTGGAGGGTAATGCTTTCACGCGATTGCTCAAGCCAAGCAACGAGAGCATCTCGCTTGCTCGATCGACCGCTAGTTTTCGCGGAACCCCTGCTGCAAGCAACGGTACCGCTACATTTTCAGCGGCTGTCAGCGCCGGCAGCAAATTGTACTGCTGGAAAATGAAGCCGAGGTTCCGCCTGCGAAAGAGTACTCGTTCATTACCGGATAAGTCCTCCATTCGCATTCCTAATACGGAGAGATCCCCGTCACTTCGATTGAGCAGACCAGCGATCACGGAAAGTAGAGTTGTTTTTCCGCAGCCACTTGGTCCAACCAGAAAGCTCAGCTCACCGAAATTTGCGGTGAAATCCACACCACGGAGTGCATCGATGCGGGCTTCCCCTTCCCGGAAATGTTTCCTGATGTTACGGCACCACACGGCATGTCCGTTGAACTTCATTTCAATTCCCCCGAAAAACTTCAGAAGGCTCAAGTACGAGAACCCTTCGGATGCTCAGCAGGCTGGCCACGATAATAACGAAAAGAATGCAAGCGCCGGTGAGGGCCACGCTTTGCCACATGAGAACAATCCCGCGCGTTGCAAGCTTCTGAAGAGTGATCTCAAAAAAAGTTGCTGTCATTCCGGTACCAAGAGCAAAGCCAAGAGTTCCGGCAGTGAACGCCTGAAGCAGAATCATCCCAGTGAGTCTTAGGTTGGTGACACCCATGGCTTTGATCGCCCCGAACTGCTTCAGATTTTCAACGGTGAACAAATAAAACGTCTGACCTGCCACGACGGCGCCAACGACCAGCGCCACAGCAATCGTGATCCCGAAGTTCACCGGAATGCCGGTGTTGCGCAGATAGTATCGAACGCAATCCCACATGAATTGCTGAGTAGTCCTGGCGCGAAGGCCGGTCTGTTTGGTGATCCGTCTCGTGAGTTCCTCCGGGCTGATTCCCGGTAAAGGACGGCTAATTACAAAAGAGAGCTGCGTCCGCTCACGTCCCAGGAAACTGATCGCTTCACTGTACCGGGCGTGCATGACAGGCAGACTCACAAATGGAGCGGAGGCGTCAGAGATTCCAACGATATTCACACGATGATCGTTCATTTCCAGAAGGCGATCCACTTTGAGCGGCTCATCCGGGAAAAGAAGGATGTAGCCCGCTTTGTCGATGACGACCGAGTTTGGTTCCCGGAGACGCTCCCAGGAGCCCATCAACATTTTGCGCGGTGCTCCGGCAAGCGTAGCGTCATCCAGTCCAATCAGAAACGAAACAGCAAACTTTCCACTGGAAGTCCTTGCTACCGGATTCCCTTTAAACAGCCGAACCGCCCATTGCACGCCTTTGACTCCCCGGACACGCGTCAGGTCCGTATCTTTCAAGGATTTTGTCTGCTCAAAGTATTCGGTCGCCGGATCCATTACCCACACCTCAGCATCCGTGACATCAAGAATTTGACTGGATGTTCGCTTCAAGATGTTTGCGAAAATCGATGTCTGGTTTTCTAAAAGAAAGGTGCAAAACGCGATCGCAAAGACCAGGCCGAAATATTTTGCCCGATCTCCAATCAACATCCGTAACGCTACGAAATTCATGATCGGCTCCTAAGTTTGTAGTAGCGAATTCATTCGCTGACCAAACGATTAGATGATAATCATAATCTTACAGTCCAAAAAAATCAGGGTTTACAAAAAGTCTGAATGTACATTTCCCGTGACGATTTCAAAATCTCAGCCCGCAGCTTCGGGTCACTGACAGCGCGCGCCATGCTGAGTGCGCCAACCATCCCTGAAAACAAAACGCCGGCCTTTCGCTCCCGGTCTTTCACGGATTTGCCCGGAACGAATGGGACGACCCGCGAGATAAAGGTCCTGATGGCCCGGTCAAACGCCGTTCTTACAGATTTCGGTTGGCGCCCCACCTCTCCCGATAGAGCAGCGACAGGACATCCATTCTGCACATCCAGGCAGTGTTCCATGCTGAGATACCTGTCAATGATCCCCTTGAGCTCTTCCCCTTTTGGCGCATGCTCTGTTGCTAGCTTTAAAAAGACCTCGCCATCCTCAAATGCCTTGTTCATAGCTTCTATGAATAATTGCTGCTTGCTGTTGAAGTGACGATAAAAGCCTCCATGTGTCAATTGAAGATCTTGCATCAGGTCGGGGATTGCAACTCCTTCCGCACCTTCTTTCCGAAATCTCTGAGACGCAGTTCGCACGATCTGTTCTCGCGTCTCTTGTTTATGTCCTGCGCGATATCTCATAATTAGATGATATACATAATCTAATAATGTTTGTCAAGTTTGTGCTGATTGAATGCGATGGCTATCCCATCTTTTGAACTAATTAACCACGTCAATCTTGAGTTCAGGCTTTCTTCACAGCTGCTCATAACGATCATGATGGCGAACCCACGCCATCGTAAAGCGCAAACCTTCTTCATCGCGGCCTTTGGGGACGAGGTCGAGATAGTTGTAAGTGCCGATTAAGATGTCACCGCCACGCGCGTATGTGGAATAGGTGTGGAAGATGTCGCCATTTCCATCTTTGTAAAACACACTGACTCCGGGAAGTTCGTCGCTTCCGAAGTCTTCCATTGTGTAGTTGTAGTACATTTTGCTCTTGGCAATTTCTTCCTTTGTGGCCGATACGTGATAGTCGTAGTTGAAGTCATTCTCGTATGATGACACCCACTTGAAATGCCAGCCCATTCGTTTCCTGAACTGCTCGATTTTTTGTATCGGCGCTCGTGAAACAGCAATTAGAGTTACGTCGCGATGCGCCAGATGCACGAGAGTTCCACCGATGTGATCAGACAAAAATGAACAGCTTGGGCAACCCTCAGTCCAGTCCGGCCCAAACATGAAATGATAAATAATCAATTGACTG
>Ga0184626_10000645_pt1 | contig 11197 bp, 9 predicted proteins | sample PLM3_60_b1_FD_133142 | JGI IMG/M metagenome (GOLD analysis project Ga0184626, IMG submission 133142) | Groundwater sediment microbial communities from an aquifer in East River, Colorado, USA - PLM3_60_b1 | ecosystem: Environmental > Terrestrial > Soil > Riparian zone | place: USA: East River... | reverse complement strand
TCGACCTCCACGCCTTCGCCGTTGTACGCATCGTCGAGCGACGCCGGGATCGTGCCGTCGATCACCGCGCAGCCCATGGCGCCGCGCTTGACGACGAGCGTCGCCTTCGACACTGCGCGCACGGACCGCAGCGATTCCATGATGTCGGCGCTGCCGCCGGCAATGTTGAATTCCTCGATCGTGCCGATCGCGAGGTCGATCTTGGGGAGAATCGTCTGCAGGTGTGCGGTGACGTTATCGGAGCGCACATAACGCGTCTCGCCGTCGCCGCGTTTGGTGAGCCCCCAGAGCACCGGCCGATAGTCGATGTCGAGAACCGTGCGTACGTTGTTCCTGCGCGCGCGATCGAGGGCGAGATTGCTGATCCGGTTGATGTAGTCGGTCGAGAAGTGGGTGCCGGTGATCAGCAGCGCGCGGCTTTGCGCGATGTACGACTCGGCGATGTCGTCGTCGGTGATCGCCATGTCCGCGCAGTTTTCGCGCAGGAAGATGAGCGGGAACGTGTCCTTGTCCTTGATGCCCAGCACGACCGCGCCCGTGAGTCGCGCAGGATCGATGCTGACGTGGCTGACGTCGCAGCCCTCGCGGGCAATGGTCTCGACGAGGAAACGGCCATTCGCGTCGTCGCCGATGCGCGAGATGAGCCCGGCCTTGAGCCCGAGCCGGGCGCAGCCGAATGCCGTGTTGGCCGACGAGCCCCCCAGATACTTGGCGAAGCTCGTCACATCCTCCAACCGTGCGCCGATCTGCTGCGCATAGAAGTCGACGGCAAAGCGGCCGAGGCAGAGGACGTCGAGCTCTCGGCCCGGCGCGAAAGACGTAGCGTTTTTCATCGAAGGATCCGGCGCGCGCGACCGCTGGGCGCCCAAGGCAAAATTCTCGCGCAACCGCCGGCGAAACACAAGTTCCGCGCGGCCATTGCAATAGAATATTTATTCCACGGCCCGCATGCCCGGTAGAATCGACCGTTCTCGACGAGGGCGCCGTTGCAAATCGCCGGTGCCGCGCTGGTGCTGGCCGGACTCGCATGGAACGTCTTCGGCGCGCAGGCGCGCACGTGGTGGACGCAAACGCTGGACTAGCCGGACGCGACGTTCCTACGTCCTAGTTCGTGCGAGCGGCATTGATCCGGTCGAGCTTGGTCGCATACAGATCGTGGTCGCGACGGGTCGTGCTGTTCTTCATCGCGATGGTCAGATGCTTGCGCGCCTGTTCGACTTCGCCGAGGTTCAGGTAAGCGACCGCCAGCCAGAAGTTGAATTCGTGATAGTCGGGGGCCCGGGCGACTTCCTTCGCGAACGCCTCCTTTGCGGCCTTGACATCGCCGTCGCGCATGGCCGCCAAACCGCGATTGAAATACCCAAATGGCGGATCGGGATCCATTTTCGACAACCTGCCGGACCAACGCTGCGACTCTTCGATCCGACCGAGGCTGTTGAGGACGACGATCAGATTGGACATCGCCTGGATGTTGTCCGGCTCGCGGTCGAGCACGTGGGCGAGCACCCGCTCCGATTCCTTCAGATTGCCGTGTCGCTGGTAGATCGCGCCGAGCGTGTTGTACGGGGTCAGGAACGCCGGCGCCTGGACGATGGCCGAGCGCGCCCACCAATAGGCATCATCCAGCTGCTGACGGGCCAGCGCTTCGACGGCCCGGTTGTTCATGTACATCGCGACGATGACCTCCTCGCCGATCGCGCGCGTCCGCACGCGGCGCAAATCATCGGGCGGAAGGAAATCGATCATCATTCCTTCGCTCTCGCGGGGCTTGACGCCGACGCGGTAGCCGAAGCCGCCTTCGTCGGTCTTTCGCTTGCCCAGCGTCAGGTTGACATGCCCGATCGACAGATAGATGTCGCCGGTGCGAGCCCATACGTCGTCGACAAACACCTTCTGGTATTCGACGGGCAGCCCGAGCTCCTTGGCGAAAGCGGCGGTCATGATGACCAGCGACAGACAGTTTCCGGACCGCGCGGCGAAGGACTGCGCCGCGTTGCGGGTCATCTCGGTGTCGTATTCGAGCTTGAGCTCGTCCTTGCTGTAGAGCGCGTCGACCAGTCCCCGTTGGCGCCCCTTCGTGCGCGAGCGAGGGGTGATTTCGTCGCTCACATAGCGCCGCATTTCGGCGCTGAGCGCGAAGACGTCAGCGGGGTCGATGCGCTCGGACGGTGCGGCGAACACCGGATCGTTGAAAAAACGCGCATCCATCTGCGCCACGGGCGCGATCGCGCAGGACGCAAGTAGGATCGAGAACGGCACGACCGCCAGCTTTTTCATGGGGCGTCTCCGGTAAGCGCCATAACCACGTTGAAGCGCAAGCCCCCAGTCAGGTCATTCTATTCCCAAAATCGCTCGCGAAGAACGGTCGCGACCAGCGGAAATCCACCATCTTCTGCCCATTGAGGGACACCCGCCGCCCGACGTGGGAGCGCGCGGCGCGGGCCGGCGCCCGGCACTCGACGCCACGTGCCGGTGTCGGTGCGGTCCTACACCCGTTTGAGCAGCCCCGCCATGGTTTTGCCCGCCGCGCCGGCGCCTAATGGATCACAACAACCGGAGCGCCGAGATGAAAACTGACTTCCCTCGCATGAACCGCAACGTCCACCCGTTCCAGATCAAGGATCCGGTGAGCGGCGTGCGGGTCCTTGCGAGCTTCATTCGGACCGCGCTGGATATCGAGGGTTGCCTTGCGGCCTGGGAGATCATTCCGCTGCCGGCGCTCGAAGAGTCGCCTGCTCGACAAGCAGCGTAAATCATTTGCGCGGCCTTCATTGGCCGCTCATCTGCCACTTATTGCCTCTTGCCACTAAGCCACGCGCGTACTTCCGCCATCGCCCCTTCGTAGCCGAGCTTCCACCAGCACTTTCCGCAGCGGCAAAAATTTCCTCGCTAGCGCGGTTCGCGCCGTTGCGATCAGCGGTGCGCGTTCGACCACGCCTCTGTGCGATGACACGCGAGGTTGCACAGGTTGGTGATGCCGATGCGGCTACCGGAATTCACGGCGATCCTGCGTGTTTGCTGTGACGAGGGCGCGCTATGGTCCTGCAGGGGCCGGGCGTGGGTCAAATCAAGCAAGGCAGGGCCGCCGTTTCGCAGTGATCTCTGCGCCAGCCGCACGGCACGCTAGGAGTCCGCCTCGCGGCCAGGCGCTAGAATTCAGTTTTTCAATCGGGTGACGAAAGGAGTGGCGCATGGAACGGAAGCGAGCGAGCGATTTCCCGCCCGAGGTTTTGAAGCTCTTCGATGGGTATGTTCACGGCCGGATCACCCGCCGTGATTTTCTGGACAATGCCGGCAAGTTCGCGGTGGGCGGATTCACGGCGGCGGCGATGTTCGAGAGCTTGCGGCCCAACTACGCGTTCGCCCAGCAGGTCGCAAAGAACGACAGCCGCATCAAGACCGAGTACGTTACCTACCCGTCGCCGCAAGGTTCGGGAACGATGCGCGGCTACTTGGCGCGACCCGCAAGTGCGACAGGCAAGCTCCCGGGCGTGGTGGTGATCCACGAGAATCGCGGCCTCAATCCTTACATCGAGGACGTCGCCCGACGCCTGGCAGTCGATGGTTTCCTGGCATTCGCGCCGGATGCGCTCACGCCATTGGGCGGGTACCAGGGGGATGACGAAAAGGCAGCTCAGTTATTTTCCCAGCTCGACCCCGCGAAGCGCACCGAGGACCTGGTCGCCGCCGCCGATTATCTGAAATCGCGTCCGGATTCCACAGGGAAGATCGGCGTCGTGGGCTTTTGCTTCGGCGGCACCGTGGCCAACACGTTTGCCGTGCGGATGCCGGATCTCGCGGCGGCCGTGCCCTTCTATGGGGGCCAACCCACCGCCGAAAACGCCGCCAAGATCAAAGCGCCGCTCTTGATTCACTACGCCGGCAACGACGATCGCATCAACGCCGGCTGGCCCGCCTATGAAGCCGCGCTGAAGGCGAACGGCGTGAAGTACGAGATGTTCATGTATCCCGGAACGCAGCACGGCTTTCACAACGACACGACGCCGCGTTATGACGAAGCGGCGGCGAAACTCGCATGGTCGCGGACCGTGGCGTTCTTCAAGGCCACCCTCCAGTCCTGACGCTACTTCCAGCGACGTCGGCACGGAAGCCGTTCAGGATGGTCTTGGTGAACGGGATGCGGACAAGTATCGTCGGCGTGGCGTCCTCGGTCTGTGGCCGGTAAATGTCGGCGACCAGCGCCATGCCATCTGCCGCCTGGATGGCGACGTCGCGCTCGATTCGTACCGCATATTGCGGCTCGCGGATATTCTCCGCAGGAAGGCTGACGCGCTCGATCAGCGTCTGACATCCACCGAGCGTCAGTACGACGGCATGAACGCAACAGGCGACGAGTCCGGGACATGTTCAGGCGCTCGCCTGGACGACGAGTTGCGCTGGCTTGCTCGTCGCCAGTCCGAACCCGGGCGCCGTGCCAATTCGCAGCGCCGCAGCATCGACTATGCCCTCCCGGCCAAACATGATCGAAGGCGCAACAAGGTCGTGCTCCAGCAAATGCGTCCCGAATGCGCCTTCGCACGCGACGACGCAATCGCGCATGCTGTTCGCCAGGGCCAGCGCGGCACGTGTGAGCACGCTCGTTTCCCCCACGTGGGCTCCCACGATGATTGGCACGCCGCTCGCGCGCGCCTCGACGCCGAACTGCAATGAGCGCAACAGTCCACCCATCTTCGACACGCGGACGTTGGCAATCCATCGGTGTGCGTCGGCGCGAATCGCGTCGAGCTGATCGGCTCGCAGCATGCTCTCGTCGAGAATGATCCTGGTGTCGAGCGCTTGCGACAGGCGTCGCATGCCTGCGAAGTCGCCCGCCCGCAACGGCTCTTCCAACGCCGAGAACCGGAAGCCCAGCGCATCGAGGTAACACACGGCTCGGTCGGCGTCGGCCCAGAGGTTGTTGGCGTCGGCACGAACGGCCGTCCCGGAGATTCCCGCCGCAAGCAGCGCCTTCACCTTCGGCTGATCGCGCTCGAGGTCACCGCAGAGCTTGACCTTGAAGTCGCGAAAGCCTGCGCCAACATATGTGGCGAGTTGTGCTTCGAATGCCGCCGGCGCCGCATGACCCAGGATGGCCGTGTAACGAAAGCAGCCCGCGAGCTGCGGCAAACCGAGGAGCGACTCGACAGTGCGACCCTCTTCGTGTCCGATCAGGTCGAGCAGGGCCAATTCGATTGCTGCCCATGCGGCGGGGCGGGCGTCAATTTCGCCGCGATGGAGCTCAACCCATCGGGACAGCGTGGCGACGTCGCGGATCGACGCTTGCAAGTCGCGGCGGTGTGTGGCGACGAATGCGAGCGCCGTCGCAACGGTCTCGTTGGTCACGTATTCGCGTGGGCAACCCTCGCCCACGCCTACGGCGCCCCCCTGCGCCGACACCGTCACCCAGATCGATTGCGTGGCTGTGCGACTTGCCGAGGCGTGGACGAACGCCACCTTGAATGGAATATGCAGCGCGCCGGCGGTGATGTTGTCGATGACCATGGTTTACGCCTCGACGAAGCGCTCGAAGTTGAAGTCCAGTCCTTTGCGATACGCCAGCGCGACCGGTTTGAACTGGCCCTCGCGCTGGCCATTGCCCACACAGAATTGCTTGAATGCGTCTCCGGTCTGGTCATGCAGCCAGTGGGCGTCGATCCGTCCAAGCCGTTCGCTCTCGCGCTTCGACTGGTATTCGATGTTCAATCGCGCGAGCTTCGCGTCCACGGCCTGCCCGAGCCGGGCAGCCAATGGCCGGGGGCCCGCATCCGGCTCGACATAGAGGTGATACTTCCCGGTCTCCTCATCGGCCAGCATCATGACGAAGCGCAGCGCGCGCCCTATTTCGGCCATGGCCGCGCGGACAGCGCTCAAAACCTGGCACTCGTAGAGCTTTTCGCCGGTGAGGTTCGTCACGCCTTTGCCCTTTTGCATGAACTTGAGCAATGGCGTTCGGTGGAGAAAACCGGTGACCCGGACGATGTCGTTGATGAAATACCGGTACAGACCCGATGGCGTCGTCACGATGATGTAGTAGTCGACCCCCTTGCGAATGCGGTCCAGCGTGAGTGCCTCGCGTTCGCCTCGATCCCACCGCTCGCGCTCCACGAACTCGAAGAAGTGGGTGTCGAGAGTCGGCAGCCCCGCGCCGGCGCGTCGCCCCACGGTGATCGTCGCCCGGAACTCGCTCGCGATGTAGCCTAGCTCGAGCACGCGCGTGCCCGGTGACAACTCGCATCGCAGCGCGCTGACCGCCGTGCCGGCGCTGGCGCACGTCCATGTCACGACGGCTTGAACCGAGGGCCACAGATCGGCGATGCGCGGGTTTTCGAGCGTGGCGTGAAGCGCTGCCAGTTCGTCGGCGCGTTGCGGGCACGGGCGGAGCCGCGATCGGAGCACCGACTGAACCGCGGGGGACGTCTGCTCCTCGAGGAAGAACGTGCCACGACGCAGATCATCGATCAATAGAGGCCGATACTCGCGGTAGAGCCGCATCAACGCGAGCAAGGTCGTCGAGTTGGCGGTACCGATGTAGGTGATATCGCGATGAGCCAGTGCGCAGCGCAGGATCAACAGATACTTGATGCGGCTGTCAGCGATCGTGAACACCTCCGCCGGGATCACGAATTTATCCTGCACCTGGCGCGGCGTGTTCCCCGCGACGATGCCGGACGCGGATCCGAACGGCTTGCCGCTGGGCAGCGCGCCCTCGCGGGCTGGACTGACAATCGCAAGAATGCTGCCGGCAAACGCCGCCGGGCAATTCCGATACTGGAAGGCGACCGAGGTCTCATGGATGCGTCTCAACGCGTCCAGATGCTGCGGAACGAGCGGGATGTCCTTCGGACTGCCCGTCGAGCCGCTGGTGCGAACGTATTGCCTGGGCACCTCATCGGTCAACGCGCTTTCGCCCCTTTCGATCTCCGCGTCGATGTACGGTCGCAGCGCCTCGTAATCGCCGACGGGGACGCTGCTGGCGAACGTCTCGTAACTGTCGGTTTCGCCAAATCCGTACCGACGTCCGAACGCCGTGTCGCGGTTCTCGCGAAGAATCCGCTCGAGCAGCGCACGCTGGACCCGCATGGGGTCACGAACCGCGGCCGCAATCCGCAGTCCCTGGATGAGGAGCGTGAGCCGCAGTCGCATCGTGACCAGGGTATTGGCGAACCAGCGCTGGACTGCGCGGCTGCCCTGCACGCCGTGGCGGTCACGGAACGGCGCAACGAGCAGCTCGATGAAGCCCTTCGGGTAATCCTTGTCCATGATGCCAACCTCCTCAGCATGTCGGCCTTTCGGCAAGTACCAGGTTCCGAACGTCACGTCCCACACGGCGGTAGTGCTACCGAAATTGCAAGCGGCGAGGTGCGGGTCGCGCGAGTGGTGCCAGCGATGTGTCTCGGCGCTGCCCACGACATAGTTGAGCCAGCCGTACTTCAAGCGCACGTTGCTGTGCTGGAACAGGCCATTGGCCGCGTAGATCACGAAGTAACCGGCGATCACCTCCGGGCCCACGCCAAGCACGATGAACGGCATCGCATCCAGACAAAAATGCAGCGCCTTCTCCAGCGGGTGGAAACGGCCGCTGTTGAGCGAATACAGAATCTCCGGCGAGTGATGGATGGCATGCAGCCGCCACAGCAATGGGAAGCGATGGCACGCGCGGTGCAGCCAATAACGCATGCAGTCCACAGCAAGCAGCATGAGACAGGTCTGCACGAACGGCGGCGCGGAATGCGGCCAGAACGACCCCACGACGCCGGGCGCGAGACTGCCTGCGAGCGCGACGGCCGTTGCGGCTCCCAATGCTTCGGGTAGCGCGAGCTGCACCAGCGCCATGAACGCGATGTCGGCCTTGACGTCGCGCAAGGAGGGGCGCCAGGCATCGCGCTCGGGCAATCGCCATTGGAGCAGCAGGACGACCAGAGCAACGATACTGACGGGGACGTAGACCGCGACCGCGATCGGAGTCGCGCTGCTCAGCATCCACTCGAATATGGCGACGGTGCCAGCCATGCCCAGCGGATACCAAAGGTACGGCAGCAGCCGCCCGGCGGCGATCACAACGTTCTCCGACCAGCAGATCCGGTGAGCCCCTGGCGGTGATACGCAGCCAATACGAGGACAAACGCGGCGAGCACGAGATGGAAGACGCCGGGAATCCACGCCTTGAACCAGCCAGGCGCGGCCGGCGCGGCAAATCCGATGCCAAGCCGGATCAGCATCACCGAACAATAGATCCAGCCGCCGATCGCCAGAACGCGGCCGATACCCGGCCGCCTTTGCAGCTTGTCAGCGCGCACCTGCCACGCGACCCAGGCCATGACGGCGAGGATGGCGATCTGTGCCGCGAGCAAGATTTCGTAGCGAAGTGCGCTGCCTTGAAAAGCATTGAACGGCGGCAGGAACGGGACCCCATGCCAGCGTTGCGTCGCCTGCGCGACGACGCGCAGCGCGAAAAAAGCGGCGAGCGCCGCGAGGATCAGGAAGGAGCGTCGATTCGATGCCATGGCCCGCAGGATCGGAAAACGGGCTGTGTGGTGCAACCATCCTGGCAAAAGTGCCCTACAATGGTCGGATTGGTATCAACAGGCGATACTTTAATGTCCCAAGCGATTCTGCTGGTCGACACGCTCAAGAAGGGGTTACGCCAGCGCGGACTCACCTACGCCGACGTAGCGCGCACGCTTCGTCTTTCCGAATCGTCGGTGAAGCGGCTGTTCTCGCAGAAGGATCTCAGTCTCGAACGCGTCGAGCGAATCTGCCGGCTCATGAAGATCGAGCTGACCGATCTGCTGGAATTGATGAACGCCGCGGAGGCGCGCATTGCGGAACTGACCGAAGACCAGGAGAAGGTACTGGTCCACGAGCCAAAGCTGCTGCTCGTCGGCATCCTTGCGATCAGTTTCTGGACCTTCGCCGACATCCTGAAGACGTTCAGAATTTCCAAGACGGACCTGGTGCGCCTGCTGGTGCGCCTGGATCGGATGCGGATCATCGACTTGCTGCCCGACAACGTCATCAAGGTGCGCCTGGCACGGAACTTCGCGTGGCGCAAGGACGGGCCGATCCAGCGGTTCTTCGAGGAGCGGATCCAGCAGCAATTCTTCGAGAGGACATTTTCCCGCCCAGGCGAGTTGCGCATCGTCACCTTCGGCGCCTTGTCCAGACGCTCGAATGAGTTATTGCAGCAGCGCTTCCATAAGCTGGCCGAAGAATTCGACGCGCTGGTGCAGGAAGACAAGTCGCTCAGTCACCAGATGCGCCGGGCCACTACGATCATTCTTGCCATTCGGCCGTGGGAGCCGGCCCAGTTCACCGAACTGCGACGTGACAGCGGCGACGCCCTCGCCCAGAACGAACGCCAATGGGCGAAAGCGTGAGATTGACCTCGATTTCGCACGAGCGCGAGAAAGACTACTTTCGATCTCGGGCGCGCTACCCCGGTTAACTTTGAATGTCGGTCGCTCCCTGACCCGGGCTCGAACCAGCGACCTCTACGCCGCCGCCGCGCCTGCATGGCAATGCTCCACTGCCCTGGATCGAGGCTCCATCCCAATGCAAGCCTCGCCGTGAATACATTGGCCGATGGTGTCGGTACCAATACCAAGGTATTGGTCAACACCATCGTCCAATCGACGCGATGCCATGCGTCTGGTGTGATTCCCTTAGCGCGTTTTGTATCGATGGAATCGAGTCGCACGCGTGACAGACCTCTCTTCCAACTTGAAGCCTCCGAGGGAAACATCATGACCCAGGCCATTGCTACAGAACGCAGCAACCAGGCAGCCGACAAGGGTGCGCTTCGTCCGTTTCGTGTGAACTTTGCGGAAGCGGAACTTGCCGACTTGCGCAGGCGAATAAACGCGACCAGGTGGCCCGAGCGGGAGCTGGTCGCGGATGCATCGCAAGGCGTGCAGCTCGCGACGATTCAGAAGCTCGCCCGCTACTGGGCGACCGAGCACGACTGGCGCAAGTGCGAGGCGAGACTGAACGCGCTGCCGCAATTCATCACCGAGGTCGATGGGCTCGACATCCATTTCATTCACGTTCGCTCGAAACATGAGAATGCGTTGCCGCTCATCGTCACGCACGGCTGGCCCGGCTCGGTCGTCGAGCAGTTGAAGATCGTCGATCCGCTCACCAATCCCACCGCCCATGGCGGGAGCGCGTCGGATGCCTTCCATATCGTGATTCCGTCGATGCCGGGCTACGGCTTCTCGGGCAAGCCGACCACGACGGGTTGGGGCCCCGAACGCATTGCCCGGGCATGGGCCACGCTAATGGAGCGCCTGGGATACCGACGATATGTCGCTCAGGGAGGCGATTGGGGTGCGCTCATCGTCGACCTGCAGGGCGTACAGGCGGCTCCCGGGCTGCTTGGCATCCACACCAATATGGCCGGCGCGATTCCGCCCGAGGTCGATGCGGCGGCGTTTGCCGGCGCAGCGCCGCCTTCCGGCCTCGACGAAGAGGAGAAACGGGCTTTCGACCACGTCTCCTTCTTCTACAAGCATGGTCTCGGCTATGCCCTGGAGATGGGGAACCGGCCGCAGACGCTGTATGGGATCGAGGATTCTCCGATCGGCTTGGCCGCGTGGATTCTCGATCATGATATCTGGAGCTACAAACTCATCGCCCGCGTGTTCGACGGCGCCGCCGAGGGACTGACGCGAGACGATATTCTCGACAACATTACCCTCTACTGGCTCACCAAGACGGCGGTATCGTCGGCTCGCCTGTACTCGGAAAACAAGAATGCCTTCTTCGCTCCGAAGGGCGTCGCGATCCCGGTCGTGGTGAGCGCTTTCCCGGACGAGATCTGCCCGATTTCGCGAAACTGGGCCGAAAAGGCCTATCCCAAGTTGGCCTACTACCGGCGCCACCCGAAAGGCGCGCACTTTGCCGCGTGGGAGCAGCCGCGGGCGATCGTGGAAGACCTTCGCGCAGGTTTCAAGTCGCTGCGGTAGGTCAAGATAGTTCAAAGGTCCTACGGTGGATGGCGCGCCAGGTGCGCGTCATCCGCCGTGTGCCAAGTTTCCAAAGGAGAGCATGCAATGAACCCGCTTATGAAGACGCTTGCCGAAGATACCGCGATCGCCACCGGTGCTTTCGCCCAGAGCACGGTCGTCCCCATCGATGACGAGCCCGCGCCCAGGCTGATCGTGGAGCCGCCGCTTCCCGGTCCGTTGGCCCAGGGCGT
>Ga0184626_10000644_pt1 | contig 11210 bp, 11 predicted proteins | sample PLM3_60_b1_FD_133142 | JGI IMG/M metagenome (GOLD analysis project Ga0184626, IMG submission 133142) | Groundwater sediment microbial communities from an aquifer in East River, Colorado, USA - PLM3_60_b1 | ecosystem: Environmental > Terrestrial > Soil > Riparian zone | place: USA: East River... | reverse complement strand
GCGCCGCCGCCGGTGTAGCCGATGGGGAATTCTCCGGCGAGGATCGCCGAATTGATTAGCGGTGAGCCCCCCATGAAAACCGGGAGAATCTCGAAGCCGTATTTTTGGAATATTTTTTCTTCAACCGCGATGAAGAACGGCAGCGACGCGCCGGCAATCGGGGTGTAGCCAACCGTCAGTTTTTGTAACTCTTTCTGAGCCCCGTGGGCGGCGGCAGAAAGGCCCGCCTGTGGGCAAACGCTTAGCAAAGTTGCGGCGATCAGAGAAAGAATGAACCAGCAGCGTGGATTTCTCGCTTTCATGGAATTCCTCCTAATCTTCGGATTTTCGATTTTGGATGCTTCCACTTAGTACCGGTTTCCGGTTTTGGATTGTCGGATCAGGAACGTGAGTGTCGATTTTGAAAATTGTTGTTCAATATATTCCCCAATCCAAAGTTGCAAAATCTCTTATTGCTGCCTCTTCGCGCTCGCTACTTGATCACCTTATCCGCTCGCGCCAGCACATTCGGCGGAATCGTCACCCCGATCTGTTTCGCTGTCTTGAGATTGATCACCAGCTCAAACTTGGTCGGCTGCTCGACAGGCAGATCGGCAGGCTTGGCTCCCTTCAGGACCCTGTCCACGAAATATACTACGCGCCGGTAGCTGTCCGCGAGGTCCGCGCCGTAGGACATGAGCCCGCCAACATCTGCAGCTTCTCTGCTCTGGTACACCGACGGCAACCGGCTCGTTAACGCAAGGTTCGCGATCCGTTTTAAGTTGGTACTTATAAGCGTGCCGCCGCCCGGGACATAGAGCCCGTCGGGGCGCTCCTTGTTTGGTACGGCGAATGCCCTCTCGAAATCGCCCGCTGCTCGCACCTCCCAATACCGAACAGTCAACCCCAGCGCACGCGCCGCGACCGGAAGATCCTCTTTCAGCTCGCGCGAAGTGCCCGGAATGTCTGGATCGTGGAGCACTGCGACACGGGCAAGTTTGTTAACAGCTTCTTTAAGGAGCTCCAGCCGTTTCCCGCCGAGTGCTCGGGAAAGGTTTGTGATGCCGGTGACGTTGCCGCCGGGACGGGCGAGGCTTTCAACGATGCCTCCTTTGACAGGATCGAGCCCTTCGCCCGCCATAACGATGGGAATCGTTTGGGTGGCATTCTTGGCCGCCAGGATCACGTTGTACCCTCCTGCTAACACGATGACATCAACTTTCAGACGCACCAGTTCCACCGCATTCTCTTGAGCCCGACCGGACGTCGTCCCCCCATATCGGTACTCGATGGCAATGTTCTGTCCTTCGATGTAGCCAAGCTCGCGCAGAGAGCCAGCCGAATTCCCTCGGCACGGGCGGATTCAGTAGCTGGATCGCGCGACGATAGATACCCTATTTGATAGACCTTCTTCGCCTGCTGCGCCGTGGCGGGCGAACAAAGCGCAAGGAGCAGAGCGCCCAGTAGAATTGCTGATTTGAGACTGCGGAATGCTGACTTTAGATAAACCGCCAAAGGGTCGATCCGAACTCGTTCCATCGGTTTGCTCCTCACTCCAAAATTCGCAATCCGAAATTATTTGATCACCTTATTCGCCCGCGCGAGCAGGTCGGGTGAAATTGTCAGCCCAATCTGTTTCGCTGCCTTCAAGTTGATCACAAACTCAAACTTGGTTGCCTGCTGCACCGGTAGATCAGCCGGTTTGGCGCCTTTCAAGATCTTGTCCACGTAAACTGCCGCGCGCCGATAGAGGTCAGCAAAGTCCGTCCCATAGGACATGAGGCCACCCTCGTCGACAAACCCCTTCTCTGGGTAAATAGCCGGCAACCGGTATTTGACGGCAAGCTCGACGATCCGCTTTCGTTCGGCGAAAAATTGGCGACTGGTGATCGTCATAATTGCGCCCACCTGCTTCTGCTTTGCGGTTAGAAAGGCGCTCTCTAAGCCTTTGGCGTCAGGTGGAGTCTCGATCTCCTCCAATTTTAGCTTCAGTGCCAGAGCCGCAGGCCTGACCTCTTTCAGTTGGAGGTCTGTGGCTCCCGCCGGCCGCAGAAGTCCAACTCGGGCGAGCTTGGGGACCACGTCCTTGTTGAGTACCTCTAGCCTTTTGCTGGTTAGCTCAGGCCCTAAGGACGAGAACCCAGTGACATTCCCTCCTGGCCGCGCCAGACTGGCAACCATGCCTTCAGCCACGGGGTCCGCAGAGTTAGCCATTACGATGGGGATGGTAGTAGTCGCTTTCTTCGCCGCCCACGCCGGCGGTCCCCCTGTGGTCACGATCAAATCAACATTGAGACGAACCAGGTCCGCCGCAAGCTCAGGTATCCGCTCAGTCTTTTGCTCTGAAAATCGGTACTCGATGGTGATATTCTTTCCCTCGATCCATCCGAGCTTGCTCAGCTCTTGCCGGAACGCGTCCAAGAGAACCGCGATACCGGACGCGGTGCTATTATCCAGGAACCCGATGCGGAAAATTTTCCCGGTCTGCTGCGCCTCGGCGGGAACGCTAAGCGCAAAAAGCATGACGCAGAGGGCAAAATGAAAGATGATTTTTTTCATGAGTTTTCTCCAGCGTTCTTGCTGCTTTCACTGCTTTCTGCTTAGCGTCACTTAATCACTCTATCCGCCCGCGCCAGCACGTTCGGCGGAATCGTCAGACCGATCTGCTTGGCGGCTTTCAGGTTGATGATAAACTCAAACTTCATCGGCTGCTCCACGGGGAGGTCGGCGGGCTTTGAGCCTTTGAGAATCTTGTCCACGTAGGTAGCGGCGCGCCGATACATGTCGTTATTGTTTACACCGTAAGACAGAAGCCCCCCGGCTACTACTTCTGCTGCTCTTTCGTACATCGTCGGAAGCCTGCTCTTTACCGCGAGCTGTGCGATCTGTGGTCTCTGAGAAGTGAGGAAGGGACCCGCCACCCGGAAAAGGATTGCATCAGCCCGGCCTTTACTTGCTTCTCGAAACGCAATCTCAATATCCTTTGATGCTGTTACCGCTAAGTATTGAAGCTTCACCCCTAACGCTCCTGCGGCGAGTGCGAGCTCTTTTTGAACTTGTGCGTAGTCCTGTTCGTTTGGAGCCGCAAAGACGGCCACGCGCGAGAGCTTGGGAACGATCTCCTTCAGGAGCTCCAGTCGTTTTCCCATAAGCTCCGGCCGAAGGGTTGACAATCCAGTAATGTTCCCTCCCGGCCGCGCAAGGCTGGCGACGAAGCCGCTTCCAACAGCATCCCCACCTTGAACCATAACAATGGGGATAGCGGCGGTCGCCTCCTTGGCTGCGCGTATATCTCCTGACCCGACCGCCACAATGACGTCTGGCTCAAGACGCACTAGTTCCGCCGCGAGCGCGGGGCGGCGATCCGCTTTCCCTTCTGAAGAGCGCCACTCAATGACAATGTTTTTCCCCTCGACATACCCATGCTCGCGCAGACCTTGCCGGAATGCCTCCCTGCGCTCCGAGATAGCGGATAGAGAGTCCCCAGTCAGAAATCCTATCCGCGGGATTTTCGTTGGCTGCTGTGCCGACACGGAAAAGCTAAACGCAACGAGCAAAGCGCAAAGAGCTAGACGAGAATAGTTTTTCTTCATTAGTTTCCTCACGCTTTTCGCCTCACGGCTCACACCTCACCGAATCACCCTATCCGCTCTCGCCAACACATTCGGCGGAATCGTCAGGCCGATCTGCTTTGCCGTCTTCAGATTGATAATGAACTCGAACTTCGTCGGTTGCTCGACTGGAAGTTCGGCGGGCTTTCTGCCTTTCAAGATTTTGTCCACATAAGTGGCTGCCCGCCGGTACAAATCACCATAGTCCGGCCCGTAGGACATAAGCCCGCCAGCGTCCATGAGTTGACTAGTCGCCCACATTGTCGGCAAACGGTTCTTTGCCGCGAGTTCCGCAATCCGCTTTCGATGACTATTGGAAAGACCGGTTGGCAGCACGAGAACGGAGCCAACTTTGGCCCTGATCGCTCCTTTAAACGCAGCCTCGAACTCATCGAGGCTCCGCACTTCAAGGGATTGCAGCTGCACTCCCAAGGGTCGCGCGGCAACCTCTGTCTCCTTAAACTCAACGATCTTAGCTGGATCGTTCGGGTCATACAGCACAGCAATGCGGGAAACTTTCGGAATCGTTTCCTTAAGTAGCTCCAGCCGTTTCCCACTTAAGTCCAGTGATACAGTGCTTAGCCCTGTCACGTTCCCGCCTGGACGAGCGAGGCTGGCAACAAGCCCGGCTCCGACAGGATCAGAGGTCAGTCCCATAACGATGGGAATTGTCGTCGTCGCGGTCTTAGCAGCTTGGGCCGCTGGCGTACCAATCGTCACGAAAACGTCCACCTTGAGACGGACTAGTTCCTCAGCCAGCTCCGGCAATCGCTCAACTTTACCCTCAGAATATCTGTACTCGATCAGGATGTTCTTCCCTATGACATACCCTAACCCGCGAAGCCCTTGTTCGAATGCCTCGCGGGAGTACAAGTCGGAAAGGACGACAGGCGATAGATACCCTATCCGCGGAACTTTTCCCGCTTGCTGCTGTGCCTCGGCGAGCGGAACAGCAGACAGTAGAACAGCAATCAGTAGCCAGACAATGATTTTCCTATTCATGGCTTCTCCTGCTCACCCCTCACCTCTCACCGAATTACTTTATCCGCCCTCGCCAGCACGTTCGGCGGAATTGTTAACCCGATCTGCTTTGCCGCTTTCAGATTGATGATGAACTCGAACTTGACTGGTTGCTCAACGGGAATATCGGCGGGCTTGGTTCCTTTGAGGATTTTATCCACATAGGTGGCGGCGCGCCGGAACAAGTCGTTCCGGTTCACGCCGTAGGACATAAGCCCCCCAGCTTCCACATATTCTTGCCTTTGGTATATCACCGGGAGCCGACTCTTGACCGCGAGTTCTGCAATCTCTGTTCGCTGGGAGCCGGCGAGGGCGCCCGACACCATCATAAGGACTGCGTCAGCCCGCCCCTTGCTTGTCGCTCGGAATGCAGTCTCAAAATCCTTTGGACCGAGCACGTCCAGGTATTGAAGCTTTACCCCAAACACCCCTGCGGCAAGTGCGACCTCTGTTAACTCTTGCGCGTTACCCGCACTGGTTGAAGTCCCGAAAGCGGCCACGCGCGAGAGCCTAGGAACGATCTCCTTCAGAAGTTCCAGTCGTTTTCCGCTTAGCTCCGGGGCGAGGGTGGACAGTCCAGTAATGTTCCCTCCGGGTCGCGCCAAGCTGGCAATGAAACCACTTCTAACAGGATCGCTATCCACAACCATCACAATGGGAATTGTGGCAGTGGCCTCTTTGGCTGCGCGTAAATCTCCCAAACCGGTCACAACAATGACGTCTACCTTGAGACGCACTAGCTCAATCGCCAGCGCGGGGAGGCGACCAGGTTTTCTCTCTGCAGCTCGCCACTCAATGACGACGTTCTTTCCCTCGACATACCCAAGCTCGCGCAGACCCTGCCGGAATGCCTCGTTGCGAGCGGAATCGTGGCCGCCACCGGTTAAGAATCCTATCTTGGCCATTTTCGTTGGCTGTTGCGCCGACGCAGAATGGCAAAGCGCGAAGAGCAAAGCGCTAAGTGCAAGACCGATGACGTTCCTTCTCATAAGTTTTCTCCCGTTATTTGCCCTTTGCTCTATGCGGTTTTTCTTCACCGAATGATTTTGGTCGCCCGCGCTAACAGGTCGGGTGGGATTGTTAGACCTATCTGTTTTGCGGTCTTAAGATTAATCACGAACTCAAACTTGGTTGGCTGCTCCACAGGCAGGTCGGCAGGCTTCGTTCCCTTGAGAATCCTATCGACATAGTAGGCGACGCGCCGGTGGTTGTCTGCGACGTCCGCCCCATAATACATGAAGCCGCCGACATCTAGAGCGCGTCTATTGCCGTACATCGATGGGAGCCGGCGCTTTACCGCAAAGTCGACGATCCGTTTCTCGTTAGCAGGACGCATTCCCGGACCTCCGCTGCGCGCATAGAGTCCATCCGCTCGGTCCTTATTTAGCGCAGCAAATAGGTTATCCAAATCGGCTGCAGATCGTACCTCCCATGGCTGAACTGTCAACTTCAGCGCGCGGGCCGCGATTGGGAGATCTTCTATCACCTCGCGCGCACCGCCGGGAGCGGTCGGATCGTAGAGAACCGCGATACGGGCGACTTTTGGAACGGCTTCTTTGATTATCTCAAGGCGTTTACCTCCTAGGTCCGTGGAAAAGCTTGTGATGCCGGTGACATTGCCGCCAGGCCGGGCAAGGCTTTCAATGAAGCCTGCCTTGACTGGATCGGAGCCGGAACCCGTCAGGATGAGGGGAATCGTCTTGGTCGCATTTTTCGCTGGCAAAATCGCCGTATCCCCTCCTGCTACCAAGATCAGATCAACCTTAAGATGCACCAGATCGGCCGCAAGCTCAGGGAGCCGATCGAGCTTGTCGTCAGCGTAGCGGTACTCAATGGCGATGTTCTGTCCTTCGATATAACCAAGCTCGCGCAGCGCCGCCCGAATCCCCTCTGCACGGAGCGAATCACCCGCGCGGCCGGTCGTCGATAGATACCCAATCCGGAAAACTTTCGCTGGCTGCTGCGCCTCGGCGGGTGGGCAAAGCGCAAAGAGCATGGCGCCAAGAGTCAGGACCGTGATTTTTTTCTTCATGTTCTTTTCTCCGCCTCCATTCACTTGTCACTCGACACCTGACACTCGTCCCCTACTCACTTGATCACCTTATCCGCCCGGTATAAAACCGACTGCGGAATCGTCAGTCCGATCTGCTTAGCCGCTTTCAAATTGATCACAAACTCGAACTTCGTCGGCTGCTCCACCGGCAGATCGGCGGGCTTCGCACCTTTTAAGATCTTATCCACGTAGGTTGCAGCGCGGCGAAACAAGTCAGCAGAGTTCGGCGCATATGACATGAGGCCACCGGATTCCACGTGTGCTCCTTCCCCAAACATTGTTGGCAATCGATTCTTTGTCGCAAGTTCCACGATTCGTGTTCGCTGAGCATTGATGAGGGCAGTCTGCAGGATAATGAGAGCGTGGGTTCGTCCCCCAGTCGCTGCTTTGAATGCAGTCTCGAAATCTTTGGGACTCCGCACACCCAGGGATTGGACCTGCATACCCAACGCCGGAGCCACAGCCTCCGTCTCTTTCAAACTGCTGGTTCCGCCTGGGTCGGCCGGGTTCCAGAGGACACCCACCCGGGTGAGCTTAGGAACGGTCTCCTTTAGCAGTTCGAGCCGTTTTCCGGCTAAGTCCCAAGCAATGTTTGTCAGTCCCGTGATGTTCCCTCCGGGCCGAGCAAGGCTGGCAATGAGCCCGGTCGCAACTGGATCGCCGCCGGTCGTCATGACGATGGGGATGGTGCTTGTGGCCTGCTTGGCAGCAAGAGACCCGGTCGTACCCGTGGTTACTATCACTTCCACCTTGAGGCGGACCAGCTCGGCCGCTGCATCGGCGAGGCGCTCCAATTTCCCTTCGGCGTCTCGGCGCTCGATGACAATGTTCTGGCCCTCGATGTATCCAAGCTCACGCAGGCCTCGTCGAAATGCCTCGTAACGTTCTGGAAGCGTGGACTGGGAGTTGACCGCTAACCAGCCTATCCGCGGGACTTTCGCCGGCTGCTGCGCATCCGCGGGCTGGAAAATTACAGAGATGAAAAGAGTGAGGAGAGAAAGGCAGAGGATTGTAGGCATTGGTTCCCTCCGAATTAAACTTGGCTGTTAAAAACCTCGACTCATTGGATCACACGTTTAGAATTCGCTTTTTGACTCCGAGTTCGCGAACGTCTTGAACTGCTTGAACGTTTTGAACTATTTGAACGTGTCGAATCTTTCATCGAATCACTTTGTCCGCTCTCGCTAGCACATTCGGCGGAATCGTCAGACCAATTTGCTTTGCCGTCTTGAGGTTGATGACGAACTCGAACTTTTTCGGCTGCTCCACGGGCAAGTCGGCGGGCTTTGCGCCCTTGAGGATCTTGTCCACATACGTAGCGGCACGGCGGTACCGGTCGGTACTGCTCGGGCCGTAGGACATGAGCCCGCCGGCTTCCACTTCTGCTGCACCTTCGTATATCACCGGGAGTCGGCTCTTCACTGCAAGTTCTGCAACCTCCGTTCGGTGAGGACTGAGGATGGGGCCCGGCACCCGGACAAGGAGCGCGTCAGCCCGCGCCTTGGTTGCGCCTCGGAATGCACTCTCAAAATCCTTGGGACTTAGGATGGCTAGGGATTGAACCTTCACTCTGAACGCGCTTGCGGCGATCTCGATCTCTTTTAATACTTGCGCGTAGTCCCGACTGGCAGAACTCGCGAAGGCTGCCACGCGCGAGAGCCTTGGAACGATCTCCTTCAGAAGCTCCAGTCGTTTTCCGCTTATCTCCGGACGGAGGCTTGACAATCCAGTAATGTTCCCGCCCGGCCGAGCGAGACTGGCGACAAAACCGTTTCCAACAGCATCGCCACCGTTAAGCATGACAATGGGAATTTTGCTAGTCGCCTCCTTGGCTGCACGAATATCTCCCGTGCCGCCCGCGACGATGACGTCTACCTTGAGACGGACCAGCTCGGCGGCCAATGCGCGCTGGCGATCGCGACTTCCCTCCCCAGATCGCCACTCAATGACAATATTTTTCCCCTCGACGTACCCAAGCTCCCGCAGGCCCTGCCGGAAAGCCTCGTAGCGAGCCGAGCTAGCGGAGGAGGGACCAACCAGGTACCCTATCCGGGCTACTTTCGTTGGCTGCTGCGCCGCGGTGGGCCGGGCGGTGATCAGCACGACAGTCGCCAGTAGCCAGAAAAAGATTTGTCCACTCATTGTTTTCGCTCCTGTATTTTCACTCACACCTTCCGCCTCATGGCTCATATCTAGCGAATGATTTTGGTCGCCCGTGCCAGCACGTCAGGTGGGATCGTCAGGCCGATCTGTTTCGCGGTCTTAAGATTAATCACAAACTCGAACTTCGTCGGCTGCTCCACCGGGAGATCAGCGGGCTTGGCGCCTTTCAAGATTCTGTCCACGTAATACGCCACGCGCCGGTAGCTATCCGCGCGGTCTGCGCCGTAATACATGAGCCCGCCGGCTTCGACAAAATCTATGCTTTGCTGCATCGACGGTAACCGGCTCTTTATCGCTAAGTCATTGATCCGTTTTCGGTTAGCATTCATGAACGCGCCCGCCGATGACACATAGAGCCCGTCCGGACGCTGCGTGCCCGTCGCAGCGAATACTCGATCGAAGTCGTCCGCAACTCTTACCTCCCAAAGCTGAAGGTTCAACTTCAGCGCACGCGCCGCAACAGGAAAATCCTCTTTCACCTCGCGTGCGGTGCCCGGATTGCTCGGATCGTACCGAACTGCGACACGGGTGACATTGCCAATGACTTCTTTGAGTAGCTCCAGCCGCTTCCCGCCTAGTTCGTTGCTAAAGTTTGTAATGCCGGTGACGTTGCCGCCGGGGCGGGCGAGGCTTTCAATGAAACCCGACTTGACAGGGTCGGACCCCGGGCCCGTCAAAACGATGGGGACTGTTTTGGTCGCGTTCATGGCGGCCCGGATCGTGTTGTCCCCTCCTGCTACCAAGATCAAATCAACCTTGAGACGCACCAGATCGGCCAAAAGCTCAGGGTACCGATCGGACTTCCCGTCCGTATATCGGTACTCAATGACGATGTTTTGTCCTTCGATATAGCCAGACTGGCGCATAGCCAGCCGAATTGGCTCGACATCTGTGTCAGTGGAAGGTGAGCGTCCCGCTATATATCCAATCCGGAAAACTTTCTTCGGCTGCTGCGCCTCGACGGGGAAGCGGGGAGCAAGGAGCATGGAGCAAAGAGCAAGGAACATGACGGTGGAAATGCTACGAGCTAAGAGCAGAGTCCCAAATGGCATATCGAAGAATTGTTTCCTCATGAGTTCCCTCGTGTGTTTTTGCGACTCCCTGCTTTTGGCTCCCTGCTCCATGCTATTTTATGACTCTATCCGCTCTCGCCAAGACATTTGGCGGAATCGTGAGACCGATCTGGTTAGCCGTCTTGAGATTGATCACGAACTCAAACTTCGTCGGTTGTTCCACAGGCAGGTCAGCAGGCTTGGCCCCCTTCAGGATTCTGTCGACGTAATATGCGACCCGCCGGTAGCGGTTCGCTTGATCCGCCTCGTAGGATATGAGACCGCCGGCCTCTACCGCTTCTCTTTCGTCGTACATCGACGGTAACCGGTTCTTCAACGCAAAGCCCACGATCCGTTTTGCGTTTTCACGCATTAGCCCGCCCGCCAGGGGTACATAGAGTCCATCCGGGCGCTCCTTGTTTAGCCCGGCAAATACCCTGTCGAAATCTTCCGCAACGCGCACCTCCCAAGTCCGAACAGTCAACCCCAGCGCGCGCGCCGCGACTGGGAGATCCTCTTTCACCTCGCGTGTAGCGCCCGGATTGGCCGGATTATAGAGAACCGCGACACGGGCAAGTTTGGGAACGACTTCTTTGAGCAGCTCCAGCCGTTTCCCAACTAACTCGGTGTTAAGGGTTGTAAGGCCGGTGACGTTGCCGCCGGGGCGGGCAAGGCTTTTAACTAGGCCCGCTTTGACAGGATCGAGCCCAGTGCCCGTCATAACGATCGGAATCGTCTTGGTCGCATTCTTGGCCGCCTGGGTCGGCGTGGTCCCTCCAGCTACCACGATGACATCAACCTTGAGACGCACCAGGTCGGCCGTAAGCTCAGGATACTGATCACTCTTACCTCTAGTATGTCGGTACTCGACAATGATGTTCTCGCCCTCGATATAGCCAAGCTCGCGCAGAGCCCGCCGAATTCCCTCGGCGCGGGGAGAGTCAGTAGCTGCATCGGTCCCCGATAGGTACCCAATTCGGGGGACTTTCTTCGCCTGCTGCGCCTGAGCCAACGAGCAAAGCGCAAAGAGCATGGCGCATAGTAAAATTGCGAAATTGAGATTGCGAAGTTCGGATTTAAACTTAATGTCGAAAGAGTCGATCAAAACTCGATCCATTGTTGTTCCCCCTCGATCCAAAATTCGGAATTCGCAATCCGAAATCATTTGATCACCTTGTCCGCTCTTACCAGCACATTGGGCGGAATCGTCAAACCGATCTGCTTGGCGGTTTTTAGATTGATGATGAATTCAAACTTCGTCGGCGCTTCAACCGGCAAGTCAGCGGGCTTCGTTCCTTTGAGGATTTTGTCCACGTAAGTGGCGGCGCGGCG
>Ga0184626_10000643_pt1 | contig 11211 bp, 6 predicted proteins | sample PLM3_60_b1_FD_133142 | JGI IMG/M metagenome (GOLD analysis project Ga0184626, IMG submission 133142) | Groundwater sediment microbial communities from an aquifer in East River, Colorado, USA - PLM3_60_b1 | ecosystem: Environmental > Terrestrial > Soil > Riparian zone | place: USA: East River... | reverse complement strand
GACCCGGTGCCCGAATCCCATCAGGCGGAGCTCGCCCTTTTTCACGCGCTGAATGAACGCGGGGATCGCCTCAATCGAGCCGATCTCCCGCAGCATGCGCAGCACTTCCTCGTTGGCGCCGCCGTGCAGCGGCCCATACAGCGCCGCGGCGGCCGCCGCCATGCATGAGAACGGATCCGGGTGCGACGACCCGACGCTGCGCATCGCGCTCGTCGAGCAATTCTGTTCGTGGTCGGCGTGGAGAATGAACAGCACGTCCAGCGCCCGCTCGAGCACCGGATGCGGGCTGTATTTCACCTCCGTCGTCTTGAACATCATGTTCAAGAAGTTGCCCGTATAACTCAAATCGTTGTCGGGATAGGCGTACGGCATCCCGACCGAGTGCCGGTGCGCAAAGGCCGCCAGCGTGGGAGTCTTGGCGATCAGCCGGAAGATCTGATTGTTGCGCGACTGCTCGTCGTTGATCTTCTTGGCTTCTGGATAGAACGTCGAGAGCGCCGCCACGGCGCTGACGAACATCCCCATCGGATGCGCGTCATGATGGAAGCCGTCGATGAACTTCTTGATGTTCTCGTGAATGATGGTGTGATGGGTGACCTGATAGACCCACGTATCGAGCTCGGCAGCCGACGGGAGCTCGCCATGGAGCAGCAGATACGCGGTCTCCAGAAACGTGCTCTTTTCCGCGAGCTGCTCGATCGGATACCCCCGGTAGCGCAGAATCCCCTGGTCGCCGTCGATATAACTGATCGCGCTGCGGCACGCCGCGGTGTTCATGAACGCGGGATCGTAGCTCATCAGACCGAAATCGTCGGGTGCCGTCCTGATCTGGCGCAGATCGGCGGCGCGCACGGTCCCGTCCTGAATGGGGAGCTCGTAGCTCTTGCCGGTGCGGTTATCGACGACGGTGAGCGTGTCCTTCGGCACTACGGCGTCCTGGATTTGGGAGCCGAAAAGATAATGCCAATTGCCGTCCTTTACCGTCTCCTCCCGTCGTTCTATCTTGGCAATCGATGACCCCGTCACGTCCCAGCCTCTATGCGACGCGCTCCAGCGCCGGCGCACTCTTAGGCCAGCAGCTGGCGGCCCGCGGCTACCAGTCGTGCATCCTGCTCGGCATCACCCCCGAAGGGGTCGAGATTGCCGCCCATGCCTCGAAGGCGATGGGCGCGCAGTTCGACGTGATCGTGGCGTCATTCATCAAACTGGGCGCCAACCTCGCGCCGGTGGGCGCGATGGCCGAGTCGGCGCCTGCGGAGATGGATCCCGATTTTCAGCCGGGCATGAATCTCCTGGAAAAACTGCAGGCCGCGATCGATGATTCGCGCGCGCGGGTGAAGCAGGATCTCGTGTTGTACCGCACCCAGCGCCCGGTGAAGAGCCTGCAGGGGCGCACGGCGATCATCGTCGATGGCCAGATCGTCTATCCGTGGAAGGTGCTGGCGGCGGCGAAGGCCGCCGCGGGATTAGGTGCGCGCGAAGTCGTGATTGCGGCGCCGGTCGCGACTCAAGCAGCGACCGATCGGATTCGCGCGCGTCTGTATGCGCTGGTCTGTCCGAGTGTGACGATGGAGCCGGAAGGTCATCCGTCGCCCTATGGCGACGCGGGAGCTGATGCGCCTGAACGTCTGAAGAGCATCATGATTGCTCATCAGGCGGCCTAGCTAGTCGTTCAACTTCACAATATCTCGTTCGAGCCACCGATGTTCGCCCGACAGGATCTCTTGGGCGAACTTGTACGTCGGTACGTCCTCATTCCGTCTTAATCCGTTGAATTTCGAGCGAACCCGCCGTCGAGCTTGCCTACAGAACAGATCCGCGAGCTTCACCGCACGCGCACCGGTCGTCTTGTCGCGCTCGTAGAGTCGCTGCGCGCGCGAGCACGTCGCGGCCATCGCGAACAGCTCGGCCGCCACATCCACCAGACGGAACAACACCGACTGCCGCAGCTCGAGCTTGGGCCCGAAGCGGATCATCGAATGGAAGACGCCGCGCGCCAGCCGCCGGGCACTGCGCTCGACGAAGCGAACGTGGCGCGCGAGCCGGCCGAACTCGGCGTAGCGTGGCCAGAAGCCCCAGCCGATCCAGCGCGACGGATACCACCAGCTGTAGAACGCCGCCGACCGGACGAGTCCCGCCAGCCGCTCGCGCGCCGTCTTGCCGGGCATCACGACGTCGCCGGCCACCTGCAAATGTTTGTCGACGGCTTCGCGCGCGATGAAGAGATGCATGATTTCCGAGGAGCCTTCGAAGATCAGATTGATGCGAAAGTCGCGCATGATGCGCTCGACCGGTACCGGCGCCTCGCCGCGGGCGCGCAAGGAGTCGGCCGTCTCATAGCCGCGCCCGCCGCGGATCTGGACGGTGTCGTCGATGATGCGCCAGCCGGCTTCGGAGTTGTACAGCTTGGCGATCGCCGCCTCGAGCCGGATGTCGTAGCCGCCGCGCTCCGCCATCGCGCCGCACAACTCGGCGATGGCCTCCATCGCGAGCGTGTTGGCGGCCATCGTGCCGAGTTTTTGCGCGATCGCGTCGTGCTGGCCGATCGGCCGGCCCCACTGCACGCGCTCGGCCGCCCAGCGTCGAGAAATCTCGAGGCAGCGTTTGCCCGCCGCGACCGCCGAGATCGGCAACGTCAGGCGGCCGGTGTTGAGCGTCATCAGGGCGAGCTTCAACCCTTTGCCCTCGCCCCAGAGCACGTTCTCCTTCGGCACGCGCACGTTGGTGAACCGAATGACGCCGTTGAGGAGTGCCTTGAGGCCCATGAAGTGGCAGCGGTGCACGACTTCCACGCCGGGCCAGTCCGTCTCGACGATGAACGCCGTGATCTGCTTCTTCTCTTTTCCGTTGACCATCTTCGACGGCGTCCGCGCCATCACGACGAGCAGCTCGGCCTTGGTGCCGTTGGTGCACCACAGTTTTTCGCCGTTCAGGATCCAGACGTCGTCGTCGAGGATGGCGTTGGTTTCCATCGCCGCGGGATCGGAGCCGACGCTCTCTTCGGTCAGCGCGAACGCCGAGATCGCGCCCGCGGCGAGGCGGGGGAAGTATTTCTGCTTCTGCGCCTCGCTGCCGAACAGCTTGAGCGGCTGCGGCACGCCGATGGACTGATGCGCGGAGAGCAGCGCCGTCAGCGAGCCGTCCACCGAGGAGACGAGCTCGATGGCTTTCATGTAGGAGAGCTGCGAGAGGCCGAGCCCGCCGTACTCGCGGGGAATCTTGATGCCGAACGCGCCGAGCTTCCGCAGCCCCTCGATGACGCTTTCGGGAATCTCGCCTTCGCGATCGATGCGGTCGGAGTCCACCGCTTCACGCAAAAATCGCTCGAGCTTGTCGAGAAACGGCTTCGCGCGAGCGACTTCGTCAGGATCCTGTTCGGGGTAGGGATGGATGAGATCCATCCGCAGCTTGCCGAGGAACAGGTCGCGCACAAAGCTGGGCGCCGCCCATTCCTTCTCGCGCGCCGCTTCGGCGACCTCGCGCGCCTCATCGGCGCTGACTTTTCTCTTGGGTTCGGTCAGGCTGGTAGCCATGCTCCTTAAATGTAATATCTTCCGCTCGTTCAGCCCGCCGTCAGCCTTCATGTAGAGGAGATTCTCCATGTCCCGCATAGCGTTTTTCACGCTCGCGCTGGGGCTCGTGGCCGCATCCGCGCCCGCCCAGCGGGCCCCGCGTGCGCCCACGCGCTCCCCGGCGCAGAGGGCCGAGCCGGCGCCCATCACGATCCCGTATCAGCGGTTCGTGCTGAAGAACGGCCTCACGCTGCTGGTGCACGAGGATCATAAAGCGCCGATCGTCGCCGTCAATATCTGGTACCACGTCGGTTCCAAGAATGAGCGCCCCGGGCGCACCGGGTTCGCGCATCTGTTCGAGCACCTGATGTTCAACGGCAGCGAACACTTCAACGACGATTACTTCCAGCCGTTCGAGCGCATCGGCGCGACGGATCAGAACGGCACGACCAACGAAGACCGCACCAACTATTTCGAGAACGTGCCCACCAGCGCGCTCGACGTCGCGCTGTGGATGGAGTCGGACCGCATGGGCCACCTGCTCGGCGCGATCGACACGGCGAAGCTCACGGAGCAGCGCGGCGTGGTGCAGAACGAAAAACGTCAGGGCGAGAACGAGCCGTACGGCAAAGTGGACATCCTCATGACCGAAGGGACGTATCCCGCCGGCCATCCGTACTCCTGGTCGGTGATCGGGTCGATGGAGGACCTCGATGCCGCGAAGCTGGACGACGTGAAGGAGTGGTTTCGGACCTATTACGGCCCCAACAACGCCGTGATCGTGCTGGCCGGCGACATCGATGCCGAGACTGCGCGCCGCAAGGTCGACCAGTACTTCGGCGACATTCCCGCCAGTCCACCGATCGCCAAGCAGGATACGTGGATCGCGCGGCGCACCGGCTCGCGCCGGCAGGTGATGCAGGATCGTGTGCCGCAGGCCCGCATCTATAAGGAGTGGAATATTCCGGAGTACGGGTCGGCGGACGCCGATTATCTCGATCTCGTGACGGATGTCCTCGCGCAAGGCAAAACGTCGCGGTTGTACAAACGGCTCGTCTACGATGAGCAGACCGCCACCGACGTCATCGCCTACGTGGATCTGCGCGAGATCGGCGGACAGCTGGTGATTCGCGCGACCGCCAAGCCCGGCGGCGATCTGGCGCGCGTCGAGCGCGCGATCAACGAAGAGCTGGCGCGCTTCATCCAGTCGGGCCCGACGGCGAGCGAGCTGCGCCGCATCAAGACGCAATCGCGCGCCAACTTCATTCGCGGCATCGAACGGATCGGCGGCTTCGGTGGCAAGTCGGACGTGCTGGCCCGCAACGAGGTCTTCCGAGGCAGCGCCGACCACTACCTGGTGACGCAGCGCCGTATTGCCGCCGCGACCGCCGCGGATCTCCGTGCCGCTGCCGCCCGCTGGCTCAACGACGGTGAGTGGGTGCTCGAGGTCCGTCCGTATCCCGAGTTCGGCACGACGGCGGCCGGAGCGGATCGCTCGAAGGTCCCCGACGCCGGCACGCCGCCCGAAGCGCGCTTCCCGGCCGTGGCACGGGCGACGCTGCCCAACGGACTCAAGATCGTGCTGGCGGAGCGGCACTCGATTCCGCAGGTCAACATGACCCTGCTGGTGGACGCGGGATATGCGGCCGATCAGTTCGCGGCGCCGGGGACGGCCAGTCTCACCCTCGACATGCTGGATGAAGGCACGACCAGGCTCAACGCCCTGCAGATCAGCGATACGCTGCTGCAGCTCGGCGCGCAGCTCGGTACCGGCTCGCAGCTCGACGTGTCGCGCGTGTCGCTGTCGACGATCAAGGAAACGCTCGACCCGGCGCTCGAGATCTTCGCGGACGTCATTCTCAACCCCTCGTTCCCGCAGGCCGATTTCCAGCGGCAGCAGCGGCAACGGCTGGCGCGCATTCAGCGTGAGAAGGTGCAGCCGGTGCAGATGGCGCTGCGCGTCTTCCCGCAGCTGCTCTACGGCACCAATCACGCGTACGGCAACCCGCTCACGGGTTCCGGCAACGAGGAGTCGGTGTCACGCATGACGCGCGAGGACCTCGTGCGCTTCCACCGCACATGGTTCAAGCCGAACCATGCAACGCTCGTGATCGTGGGCGATGTGTCGCTGGCGGAGATTCAGTCCCGGCTCGCGCGCGTCTTCAGCCGCTGGCAGGCGGGCGAGGTGCCGCAGAAGAACGTCGGAACCGTGGCGGATCAGCCGCGGCCGCTGATCTACATCCTCGACCGCCCGGGGGCGGAGCAGTCGACGATTCTCGCCGCGGATCTGGCCGCGCCGAAGGCCAACCCGCGCGAATATGCGATCGAGGCAATGACGTCACTGCTCGGCGGGCAGTTTACCTCACGCGTGAACATGAACCTGCGCGAAGGGAAGCACTGGTCGTACGGTGCGTTCACGCTGATCTGGGACGCGCGCGGCCAGCGGCCGTTCATCGCGTACGCGCCGGTGCAGACCGACAAGACGAAGGAATCGATGATCGAAGTCGATCGCGAGCTGCGCGGCATTCTCGGGCCGCGGCCGGTCACCGCCGACGAGCTGGCGAAGGCGCAGGCAAATCTCACGCTTACGCTGCCCGGCAACTGGGAGACGATGGGCGCGGTGCAGGGCTCGCTCGAGCAGATGGTCACGTACGGGCTGGATGACCGCTACTTCGAAACGTACGCGCAACGGGTGCGCGGCTTGACCATTTCGGACGCGGCCGCCGCGGCGCAGGCAACGATCCGTCCCGATCATCTCGTCTGGGTTGTGGTGGGCGATCGCTCCAAAATCGAAGCGGGCATCCGTGAGTTGAACTGGGGTGAGATCCGCTTCCTCGACGCAGACGGGAAGCCGCTGGCGTCTCGATAGCCCGCCCTTGGTTCCCCCTCTCCGCATTGCGGAGAGGGGGTCAGGGGGTAGGGGAGGACGTGAGCCGTGGCGTCAGCAGCAGTGCCGCTGCCGCTCCACCAATGATTCCTCCCAGGTGCGCGAAGTTGTCGATGAACGGGCTCAGGAACCCGGTCAGCAGCTGCCAGATTGCCCAGGCCGCGAGCACGAAGCCGATACGCTTGTCGCGGACGTAGAAGCGGTTCTGGTTGCGATACAGCATCACCACCACGGCCGCCAGCACTCCGAAAACGGCGCCGGAGGCGCCCACCGACGGGCCGGGGCTCGCGACCAGACTCAGCGTCGAGCCGGCCACTCCGCTCCCGAAGTACACGAGCGCCAGCCGGGCCGCGCCGAACGCGTGCTCGCACGCCATCCCCACGATGAACAGGACAATCATGTTGCCGATGAGATGACTGAATCCGCCGTGCAGGAACATGGCGGTGATCATGCGCCACCATTCGCCGGCCACAACCTCGGCGCGCACCAGCGCGCCCGCGTCCAGGAGACTCGGCCCCGTGATCCCGGCCTCGATCAAGGCCTTGCCATCCACAAACGCGCCGGACGTGACCTCCCACACGAATACGGCGACGTTCGCCACGATGATCGCGAGCACGACGGGCGGGAAATGCCGCATGCCGCGCTCGAAATCGATGCGCCCGTCCGCCGGTCTCTTCGGGCGAGGTCGTTGCGCGAGCATGTCCGGCGTGATGAGAATCGGCTCCTCGCCGGGGCCCGCCCCCATCCCGCCGTCGGTCATCGCCGCTCGCCGGTATCGAGCATCACGCCCAACGCCACCGCGATGCGGCGGTCCATGAGACGCTGCGGGTCGGCGGTCATGTCCAGCACGTAGCGGTCGAGAATGGTGAATTTTCGCTTGAACTCGCCAATCACATCTTCAGTCCCCGCCGGGAGGAAGATGAAGTTGGTCCGGAGCAGGCCGAACAACGGACCCAGGAACCGCCGCAGCAGGGAGAGAATGACGGAGTCTTCCTTCGCGAGAAACAGCACGCGCCCGTCCGGAGCCCACACGTACCAGCGCTTCCGAATCATGTTGAAGAGCCAATTCTTGCCGAGTCGCGCGAGCGGGCGGCCGCGGGCATCGCGTACGGTGTAGGTCATCGTGATCGGCTGGAATTTCTTGTCCTGGAGGATGTCGAGCAGGCGCTCGCGTTTGGACTCGTCACGATAAAAGGTGACATGTCGCTTGGCCGAGATGGCGATGCCGGCGGCGAACGCGCCGACGAGGATGATGAGCATGCCGATGACGACGAGCCACGCGGTCGCCGCGCTTCCTGCGGCCGAGCTCGGCAGAGCGGCTAGGCCGGCCATCCCGCCGAACAAGATCGCGGCGCCGGCCAGCAGCGCGCCGAGATTGCGGAGGAGGTGAGCGGGGCGCTCCACGAAGATGAGCTTGTTGCCCTGCTCGTCTCCCACGTCGTACTTCTCGGAGATCTTCAACAGCTGCTGGCGCAACAGGAACGTGTCGCGATCGAACGCGGGGTCGGTTTGCCCCTGCGGCGACGGCGTTGCGGCGCTGGGCGCGCGCGCGGGCCGGCCGCAGTTGGGACACTTCACGAGTTTGCCGGCGAATTCGTCCTTGAGGTCGTACGACGTGCCGCATTCGCAGGTCACGAGGACGGGCATCTACGCCTCCTGGGGGGAAGAGGTGACGTCATAACATATGATTTGACGTCGCAACAAGGGGGCGCGAGGGAAGCTAGATTCTCCACGCCCTCGACCGGAGACTCTTTTGCGCGCTCTCATCGTCGTCCTCGCCCTCTCTATTCCACTGCGTGTGATCGTTGCTCAGACGCCGCCCGCGCCGGTGTTGATCAAGGCGGGGCGACTCGTTGACGGCAGGTCGCAGCAGGTGCAGAGCAATGTCGGCATTCTCATCGAGGGCGAGCGCATCAGGGCCGTCGGCCCGCTGGCGCAGGTCCAAGCCCAGGCGGCAAATGCGCGCGTCATCGACCTCTCGCAGATGACCGTGCTGCCGGGACTGATCGACACGCACACGCATCTCCTGCTCCAGGGCGACATCACGTCGCAAGAATACGAAGATCAGCTGCTCAAGCAGTCCATCCCCTATCGCGCCATTCTGGCGGCCCGCAACGCGGCGCTGGCCCTGCAGCACGGCTTCACCGCGATTCGCGACGTCGAGACGGAAGGCGCGATGTATGCCGACGTGGATGTGAAGCTGGCCGTCAACCGCGGGGAAGTTCCGGGTCCGCGGATCTTCGCTTCGACACGCGCCATGGCGCCGACGGGCTTGTATCCCATCCAAACGCCGAACTGGGGGATCGATCTGCCGCACGGCGTGCAGACCGTGGACGGCGTGGACAACGCCCGGCTCGCGGTGCGCGAGCAGGTGCAGCACGGCGCGGACTGGATCAAGTACTACAGCGACCGGCGCTACTACTTCACGCCCGACAGTGTGTTGCACAGCTGGGTCAACTTCACCGATGCCGAAGCGCGCGCCATCGTGGACGAGACGCATCGTCTCGGCCGCATGGTCGCGGCTCACGCGATCGGCACCGACGGGATTGCTGCGGCGCTTCGCGCCGGAGTGAACACGATCGAGCATGGCGACGGCCTCACCGATTCGCTCATGGACGTGATGGTGCGGAACAACGTCTACTGGGTGCCGACCGTCACCGTCGGCGTCCACGTGATGCCGCGGGGCGGGGTATGGCCCGCGCTCGTCAATCTCGAGCGGCGGGCCTTCGGCCGCGCGGTGCGGCGCGGGGTGAAGATCGCGATGGGCACCGACGTCGGTGGTTTTCCATGGACGGAGATCCATCAGGCGAAGGAATTCGAGTACTACGTGCAGTACGGGATGACGCCGATGCAGGCGATCCAGTCCGGAACCTCAGTGGCCGCCGCGCTGCTCGGCCAGGAGCAGAACATCGGCGCGATCGCGCCGGGGCTGTACGCCGACATCGTGGCCGTCGCTGGTGATCCCACGCGCGATATCACGGAACTGCAGCGCGTCAAGTTCGTTATGAAGGGCGGCACGGTTTACCTTTCTCAATAGTGAGACCACTCGGTCTAGCACTCTTCCTTAGTATCGGCGCCGCGGGCGCCGGCCTGGCGCAGCTGGCGCCGGCCGGCACCGGCGGCGTCGCGGCGTTGGCCGGTACGCTCCGGCAGCTCGGCAGCAACAAGCGGGTTCTGATGATCGGCGCGCATCCCGACGACGAAGACACGCAGCTGCTCGTCTGGTTGGCGCGCGGCATGGGGGCGCAGGCGGCCTACCTCTCCCTCACCCGCGGCGAAGGCGGCCAGAACCTGATCGGGCCCGAGCTCGGACCGGAGCTGGGGATCATTCGCACCGAGGAGCTGCTCGCCGCCCGCGAGCTCGATGGCGCCCGGCAGTTCTTCACGCGGGCGTACGACTTTGGGTTCTCCAAATCGGCTGAAGAGACGTTCCGGTTCTGGCCGCGTGACTCGATTCTGAAGGACGTGCTCGACGTGATCCGGCGCTTTCGGCCGCAGATCATTATCGCGGTGTTTTCCGGCACACCGGCGGACGGACACGGTCACCATCAGGTCTCCGGGATCCTGGCGCGGCAGGCATTCGACGCCCTGCGCGACTCAGCGGGGGGACCCCAGAAGTTTTACCGCTCGACGCGCGGCGCGCCCACGGCCACGACGCTCACACTCCCAGTCGGCACGCTCGATCCCATCCTTGGCCAATCGTATTTCCAAACCGCCATGGCGAGCCGCAGTCGCCACCGCTCGCAGGACATGGGGCAGCTGCAGCGGCCCGGCCCGGCGACGTCCGGCGTTGCGCTGGTCGCGAGCAAGCCGGCCTCGCCCACCGGAAGCAACGGCAGCCCCGAGACATCCCTCTTCGCCGGCGTGGACACGCTTGTTCACACCCCGGGCTATGGCGCGCTGATTGATTCGGCGCGCGCGGCGCTCACGCCGTGGCGGCCGGGTGCGACGCTGCCGCACCTGGTCCGAGCGTTGCGACTGCTTGGCGCAGCCGACTCAGTCCAGCGTGCGCTGCTCGAGCGCGCGATTGCGATCGCCGCTGGGGTGACGATCGACGGCACCACCGACGACGGCATCGTGACGCCGGGCCAGCGGCTGCAGCTCGAGGTCACCGTCTGGAACGCCGGCGACAGCGCGGTCCGGGTGGACAGCATTGGCGTCGTGGCGCCGGGTTGGGGGTTGGAGCGGCTCGAGCTGGGGGCTCCGACGGTCGCGGCCGGCACGCTGCTGACGCGCCGCTTTGTGCTGACCGTGGCGCGAGACGCCGAGCGCTCGCAGCCCTATTTCCTGCGGCGGCCGCTCACCAATCGCGGTGGCCTGTACGACTGGTCTACGGCCTCGCCCGACGTGCGCGGCCTGCCGTTCGAGCCGCCGCTGGTCACCGCGCGCGTGCGCTTGCTCATCGCCGGTGAGCCGGTGACGCTCACGCGCGAGGTCGTGTACCGCTACCGCGACCAGGCGATCGGAGAGATCCGGCGGCCGCTGTTCGTGACGCGCGATGTGGACGTCGCCATCACGCCGGAAGAGCTGCTCTGGCCGATTGATGGCGGATCGCGCGAGCCGCGGCATTTCACGATCACGACGACCAATCGTTCACGCGCCGCCACAGTTGTGCGCAGTATCGTCACTGCGCCCACCGGCTGGCCGCCAGTCTCCGCCGAGAGCCTGGCGTTCACTCGCGAAGACGAGACCAAGAGCGTCGTCGTGATGGTCGCTCCCCCGGCGGTCGACAGTATCAAGACGGGCGCGTTTGATCTGCGCGCGGGAGCTATCGGCACCGACGGCCGCCGCTATGATGGCTCGCTCGAAATT
>Ga0184626_10000642_pt1 | contig 11220 bp, 9 predicted proteins | sample PLM3_60_b1_FD_133142 | JGI IMG/M metagenome (GOLD analysis project Ga0184626, IMG submission 133142) | Groundwater sediment microbial communities from an aquifer in East River, Colorado, USA - PLM3_60_b1 | ecosystem: Environmental > Terrestrial > Soil > Riparian zone | place: USA: East River... | reverse complement strand
CCTGGGATCTCGATGCGCGGCTGGAGATGGCCATGGATGCGCTGCGCTGTCCGCCGTCGGACACGCCGGTGAAGATATTGTCCGGCGGCGAGCGCCGCCGCGTCGCGTTGTGCCGGTTGCTCCTGCAAAGACCCGACATTCTTCTGCTCGACGAACCGACTAATCACCTCGACGCCGAGTCCGTCGGGTGGCTCGAACATCATCTGCAGAGCTATCCGGGAACGATCATCGCAGTTACGCATGACCGATATTTTCTGGACAACGTCGCCGGTTGGATTCTCGAGCTCGATCGCGGCCAAGGCATCCCGTTCAAAGGCAATTACACATCGTGGCTGGAACAAAAACAGGAGCGTCTACGTCAGCAAGAAAAGTCTGAAAGCGAGCGGCAGAAAACGCTGCAGCGCGAGCTCGAATGGATCCGCATGTCGCCGAAGGCGCGCCAAGCCAAAGGCAAGGCGCGCATCACGGCTTATGAATCATTGCTCGACCGGGAGTCGCAGAAGCGGCGCGAAGATTTGGAGATCCCCATTCCGGCAGGGCCGCGCCTGGGCAACGTCGTGATCGAAACGGAAGGGATAAACAAAGGGTACGGCGACAACCTGCTGGTCGAGGATATGACGTTTAAACTGCCACCCGGAGGCATCGTCGGCGTGATCGGTCCCAACGGCGCCGGCAAGACGACGTTGTTTCGCATGATCATAGGGGAGGAACAGCCGGACAGCGGCAAGATTCGAATCGGTGATACGGTCGCGCTCGGATACGTCGATCAGAGCCGCACGCTCGATCCTAAGAAATCGATCTGGGAAGAAATTTCAGATGGAACGGATCTACTCAAAATCGGCAATAGGGAGGTGAACTCCCGCGCGTACGTAGCGCGCTTCAATTTTTCCGGTACGGATCAGCAAAAGAAGGTGGGCGCGCTCTCGGGCGGTGAACGCAACCGAGTGCACTTGGCGAAGATGTTGAAAGAAGGCGCCAATGTCTTGCTGCTCGACGAACCAACTAATGATTTAGATGTGAACACGCTGCGCGCGCTGGAGGAAGCGCTGGAAAACTTCGCAGGCTGCGTGGTCGTGATCTCCCATGATCGCTGGTTTCTCGATCGGATCGCGACCCATATCCTTGCCTTCGAAGGCGACAGCAAGGTCGTTTGGTTCGACGGCAACTATTCGGAATACGAGGCCGACCGAAAGACGCGGCTTGGCGCAGCCGCCGAGCGGCCCCATCGGATCAAGTATCGGCAATTGACGCGGGGGTGAATGGGAAAAACCGATCTTCAATAGACCATCAAGAAATAGCGAGGCCCATCATGTGCGAATACTGCAGCAAAACCGAAACTACCGTCGAGAGACTGACCACTGACGAGATATCTCCCTGCGAGTGGATCTCGGAGGAATTGGGTCCGGGAGCTTGCGCCGAGCAGGCCGTCTACGCCGTGTCCGATTGGTTCGTCGAGGATCACCTATGCGAAGCTCACAAGCTCGAAACGGAAAAACAGATGGAGGAAGGTTTAGGCGATTTTTTAGACAGCGTGGGATTTCGCTCCGAATTTGAAATCAAGCCGATCGAACAGGAAGAAACCTGCGACTACTTTGCCCCGGACGCTGCCGACTGGAAACCCTGCGGGAAAAAGGCCACCTTCGCAAAGTACATCCTCGACACTTCCTTGCTTTGTGCAGAGCATGCAGCGGAGGCAAACCTTAACAGTAACAAGTCATGATGGCTGGAAATGTTCAGGCAGGCAACTGCAGAGGAGTCGGTTATGACGCATCGTCTTCATCCAAATGCGCATCGTCTAATAATTCTCGCAATGATTGGGAGTAAAGTAAGACAGGTTATCTTCAGCATTCAAACCCTCTCGAAGACCGTATCAATTAGACTTGCGCAATAAACGTAGGATGAACTTATAACAGTTCCCTCTACAGTTGTCGAAGAATCGCCATCTCGTGCGCTGCGAGAGGAACTCTGATGGCGCGCCGATTGCCGCGGGTTTCAACGTTGAGTTGCGTCGTCGGATCGAGCAAATTAGTCAGCGTGGCGCCGTTCGGGCTGAGATTCGAATCCACCGTGACGAAATCTGCTCGCGGCGCGGATTGCAGATTTAACGCCATCAGCACTTCGGTATCATCGAGAATTCTCGAAAAAGCCAGTGTGCATTTGCCGTCGAGCGGATAGCCGAAATCCGTCCCGTTGCCGGAGATTTCCCGAAAATACTGTCTGCCGTAGCGCAGCGCCGGTTCGGATTTTCGGATCGCGGCGATTCGCGCGATGCTTTTGTAAATCGGATGTGACGGTTTGAAAAAGTGGCGTTCGGTGCTGTCGAAGGCGCCCCACTTGCCGCCGAACATGCACTCCCGCACGTAGCTATCGTTGTCGCCGCCGCCGTCGAAGCCCTGCTCGGTGCCGTAGTAAATGCACGGCACTCCCTGGCTGGTGAGCAGATAACCGATGGCCAGCGCCGCTTGGTTTGGAAATAGATTTCTGTGCATGAAACGGCGGTAGGGCCGCGACATCTGGTCGTGGTTGTCGACAAAGCCGACGAAATATTGGCCGGCCTCGCCGTGGTCGGCGTAGTGGGTCTTGAACCTTTCGTAACGGTCGCGCAGCTCCCGAGGATTGAGAAATCCTTTGATCGTCTCCTCCAAAATGAAATACAGCGGAAAATCCAGCGCGGCGTCGAGCGAGGGGAAACGCTCGTTGCTGCCCTCGATACGACTATTGCGGCCGAGGTAGCGCTGCAGCGTCTCATCGTCGGCGACGATTTCCCCAAAAATAAAAAAGTTTTGTTTGCCGATGCGCCGGCAGTATTCGCGGATGGCGTTGCAAAAAATCGCCGTCGCGCTGGACTCCATATGTTTCACCGTGTCGACGCGAAAGCCGTCGATATCGGCGACGCCGATCCAGTATTTGTAGACCTTGATCAACGTATCCAAGACATCGGCGCGCCTGATATCGAGCTCCTTCAGGCTCAAGAAATCACCATCGATCGCTTCCTCGGGATCGCCCCAGTTACGGATTTGGCCGCGCCGTTTGTAACACTCGGGGCGCTGGAGCTCTACCGGCCAGATCGCATCGTCAATCTGAAAATCCGCTGTTGGGTCGTTCTGGCGCCAGAAGCCGAAGTCGAAGGCATCGTTCGCTTGCTTCGAATAGTAGTAAAGAAAGTCGCCGGGATAAGCCCAGTTGTCGCCGCTGTGATTCAAAATAATATCGAGAATCACGTACATGCCGCGGGCATGGGCTTCGCGCACGAGTTTCTGCAAATCATCTGGAGTGCCGAAGCGCGGATCGACCTCGAGAAAGTTCTGAATGCCGTACCCGTGATAGCTGTCGGCTTTTTCCTGGCGGTTTTTTAATACGGGACTGAGCCAAATGGCGTTGGCGCCGAGGCCCTTGATGTAATTTAGACGGCGGATGATTCCTTTGAGATTGCCGCCTTGGAAAATCTTTCCTTGATTTACATCTCTGCCTCTCGGCTCCGAGCCGGAATACGGACGCAGGCCTTTTTGGTTATTATCAAACCGGTCCACCAGCAGGAAATAAACAAACACGTCGCGCCAATCGACGGGAGAAGGAAATACATCATTTAGCGGCGTGAAATTTAACTCGCGAACGGATTGAAGCGGTTCGGCCATAGGCTTCTCCTAAGCCTGATTTCTTCAATCCTACAACGTTGGTGTCGCGAAACAAATCCGAATTCAAAACTTAATAATTATCACCGCAGATTCCGCCGGGCGGTAATTAGGTCTTGCCTCTTTGTGAAGGACTCAATCTCAACTGCGTTAATACTTTCCCAACTTTGCCAGTCTCTCCGCCGCCGCGGCCAGCGTTTCGTCTTTTTTGCAGACGGCAAAGCGCGCGAGATATTTGCCCAGGTGTTTGTCGGATTCCTGATAAAAGGTGCTCGGCGGGATGCAGGCAACACCAACTTCGCGAATCAGCCATTGGGCGAACTGGACGTCGTCCTCAACGCGCTTGGGCGGGACACCGCGCCAATCGACCATAATGAAGTAACTCCCTTGCGGCTTGAAAACTTTGAAGCCGGCATTTCTAAGCGCATTGAACAGCACATCGCGCTTCACCTGATAATTCGCCTGCAGATTCTCAAAAAACTGAGACGGCAAATTGAGAGCGGTCGCGGCGGCTGCCTGCAGGGGCGACGCGACTGCGTAGGTAATGAATTGGTGCGCCTGGTTGACTGCATTCACCAAAGCAGCCGGACCGATCGCCCAGCCTATTTTCCAGCCGGTGACGCTGAATGTTTTTCCCAAGCTGCTGACCGTGAGCGTACGATTCTGCATGCCGGGCAGCGTCGCGAGTCTGGTGTGGATCGCGTCATCGTAAAGGATATGCTCGTAAACCTCGTCGGTGATCGCGATCACGTCATGCTTCTCACAGAGCGCGGCGATTGTCTGCAGCTCGACGCGCGAATAAACCTTTCCGGTTGGATTGTGCGGCGTGTTGACGATGATGGCGCGAGTGCGCGGATTGAAAGCTTTCGCCAGCTCATCCGGATCGAACGTCCAGTCGTCGCCACGCAACGGAACGTAACGCGGCGTCACGCCGGCCATGACCATGTTCGGCACGTAGGTATCGTAGACCGGCTCGAAAACGATCACTTCGTCGCCGGGATCGGTCAGCCCAAGGATTGCAGCGAAGACACCTTCGGTCGCGCCGGCGGTAACGAGAACCTCGGTTTCCGAATTTAATTTCTGCCCGTAGAATCGTTGAGCGTGCCCAGCGATCGCCTCGCGCGCCTCCGGCAAGCCGATACCGGGCGCGTATTGATTCATCGCGCTGTTTACAGCCTTTACCGCCGCCGCGAGGACTTCCGGCGGGCTGTCAAAGTCGGGTGCGCCCTGGCCGAGATTAACCGCATTATGTTGCCGCGCGAGATCGTTGATCTCGACGAAAACAGTTGTGCCGAATCCGGCGACCCGCCGGGACATAGCTCGCATCGTGGTGTTAGACTCCGATAAGCACTCTGGTCGGAAGAATCACGAACCTGCGAAGATTTCAATTGCGCCAATTATCGATTGGACAGGCACGGCATGCCGTGCCCCTACGCATGCTGCGGTCCGAATCCCGGGGAACGCTGTCTGATTGCGCAATCGAACCGGATATCATGTCCGGCGTATTGCGCCGTGCGTGTCTGGAATCAAGCTTTGTAATAACGGGAAGCAGCGGTCAGCAAAAGACTTGCCACGCCGGCTAACTCACCTTGAGCAACGGAAACACCGACCTGACGTTGCGGTTAAGCATTTTCACTTTGTCCTCGACGCTGAGAAATTCGATGCTATCGATCAGCGGAATCAAGTCGTCGGACGGCTTGCCGGTATCCGGATTGATCACTCCCGTGCCGGAGCCGGGCGCTTCCGTGCCGAAAAGCAACCGGTTGACGCCCGTCTTTGCGCGAGTCACAAAAATCGCCGGTGTCTATGTAGTCGCCAAATTGAACGAGTGCGCGCCGGAGTTTTTTCTGCAGATTGGAATATCGTCGCTCAACTAAAGCACAGCAATTATCTCAAGCTGGAACAACATGCCGCCGCGCAGATCGGCGCTGACCGCGTGCCGGGCCGGGCGGTCTTTTTCGTTCGGGAACATCTCTATCCAATAGCGATTGACGATATCCCGCTGGCGCTCATCTTTGATATACAAAGTTACGTGGCCGATGTTATCCGGGTTGCCGCCCGCCTGGGCCATGAACGTCCGCAAGTTCTGAAAAAGTAATTTGGCCTGCTGATCCGGGTCCGCGGGCAACTCGTTGGTTTTGGCATCTCGCCCGGAAATCGCCGAGGAAAAAACCATATTGCCGATCTTAACTCCACTGGGAATCGGCGCCTGATGAGCCACTCCCGGAATATCAATCACTTCTCTTTTCGCCATAACCGCTCCTTTTAATTTTCGTCCAGCTTTTCGTTAGCAGCAGAAAATCCTGTTAAATGCGTGATCGACTGCGGGTCGCCTCAATAGGATCTAGAGCTAAACCCACTCGGCAAAACCTGCCCCGACTCCCGTACCGCCATCGGATCGATAGCAAGGTAAGTAATCGCGCACGCGCATTTGCAGCGCGCTTTCGTCCATCGCGCCGGCGAGGACAACCCAGGTTTTTATCTCTGAGCTGCCCAGTTGGAACTTGGATTCCGGCCAGCGGCAGATTTCCGCGGCATCTTTTTTCTCCATGGCGGCCAACATGCCCCGATCGAGCGCCTCGTCGACGACGAAGTGCGATAACCCGCCCGACGCGATAATCGCCACGGATTTCTCTTCATCCCAACTCTCGATGGCGACTCGCAAGGCGCGACCGAGCGCGTAGCAGCGACGCAGCGTCGGCTGCGTCGGCGGATAGTGTTCAACATCACCGGAACCTGGGGAATGATCCGATTTGTCATCAGCCGGCGCACGACGAAAGTAAATGCGTGGCCGATTTCCCGATCCGATGGAACCACTCGAGTGTGCGAGACATCGAACTCCCGGGTGATCAAAGACTCGATCACATGCCGAGCCAAGGTAGCGTTGCACGGATATTTTTCCGGCCGCTCCGGGTAATATGCCCACATTGAGGCGCGCCGAAATGCGGGGACGTTTTCTAGTTTGACCGGAGCGCGCTCGATCGTATCGCCCCAGTGGATGTTGACGGCGGGAACATGATCTTCGCGGAATAACTCATATTGATCGTCGCCGATGATCAACACCACGTCCGGTGAATAACGGCTCAGGGTATCGGCAATCGCCGCGACGCCGCTTTGCACCGCGTGGTGGCGTTCCTGTAATTTTTCAGCGCTGAGCTCTTGAGCGACCCGCGCGCCATTGCGCCGGCGCAGCTCTTGAAAATCTCCCAGCCTGGAATCGAGGGCGTCCTTCGCGCCAAAGCCCATGGTCCACATTTCCACGGGCGCACTGAGCATCGGGCTGTGCGAGGTCGCCAGCCCCAAAACAATTTGCGCCATAACTAACTCCTCAACGGATCATGATCGCCAAACCGCTGATCAACGCACGTCTACTTGTTTTTGGCGTAGTGCATTTCCGTATACCAGAGTGCCAATCCACCATCTCCGAGGGGACGATTTTTGTGAAAATCGATCAAGCGATCTTCAAGCAGCTCGGGAGTTCCCAGCGTTGCCGCCCAGATCTGTTGCTGGGCAGCCTGTTCGAGATATAGAGTGTTTTGCACGGCGTCTCCGACGGATTTACCGACGGCGACAGCGCCGTGGCCCTTCAGCAGAGCCGCGCAGTGGGAACCGAGCGTCTCGGCCAGCCCCTGGCCCAGCACACCGCTGTTGATCATGTCGCCGGGAAAAATCGGGATACCATGGCCATATTGGGCGGATTGATGCGTGATCGCGAATACAGTCTTCCCCGCCATACTTAGCGCGGTCGCCGCCTTGGGATGAGTGTGAATGACGCTATCGACATCCGGCCGGATCTTGAAAATGGCGGTGTAAATCGGCAGCTCCCAGGGAAGGATTCGTTTCCCTTCAAGCAAATTTCCTTCGTAGTCGAAGGTCATGATCTCCTCATGATCTCCCGGCGGCGGAGGAACACGAACATGCTTGAGCATGAATCCCTTTCGCCCGTCGCTCTCAGGCAGGCGTACAGCGATGTGGCCCCACGGATCGCGCAGATCTTGAAACAACAAACTCGTGCCGAACAAAAGCTCCTCGCGTAGTTCTTTGACATCTTTCATAGAGCGCCCCTCTTTCTTTTTGGTCGCTTGCATTGACCACTCCTCGGCAGCGCCCCGAAGTCTACACCACTTTGAGCTGAATATCCTAAACCTCATGCTTCCCCGGCGCAATTTTGGCGCGACAGATAACAGCTCGTGGAAAATTTGTCCAATACTTTTTTCGACTGGCTTATATAGATTTTTGGTTATTGTTTCCGGTTAAAAAACGGGCTAGGGTTTCTCGCGGTACCGTCTCAGTTCGGCGTGTGAAGAAGAAGGCGAAAGAATGACTCTGCACCAGCACAAAATTTTTGAGGTCGTCGCGTCGCTCTCGGTTTAAAGGAAGGTTACTTGAAGACGTTGGACGTCCCCTTGTTGAAACAGAAGGAAGTTAAACGCTACATCATCTACCGCAAAGGCACCCGGCTTTCCCGAATCGCGAAAGACTTTCTGGAATTCTTGCATCGATGGCCGCAAAAGCCAGCGTCCACGACGTCTGGCAGCGCCGCGGCGCTGAATTATTGAGATCATAATTTATTCGCGAGGAATTGCGATGGCTGAGAACAGATTGTTCAATATTCTTGAAGCGACGATCGACGATATCCACGCCGCTTATAAATCCGGTAGTCTGACCTGTCGCCAATTGGTGCAAACCTATCTCGACCGCATCGCGGCGTTCGACAAACAAGGTCCCAACATCAACGCGGTCATCACGATCAATTCCGATGCGCTCAAGGAAGCCGATCGGCTCGATGCGGCATACAAAGCGTCCGGCCCGGTCGGTCCCTTGCACGGCATTGCCGTGATCGTCAAAGACCAAGCCGATGTCAAAGGCATGCCGACGACGTTGGGTTCGGTTTTATTCAAGGATTACTTCCCGGATCGCGATTCTTTTGTCGCAGAAAAATTGCGCAAAGCCGGCGCGATCATTTTAGGCAAAGCGACGCTCGGTGAGCTCGGTGGCGGCGACACGCACGGCTCGCTCTTCGGCTCGACGCGCAACCCCTACGACACCGAGCGCACCGTCGGCGGCTCTTCCGGCGGCTCCGCCGCATCGGTGTCGGCGAATTTCTCCACCGTCGGCGTCGGTCAAGAAGGTCTCGCGTCGATCCGCCGGCCATCGACATGGAATTGCATCAGCGGTATGCGGCCTTCCGCCGGCTTGGTCAGCCGCGGCGGCGTCTATGGCTGCTGGCCGGAAATCTTCGGCTCCCTCGGCCCAATGGCGCGCACGGTGAAAGACTTGGCGACACTACTGGACGTAATGGTCGGCTATGATCCGGAAGATCCTATTACAGCGCGCGGCGTCGGCCATATCCCGGATACGTTCACAAAAATTTTAAATAGGGACGGGCTTAAAGGCGTGCGCCTAGGGATTCTTCGCGAGTCCATCGGTCTCAACGCAGAACCGGATTCGGAAGATTTCAAAAAAGTCTCGGAAGTATTTGACCGAGCCGTCGGCGAACTCAAGGCCGCCGGCGCCGAGATCGTCGATCCGATCGCGATTCCCAAGATAAAAGAGCTGCTGGCAAAGCGCTCGGGCGGACCGAGAGAAACCGATCAGTCGTTTAAAAATTACTATGGCCGCAGCGCCAGCGCGCCGTTCAAGACCCCAGAGGAAGCCATCGCTTCACCTGACTTCGGCAAAGTCGTCAAACGCTCGCAGGATCGTTTCAAGCGAATTCCCGACGCAAACAAACATTACGAGAGCCTCAAAGCGCAAGATGAGCTGATGACGATTTTTCTAAAAGTCCTGGCTGATCACAAACTCGACGCCATCGTGCACAAAGCCGTCGAGCATCAGCCGACCTTGATCAAAGACGGCGTCAATCCGCCCTTCGTCGATCAAAAAGGTGCGCCGCATCTGAATACGTTCTTGGTCTACGTTCCGACAATCGTTGTTCCCGCCGGCTTCACCCGCGACAACTTGCCGGCCGGCGTCTGTTTCATCGGCCGCCCCTACGACGATGGCAACCTGATCAAATTCGCCTACGCTTACGAACAAGCGACCCGTCACCGTCGACCGCCGCCGAGCACTACGGCGCTGTAAGACAGACAAGCATCGCGGCTGGAATTTACGGATGACTGACTCGAATGAAAGAAGAGGAATCCCATGAAGGCAGTACGAGTGCATAAATACGGCGGCCCAGAAGTTTTGACGAATGAAGATATCCCCGTTCCTGAGCCGAAAACCGGCGAGGCGCGCGTAAAGATCGAAGCCATCGGTCTCAACTTCATCGATATTTACCACCGGATTGGGCTCTATCCGCTCCAGACACCTTTTACCCTGGGCATGGAAGGCGCAGGGGTTGTCGACGCTGTCGGCGACGGCGTGACTGAAGTTAAGAAAAGCGATCGTGTCGCCTATGCGATGATTCCCGGCTCCTATGCCGAATATGCTATTGTGCCGGCGGCGAAGCTCGTGCCAGTGCCCGCCAACGTCGATGCGAAATCGGCGGCGGCGATCATGCTGCAAGGAATGACCGCGCACTATCTCACGCATAGCACCTATGCGCTCAAGCCTGGCGACACCGCGCTGGTTCACGCCGCCGCCGGCGGCGCGGGACTGCTGCTGCTTCAGATCGCCAAAATGCTCGGCGCCAGAGTCATCGGCACCGTTTCCACCGAAGCAAAAGCCCAGTTGGCAAAACAAGCCGGCGCGGATGAAGCGATTCTTTACACGCAGATCGATTTTCTCGCTGAAGTAAAAAAACTCACCGACGGCCAGGGCGTCCATGTGGTGTACGACTCGGTCGGCGCGACTACCTTCGACAAGAGCCTCGACTGTTTGCGGCCGCGCGGCTATCTCGTGCTGTTTGGACAGTCGAGCGGGCCGGTGTCGCCCCTCGATCCGGCAAAATTGGCGGCGAAGGGCTCGCTGTTTCTCACCCGTCCAAGCTTGCCGCACTACACGCTGACTCGCGCCGAGTTGTTGCAGCGCAGCGGCGATCTATTCAATTGGACTGCGACAGGACGATTGAAAGTGCGCATCGAAAAAACTTTTGCCCTAGCCGAAGCCGCCGAAGCGCACCGGCAATTGGAGGGCCGCAAAACTACGGGGAAGGTTATTCTTTTTCCGTAGCCGGCGGATTTTGTCCGCTGCGGGGCGGACGTGCCGAACGAGTCTCGACGTGCTCGTAAAACTTCTTGCGCTGCTCGGGTGTCAGCACCGCTTTAGCCTGCTCGATGGCGCGGACGCGTGAGATGCGCAGATCGACGCGCAACTTTTCCGCTTCGCGAATCTTCCCTTCAACTTTTGCGACCTCAACCGTAGGGCTATCGAGCAAGGTGGCGATGTCCAATTCGACGATTTTCACGTCAGCTTCGTTGCGAATGCTCTGGCGCTGGAAATTGTCGCGCAGTTGCTCGAGTTTTTTCACTTGATCCGCCGACAGCCCAAGATATTCCTTGTACGTCAGCATTTGACTAATCGTCGGCCGCTCTTCGCGAGCGGATCTTGCGCCGAAGCGCTCCCGTATGCGTCCGCCCCAATCTTGCAACGTTCGCTGAAATTGCTCCCAAGCGTCGGTCAATTCGTCGGGTACAGCTGATTT
>Ga0184626_10000641_pt1 | contig 11239 bp, 16 predicted proteins | sample PLM3_60_b1_FD_133142 | JGI IMG/M metagenome (GOLD analysis project Ga0184626, IMG submission 133142) | Groundwater sediment microbial communities from an aquifer in East River, Colorado, USA - PLM3_60_b1 | ecosystem: Environmental > Terrestrial > Soil > Riparian zone | place: USA: East River... | reverse complement strand
CCCTGCCGCCTGACTCCCTGATGACGTACCCGTCCCCGTCAATCCGCACCACATCCCCTTGAAGGATGTTAGGATTGCCGAGTTTGTACATACTGTACATCGAGGCATCGGAAGGCATCGTACTCGTAACCACCAGCACCCTGTCTCCTGTTCGGATGTTCCGATCGAGTCTGGTCGTGTTGTCCACGTGGAGACGCACGTCCCTGCCGGAATTCTCTTTGATCACGTAATCGTTCCCGTCCTGCTGCTGGACAATACCTTCTACCGTTTGGACGCGAGGCGAGGTGTTGGCCGAGGGCGGAGCCGGCTTACCTGTGCCGCGCGTGATTGAGGTAGCATAGGCACTTGAAGGCGGGCCATCGAATCGTGCCACTACGGTATCCCCGACCACGATATTGTCTCTCACGGTATTTCTGTCGAGAAGGACGCGCGTTTGTCGTCCGGATAGTTCCCTGATGACATAGGCGTTGCCTTCGTTCCGTACGACCTGGCCCTCGATTACTGGCGATTGGGATTGAAATACTGGTCTCATAGGCTCGGTCGTGGAGGAAGGGGGGCTATCTGCCGCGCAACCCATTAACCCAACGATCAACAGGGCGGCCAGTGCAAAGTGTGTCATAGGTTGGTTCATGACATTGCTCCTTTTCCTAGAGTCGTTTTATTGCCTATTATCGATGCCTAAACTAACAGTTATCTCCTTTGGGATCTGGTCACAATTGATCACTCTCTGAATTTATTGAACGGTGCGGCGGGTTACGTAGCCACCGTGACCGTCCGTCATTCTCTTGTCCGATCTCAGCGTTGGCTGCCTTGCCCGGTACTGCCGTCAGCGCGTCTTTTCCTTCGTGGCTTCCGGTTGAGACCGCTGATGCCACTGGTCAGCCCACTTCATGAGCTCGTCCTTTTTATCGCCATACCGTTCCTGGACTTTGCCGATAAACTTGTCGTAGTTCCCTTCGATCTGCTGCAAGTCATCATCGGTAAACTTGCCCCACTGCTGTTTGAGGTCACCTTTGAACTGCATCCATTTCCCTTTGAGTTGATCCGCGTTCATGAGTGTCCCCCTCCTGTGTTAGGTGTCGTTGCCTCACTCTTTCAAAAGACTGGCGAGATCTTCTGCCGGAGAGTGTGGGTTGTGCGTGACGCTAGATCATGTGCGGCCGTTTGTGACGAATGGTCAGTCTTAGCCTGCCATACCGAAGGGGTTTCTCAGGGTCTCGCGTGTATCTGGCGCTATCTTCCCCAATCTCAACGTCGCGCAATGGCAACGTGATCTCTTGCCTCAGGTGAGGAAAAGAGGTTTCGAGCGCGAGGGTCACGATAGTGGCGGTGCATTCCGTCACCACGGCGTTGAGCTCTTTCTCATCCTCAAAGTCCACTGTGATGCGTTCCTCCGGATCGATCCATGGGCGAATCACTGTGACCTTGTCTTCGTTTTCCATGGACAACGTTCGGCTTCCGTCGGCTCTAGGACGTCGAGAGTCCCGCTCCCGCTAGGGGCTGGCAGTGTGGGTGTGGTCTTGGAACCACCGGGCGACTCGGCAGGTCATGGTGTCGCCTCCTTCTAGCTCAGGGTGACGGCGAGGAAGAGCGTCAGACCGTGATCTCAGTATGGCGAGAAGACAGCGTGTGGTCTGGTCAAAACTGCTCAGTCGTGAAGAATAGTGACGGGAGCAGTTCGACTCAGGCTTACTCGAAATCAACACTGACTAATAAGTAAGCGGAAACTTAAGGTGAAATCAGTCGTGCAGCACGACATTGAGGAGGGAGCTGTGAACGTGTAATCCATCGTTGTAGTCAATAAAGCCCAGTTTCCGGAACTTATTCAGAAAGAAACTGACGCGTGACTGCGTGGTGCCGATCATCTCGGCCAACATTTCCTGACTGATCTTCGGAATGACCGGCTCCGGCTCGCCTTCTTTCCCAAAGTGAGCCAGCAAAAGATCGCATGCTCCTGCTGAATCGCCCGGGCAATAATTCGGTAGGACTCCAGCAGCACGCGGCTGTTCTCCAGAACACGCGGAGTGAGTAAGGGATCCTGTCTCGGTTCGGAGAAGACGACCTGCGCAGCCGCAAGACTTTCAGCATGCTGCTCGAGGCGTTCGACGCCGAAGAGCTCGGCGGGGATGGGCTCTTCCAAGTCAGGAACGTGCGGTGGGTGGTCGGACTGTATTGGTTGTGTGCAGAACGACTAGGCCCGTTCCTGGCTCATGTCCGGGACGAGCCCATTCCCGCTTGAAAGAGGAAGCCCAGCCGTTGCCGGAGAGGCTCGACTGGCGATGCGCGTCGCAGAGAGGCTACTTGAGCGCCGCGATGCTCATTTATCGACTGGCGGGCGATCGCCGAGTTGTGTCAAGCGCTGAGTCTGTATACAGACAAAGGCTATGGTTGAACGGTGATGTTGTTCACAACCCTTTGAACCCCATCCACTTGACGCGCAATCTCCTCCGCCCGATTCTTGGCTTGCAGAGTCGGTGCCTTGCCGGTGAGATAGACGGTGTTCTCGACGGTCTTGACGCTTATCTGAGTCATCGTCTTGAGCGGACCGTCCGTTGCAAGATGCGTCTTGACTGATGTCGTGATGGCCGTGTCGTCGATGTAGTGCCCCGTGGTCTGGGGGTTCGTTTGGCAGCCGACGGTGAGAAATATGGAGACACCTAGAGCCATCAGAATGTGTGAAATCCGAGTCATAGAGTCCTCTCTCTGCTCACATGAGCTCCCTTCGCGTTTCTATTGTGGCATAGTAGACCTTAAAGCCGACCGGTCAACCACAGAATGACCAAGACCAAGAGGACCAAGCCTAGCCCACCGCTGGGGGCGTAACCCCAGCTCGCGCTGTGAGGCCAGGTAGGCAACGCGCCAACAACGAGTAGGATCAGGATGACGAGGAGTATGGTGCTCATATGTCACCTCCGTTTCAGAATGGCTTTTGACCTAGTACTCTGCTCATGCCTCATTCACAGGTCGAGACTGCATGAGGACGACAAGACCAATTCGGCGGAAGGGATGCCCTCCGCAGGAGGAACCGGAGGGCATCAAGCGGCGGGGCACAACCGCCGCAGGACCTTCCGCTCATATGGAGCCATACCTTTCAGAGTGAGGTCTTAGGAACACGGCTCCTCCCTTCCCGACCATCCCGTGAGGCGCCGACCGTTTTGCCACAGGAGGGCGGAGGCGATTGGCACGAACCACGGAGTCCTCGATACACCCACAATTGATGCATCGCGTTGCCGGGCACATGCGGTCTGCGTCCTCTCTCAGGTCACCGAAGCGTTCACGAACGAGCAGTCCCCTGCAGCGTTGACAGAGCATAGGCCCTCCTCCTGCTTTCTTTGTCGCTCATTTTTGAGGCTCACTTGGGTGCAGCGGCGCCGGATGATACGCTTCTCCGTCACGCGACCGGTTGTCATCCTCGGCCCTCCCTTCTAGAGGACCGTAGGGTGGCTGACGCTTCACGCTGCCGATGGCTTAGTGTTTCGGGACAACGTCAGTATTGGATCGAACCGATCTAAATACGAGAGTATCATTCTGTATTTGTGATCCCTGATTTGTGCCCATTCCATATTCCCGATGTATTGATTGTACGGGCGCCAGACACGACCGCGCTGTTTCCCCGTCACCTGATTGTGGTCAAGCACAAACACGGATGGATGATCGCCGTGCGCTCCGCAGCACTCACAGGAATACATGAACACCTCCTCCATCCCATCGGCACATATGAGACGCCCGGCAACTACCGCTTGCTCGACCCGCCGCCATCTTGAATCATTAGGCGGGAGAGGCGTCCGCTGATGCCCTTGTATGTGATGATGCAATAACCTCAGCAACTCGCTGTGTCACATAGGTGTTGTGGTGAAGAACCAGAATAGAAAGCAGGCGATTGCCAAAACCGCAACCGCAAAGTCGATTGTGTCGAGTCTTTTCAGGGTCCTCTGTGCCCTAGCGGCGTTCCTTTTTCTTACAGAGTGTACGGCGTGAGTACTCTTGTCCTGACATGGAACATGTAAAATGGTGGCGCCGGCTCAGGCTACAGGCTGCCCCCTCATCAGGGATCGCGTCTGGTTTTCCTTCCACGCTCCGCACTCGACCATGGACTGGGCGCAGGTCGGGCACAGATGCGGCCCCAGGGTTTTCGAGGTGTAACACACCTCCAGATTCGCTGAACCACATTCACAGCAGAAGACCAGATCCATGCGCGGGTGGTCTTGGGACAACCGAGCCACTCGGCAGGTCACGATGTTGCCTCCTTCTGGTCTCAGACAGACGGCGAGTGTGAATGGCAGTATGCGTAGAAGACAGATTGTAGTCTGTTCAAAATTGCTCAGGTTGGAAAATTGATGCCGCAGATGCGCAGCGAGGCATACTGGACGGTTAGCCGGCGAGGGACCGGTTCGCCCACATTATTCATGACGGTTCGTCACGAAAATGCCCGATGGAGCATTTCTCGTGAAGCGTGAAGCGCATCTCAGCCGTAACGACAAGCGACGAAGATCGTTGCAGCAGCGTATCCGCGGTTGTAGTAAAAGGGCTTATGAATAATGCGGGCGAGGGTAATAGCGCCAAAAGATGAGGTCGAGGATGATGAAGGTCATCACGACGCCGAGGATACCCGACAGGGCAAGATCAAACCTGTGTTGCACCACGAGGAGAGGGAGCAGGCTTTCAAGGACCTGGTCGAGACCCGGAGCCTGGGCTCCCGAGACCAGCCCAAGTCGCCGCTTTATGAAGCTCGTCAAGCTATCCCCCACCAGAGCCGAGAGAGAGAACACCAGCCCCGTTGCCATATCAAGACCTTCGGCCAATGCACACAATATCGTGATGGGGATCGTAAAAAGGTATCCTCGCCATGTCTTGGAAGATCCCAACAGGGGGCGCCCATCCAGAAAACGCAACCCCAAATCCAAGGGATAGGCGAAACGGTTCCTCAACAGGGTTTGGCCTATGACGGGCGCCAGATTTGCGACAATGATCAAAACCAGCAACTTGAGGTACATCGGGTCCAGGCTCAACGGCGATCACCCCCGCGAACGACAGTGTTTCACAGCTTATGAAGGTATGAGCCGCGCGATCTTTCCCGCCGTGGCATCCACGGCGACGCGCTCCCCGTCCTTCAGTAGACGTGTCACTCCATGGACGTTGGCAATGGCGGGGAGGCCGTACTCGCGGGCGATGATCGCCCCGTGGGACAGCGTGCCGCCCATCTCCACGGCGAGTCCAGCTGCAAGCCCCATGAGCGGCGCCATGCCGGGATCAATCACCGACGCCACGAGAATATCCCCCCGCTTGACCTTCTTCATGTCATTCGGAGACAGCAGCAGGCAGACAGGTCCTTCCGCATAGCCGGCACTGATGGGGAGACCCCTGAGCGAGCCATCAGATCTGCCGCCTTCATCAACCACTCCTTCAGCGCTTCCGATGACCGTATCAGGGACGCTCTGCGTGGCATTGCTCTTCCATTCCCTGCGACGCGCTTCCACAAGACCCTTCCAGTCTCTCGCTGAACCGGTTGCGACCGCCTTGATCTCATCGAGCATAAGGAAAAAGATATCGTCTCTGGATTGTAAGATGCCACTTGCCGCCAATGTACCTCCTACGTTCGTCGCGACGTGCCGAGCACAGGCTACGAAATGCATCAGGGCATGCCGGTTGGCTTCCCGTAATTCCAGATAACGGCAGAGCCGCCGGTGCCACCAGGTAAACACAGCCCATTCATGCAAGCGCCAGCCGAACCCGGCACGGAGACGTCGGAGCGCCTCCTGTCGGGCGGACTCCTGCCCACGGCGGATCTCGTCGGCGGGCCTGGTTGGAGGGAACAGCAGGTGCCCTCTGACGACTGCGAGGACGTACTCGGGGACGTCCGCGAAGCGCGGCGACATGACGTCGGATTCCCCTACCGCCCGGTGTCCGTATTCCGCTAAATAGGCGTCGAAGGCCTGAAGGAAGCGCGTGCCGGCCAGTTCGGTCCGGAACGGTTCAGGCATCCAAGGCTCGGCCAGCAGGTATGCCTGAACCACCGGCTCGCGGCGGGCCGCCTCGGACAACTCCGTCAACCGGAGAATCTGCTTGGCGCTGATGATGGTCCCAACTCCCTGCAACGCCTGGTTCAGGAGCGGCCGCCACGCGGCTCCCAGCCGCCGTTCGAGGAGCAGTTTCATCACGTAGAACCCCTGAGACACGCCGTTGAAGATCGCGAAGGTCAGGTCTCCATTCGTGAGAAGGTGCCAACTCAACTCCTCTTCCCAGGCCGACAGCTCGACCGGCGTGAGCCCTCGTACTGCTTCGTCCTTGCATCTCGCCCCTATCCGTCGCATCTCCTGGAACCACGCGGGTGCTCGCCTGGCTGCACGCCTGATCTTCCACTCCATGAGGATGGCGATCCTCCACCAAGGGAGCTGCGGGACCGTGAGCGGGACCGGAGACGTTTCACCACCCACCTGCTCGGCGAGGAGCGTCGGGTCGCCACCCAGTTGCGCCATAACTGACTGAAATAAGGTCACGTTGATGAACGGGCGGCCTTGGATCACTCTGACCGACGAAACTCCAGGCGGGATGCGGCACCCCAACTCGCGATAGCAGCGCACGATGTGGGTCTCCATGAATCCATCCAGGAACGAGAGGCCAAGCGGGCTCGGGAACTCCGGCAGCGTCTCCTTGAAGTTAGCCCGTGACCAGACGATCGTCGTGGAGTCCGGCAACGCTTCTCGTTCAGGAATCGGCCTGGCCTGCAACAGCCAGAGTCCCTGCGTATCGACTGCCCACTCGACATCCACGGGCTTCCCGAGCACGCACTCCACCTCTTTTACCAGCCTAGCCAGTGCGAGGACTTCACGTTCCTCCAGCACGGATCTTCTCTGATCTCTTTCGGGCAAGGGACGATCCATAAGCCCCCACGGCATGGCGATCCTGGCCTTCGTCTTCTCGGCAATGTCGCGCTGGATCATCTTGAGGGAAGCCGGATCGCTCCGGATTTCCACGACGTACTGATCCGGCCTCATCTGGCCGCTCACCAGCGGTTCGGCCAGCCCGAATACGGCATTGATCATGACCTGGTCAGCACGGCCAGAGATCGGGTGCCGGGAGTAGGCTACTCCGGTTGCGCGCGGAGAGAGGAGCGGTTGCAGGATGACCGCCATGGCGGGAGCGGTGCGGAGCTTGGTCGCACGTTCACGATACGTCACGGCAGCGGCTGTCCACTGCGAGGCCCAGCAGTCGAGGATCGCCGCTGCGATCGAGCCGCGCGGCACCCCCAGGACCGTTTGATAGATGCCCCCAAACGTCGCGTCCGAAGAGTCTTCATCGGAGGCGGAGGACCGCACAGCCCACAGCATGCCTCCGATCGGTCCCTCGTCCGTCGAGAACTCCTTTTCCAGCTTAGCGAGTGCTGAGTTAATCCGGTCGAGCACCGCCTGGGGGAGCACCAGCGACGCCACAGCCCTCCGGCAGTCCGCAAGCAACGGCCCACGCTGAGCATCCGGCGTGCACCTGACACGATTCCAGCGATCCGAAGAATCCAGCCCGCCGGCTTGCAACGTGTCACGATACGCCTGAGTCGTCAAACAGAGACCTGGAGGAACCCGGAATCCCTTGGCAATCAGCCGGGCGAGTCCCGCCGCTTTACCACCGGCGAGAGCCGGATCGGTGCAGGATTCCAACGGCACGACCAGCGGTGAGGACACGACAGACCGTTTGATGGTGAGCCTCGACTAATCAGTGGAAGGTAAAGATGGGTCCCTGACATCGCCCGCACGATCTCGCACGTGCGATCCCGACGTCGCGGTCAAGGACGATGACTTCGTCGTCACCCCACTGCGACAGGAGATGCTGAAGCGTCTGGGGGAGCGCCTTCTCTTCGTTGTACGTGGGGATTCAGCCACTCCGGCGCATACCGCCCGACATCGGCGGCCCAGGCCGTCGCGTCTTCCCCGCTGGCCGTGAACAGGTCGGCCAACGTGGCGATCATCGCGTGCGTCAGAGCGAGATATTCCTGTCCACGGTCCCGGAGGGCTTCCGGTGAGGTGACCCCGGCTGAAAACATCCGTTCCAACGTACGGCACCCGAAGCCGTGGTGCGCTTCTTCTTGTTGCAAAAACATGCGCCGCAGGCGCTCGAAGGGGGCCTTCCGATTGGCCAGTCCCTCCTCGATGCGCTGGAGGATCGCCTCACCCAGCCCTTCTAGGATGATTTGTTCCGCCATCAGGGTCTCGGCGAAGTCTCCTCGACGGATGGCGTCTTCAATCAACGTGCGATATTGCGCCATCGGCGGCAGCAAGGGGCATGAGCCCAAGTGCCGTGGGGCCAGCCAGGCAATGTTCGCTTGAAAGACGATCGCATGATAGGATTCTTGCCGAGCCTGACTTAGGAGAAACCGGCGCATGCCCGGGTCCGGTGCGAGCTGTGCCTGCGCCCGAGCACAGTCGCTGGCGAGATACTCCCCGTCTTGAAGAAATCGCAGAAGACGGGCGATCGGCGCCCGCTGGCCAGGATGAACGACCATGCCGCCTGTCTCCCTGTCGTGAAAATCTATTTGGGTCTGGGTAACTCTTTATACTCAGTTCTGCGAGACAACATCACAAAGGTAGCTACATTACAAGGTGGCAAGAACCATACCCAATTGAATAGGTATTACCTTAATCCATTGATTAACAAGGTATAACTAACATATTTTCACACTGAATTCGGATTTGTCACAGCCCACCCATTCGAGCACATAAACGTACGTGTTGCGACAATTCTCTGCTCAATCCTGTAGAGAGGCCCTTTCTGCTAGTGCCATCTCTCTAGAAGACAGGTCGCGGTCTGGTCAATACTGCTCAGTTTTGAAGGATTGATATGAGCAGCGGGATGCTGGCTTGCTCGGGATCACCTTACCTAATTAAGCGGAAACGTCAGGAGAATCTAGTCGGAGAGGACAGTATGAAGGTTGATCCTCCAGGGGCGCGGCGAACTGCCTGCTGCTGAGGGTGCCGGTGCATCGTGATGGACAGCGCCACTCGTCGGTTTGTACGGATGACGTCGTCATCAATCGCGCCACAGTTCAAGCATCTCCGCCCGTGAAATCCAGACAGCGGACCTTCTCTTGGATCGACGATATATTCGGTGACGAACAAGCCGCCACAGCGCGAGCAGTTCATGATTGACCTCCTCGATGAAAGAGCGGAGGGGCCAGCGAAGAGCGAAGGAGTGTCACGGTCTTCACGGTCTCTCTCTCTCGCTTCTAACGCTTGTCACCGAACCGATCATGCACCTACACATCCATTACGAGAACCGGACACATCCCGCTACAATGCCATGTTCATGAAGACTGATCCCATGATTTGAACCATGGTCGGCGAGAAGATCGTCGCCTTGCTACGCTCTCCTGGCTCCAACGATCAGCAACGCAATGCCGCCGACTAGTGCCAATCCCCCGACAAGTGGCGGAAGCGGAATGGTCTGCTCTTTGTCGACCGTGGCTTGGAGAGGGCCGAGGTCGATCACCTTTTCGCGGGTCGTGAAGGTGATGCCTTGGTAGGCAAATGCCACGAGGCCGAGCATGATGAGCGCGATGCCGAGAATCGTTGCTGTTTTCATGGTCATGTCCTTTCGTGTCAGGCAACACAGCCTGCTTCTTCCGCGCGGTGCCAGTCCCTGTGCGTCCGACGGGGGCTGCCTGAGGGCTTTGACACCCGTCACCGGCCCCTCAGCTTAGTGCGCTGGCCGGCCAAGCCGACCGGTCAGGGCCAGGATGACCAGGACCAGGAGGATTAAGCCCAGTCCCCCGCTGGGGAGATATCCCCAGTTGGCGCTGTGCGGCCAGCTGGGCAGTACGCCAACGAGCAACAAAACCACCACGATGATCACAATGGTACTCATCTCGTTTCTCCTTCTTTCGCGTCACGGCCTATAAAATGGACACCCCGTCTGACATATCTGACTTGGGCGTCATCACAATCCATTCTTCCGCAGGCGGAAGAGATCTTCTTGTTACGGCTGAGGCGCGGGTCAGGCTCGCTCAGTGATGCTCCGGCTCCTCCCGCTTGGGCGCGGAGTGAGCAGTCAAGTCACGAGTGAGTCCGGCCAGCCTCTCGTTCGCCTGGTACGGTCAGGAGGGAACAAGACAGCAACTGGCTCAGGGCCCAATTCCTTCGCCACTCCGCACTCGACCTTGGACTGTGCACAGATCGGGCACAGATGCGGCCCCAGGTTGTGTGCTGTAGAAAACACCTCCAGATGAGCTGAGCCACACTCACAGCAGGAGACCAAATCCCTGCGGGTGTGGTCTTGGTTTGACCGGGCGACTCGGCAGGTCATGGTGTCACCTCCTTCTAGCTCAGGGTGACGGCGAGGAAGAGCGTCAGAATTCTATGACAATCATGCCTCCAAGACAGATTGCCGTCTGGTCAAAATTGCTCAGTGTTGAACAATTTAATGAATTTTGGCGTGTCCTTCTGTGTTAACTGCCTGCGGCCTGTATTTTCACCTCAACCGAGTGCTCCTGACGGTCGTCAACAAGGGGAATAACCTTGTCGTGTCGCTCAACGCCATCGACGGTCATACTCGTCTCGCCGTTCCCGGCGCTGACTTGTAAGACGGTGATATGGTAGAGAGTTTCCCGGTATCGGTAGTGCAACGTGAACCCCTTCCAATCCGCAGGGAGGCACGGAGCAAAGCGTAGCTTGTCTACTTCCAGCCTCAGCCCAAGGAGTGATTCTACGATAAGCCGGTACATCCAGCCTGCCGAGCCCGTGTACCACGTCCATCCACCGCGGCCGGTGTGCGGCGAGAACGCGTAGACATCGGCTGCGACGACGTACGGCTCTACTTTATAGACCGCAATCCCCTCCGGAGATCTCGCATGGTTTACCGGGTTGATCTTGGCCAACAGTTCCCACGCGCGCCGTCTGTCTCCCAATGCGGCAAACGCCATCGTCGCCCAGATCGCCGCATGAGTGTACTGCCCGCCATTTTCTCTCACCCCCGGGACGTACCCTTTGATATAGCCAGGATTCAAATCCGACTTGTCGAATGGTGGATCCAACAGTTGGATCAGCGCATGGTCCCGGCGAACGAGGCGCCGATCCACCGCGTCCATGGCCATGCGCGAGCGCGTGGTATCCCCCGCACCGGAGAGAACCGACCAGCTTTGCGCAATCGAATCGATCTGGCATTCGGGATTACTCGCCGACCCAAGCGGCGAGCCGTCGTCAAAGTAGGCACGGCGGTACCACTCGCCATCCCAGCCATTCTGCTCGATATTCTG
>Ga0184626_10000640_pt1 | contig 11248 bp, 9 predicted proteins | sample PLM3_60_b1_FD_133142 | JGI IMG/M metagenome (GOLD analysis project Ga0184626, IMG submission 133142) | Groundwater sediment microbial communities from an aquifer in East River, Colorado, USA - PLM3_60_b1 | ecosystem: Environmental > Terrestrial > Soil > Riparian zone | place: USA: East River... | reverse complement strand
TTGTTGGCTTGTCCTGTGGATGCCGATGCGGTTTACCTGATCGCGCGGCCGGGTGTCAAAAGCGCTGCAGAGCTTCGGGGCAAAACAGCGGCGGTTACACGGCTGGGGTCGACCACGCATTTCTATTTGCGCTCGGCGCTGCGGTACGCCGGGCTAGATCCTCAAAAGGACGTCAAAGTCCTGCAGCTCGGATTGGATTTCTCCGGGGCACTCGAGGGCGGACAGATTGATGCCGCGGCTCTGCCGTTCAATCTCGCCCTTCCCTATCTGCAGAAAGGATGGCCGGTTCTGCTGGATCTCTCGAAGACCGATTTCGTTTACCCGGCGTCCTGCGTGGTCAGCAGCCGAGCCTTTATCAAGGAAAACCCGAGAGTTGTTGACCGCTTCCTCAGAGCGTATGTCGACTCCATTCACCTCATAAAGAAAGACCGCTCGTTCACCGAGAAAGTTTTTAATAAGTGGCTCCGGCAGCCAGATCCTGAGATCGCCAAAAGAACCGTCCAGGTCTATGCGGAGCTGTTCAAGCGCGTGCCAACAGTAACGGATGGCGGGATCAAGGCGGTTTTGGAAGAGCTTGCCGATAGTAGCCCAGTGCCCAAGGAGATGATGAACCGGCCGGATTATTTTCGCGATCCTGCTCCGTTGGAGAGATTGGTTAAGGAGGGTTGGATCGAGCAGCTTTATCGGTAGCAGGCCTATGGCTTATGGCTTATAGCGTATGGTCCACTGGTTTCATCTTATGCCATAAGCGATCAGCCATATGCGATTTCGGCGTGCTTGAGTTCATCGGCTCCAAAGAGCGTTGGCTAGGAATTGCACACAGACACAAAGAGGCGGGCTGAAAGGAACCGGGCATGAGTCTTTACGAAGTCCAAAAGCTCCTGTTCCACGTCAACCGTGAGCCGAAGATGTTCGACCGGTTTCTGCGCGAGCGAGAAACTCTGATCGCCGAGTACCGACTTACGGAAGAGGAGCAACGCGCCCTTTTGGAAACAGACTTCCGATGCCTCTATGAGATGGGCGTGCACTCGCTGCTCTTGGGACCGCTCGCGGCGACGCTCGGTCTGAGCTTTCCCGATTACTTGGCGATCCTCAGGGGAAATCAGCCGTGAGTCTCGTAGGAGCCTTTGCCGCCAGCCACGCGCCCGGTATCACCGGCCGCCCCTCGCTACCGCCCGCAGTAGAATCGGAGCCCATCTTCCGCGCCTACGCCGAGCTGCGCAGCCGCCTCGAAGCCACGCGGCCGGACGTGCTGGTCGTCGTCTCGCCCGAGCACTGGGCAAACTTTTTTCTCGATAACATGCCTTCGTTTTGTATCGGCATCGCCGACGAGTTTTTCGGGCCGACGGATGAGAAGTTCGTCAACATCCCGCGCCGGAGCGTCCGGGGACACGCTCGACTCGCCCGCGCGCTTGCCGAAGACATCGCCGAAGACGTGGACCTCTCCACCTCGCAGGAGATGGCATTCGATCACGGTGTGATGCTCCCTCTGCATCTGCTCCGAACCGAGTTGCCCGTGATTCCGATCATCGTCAATTGTCTTGCAGGCATGCCCGCGCCGCTGCACCGCTGCCACTCTCTCGGCGTTGCAATCCGGCGCACCGTGGATAGTTGGCCGGAACGGGTCGCGCTCCTCGGCACCGGCGGGCTCTCGCACTGGCCGGCGATGCCGGAGTCCGGGCAGATAGGGATCGATTTCGACCGGCGTTTCCTCGATGCGTTCGTCAACGGACGGATCGAAAGTTTTTTGCGCTATCCCAAAGAGAAGCTCGAAGCTGAAGCTGGGCCGGGTGGGCACGAGATCCGCACCTGGATTACCATCGCCGGTGCTGCGGCTAGCACTCACGGATCGCTGCTCGCTTATCAGCCTGTGCCCGCTTGGTCCACCGGCTGCGCCGTCGCGGTGTTGGAGATCGAGGAAGGTGGTCGCTGAGACTTTTTTTTCAGTGGACATGCCATAACCGTTCGGATAGAAGAGCCCGTTGAGAAACCAAGGGAGTCAGGAGAGCCCGCAATGCGCGTCTACGAAGCCATCGGTGACACCCTGAAGAAGCTCGAAGTCCAAGCGACGTTCGGTCTGATGGGCGACGGCAATCTCCGTTTCATGACCCACCTGGCGCACGAATTAGGCATGCCCTACTACGCCGCCCGCCACGAGGGTGGAGCGGTGGCGATGGCTGACGGCTATGCTCGCGTGACCGGCCAGGTCGGCGTTTGCAGCGTCACCCAGGGACCCGGTGTGACTAACACGCTCACGGCTCTGACCGAAGCACGTAAGGCCGGCACTCCTATGTTACTTCTTGCGGGTGACACCGCGGCACGGATATTACGGCACAATCAGGATGTTGACCAGACAGCCATATTCAAATCGGTCGGCGTTACCGTGGCACGAGTGCGCTCACCGGATACTCTAGTTATGGATCTCAGCCGCGCTTTCAATCAAGCTCTAGCCCTGCAGCAACCCATTGCGATCTCGATCCCTACCGATATGCAAGAGCTGGCATGCGAGACTGACGCGTTACAGGCGGTGGCGGTGCAAGCGCCAATGCCGAGCCGGCCTCCGCCCGAGGAAATTCGGCGAGCCACAGAGTCAATCGCCAACTCGAAGCGGCCGGCGATTATCGCCGGCCGAGGGGCAGTTCGTTCGAACGCCAGGGAACCTCTAGAACATTTGGCCGAGCAGATAGGCGCATTGCTGGCGACCACCGCCCAGGCCAAGGGCTTATTTGCCGGAAATCCATTCTACGTGGGAAGCTCTGGGGGATTTGCATGGGAGCTGGGTGAGCGGCTGCTTTCACAGGCTGATTTGATTTTGGCCTTCGGCGCGAGCTTGAACTACTGGACGACTCGAAACCGCGAACTTTTTGCCCCCTCCGCGCGCATCCTGCACTGCGATAGAAACAGCGCGGCAATCGGCGCTCTTACGGTGGCTGATTTTGGCTTGGTAGGCGACGTAGCGGAAACCGCCAAAGCTCTGAGCCAGGAGTTGTCCCAGCGCGGCGTCAGCGCCGCCGGCTTTCGCACGCCGGAGATCCGACGGGAGATCGATTCATTTCGGCTCGATAACTTCCACGATCAAAGCAACGGCTGCACGATCGATCCGCGCACATTGATGCTCAAGCTCGATGCGATGCTGCCGCGCAACAGGACTGTTGTGATCGACAGCGGCCACTCCATGGGCTGGCCGATCATCTACCTTTCCGCGCCCGATGCCGCCGGCTTTGTTTTTTCCAATGACTTCATGGCGGTCGGTCTGGGCTTGGGAACGGCCTTCGGCGCTGCGATCGCCCACCCCGATCGTCTGACCGTTTGCACGCCGGGGGATGGTGGGCTCATGATGAGCCTCGGCGAGTTGGAGACTTTCGTGCGTTATAAAATTCCGGCGCTTGTCATCGTAATCAACGATGCATCCTATGGCGCTGAGGTGCATCTGCTTAAAAACGTCGGCTTGCCGGGACATGGGGCTTTCTTCCGAGACAACGACTTTGCCGCAATCGCCTCGGCCATGGGCGCGCAAGGAATCACCGTCCGCGACGTGACGGATTTGGAGCGCCTGCAACCCTGGCTTAACGAGCGCGCCGGACCGATGATCGTCGATTGCAAAGTCGATCCGCAGCTGCGCGGCGACTGGTTCAGCAAAGTCTTCGCTCCCGGCGGTTGGTATCAACGGATGTGCGGGCATTAAAATTATGGCTGTTCAAGACGTTCAAGCCGTTCCAATCGTTCAAACCGTTTGAACGGAGCGCAGCGGTTGAACTGCTTGAACCATTTGAACCTGAAACTTGAGGGCGCAGAGGATTTAGGAGTCGGAGAAGTTAACCACAGAGCGCACATAGTCATTAGAATAAGAAGGGGGTGCTAACGAGCTTCTGATCTCTTCCCCCTCGACGGGGGAAGACTAAGATGGGGGTGAAGATGAGAAGGATGGGAGAAATTTACCGCACCCTATCGACGAAGACCAAAGCGGTCCCCTTTCACGAATCGATCCATTTCCTGCCATGTCTTAAACGGGAGGGACCATCTGATCTTTTCGCTGATCTTGTCGAATCGTCGTCGTGCCTGCTCCGGAGTTTCTTTTGCCAGTCTTGGGTATTTGGATAAGATTTGTCTCTTTAGGTTATCATAGGCACTGGTTGGATACCGTTCATCAGCCTCGATATCCCGTCGCTCATAACGTTTGAGCGTGGCCACGGGTTTACCCCGGCGGGTTACAACTACAGCCTTTCCCTTTTTGGCTTCACGAATCAATGCAGTTGTCTGGTTCTTAAGGTCCCGCACGGTGGCGAACTTGGCCATAACGCCTCGCTAATTTAGCAACCAAGATAGCCACGCTAAAGCAACGCGTCAACGACCACGACGGCCTCGTCGGTCTTTTCGCCTTTGATCGTGCGACTTTGATTGAAACATCACCATGTCTTTAAGACCGCCGGCTTGACACCGAAACTGCTTGTCCCTACACTTTCTCGTCTGATCGTCGTAAATGATCCGGTGGAGGGAAAAAACTGCTCATGTCCACACGTTCTGACAATCCTCGCAAGCCTGTGAAAAAACCCCGGCGGTTAGATAAGGCTATTCGGGAATGGGAGGAACAGTATCCGGGTACCTGGATCCTCTTGGAGGTAACGGAAGAAGACGATGGAGAACCCGTGCGCGCAAAACTCATCACCACAGCACGTGACCCGGAGGATTTTCAGAAGGTATGGAAGTTACACCGCAAAAGAGGGGTTCTTACAATGGTGACATACGGTCCGCCCCTAAAGCCGGGGCCAGCGGTGGTGGTGTGAGTGCCACGTAGCCGGGCATCCTTCCGTCCTTTATCCCTTCCAGTGATTGCCCTCCGCATAGGGGGCACCATCGTCAGGGCTTTGGCAGACACTGGCGCCATTCAGAGCCTAGTTGATCCTCGCTTAGTTAAGCAGCTTGGTCTTCGCGAGGAAGAACGTAGCTGGATTGTGGGGATTGGCACTGAGCCTCGTCAGGTTGCTTCGGTTACGATCACTGGCGCCGCGATCGGCGGTTGTTCGTTGACGCGTTTCAGCGCAGGAATAATGGACCTAACAAACCTCCGGATCGGCATCCATCTGATACTTGGCATTAACGCGTTTCGCGGCTATCGTCTCCAGTTCGACTTTAGTAACGGGATGCTCCATCTCCTCTCTGATCAGTAACGAAGCGACGCGGTTCTTTTGGGCTCTCGTCGACGCAGTCGCACTCGAATTTAATACACAACAAAAAGGCTTTGCCTGGTTGACCCTTAACAACCACTTAGAATAACATCGCAGCCGTAATTTGTTTAGTATTCGCAGATCAAGTCAGAGCTGATTCTTAAGAGTATGCCCGGACCGGATATTTCCAAATCGGGCTCTATATTTTATGAAGACCACCACCAAAAAAGACTCTAAGAAATCAAACGCAAAGCCACGTCGCACGCTGGCGAAAAAGTCTCAACCTAAACAAGCGCAAAACATTCAGTCATTGCGGCGCGCCCTCGACGAGTCACTCGAACGGGAGGCGGCCACGAGCGAGATTCTGCGGATGATCGCCCGCTCGCCGACAGAGCTTCAGTCAGTGCTCGATGGGATTGCTGAGCGCGCTGCCCGGCTATGTGATGCGGAAGATGCTGCCATCTTTCGCGTCGATGGCAATTTGTTTCGTCTCGCTGCGCACTTGGGACCGATTCCCATGGTGACTGCCCTGGGCGGGGGACGCGTCATCGATCGTGGCACGACCCCGGGTCGAGCGATTGTCGACCGCCAGACGATCCATGTCCATGATCTTCCGGCAGCCGAAGCTGAATTTCCGGGTGCCAAGGCCACCGGGATCGCAATGGGCGTTCGTACGGTGCTCGACACACCGTTACTCCGCGAAGGCATTGCCATCGGAGCTATTCATGTTCGTAGACGAGAGGTCCGTCCTTTTTCAGACAGGCAAATCAAATTGCTTGAAACCTTCGCCGACCAAGCCGTGATCGCGATTGAGAATGCCCGATTGTTTCAGGAACTCACGCATAAAACCGCAGATCTCGAAATCGCCAACTCAGAACTTCGCGAGTCCTTGGAGCAGCAGACAGCCACGAGCGAGATTCTGCGTGTGATCGCCAGCTCACCCACCGACATTCAGCCGGTGTTGGATACGGTAGCGGAAAATGCCGCAAGACTGTGCGAAGCGAAGGACGCTGTAGTCGCCCGCTTTGACGGAGAAGTTCTTAAACAAGTCGCACAATATGGAGCGATCCCCAGACCTGAGCCTAATCGGATCAATCGCAACTCGCCGGTGGGGCGAGCCATAGTTGATAGGAAGACGACTCATGTTCACGATCTCGCAGCAGAAATCGAAACTGAATACCCGGAGTCGAGGGCGCGTCAGCAACTCTCTGGCACTCGCACCATGCTCGTCACGCCGCTGCTTCGTGAAGGTGTTCCCATCGGCGCGATTAATATTCGCCGTACGGAGGTGCGCCCCTTCACAGAGAAGCAGATTAAACTTCTAGAAACCTTCGCCGACCAGGCGGTGATCGCCATTGAGAACGTGCGGCTGTTCAAGGAACTCGAAGCTCGCAACCACGATCTCACAGAAGCCTTGGAGCAACAGACCGCCACCGGACAGATCCTTCAGGTCATCGCCAGCTCGCCAACGGATTTGCAGCCAGTGCTGGATGCCGTTGCGGAGAATGCCGCGCGGGTCTGTGGCGCGAACGATTCCATGATCCGCCTCGTGGATAGCGATGCTCTGCGGCATGTGTCGCACTACGGGTATCTGCCGACCTTTCCGCGGGGTGAGTCCAGGCCCCTCGTGCGAGGGTGGATATCCGGGCGAGCAGTTATCGACCGCCAAACTATCCACATCCGTGACGTCACGGCGGAGTCCGAAGGCGAGTTCCCCGAGTCCGTGGCCCTCCAGCAACGTTACGGCTTTCGCACCGTCCTCGCCACCCCGTTGCTGCGAGAGGGTGCCCCGATTGGGGCCATTACGATTCGGCGCGCCGAGGTCAACCCCTTCTCGGAAAAGCAGATCGCACTTCTCAAGACCTTCGCCGATCAGGCTGTGATCGCCATCGAGAACGTGCGGCTGTTCAAGGAGATCCAGGAGCGCAATGCGGAATTGCGAGAGGCCCTGGAGCATCAAACCGCCACGGCCGAGGTGCTCGGCATCATCAGCCGCTCGCCTACGGACGTGCAGCCGGTCCTCGACGCCATTGTCGAAAGCGCGGCTCGAGTTTGTGGGATCGACGACGTGGTATTGCGACTCCACGAGGGAAACAAGGCGGTTCCACGGGCTCATTTTGGTCCCATACCCATCGGCCGGGGCGAGATCAGTATTGATGAACCGCGGTTTCACTGGATGCGCGCGCACGGCGCTCTCCACGTTCCCGACGTCCGCGACAGGAACGAACTACAAATTGGGCGTACCGGCCGCTGGCGTACCCTCTTGTCCGTCCCCCTTCGTCAGCAAGGAGAATTCATCGGATCGTTGGGCGCTCGTCGCATTGAAGTGCGCCCCTTCACTACGGCACAGATCAAACTGCTCGAAACCTTCGCCGATCAAGCGGTGATCGCCATCGAGAACGTCCGGCTGTTCAAAGAATTGACGGAAGCGTTGGAGCAGCAGACCGCGACCAGCGAGATATTGGGCGTCATCGCCAGCTCGCCGACGGACATTCAGCCAGTGCTGAACACTGTAGCCGAAAACGCGGTGCGTGTTTGTGGCGCGGAAGACGCACTTGTCTGGCGTCTAGACGGGAACACCCTTAGGCTTGTTGCAAAATACGGTTCACTTCCGTCGCAAGAAATTGGAGTCGAGAGGCCAGTAGGCCGCGGCTCACCGTTAGGGCGAGTGGTAATAGATCGGCAGACCGTTCATATACATGACATTGCAGCAGCCGTGGCTGAATTCCCGAATGCGCGAGGCTTAATCTCTGGCGTTCGCACTGTGTTAGCTACGCCACTGCTCCGCGAAGGCAATCCGATTGGGGTCATACATATTCGCCGCGTGGAGGTTCGTCCTTTTACCGACAAGCAGATCGCTCTGCTGAAAACCTTCGCCGACCAAGCCGTGATCGCTATCGAGAACGTGCGGCTGTTTAAGGAATTGGAGAAACGAACAAACGAATTAGCGCGCTCGGTCGGGGAACTGAGAGCGCTCGGCGAGGTCGGTCAAGCAGTGAGCTCGACGCTGGAACTGGAAACGGTTTTAACCCGCATTGCCTCGCACGCTGTTCAGCTTAGCGGGGCCGACGGCGGAGCGATCTATGAATACGACGAAGCCACGCAGGAATTTCAACTTAGAGGCAGCCACCAGATTGAAAAGGAGTTGGTTGAGGCGCTGCGCTCCAGTCCGATCCAACTAGGTTGGGGCGCGGTGGGACAAGCGGCGACAACACGAGCGCCAGTGGAAGTCACTGACATCCAAGATGAGCGGCAATATGCAGCCACGCGATTCCGGCCCATGTTAGGGCGGCTCGGCTACCGTTCTCTGCTTGCGGTGCCGCTGCTTCGCGAGGATCGGATCATGGGAGGGCTAACTATCTATCGTCGCAGCGCGGGAAGTTTTTCAACAGAAGTCTTGAATCTGCTTCAGACTTTTGCCACGCAGTCAGTTTTGGCGATCCAGAATGCGCGGCTGTTCCGGGAAATCGAGGACAAGAATCGTCAGATCGAGGCGGCTAACCGGCACAAGTCGGAATTCCTCGCCAACATGTCGCACGAGCTGCGCACGCCGCTCAACGCCATCATCGGCTTCTCCGAAGTCTTGGGAGAGAGACTGTTCGGCGAGCTGAACGAGAAGCAAGCCGAATACACCGACGACATTCTTTCTTCCGGGCGCCATCTTTTATCCCTCATCAATGAGATTCTCGATCTTTCTAAAGTTGAGGCGGGCCGGATGGAGCTGGAGCTGGCTACGTTTGACCTCTTTTCGGCCATAGACAACGCGCGCACCTTCGTGCGCGAGCGCGCCACCAGACATGGCATCACGCTGGATGTCACAATCGACGAGCACCTCGGCGACTTTGTTGGTGATGAGCGCAAGATCAAACAAATCCTGCTCAACCTGCTTTCCAACGCCGTCAAGTTCACTCCGGAGGGAGGACGGATCGGAATTAACGCCAGACAGACTGACGGCGCTGTCGAGATCTCAGTCAGTGACACCGGCGTCGGCATTGCGCCAGAGGACCAGCCAAAGATCTTCGAGGAGTTTCGCCAGGTGGGCTCCGACTATACACACAAGGTCGAGGGGACCGGACTTGGATTAACGCTGGCCAAGAAATTCGTCGAGCTGCATGGCGGAAAGATCTGGGTGGAGAGTGAGATTGGCAAAGGGTCGACGTTTACATTTACGCTGCCTATCAACCCTCACCCATTCCCTCTCCCAAAGGGCGAGGGTTAGTGTAGGGGGCGACCGGCCGGTCGCCTACACGCAAAGGCGCAAAGGTCGCCAAGTTTAAAATAAAGACGGGGTTGGGTAGGGCCTTTGCGAGCTTGGCGTCTTGGCGGGAGATATATCCGGATTCGGATAAGAGGACTTTAGCGCGACGGCTTCGACCGTGCGCGGAGGTCGGTGAGGAAAGAGTTTTCTCGTTAGGAAATATTCCGAACTCTGTATACTCCGCATCTCTGTGGTGAAGATTGATTTGGAGGGATTTAAAGATGACAACTCTTCGTAAACTGCTTGCGCTTCTCGGAATCGCCTTCATCGTGTGCATTGCGTCAAGCAAAGAGAGCTGGAGTCAATCCCAAACGCTTACGGCATTTTATACTGCGCCGGTGGTTTCCATGGCGCCCATGTGGATCGCGAAGGAAGCGGGGTTTTTTAGAAAGCAGGGGCTCGATGTGAAACTCGTCTTTATCGCTTCCGGTCCTTTAGGGACGACTGCGATACTGTCGGGGGAAGTCGACGTGGGGATCATCGGCGGATTTGCCCCGACACGGGCGATTACTGGAGGAGCTAAGGGTCTCGTCATCATTGGGCAAAGCAAGAACCGGATGACCGGGGCGATTGTCGGCAAGAAGGAAATCGCCAGCGTCCAGGATCTCAGGGGAAAACGACTGGGCATCGACCGGGTCGGTTCGAATCCGGACATGTTCACGCAAGCCGCCCTTTCCCGTTTTCAGATGGATCCGCTCAAAGATCTCCAATACATTCAGCTCGGCAGTATCGGCCAGGGAATCCCCGCGCTCAAGGCGGGAACGATTGACGCCCTCACCACGAGCACGCCCCACGATCTTTTTGCCCAGCGGTTGGGCTTCAAGGTCATCCTGGATATCACGGCCATGAAGATTCCTTTTGCCGCGACGGTTCTCGCCTCTGCTCGCAATACAGTCGAGCGCAAACAGCCGGAACTGACGAAATTCATGCACGCTTACGCTGAAGCCGTTCACTATTTTCTGACCAACAGAGAAGGCACCGCCCAGATCGTTGCCAAATACACGAAAGTCGAAGATCGAGACGTGGTCAACCATGCAATCGAGTCTGAGGCGGCGGCGGTGGAAAGAACGCTGCAAGTTGATCCGAAAGGAATCGAGCTCATTCTCGGGTTAATCAGCAAGACAGTTCCCCAGGCCGCCTCGGCCAAGGCGGAAGATTTCTACGACCCGCGTTTTTTCACCGAGCTTAGAGATAGCGGCTTTCTGAAAAAGCTCTGGGGTGAAAAGTGATTGATTCTAATCACCACGAAGAGCCCAACGCGGCAGAGCCGCAACCAAGTCGGATTGACTCGCGCAAAGGCACAAAGGGCGCCAAGGCGGGAGACGGAATAAAATGAATTTTTAACAGGAGGTAACGGAGATGAATTAAAACACTTCGTTTCCTCTGTTCTCTCCTGTTAAAAGAAGTTTCTTTGCGTTCTTGGCGTCTTGGCGCGATCAAAAACATCAGGGTCAGCAGGCTGCTCAAAAAGATCTCAGAGGCAAGGCGCGTAGTTCGCATATGGCTTATAGCTTATGGCATATAGTTGGAACCATATGCTATAAGCCATACGCTATAAGCCAGCTGGAGCGAGGCGGTGGAGCGCATCCTTCGACGATGCTCAGGGCGATCGGCTCAGTATTAGCAATGACAATCATCGACCGTTCGTGCTGAGCTTAGTCGAAGCATGAACCGTCTAAAGTCTTTTTCAGCAGCCTGCTAATACTACTGTGTTAATAAAATCGTGCTATTATGCATGGAAATTCGAGTAGGAGGTGAATCTCCATGCCAAAGCTAGCTGAATTCGAACGCTACATCGATCAATTGTGCGAAGTACTGGGTCATC